>ENA-OQIL01000112-OQIL01000112.1-human-gut-metagenome-genome-assembly--contig:-NODE-112-length-40808-cov-4.324156_pt1 | contig 40808 bp, 41 predicted proteins | sample MGYA00242583_ERZ504748 | MGnify/ENA primary metagenome ERZ504748 (study PRJEB26092, sample SAMD00036191) | human gut metagenome | host: Homo sapiens | study: EMG produced TPA metagenomics assembly of...
GGTCATCAACCGATTCAACCCTCATCGATCAGTCTTATGAGACTTCCCGCCTCTTTCGTCCAGTACAGCGCCGCGCCCTCGGCCACCTCGCGGTTGAAGCCGACGTCGAGCAGCAGGCTAAGCCGGGTGGAGGCGAGCGCCTCGAGCAGGCTCGGGTTCGTGCCGCCGACCTCGTGGCCGTGCAGGTAGGCGAAGGCGTTCTCACGGATCTTCTTGAGCAGCTCCTGGTCGTAGACCGTGCCGACGAACCTGATGCGGGGGTCGCTGCGGAAGCCCGTGCGCTTCTCGAGCTCGTCGAGGAACCCTCGTCGACCCCCGTCGACGAGACGCGAAGGCCCTGTCCGTACCGGACGCCATGAACTCGCGTATCATCGTCTCGTAGTTGTTCTCGGGGACGAAGCGGCCCACGGCGAGGTAGTAGCCGTTCGGCTCCAGGCCGTTCTCCTCGAGCCATGCCCGCGAAGGCGGGGGTCCGTCGTCGTCGAGCTTGGAGGGGGCTGTGTCCGCGCCGTAGGCTATGTAGGTCGTCTCGGGCGAGAAACGGGCGTACTCCTCCCGGATATAGCGCTCGATGGTTCTGCTGTCGCAGACGAGCAGGTCGGCGCGCTTGACCATGCCCGCCTCGGAGAGCTTCCAGTACCGGCGCACCGGCGCGCTCCACTTCGCGCGCATCCACTCGTGGCCGTCGGGGTTGACGAGCAGGGAACCGCCTATCTCGCGGATCTTGCGTGCGAAGCGCCCGACGAAGGGGCCTATCCTGCAGGCGAGCACGTAGAAGACGGGATGCTCGAAGCCGTTGCGCTCGGCGTGGCTGATCGCACATCCGAGCGCGTCGAGGTCGTAGAAGACCGCGCGCGCAGCGCCCAGGGGGCGCCACTTGACGCAGAAGCAGTGGGCTCCGTTGTGCTCGTACTCGGGATCCTCCGGCATCTCGTCGACGGCACAGGCCACGTGGTATCTGATGCGGTCCGACGCCCGGTTCTCAGTGAGCTTCTCCACGAACGTCTCGAAACCGCCGTAGCGCGCTGGAATGCCTTTGCAACCGACGATGTAGACGTGCCGGATCCCGTCGCCCATCTAGCAGGCCCCTTTCCCGTTGAACATGGCCGCGACTGTCTTCGCTACCCACCTTGATATCCACCAGAAACGACCTCTCCTCGATGTACTTGAGGTCCAGGTCGACCATCTCCTCGAACCCGGTGTCGCTGCGGCCCCGCACCTGCCCAGTAGCCGGTGAGGCCGGGCTTGACCGACAGGCGGCGCATGGCGCGCTCGTCGTACTGGGCGACTTCGGAGGGTAGCGGCGGGCGCGGCCCGACGCAGGAGAGCTGGCCCGCGAGGCAGTTCAGGAACTGCGGCAGCTCGTCTATGGAGTGCTTGCGGATGAACTTGCCGATCCTCGTGACGCGCGGGTCGTCCTTGATCTTGAACAGGGGGCCGTCGGCCTCGTTGCGTTCCTGGAGCTCGGACAGGCGCTCGTCGGCGTCCTTGTGCATGCTCCTGAACTTGTACATGTCGAACGTTCGCACCTCGCCGCTCCTCCCGATGCGCCCGACGCGCTTCTGGGAGTAGATGGGGCAGCCCGGGGACTCCAGGCGGATGGCGACGCACAGGATGATCGAGGGGACCAGCAGCACGGCTATCGCGCACAGCGAGAACGCGATGTCGAACGCCCTCTTCACGAAGCGGTACCCCAGCCGCCCCTCCGCCGGCGCGGGACGGGCACGGGGCCCTCGGCCTCCGACACCAGCTCGGGCGCCAGGAACGCCACGTCGGAGGCGGCCATCGGCTCGGCATCCCCGACCTCCGCACTCGACTTTACATAACCGCGCTTATCAGACATTGGGGGCGTGGAAATCTCCTCTTGCTCCCCCGCTGTTGCGAAGTCGTCTACCAGCGCGACGGCTCCGTCGGCGGTTACGTCTATTGATTTGTCAGGGTTTCTTTCGAACAATCTCTAATCCGACTTTGACGGTTTTCACACGACCAAGAATCTCTATCTCCAGATACGCCAGGCGCTTGTGGCGATCGAGCTTCTTGACGAGACCCGTCTGGTTCATCAGCGGGCCGTTGAGGATCACGATCTCGTCCCCTTCCATCACGCCGCTCGAGAACTCGACCACGCGGTGGTCAGGCTTGGTGAACGCGTTGATGAAGGCGACTTCTTGATCGTCGAGAGGAGTGAACACATCGTTGTTGCCGAGGAGCCTAGTGAACTTGGGGACGCTTCGCAACGCCTCACGCAGCTTTCCAGGCTGGTCTGTTATTACGAAAATATAACCAGGTAGCAGCACTTCTGAACGCATTTTCCATACGCCCTGGATGCGCTTTTTGACTTCGTACTGGGGGATGAAGGATTCTTGGATCAGCTCTTCGTCGACAAGCTTGTTGATCAGGTCAAGCACGTGCTTTTCCTGGCCGCCGACCGTTTGCACGACGTACCACAATGCCATCACCTCCCTGGCAAGACGAAATAAAGATACGGCTTCGCCCTAGCCATTCAGGCCAAAACGCAACAACGATATGCATCCTCTTGATCGATCCGGAACGCGCACCCAGCGACGATCCCGCTTTCCTCAAGATATGTATGCTGCCGTGTTTTTCACACATCGCCCTGTCGTATCCAGAGCTTGCAGCGGTGCAGTTTCCTGCCGTTAGATCACAGGTCGAACCTGTGGCCTAACGGCAGGAAGCCGTCAAACCGAACCTACAGACGCGCATGCGCTCCTCGCGTTCGGTACGTCCGCTTCGCTTCGGCGAAGTAGCCGTAGTGCTCCACCCGATGCGCATCGCTTGCGATGTACGCGTACAGGTTCTCGTCGAACAGGCGCTTGGCGGGCTTGCGCTCGGCTCCCATGCGACCGCCGGCAATGAAATCGGCCGACGCTTGCAGCTTGCAACCCATCTTCACCAGACCGCGCGCCACCTCGACATCCTCCTGGATGGCGCGATAGCGCTCGGGATGAGCGATGATCACTTGGTAGCCCATCCCCTGCAGTTCGAAGATGGTCCGTTCGTATATCTCGAAGTCGGGCTTGCCCGCCCTCGTAGACAGCTCCAATAAAAACTCGTTCGTGCCGTCGAAGTGCAGATGCTCGGCCCATTCCATGCCCAATTGCATAAGCTTGGAATGGTTCACCTCGAAGCCCATCGTCAGCGGGAACCCGTCAGCGTGCGCCACGAGCAACTCGTAAGCATCCCACATCGCGTCGTAGTCGAAGTAGGGATCGCGCACATGCGGGGTACACACGATAGACGTGATTCCCGCAGCCTTGGCGGCCTCCAGCATGGCCAGAGACTCGTCCAGGTTGCGCGCACCGTCGTCGACGCCGGGAAGGATATGGCAATGCAAATCCCTCATCAGGCCCTACGCCCTCTTCCTGCCACGGGATCCTTAGCGAATCCGCCGCGACCGCCTGCAGGAACGGGGCTGCCCTGCGCACCGCGGGGCGCACGGCGCCCGGCCGTGGGAACCGGCGTGCGCGTCTCGGCCTGCAGCGCGGAAACGTCGCCGTCATCCTTCACGCGGCTGCCGTCCTTGGTGTAGTACGCGTAATAGTATTCGGAACCGGTGCCTTCGCAGAACGTGGCGCAGATGCCGAGGATGTTGGCATCGGCCTTCTTCAGCTGCTCGCACGCGTCCACCAGCTCGGAACGCTTCGTCGAGCCGGGCTTGACCACCAACACCGTGCCGTCCACCAACGTGGACAGGATGGCGGCATCGACGAAGGTGCCGACCGGCGGCATGTCGTAAATCACATAATCGTAGCTGTCCTCCAGCGTGGCAACCAGCTTCTGGTACCGCTTGGACGAGATGATGTCGGCCGGGTTGGGTATGTTCGGCTCGACGTCGAGGAAGAACAGGTTGGGAGTCTGCGTCGGCGTGACGGCCGTCTTGAGCGGTGCCGCATCGGTGAGGACGGCGTACACGCCCGCCGCAGGACGCACGTTCAGCAGGCTGGCAAGCGTGCGACGGCGCATATCGGCCTCCACGAGCAGCACCGTCTTGCCCGACGTGGCGATAGCGCGAGCCAGCTCCACGGAGCACGTGGACTTGCCCTCGTTCGGCACCGAACTCGTCATGACGATGGAGCGGATGGGGTTGTCGGGCGACATGAAGCGGATGTTCGCAAAAAGCGTCTTCGCCGCGTTCTGCACCTCGAGCATGTTGGACGCCTGCTTCTTTTTCTTAGCCATGGCCTATACCCTCCTAACCCTTGATCGTGGGGATACGGCCGATGACCGGAATGCCCAGCAGTTCTTCAGCTTCTTCAGGGTTGCGCACCCGCGTGTTCAACATATCCAGCACCACCACGATGGCCACTGCCAGGAAGATGCCCGCGAGGAACGCGACCGCCGTGTACATGGCGCGCGGCGGGCCCGAGGGATCCGTGGGAACCTCGGCCGCGTCGACCACGTTGACGCTCTCGACGCCCATGACGCTTTGCGCGGTGGTGGACAGAACGGTGGATATCTCATTGGCGACGATGGCAGCCGCATCGGGCTTGCCCGCCGTCACCGAGATGCTGATGACGCGCGTGGTGGTGCCCGCTTCGACGGAAATCTTGTATCCGCTGAGCGAAGACATGCCAAGAGCCTCGGCCGTGCGCTTCTGCACGGTCTCCGACTTCGCCAAAGTCGCTATGTCGTTCGCCATGAGCTGGCTGGCGGTGAGGTCGTTGTACGCGGTGGTGCTCGAAGAGCTCGCGTCGTCCTTCGCAGTCAGCACGTACACGGACACCGTGGCCGTGTACTGGTTCTGCATGAGGCCCCAGCTGAAGCCTGCCGTCGCGATCGCGAGCACGACGGGCAGCACCACCACCAGGGCCAGGTGCTTGCGCAGCAGTTTGAATAGTTCGAGCAGTGTCATTCGTTCGTCTTTCTCTTCAGCGTCGTACGTACGCTGCTTGCTTACTTGCCGTTAACGGTGGTCTCGGCAGCTTCGGGATTCTCGCCGGCGTCGACCGCCTTCATCAGTGTAGCCCAACCCTCGGGATCCTCGTAGCACAGCCACAGGCCGCCGTATTCCTCCATGAAGTCGCCCTTGTACGGACCGGTGCACGTGTAGATGGTGGGGTTGCCCGCCTGTGCGAAATCGGTCGCAAGCGAGATCATCGTCTGCAAGTCGATGCTCGTAGACACGCACTGGGAGAGGTTTTGGATCAGGCCGGGGATCTCGACCGGAGGAGCTTGCAGCACGTTCTTCATGAGCGCCATGGCCATCGCGCGCACGTTCGACTGGCGGATGGCCTCCTGGTCGTCGCCATAGGCGGTGCGCATGCGGGCAAGCGCCACGCACTGCTCGCCGTTGAGCAGCTGGTTGCCGGCCTCGATATGGACGGGCGCCTGATCCTGCGTGTACACCTGGTAGTCGATGGTGTAGGGCACGTCCACGTAGATGCCGCCGATCGAATCCACGAACTCGGCCAACCCGGCGAACTCGATTTCCACGTAGTCGGAGATCTTCACGCCGGTGAGGTCCTGCACCGCTGTAACGGCGCCAGCCGCCCCGTTCACGGCGAACATCTGGTTGATCTTCTCGACCTTGCCGTTGTACTCGTACGGCGTGTCGCGCGGAACCGACACCATGGTGATGACGTGGCCCACCGGATCGATGCGCACGAGCACGAGGGCGTCGGAGCGCTCCCCGTACGTCTCCCAGTTGTCCGAGCCCACCAGCAGCACGTAGAACGGCTCCATCTGGGAATCGGAGGGGGCGAGAACGCTGCTCAACTCGCTTTGCTCCTGAGCGTCGAGCGCCATGTTGCTGGCGAGGCTGCTCGTGTACCAAGCGCCGTACGCGGCGACGCCGCCCACGAGCACCACGACGACGGCGAGCGCGATAAGCGCCGCCCGCTTCAGCTTGGTGTGCTTCTTGCGCTTCTTGCGCACGCGCACGATCTCGTCAGCTTGCGAAGCGTAGCCGTAGTTCGCCGGTCGCTGGTTTGGATACGGCGTCTGCCCCGTCGGGCGCGAAGCGTACCCACCGCCCTGCGGATAAGGCCGGCTGCCATGGGGAGCCTGACCGAAACCGTCCGCGGGAGGTTGCCCATAGGCGTGAGAACCTCCGCGCGAAGCGGAGGCACCATGGCGACCCGAAGCCGTCTGTCTGTTGTTGTCGTCGAATCCCATAGGGAAAATGCGTTTCCTAACCGTCCGTCTCGCTCGTCGCGAATCTCTTCAACACTCAATTGAGCCGGAGCGCTCGTCTGTTCCGTCCTCATGATAATAGCACGGTTTCAGTTTAGCAACAGAAAAATCGGTCTTCGGTGAAGCCCCCCCCCCCCGAGTTTTTTCGTTTTCCCACGTCAACGGCAAAGTAAAGCAGTGTAAATTCTAAGTGGGAAGCTCCTTGGACATCAGATGAACATAAGGGGCTGCAGACGTTTGAAAGTCTACCGATCACGTTAAAAAACAGTCCGTTTTGATGGATTTCGGTACATATTCTCAGTCAATTTTTACATTTTCCTTTACTTTCCTCACCGATGGCTGGCATAATGGTCAGTCGCTTTACACGAAATTCTTTCCTGTTTCTTTTCGCGCAATGCCAACGAATCAGAAAGCGGCTCGAGTCAAGCGCAATGCACGCCGCAGGAGCGGGTGCGACCGAAAAGCGCGCATCGAGCGCGCACGAAGAGAAACGGAAACGAATAATGCAGAATTTCGCCGACCTCGGCTTGTCCGAGGCTGCCCTTGCCGCCGTCGAACGCCTGGGCTACGAGAACCCCACCCCTGTGCAGCTGCAGGCCATCCCGTTGGTCCTGGAAGGCCGCGACCTCATCGCCGCCGCCAGCACCGGCACGGGTAAGACCGCCGCGTTCCTGCTGCCCATCCTGAGCACCCTGCCGCGCGGCAAGAGGGGCAAGCGCGCGCCCCGCGTGCTGGTGGTCAGCCCCACCCGTGAGCTGGCGCAGCAGATCTCGCAGACGTGCATGCAGATCACCCGCAAGACGGGGCACTACGTGACCACCGTGTTCGGCGGTACGCCCTACGGCCCCCAGATCAACGAGATCCGACGCGGCACCGACGTGCTCATCGCCACGCCCGGCCGCCTGAACGACCTCATGAACAAAGGCGTCGTCGACCTCGGCGGCATCAAGTCCCTCGTGCTGGACGAAGCGGACCGCATGCTTGACATGGGCTTCCTGCCCGCCGTCACCACCATCGTAGACGCCACCCCCGCCGATCGCCAGACGCTGCTCTTCTCGGCCACCATCGACCACTCCATCCAGAAGAACCTGGGCTCGCTGCTGAACGACCCGGCCGTCGTGGAAATCGCCCGCAACGGCGAGACCGCCCAGACGGTCGAGCAGTTCATGATGCCCATCGCCAATTTCAAGAAGCCCGAGCTTCTGCAGGCGCTGCTGGAGGAGAAGGGCTCCGACCGCGTGATCGTGTTCGCGCGCACGAAGAACCGCACCGAGGATTGCGCCGAGGCGCTGTGCGACGCAGGCTACCGTGCCGAGTCCATCCACTCGGACAAGTCGCAAGGCCAGCGTAAGCGCGCCCTCGACAACTTCCGTCGCGGCCGCACGTCAATCCTCGTGGCGACCGACGTGCTAGCGCGCGGCATCGACGTGCCCGACGTGGATCACGTCATCAACTTCGACCTGCCCGACATGCCCGAGGACTACGTGCACCGCATCGGCCGCACGGGCCGCGCCGGAGAACAGGGCTTCGCGGTCTCGTTCGTCACGCGCGAGTCGCGCCGCACGATGAGCGACATCGAGAAGCTCATCGGCAAGAACGTACCCCTCATGGAGCTCGAGACCTACGAGCTGGACATGACCGTGCTGGAAAAGGGCAAGAAGGGCGCTCCGAAAAAGGGCGGCTACAAGGGCAACAAAGGCTCCGGACGCCCCGCGGGCGCCAAGCGCTCCGACAAGCGCGGCGGCGAGAAGCGCGACTTCGAGCGCCGTTCGGACAGCCGCGCCGAGGGCCGCTCGGACAACCGCCCCGGGCGCGGCAAGCGCGCCGAGGGCAAGCGATCCTTCGACGGCGCCGCCAAGCCCGACGGCCCGCGCAGCAACAACATGGATCACGCGAAGCGCCGCCTCGAGATGAGCGAGAAGAAGAAGTACGAGAAGTCCGCTCCGAACGCGAAGGGCGCCGCCAAGCAGAACGGCTCCAAGAAGAAAGCGGGCGTCGGCGGCTACAACTACAGCAGGTTCGCGAACAACTAAGACGCACTCGGGGCGAGCTGATCCGACTTCGTATCTCCTATATATATAGGTAAGCGCCGCGCATCGTTTCAAGATGCGCGGCGCTTCTTCGTTTCCGAAAGGGAACCTCTTCCTAGACGATGCGCTCAGGATGCGCGTACACGTTGAAGACGTCACGCTTGGCGAATCCGACTAGCGTGACGCCCCAACGCTGGGCCAGACGCATCGACAAGCTTGTGGGCGCACCGGGAGACGCAACAACAGGGCAGCCGAGACGAATCACCTTCACGATGATCTCGCGCGGCACCCGGCCGCTGAATAGGAGCATTTTATCCGACGCATCCACCCCGTTCAAGAAGCACCAGCCGACCAGCTTGTCCAAAGCACTGTGGCGCCCGATATCCTCGAACCATGCAACCACCCCGCACTGGTCGACCAGAACCGCGCTGTGCACGCCGCCCGTGCGCCGAAACAGCAGCGAGCGGTCCTCCAGAAGAGCCATGCGCTCGACCACCTGAGCCGCTTGCAGCGTGAGATCGGACTCCACCGGCAAGAACCCTTCCGCATCGCACGAGGGATCTCCGCCGTCACCACGCTCGAACACTCCGGAAATCACCACCCCGCCGTCGCGCAGCGTTTCGACGTGTCGGCGACGTCGACGCGAAGCCCCGGCAACATCGACACGCACCGACACCGCACCCGAATCCAGATCGACGTCTATAGCGCTCACCTGCTCAGGATCCGTGATAACACCCGCCAAGAACAAGTTGCCTGCGACCAGCTCGCGCACATCCCAAGGCGAACATGTCGTGTCGCACTGCCGTGCGCCGTTCACGAACACGGTCAACTCCGCCTCCTGGATGACCGAATCGTCCCGCTTCGAAAAGCGCGCGTCTTCGTACCGCACGATAGGCATATGCGTGCATGCCGAAACCTTGGACTCCGTATCGACAAGGGCAAACGAACGGCTGCGGATCATGGAGCACCTCTTTTCAACCGATCGCATTCGCAACTCCGAGCGGGCGGCGACCCGAAAAGGCCGCCGCCCGGAGAGGGAGGGAAGGCGAGATCAGGCATTCACCTTGTTGGGAAGGTACCAAACCGAAGGATTCGCCCCTTCGTCGGGAAGCAGCTGGAAGCCGGCGGCGGATTCGGCCTGCTTTTTCAGCGTTTCCAAGTCGCCGAACACGCGCGCGCCAGCCGGACATGCAGCCACGCACGCCTGAGGCTCGTTGCCGCCTGCATCGATACGATCGACGCAGAAGGTGCACTTGTCAACGCGCCCCTGCGGCATGGCGGTATACATGACGGCTTCGTACTCGTTAAGCTCGGACCCGAAATAGCCGTCCTCGTTCTCGCGGTAATAGCGCGCGCCGTAGGGGCAAGCCATGATGCAGGATTTGCAGCCGATGCACTTCTCCTTGTCCACCACCACGATGCCGTCTTCGCGTTTGTAAGTAGCGCCCTCGGTCGGACACGCCTCGACGCAAGGCGGATTCTCGCAATGCATGCACAGCATGGGGACGATATGCATCGTTGCGTCTGGATACTCGCCCTCAAACTCTCGCTTGACATGGGAGCGCGTTATACCCGGAGGGGTTCCATGCGCCTCCTTGCACGCTACGGCGCATGCGTGGCATCCCACGCATTTCTTCAGATCGATCAGCATTCCGTAAGCCATGGTTCACTCCTCCCTTTATGCGATCTTCTCAAGCTTGACGCGAATGCACTGGTCGAACGCCGAGCACACATGATCCATGCGGTCAGGGGTCTGACCGGGAACCAGATGCACAACGGGAACGCCCTTGTCCTTCGCAATGGGCATATAGGCCGATTTCGAACCCCAGTGCCCGCCGATGACGGCCACGCATTCGGAATGCACGCCCTCGGACGTAGCCAGCACGCCCTCCACCGATACGCCGTCGACCGTGACAAGCCTCACCTTATCACCGCTGGCGAACCCTTTCGCCCGAGCCGTAGCGGCGTTGATCTCAATGGTGTAGCCGTAAGGGTTCTCTTCATTGATCTCGTTGATCCAGGGGTTCTCCATGAGCCACGAGTCGGTGTTGATCGCATCGGTGTAATACACGGGGAGGATGTCGAAGCCAGGATCGGTCACCTCATACCCGCAGCCGGGCTTCCAATCGGGAAGAGCCTGGTAGTCGTCGACCTCCCACGGAATGCCCAGCTCGGCGACCTTGGCCTCCACCTTGCTCTTCGCCTCCAACAGGAAGTCGAAGTACAGCGGCACGCGGCCAGGTTCACCGTTTGCCCAGATGTACACTTCGTCAACGGTGCGAGGATGATCGTACACAGCATGCTCTTTCAGCCATGCGAAGTCGTGCTCTTCGTCGATGTTGGATTTTAAGATGGAATCGGCGAAAGCCTCTACGTCGAGCTTCTGGTCCATGGGTACCGAATACTCGTCCTTCACGCGGAACATGCCGTTAAGCGTGGCGATGAATTCGGCGTTCTTTCCGGCGCGACTTGCCAATTCTGCGAACAGCTGCCAGCTGGAAGGCGCGCCGTCCTTCGGCTCGACGACCTTCTGCCACACGGGAACGGTCCACGGATTTTCCAAACCGCCGATGACACGATGGTTGCCTGCTGCATGCGGCAGCGGCTCGGTGCGCTCCAGATAGCAGCATTCGGGCAAGATCACATCGTAGAAATAGGACGACTCGTTCAGAAACATATCGATGCCTACAACGTACTCGTAATTCTTGAAGATTTCAGCCTGTTCGTCGTAGTTGCCCCACCATTTGATGGGATTGCATGCATAGCAGAGAGCGACCTCGGCGGCCTGCGTGCGATACAGGTCGGGATGAGCCTGGGCAATGTGCTCGAAGTGGTTGTCGTCGGACATGGGCTGGAGTTCCATCATGCCCATGGTCGTAGGCGTGTAATCGCCTTCGTACACCTTTTTATAGTAAGAGTTCGGGAATGCAAGCAGCAGACCGGCGCAATCGATGAGCCCCTCGGGCTCCCATAAACCGGGGCGCCACGACATGGTCGGGTTGTCGTCGGCCCAGCCGTTGCAGATGGGATCGAAACCGCAGAAGCCGCCGACGGAGTTCGTCGAACCGATGAGGTTGTTCAGGCTGAACACGGCCCAGCAGCTATGGAAAGCGTGCTTATGGCGCGTGATGCCGGAAAACGCGTCGACGGCAGCAGGCGATAAGGCAACGTCACGCCGTCGATCTCGGTGGTCTGGCCGATGCAGGCCGCTTCGCCAAGCTCTTTGGCAACCTGGCGGATAGTGGCCGCGGGAACCGTGGTTATGCTCTCCTGGTACTCGGGCGTGTAGGTCTTCAGATGCTCTTTATACAGGGTGAATCCTGTCGAGCACTGCCTGCCGTCCACCTCGAACGTACCCTCGAGTTGGGGGGCGCTGCACCGATCGTAAGGCTTCGCCTCGCCGTCGGAATCCATGTACAGCGAATGCCCTGTCTTCTCGTCGAAGACGATGCGCTTGGTATCCAGGTCGACCAGAGAAGGGCCGTTGGTACGATTCGCAAGGAACTCGATGTCGATGAGGTTTTCCTCGTGAACGAGCACGTACGCGATGGCAAGCGCCGCAGCGGCATCGGTGCCGGGGCGAATAGGCACCCAGAGATCGGCTTTCTCTCCCGCAGCGCCCATATGCGGATCGAACACCACGTGGCGCAAACCGTTCTTGCGACGCTCAGCGAAAGGCTCGACGGTCATGTTGTATCCATGACGGGTAGCCGTGCCCGCATTGGTGCCGAACTGGACGACGTAGTTGCAGTTGACATAGTCGGGACGCGCATTGCCCGTCCCCGTGAACAGGTATTCTATCTGATGGACCCCGGCTCCGCAGATATCGGAGCAGCTGCCTTCGGCGTTGCCGTAGATCACGCCGAGTGCCGTATGGCGCACCAGAGAGCCGATCTGGCTAGCCACCATGGACATGCCGGTGACGGCGTGCGGACCGCTGCGCTCGATAGCCGCCTTCATGCGCTCGTCCACCAACCCGTAGGCCTCGTCCCAGCTGATCTCCTCCCAACCCGGATCCTCGTCGAAGCCCTTCTTGGGATTCGTGCGCTTCAGAGGCTTGGTGATGCGGTTGGGATCGTAGAGTTGCATGATGCCCGACGCGCCCTTGCCGCATATATGCCCGCGGCCGATGGAACTGTCGGGATTGCCCGTCAGTTCTACCACAACGCCGTCGATGACATGCGCTTTAATGGAGCAGTTGTTGAAGCACATGTTGCAGGTAGTGGGGATCCACTCGCCCGCTTTCGGATCGTAGGCCGTTTTCTCGACCCCCGCCGTATGCTCGGACTCCTTTTCGGTGCCTGGCGCGCAACCGACGATACCGCCCGCTAGCCCTACGCCGAGCGCAGTCGCCCCCGCGCCCGCCACAAAACCCCTTCGGCTGATTCCCATGCCGTTCTCGCTCATGGTGCTACCCCCTTCAGCTCGTCTACGAGGGCACCCGCAACTTCAGCGGCTGTCCCCTCCGACACCGCTTAGTGTCTGCTGTCAAGGTACTCTATAGTTCTATGACAGTCAATCACTTTAATTATCCTATCTTGAGCATGAAGAAGAGTGTGCGTAGCCCCGCTGCCTGCGCGCATCGGCCATGGAAATGCTGGACCAAGCGACGGTCCAGGCAGCGTACGCGATTCGAAGCAGATGCTTCATGAAACATCTGCGCTAGTTTCGCCCTACTTCAAGAAGCTGTCGATATTGTTGAACGCTTCGCCGAACGCGCTCGGGGCAATGACGAGACCGCCCTTCTCTTTGACGCTCTCATAGATGAGGTTCATCGTGCGAAGTTGGAGCGCCTTGTCGTTGCGATCGTAGACAGCCGCCGCATCGACAAACATCTCGGAGATGTCTTTTTCGATTTCTGCGAGCAAGAGTCGCGCGTTGCGCTCGCGCTCCGCCTGCGCTTCCTTGGACATGGCATCCTGCAGCTCTTTGGGAATAGCGATGTCGCGGATCTCCACCGATACGACCGAGATGCCCCACGAACGCGTCTTTTCGTCGAGGATATCCTTGATCTCACCGTCCAGCTGCTCTCGCCGCGTGGCAACTTCGGCCAGATTGATGCGCCCCACCGCATCACGCAGCGCTGTTTGCGCGGCCCACCAAATGGCCGACGCGTAGTCCTCTACCTCGACGCAGGCGTCTTTGGGATTCCACACCATCCAGAACAGCACGGCATCGATATCGAGCGGCACAAGGTCGGCGGTCAACGCCTCCTCCGCCGTGAACGGCGTGGTGATCATGCGCTGGTCAATGTGCGCAGTAGCATGTTCTACCACGGGAACGACGAAATAAAGCCCAGGGCCAGCAATGCGGTTGAAGTTGCCTAAACGCAGCACCACGACACGCTCCCACTGCGGCGCAATACGAATGCTGAACGCGGCCACCGCGCCAGCCATCACCGCGACGATAACCGACCGTCGAGGTAAGCATGCTCCAAAGCGCAGCGAGAATGGCACCCGCAACGATAAGGAATACCGATGCCGCAAAAATGTATACGCTGTTGCGCGAGGTTTTCCGCCCGACGGGCGCAACCATACCTTTCGGCCGGACGGCCGACTCCACGCGCTTTTCTTCGTTTCGCTTCGATTTGCTTCGCATGATGGCTCCCCCGTTGCCCCAACCCCTTGGCTCGCGCCCCTAAGCTCCGCCCCCTAACAGCAATATCTGTTCGCTCACCAGGTCATGGATATCCTCGGATGTCAAACCCTTAGCAAGAGCCTGCTGGACGAAATCGATTGCAAGCGCCTCGACGTCTTGGCCGACAGCCGACAGATCGACATCCTTGAGGTCAGACACATACGTGCCACGTCCGCGCTTCGTGAAGATGTAGCCGTCACGCTCGAGATCCTGATACACTTTGTTGATGGTGTTGTAGTTCACACCCAATTGAACGGAAAGCTCGCGTACGGAAGGGAGGCGCTCGCCACGTTCGTACTTTCCTGAAGTGATGAGGAACACGAGCCGCTTGCGAATCTGAATCCACAGAGGGACGCCGCTTCTTTCGTCCACTTGGAACGAACCCATGGCGTCGAACGCTACTTCTCTTTCGATAGTCTTCTCAATCATAGTGATTGTCATAGTATCACATATCGCAATGACAGACTGGCTACATCCAGAACGATAGCAGACTCATGTCGACGAGACAGAAGCGCTCGGCGGCCACGAGAAGGGAGAACCGCAGGCAGATGCCCCGAGCAGCGTGCTCGCAGCCCCCACGACGAACAGTGAAGGGTTGGGCGAACGCAGGCATTCGACATCCACCGATAGCGGCACCACGATCCCCGCCAGCACGACACCCAACCAAAACAGCATTGCAGAATGTCCCGATAGCAACTCAGCAGCCGAATGAGCGGCAGCTTCGTCGCCCATGAGCGAAACGATGATGAACGCCGCAATGGCGATAGCCTCGATCGCAACGAGAACCGCATCGAGCCGAAGCAGACTAGCGAAACCCCCGATCGTTTCATCGCGCGAAAACCTGAAGAAGCCTATGATCGTCAGCACGGCAGCTCCGGTTGCCAACGCCGACGCGACGAACACGATCGGCACAAGCGGTGAGTTGAGAAACGGCACGGCCGGATAGAGCGAGAGAAACACGCCGGCATACAGCACCACGAACAGAGCCAGCAAAGCGGCGAAGACACTGACCACGGTTTCGGCAACGCGCAAACCCGGTCCATCATCCGAGAACCCCATTAAAAACGCCGCGAACGCTGTCGCGCAGAACAACGCAAGTGCCCACGCCCCGCTGAAAGCAGACTGCCGGACGGGGTAAGGAACAATCGGAAAGCCTGATCGGGAGCCCTAAATCGAGCGTAAGAAACACCGTTCCGAGCGCGACGAGTACCGGGCCAGCCAGCAAACCCGCATCCGTCACCGCGCTGGCGCCGCGCAGCCACGATCGATTGCTGACGCGCAGTGCAAAGTCCACGAACGAACCGAGCAGAAAATGCACCCCCTCCGCACCCGCAAGAAACAGATACCACGCGATATACGAACTGACCATGACGAGCGCGCTCCCCTCGGCGATCGATGACCCCCTGCGCCCATTGTACGCCATCTGCACGGCAGACCTCAACGAAACGGAAAAGCGACGAAGAGCCGCACGGGTGCCACCTCGTCGCAGTAAAGAACCGGGCCGCAAGATGCGACCCGGTTCTTTACTGCGCGTCCACGTCGATGGGCGCGTTTTCCGCGTCACCCTTGCGGCGCTTGCGATCGCGCCACCAGCGGGACAGGCTATGCACGAGCCACTCCACTACGGGAATGGTGAGAAAGGCCACCCAGGCGGGATGCGGCTGGTTCAGCACGAACGCCATCCAGCAGAACCAGGCCACCACCGCGATGGGATACGCGCCCGACACCAGCGGCGCGAGGCGCTTGCGCCCGATGGCGTGACCCACCATGTAGTACAAGGGAATGGTCAGGAACAGAAACAGCCCCATGGCCCACGCGCCGTTCAAAATGCCCAGCAGCAGGTACACGACGATGACCACGAGCGGATACGGGAACTTCACCCACGACTTCTCGAACTCGCGTAGGTAGTGCTTGCGCACGGGAATAGACTTCCCCACTTCGTCACCGTACTTGGCGCGAGCATCGTCGATGCTGTCGAAGCGCTCGCCCCGCACGGTGTAACCGCACGGCTCGTACCAACGCTCTTCGCGATCCCATCCGTGATGGTACCGTGCATGCGCGTCCTGCCAGCTGTCGAACTGCTCGCCGTTAATGACCACCTTGGCGCCGTCGATGACCACATCATCGTCGCCTGCGCTGTTGCCGGGGCTCTTCACGTGCACGCCGTCCCAACCCACGTGCACTTCCTCGCCCTTCTTGGCGTCCTTCACGTGCACGCCGTCGCGCCACGACACGTGCACGTACTCGTCTCCGTCCTCCACGTGAATCCCGCCGGGACCGATGTGCACCTTGCCCTTCTTGCCGGACGATGCGGCTTCGGTTCCGCCCGACGCATCGGAGGCCGCAGCCGCATCGGCGGGCGCTGGCGGGGGATCTGCAGGGGAAGCCGTCGCAGTCTCCTGCTCGGCCTGGCGCTTAGCGGCGCGATCGGCCGCCTCGAACGTGACGTCGTCGCGGATCTCTTCGTCGACGTACAGCAGATCGTCCAGCGACAGACCGTACAGCTGAGCCAGCGCGATGAGGTTGTCGGTGTCGGGGGACGACTCGGAGCGCTCCCACTTCGACACGGCCTGCCGCGACACGCCCAGACGCGCGGCGAGCGCCTCCTGCGAAAGCCCCGCCTGCTTGCGGCGCTCGGCCAAGCGTTGCGCGATCTCTACGTTCATGGTGTGCTGCCTTTCTCGTTTCGTCCATAGTAGCGTACCCAGAAGACTACGGTTGCGAGGAAGCGAGCGCGACCTATTTCAGTTGGAATTTTCCGCAATTATTGGTTGCGGAACGTTTGAACTGGGAAAAGAGAAGCTCCCCGGCGCTACAGCCTGCGCTTGCTGATGTCGAAGACCACCCATACCGACAGCACGGCAGCCCCCAGGTAGCCGAAGAACGCGAGCACCGGCACGCCCAGCAGACGCGGCTCCATCGACGACAGCGACAGCATGCTCGATCCGATGAACAGCCCGGCTATGATGATGCCGATGGTCAGTCGGTTGATGATCTTGGCCAGCTTCGACAGCGGCGCCTCGCTGCCCAGCACCTCCATGTTCATCTTCAGCTGGCCGCGCGTGAGCATCTTGAGTGTTTCGCCGGAATACCGTGCCGCGTCGAGCGCGCCGTGCGACGACGAGCGCAGCGCGAGAGCCAGATCCTGCATGGCCTGCACAAGCTCGTCGCCCTGGTTCTTCGAGCGCTGGATATGGGCGTTGATGATGGACACGACGTTCTGGTTCGGGATGAACGGCGCGATGGTACCCTCCAGCGTGACGATGCCGCGCGACACGCTGGTGATGGAAGACGGCAGCGTCACCTTGCACGACCGCGTGAGCATGAGGATGTCGTTCAGGAACGCCCCGATGTCGATATCGGCCACATCGCACGAGCCGTAATCGTTCAATAGCAGGTCGAGGTCGGCCAAAAAGCGCGTATGGTCGATAACCGAATTGTCCTTCGCGATGGCAAAGGACAATAGCGCATCCTTGAGCTCGGACGAGCTCTCCATGCCAACCGCCTGGATGATATTGCCGAATCCGGCGCGATCGCGCGGCGACAAACGACCCATGATGCCGAGGTCGATGTAGACGATCTTGCCGCTGCGAACGAGAAGGTTGCCCGGATGCGGGTCGGCATGGAAGAACCCGTGATCGAGGATCTGCGAGGCGTAGTTGTCGAGGATCTTCTCGCCGATCTCCTCGAGGTCGTAGCCCGCATTCCGCAGACGGTCGGTCGCCAGGATGGGAATGCCGTCGATGTATTCCATGACCAGCACGTACTCGCCGCACAGCTCGGTATGCACTTTCGGGCAATCGATGAAGGCGACGCCCTTGTTCAGGCGCGCGAACTCCTCGAGGTTAGCGGCTTCGCGCTGGAAGTCCGTCTCCTCGAGGAACGTGGCCCACAGCTCTTCCACCACGTCGCGCAAGTCGAGCATCTGCTCGTCCTTCATGAAACGCGCAGCGTAGCGCGCCACCATGCGCATGATATCGATATCCTGGGCCATCGTGGTCTTCACGCCGGGGCGTTGGATCTTCACGGCCACGATCTCGCCCGTGACAAGGCGCGCCTTGTGCACCTGGGCCAGCGAGGCGCTTCCCAGCGGCGTGGGATCGATGGCGTCGAACACGTCGCCCTGCGCGTCGCCGTAGATGTCGTCGAGCGCCTCGAGGATGGCCTCGAACGGCAGCGGGTCGCACTCCATCTGCAGCTTCGCCAGTTCGTCGCAGTACGCCTTCGGCAAAATCTCCGAGCGCGTAGACAGCGTTTGGCCGATCTTCACGAAGCTGGGGCCCAGGTCCTCCAGCATGGCGCGAAAGGCCTCGGGCGTGAAACCCTTCAGGAAGTGGTGCTTGCGCAGGATATCGGATATTTCCTTGAGGCGCCGCGTGCGCGTCTTGCGGTTCAGATGGAACCGATCCTCGGGATCGACCTCCGAACCGGAGCTGAAAAAATAGCGCAGCAGCGTGTTCTCCGGCATGGACGGGCAGCTCGCAGCCGTGCGCTAGGCGCCCGGCGTTTGCGGCGCGGCAGCCGAAGCCGCCTCGTCGTCGACGGACACCGCGGAAGCGTCGCCCACTTCAGCCTCGGAAGCCGACTTCGCGTTCGCCTTCTCGGCGAACTCGGCAGCCTTGGCGACGAACGCCGCACGCTCCTCCGGCGTCATGGCGGCCATGCGAGCCTCCAGCACGTCGTAGCGCACGCTTGCAGCCACGTCTTCCGCCTTATGCTTCAATTCGGTGTTGATCTGCTTGCCCTGATCCACGGTGAGCTCGCCTTTGGAGATGAGCTGATCAACCAGATCCTTGGTTTTTTCGCCGGTTATGGCCATCGCGCCGATGCCGGCCAGGAAGATGTCTTTGAATCCGTCGCTGAGGGTAGCCATACGAGCCTCCTATGCTTGCGATTCACCGTCCGCGACGCGGACGGCCTCTGCATCCATGATGCACCAAATCGACGAAAAGGGCAATGCTCGCAACGCGAGCATGAGCGAAGCCGTCAAAGGAAGGTTGCCGCTTGTTCGCCTTGCGACCGCCCCGCCGAGGTCGACGGGGCGGCAGGCTTCGACCGGAGTCAGCCGATCGTCAGCCGCGCGTCATATGCGGCGGCCTGCGTCCGATGTCGGAGCGATACAGCTCGCTCAGCAGCTGCGCAACGCTCGCCTCGCTCGTCGAGCTCCCGCCTTTCGCGACGCGATCTTCGTCGCGAGCGGACGCCTCGGCCATGCCGAGCTGCTTCATCAGATTCTTCGCTTCGTCATTGGACAAGGGTTTCGATGCCATCAGACATGCACGCTCCTCCCGTATGACGACAAGCTGTCAAGGCAGTTGTTACTACCTTAGTACTATAAAGAAGGATCGCGGGATGACGGGCGAGCAACCAACAATCGGTTAGACGTGGCCAGACGAAAGGAGCGTTTCGCGGAAGCTTCGCTCACAGACGGCAGAAACGAAGCGGCGAGCGGAGAACCGTCCGCTCGCCGTTCAGGATGCGAACAGGGGAACCGCATGCAGAAAAACGACGCTTTAGGCCGCGCGCTCGGAAGCGAAAGACCGGCGCTCGGAAGGCGCGAATGGGGCAGCTCCACTCCCGCCAGGGACGATTGAGCGCCGAACTCCGCGCCTTCGAACCACCCTTCCTCCAACGCGAGCGCATGCTCGGCCTGCGGTGCGGGCGAAGCCGCAGGCGCGCTTTGGCGACCCTCCACCCATGTGGCGGCTACGACGCTTGCCACGATGACCACGGCGCCAGCCATACCAGCCGCAGAAAGCGCTTCGCCCAGCAGCATGAACGAGAACGCCGCAGTGAACACCGGCTCGCCTGTGAGCAGCAGCGACACGGTGGAGGACGGCAACTCCGTCAGCGCCACGTTCTGCAGCATGAAGGTAAGGCAGGTGCTGAGCAGCGCCAGAAAGGCGATAGTGCCCCAGGCTACGGGCTGCACGGCCGCCACGTTCACGGGCGGCTCGAAAACCAGCGCGCACGCAAGAGCCACGACGAACGAGGCGACTATCTGCGTTCCCGCCACCGTGGTGGCGTCCAGCTGCTCCAAGCCGCGCTCGCCGAACACGAGCGCGCCAGCCAACGCCACGGAGGACAGCAGCGCGAGGATCTCGCCCAAGCCGAACGAAGGAGCTCCCCCGTTGCTGCACAAGAGGTAGAGCCCGACCACGACCGCCGCCTGGAACGGCAGGAAGGCCAGCGGATAACGACGGCGGTTCACCAGGCACGACAACAGCGGCGCGAACACCACGGGCAACGCCACCAGGAAGCCCACGTTAGTGGCCGTGGTCAAGTCGAGCGCTACATTGCAGGTGAGATACGCCAGCGCCATGCAAAGCGCTGCGGGCATCCAGGCGCCGATACGCGCGCCCTTTAGCTGGCGCACGATGCGCGGGCCGAAGAAGATCGCGAACACGAGCGCGGCCAAGCCGAACCTGATGGCGAGGCACCACATGGGCGTGATGCTCTCGTACGCCATCTTCGTGATAGCGTTACCCGATCCGAAGATAACGGTCTGCAGCACGACGCACGCGACATAGGGCCAGCGCTTGCTACGAGTTTTCACGGGGTGCCTCCTTTCGATCCGCAGCTTGCACGGCGCTCGGCAGCGCAAGACTCTCACGTCCCGCCCTCGCGGAACTTCACTGGATGATGTTCTAGGGTTGCTGGCACATGGTATGGGTTCTCCTGATAAAAGTAAAATGAGATTATCTTTTTAAGATTTTAAGAGTTTCTTGTTATTCCTTTTCAAGCTCCGTATAGTGACATACATCGAAGAACGGTGTGAAGATATTGTGAGCAAGAGAAGGAGCGATCTGTGGGCAACCAGAAATACGATGCGTTCCTAAAGGTGGCTGAAACAGGCAGTTTCAAACAGGCCGCCCACGACCTAGGATACACCCAGGCCGGCATCAGCTACCTCGTGAGCACGCTCGAACGAGAACTGGACGTGCCGCTGTTCGTGCGCGACTACGGCGGCGCGCACCTCACCTCGGACGGCGCCGATCTGCTTCCCTGGGTGCAGAACGTGTGCAACAGCGAGCGCCAGCTGGAGATGCGCCTCGCCGAGCTCAAGCACCTCGAAAGCGGCATCGTGCGCGTAGCGGCGTTCACGAGCACCGCCATCCAATGGTTCCCCGGTATCGCGAAGCGCTTCCTCGCACAGCATCCAGGCATCGACTTGCAGCTGATCTGCGTCGACGACGAAGATGCACTGGAAGAGGCCGTGTGGCGCGGCGACGCTGACTGCGGTTTCTTCGTCTACCCCATCAAGCACGACCTGCACGCCGTTCCGCTGCGGAAGGATCCGCTCCTCGTGGTGCTGCCGCCCGACCATCCTCTGGCCGACGCGCCGTTCGTGCCGCGCGAGGCGCTGGCGGAAGAGCTGTACATCCGCCTGGAAAGCGGCACGTCGTCGGAAATGGAAACGCTGTTCCGAGCGAACGACGTGGAGCCCAACGTGCGGTTCACCATCGACAGCGACTATGCGGTGATGAGCATGGTCAGCGCGGGACTCGGATTCAGCGTGCTGGCCGACCTCATCCTGCGCGATGCGCCGTTTCCCCTGGCCGTCAAGCAGCCCGAAGTGGAAACAAGCCGCGAGATAGCCATAGCGCTGCGCTCGCTGGAAACAGCTTCAACGGCTACGCGCGCGTTCTTGGACGCAACGCAAGCCTGGATAGCCGAGACATACGAGGAGTGAAAGGACTGCCAACCTAAGCGAAGGCGGCAAGTTGCCATCCTGTGCAGCCAGCTCAGGATGGCAACTTGCTAGCAGCCTAGCAGCGGCGGAACATCCGTGCCGTGGGCGCACACGTAAGTAGGACGCTCCGCTTCAAGCACGATCTGAGGGAACATACCCCATAGCGCCGCCGCGGTGGCGCAGCCCGCGCCGCTTCCCGACTGCATGTCGAAGGGACTGTCGCCCACGTACAGGCACGTCTGAGGAGCCAGCCCCAGCCGTTCGCAGCCGTGCGCCACGGGACCGGGATGCGGCTTGTGCTCCGGCCAGTCGTCGGAGCCGATGAGGAAGTCGAAGTATCCGGTCAGGCCGAACAGGTCGAGGCCCCGCATGGCCACCTCGTGTCGTTTCGACGTGACCACGGCCAGCGGCAAACCCGCTTCCTTGAGGCGTTCGAGCATGGGCACGGTGCCGTCGAACAGCCTGATCATGTCGTCGTGCACCTCGGCGTTGTATTCCCGGTACACACGGCACAGCTCCTCGTGCACGGCCGAGTCATCCGTGAAATCCCACATCTGGGTGTTGAGGGGCTGTCCCACCTTGGCCATGAGACGCTCGTCGGGGATAGCCTCGCGCAGCACCGTGCGCGCCGTGTAGCGAAACGTGGCGAGCAGCAGATCGTGCGTGTCGAGCAAGGTCCCGTCCAGGTCGAACAGAACGGCTTGCATATCGTGTGATACCATACCATCCTTCATTTCCGTTATGCGATTCGCGCGAAGCGCGAACAAGAACTCGCAGGTTGGGCGCAGTAAATCAGCGAGAGGCGCCCTGACGCCCGAGATCGCGGGGAGGGCGAGGGCGAAGCGTACTTCGGTACGCGAGTCCTCGACCTCGCCACGAGATCGGGTGCCAGGGCGCATCGCAGCGTCGGCCGGTTCCGCGTGCCGTCAGGCACGCGGAACACCCCTACTCGAACAGGCCGCCGAACAGGGACAGCTCGGAGCCCCAGACCTTGGCGTTGCGCTGGGAGAACGCCAGCGCGTCGGTGAGGGCCGCCAGCGGGATGTCGCGGCGAGCGCCCGTGCTGCGGCGCTTGATCTCCACCTTCTGCTCGGCCAGGCCGCGCTTGCCCACGATGACCTGCAGCGGCCAGCCGATGAGGTCGGCATCGGCGAACTTCACGCCGGCGCGCTCCTTGCGGTCGTCGATGACCACCTCGAGGCCCAGCTTCGCCAGGTCGCTCGCCAGCTTCTCGGCCGCAGGCTGCACCTCGTCGTCGCCCACCGTCAGCGGGATGACGCACACGTGCGCGGGCGCCACCGTGAGCGGCCACATGATGCCGTTCTCGTCGTTGTGCTGCTCCACGATGGCAGCCATGGTGCGCGAGATGCCCACGCCGTAGCAGCCCATGAGGAACAGCTGCTCGGAGCCGTCTTCCGCCATGAACGTGGCGCCCATGGCCTTCGAGTACTTGTCGCCCAGCTGGAACACCTGCGACACCTCGATGCCGCGCGCGCCTTCCAGCGGCAGCCCGCACGACGGGCAGCTGTCGCCCGGCTGCACGATGCACAGGTCGGCCCACTCGTCCACCTGGAAGTCCTCGCCCAGACGCGCGCCCACGTAGTGGTAGCCGTCCTCGTTGGCGCCCACGACCCACTTCGGCACGGCCTGCAGGCTGCGCGCCGCGATGACGTAGGCTTCCTCGGGCAAACCGACGGGGCCCATCGAGCCCTTGTGCAGGCCGAAGGCTTCCATGTCCTCGTCGGTGAGCAGCGTGAAGCCGCCGGCCACGCGCGCCGCCTTCAGCTCGTTGAGCTCGTGGTCGCCGGGAATGAACATGACCACCAGCTTGCCCTCGTCGTTCTTTCCGGACAGAGCCTTCACCGTGGAGGACTCGGGGATGTCCAAGAACGCGGCCAGTTCGGCGATGGTGTGCACGCCGGGCGTGGCGACCTTCTCCATCGGCACGTCGTAGACGGTGGGGCGCGCCAGGCAGTCGCCGGCTTCGGTGTTGGCCGCGTAACCGCAGGTGCAGTGCACGAGCTCGGCTTCGCCCGCTTCGGCGAGCGCCATGAACTCGCAGGTCACGCTGCCGCCGATCTGGCCGGGGTCGGCCTCGACGGGACGGTAGTCCATGCCCATGCGATCGCAGATGCGCCCGTACGCCTCGCTCATCTCGTCGTAGGTCTTCTGCAGCGACTCCTGGTCGGCGTGGAAGCTGTAGGCGTCCTTCATGATGAACTCGCGGCTGCGCAGAAGCCCGAAGCGCGACGGATCTCGTCGCGGAACTTCACCTGGATCTGGTACAGCGACAGCGGCAGCTCCTTGTAGGAGCGCAGCTCGTTGCGCACGAGGGAGGTGATGAGCTCCTCGTGGGTGGGCCCGAGGCAGAACTCGCGGTCGTGACGGTCGACGAGGCGCATGAGCTCGGGGCCGTAGTCGTTCCAGCGGCCGCTCTCGTGCCACAGCTCGCCGGGCTGCAGCGCCGGCATCATGATCTCCTGCGCGCCGATGCCGTCCATCTCCTCGCGCACGATGTTCTCCACCTTGGCCAGCACGCGCTTGCCCAGCGGCAGGAAGGTGTACACGCCCGAAGCCGTCTTGCGGATGAAGCCCGCGCGCAAAAGCAGCCTGTGGCTGGCGATCTCCGCGTCGGCGGGATCCTCCTTGAGCGTGGGCGCGTACAGCTGGCTCATGCGCATGATATTCACGTTCGTCATAGCTTTCCTATCTCCTCCATCAAAGCGTCCACGATGGCGCTCTCCTCCACCTTGCGGACGACGTTTCCCTTCGAGAACACCACGCCCGAACCGACCCCGCACGCTACGCCGATGTCGGCGTCGGCGGCTTCGCCCGGGCCGTTCACCACGCAGCCCATGACGGCCACCTTGAGCGGCTTGTCGAGGTTCGCGATGCGTCCCTCCACCTCGCGCGCCAGCCCGATGAGGTCCACCTGGCAACGGCCGCATGTGGGGCAGCTGATGAGCTCTGGAGCGCGTCGGCGCAGGTCGAGCGCTGAAAGCAGCGTCCAGCACGCGCGGATCTCCTGCACGGGGTCGTCTGTGAGCGAGATGCGCAGCGTGTCGCCGATGCCCTCTTCCAGCAGGATCCCCAAACCGCAGGCGCTTTTGATGGCGCCTTGGAAGGTGGTGCCGGCCTCGGTGACGCCGATATGCAGCGGCACGTGGGGCAGCTCCTTACTGAGCAGGCGGTACGTGCGCACGGTAGTCATCACGTCGTGAGCCTTCGCGCTGACCACGAGTTCGTGGAAGCCGCGACCCTCGCAGTAGCGCACGTAGTCGACGGCCGAGCGTGCCAGCTTCTCCGATTGCGAGAGATCGTCGCGTGCAGCCAACTCGTTGTCGAGCGAGCCCGCGTTCACCCCGATGCGGATGGGAATGCCCGCCTCGCCCGCCGCGTCCAGCACGGCATCGGTTTTGGCCAGGCCCCCGATGTTGCCGGGATTGATGCGCAGCTTCGCCGCGCCGCGTTTGGCGGCCTCGATGGCGATGTTCGCATCGAAGTGGATGTCGGCGACCACCGGCAAAGGCGACCGCTCGCATACAGCCTGGAACACGTCGAGGCTTGAGCGGTGCGGGATGGCCATGCGCACGATCTCGCAGCCCGCTTGCGCGAGCGCGTCGATCTGCACGAGGTTCGCCGCGACGTCGGTCGCCGGGGCGTTCAGCATGGACTGCACGACGACGGGCGCGCCGCCGCCGAGCGGCACGGAGCCCACCGACACCCGGCGGGTAGCCTCGCTAGGTTTGGCATGCGTTGCCACAAGAGCCTCCCGTTCTCCATCCCCCACCGCGTGCAGGCGCGGTGCCGGAACAGCGTCTCAACAGCCCGCAGGCTGCACGCGCCCAAGCGCGTCGCCGGCTATTTTACCTCTGATTACCCGGTTTCCGGCCAAATGCACAGGGATTTCGCGGGCGGGCGCACGACAACGAATGCACGCGAGGGCGCGGGAGGGAAAACGAGCGAACGAGTCGCACGCGCCGACGCGCCATCGAACCACCCGAACCGCACTGGAGGGCGCGTGCAGCGAAAAACGCCCGAATCTCCCAAGTTCGCGAGTTATGCGCACCTCCGTCATCCCGGAACGACCGTTTCGGGCGCAGTCGAGCGTTTCCGCTCAAGAAAACGCCAGGTCAGAAGTTTTCTTTGACTTACTTCGGTCACGCAGTCCGGTTTCGAAGTGCACATAACTCGTGGACATGGTGCTTTTCGAGCGATTTCGATGACGGAAGCGCGCACAAGTCAAGGACTTGCGCGCCGACCGCAACGCCGAACGGTTCGCGAGCGCTGCGCACGCTGGCGCGGGCAGCGCGCTCTAACCGCCGAAACCCGCACCCGAGATGATGCGCTGGATATCCTGGTTTGCCATGAACAGGAAGAAACCGATGAACAGGATCATGCCGGCCGCGCTCAGGTAGTTGAGCGCGCGCATGGTCACGACCTTGCGCGAGATCTTCTGGAACACCTCGATGACGAAGCGGCCGCCGTCGAGCGGCGGGATGGGCAGCAGGTTCATAATGCCGAGCGACACCGAGATGGAAGCCACGAACGAGATGGCGCTCGCCAACCCCAGATCGACCGCCTGCTTCGACATGGCGGCGATCCCGATGACCGACGTCGAGTTCTGCACGACCTCGCCCGCCGTCCACGGATTGAACAGCCCCGCGATAAGCTGCACCACCATGCCGATGTACATGAAGCCCATCCGGATCGCATCGAGCGGGTTGACGTTGACGTGCCGGATGTCGCCCGCGCTGGTCTGAACGTCCACGCCGATGAGCGAGAACAACACGACGAACAGCAGGACCGCGAACAGCAGGTTCACGACCACGCCGGCCACGAGGATGACCGAGCGCTTCCAGAACGGCAGGCTGCGGTACTGCTGCTTGTACTCGCTTTCGAACAGCGCATGCGCGTCTTCCACCGGGCGCGCCTGCCCCAGCTCGTAAGCGACGGCTCCTGCGGCTACCTGCTTCTTGCTTGGCTTGACCACGGGGGCGCGGTACGTGTTGTACTTGTCTTGCTTGGTGGGGCCGGCGATGCTGCCCCATTCGACGAGCTCGTCGAGCGCTTCGTACGCCTCGTCATCGGTGATGCCGCAGTCGCGGGCGATGTCTTCCATGTTCGCGGTTCCGCGACGGTAGAGCGCGGCCAGCACGGGCTCGAGGTGCGGGCTCATCTCGCCCGGCTCCATCCCACACACCTTCGCGTAGCCGCCCAGCAGAAACGGCGTGACGCCGAACTTCGTGCCCCATTTCGTGAAGCCGATGTTCGGCCCTGGAAGCCCCAGCATGAACTCGGTCACGCGCACGCCGAACGCACGCGCCGCCAGATAGTGACCGCCTTCGTGGATGAACACGAGAAAGCCCAAGATGAGCGTGGCGTAGACGATCATGAGAACAATATCCATGAACTCGGTTCCTTTCGGTCGCGAGGAATGCTTCTTTCGTGCTCTCATTATAAAGAGAAGGGCGAGCGGCACGGGCGCTGCGAACCGATGTGCGAAAAAACTACAAGGGCTGCGCGATGCGCGCACGATGCGAGAGCGTTTGCACGATTTGCGGAGGCTCGGCGGGCGTACGGCGCACACGGTCCGCAAGCCCGTCGCGCACGCACGCTGGGACCGCGTTGGATTCGTTGGCAAAGCGCGTGCAATCCGCGTTGGAAACAGGGGCACGCCACGTGGAAAACGCGCTGGAACCGCGTTGGATTCGCACCAGATCCGAGAGGAATTCCCGCTAGACCCACGCCAACAAAACGTAAGATGGCGTCGTTACAATGGAAGAGCGGGCCCGCGCAAACGAAACAACGAACCGGAGGAGCCTTTGGAGAGGATCGCCATGCCAGAAATCTGCACCTTTTACGGCATCAGAATCACAATCAATTGCGAGAAGAACGCTCCGCACCACAAGGCGCACGTTCATGCGTTCCTACGGAGGCTTCGAGGCGGTATACTCGACGGAAGGAGAGCTGCTTGCGGGCAAGCTTCCTCCCCGCCAGACGAAACTCGTCATAGCATGGGCAGCGCTGCACAAGCCCGAACTTGACGACAATTGGTACCTTGCAAGCTCGAACGGAACCTGTTTCGCATTGACCCGCTGATCTGAGGAGGCGCAATGGAGTGGCATCTCGACAAGAAGATCATCGACTTCGGCTTCGACGACGAAGATACGATCGTCATCGACTGGAACGACGGCAGAAGAAGCGCGTTCGACCCGTATCCCTACATGAAGGGCGCCATGGAGAAGCTGCTGGACGAAGACTACCTGAAATTGGCGTACCTCACCGGTTACGGGCGGAGCATCGCGTGGCCCGGCAACCTGGACTTCGGCGTGCAGCTTCTCTACGAAGCGTCCGTTACCGATAGCTCCGAAACGCCTTTGCCGCCACGAGGCCCGCACATGCGATGGAGCCCCGAAGCGCTCATCGTCCGCCTTAAGTTTGCCGAGGACGGCAAGATCCTGGTCGATTGGAGCGACGGAACCGTCCGCGAGTTCGACGCATGGAACCATGCGAGCGACGACGACATCGAAAAGTTCGTCGATCCGACCTACCTTGCGCAAGCGCGCGTCACACCCGAGCGGGATGCCATCGTCTGGCCGACGGCGAACGCTTCGATGCCAAAACGCTCTACGAGCGCTCGGCCGTCGTGGGCTTCGAACCCTCGGCGAAGCATCTCGCGCGGGGAGCCCTTCGCTAGCGCACGTTCCTGCGCGCTTCCGCTCGCGCCCAAGCGTCGAGCTCTTCCAGCTGGTCGAGGCTTTCCACGCGTTGGACGCCTTGGCGCTCGTGAGCGTCCATGACGGCCTCGACGCACGCGGCGATCCCCAGGTAGCTGCCCTCTTCAGCGAGGAAGGCGGCGACGGCCACCTCGTTCGCAGCGTTCATCACGCAGGGCAGCGTGCCGCCGCGCTCGCCGGCCGCGCGAGCCAGCGCCAGGCAACGGAACGTGTCGGTGTCGGGAGCGGCGAATTCGAGGGTACCCAGCTTCGTGAAGTCGAGCGGCTCGACCGGCGCGTCCCAGCGCTCAGGGTACGACAGCGCGAACTGGATGGGGATGCGCATGTCGGTGGTGCCCAGATGGGCCTTCACGCTGCCGTCCGAGTACTCCACCATGGAGTGGATGGCGCTCTGCGGCTGCACGACCACACTGATGCGATCGTAGGACATGGCGAACAGGTGGTGCGCCTCGATGACCTCGAGACCCTTGTTCATCAGCGTGGACGAGTCGATGGATATCTTCGCGCCCATGTTCCACGTGGGGTGCGCGAGCGCCTGAGCGGGCGTGATATCGGCCAGGTCGGCTCGCGTGCGGCCGCGGAACGGTCCGCCCGACGCCGTCACCCACAAGCGCGACACCTCGCGCGGGTCTTCGCCCAGAAGGCACTGGTAGATGGCGCCGTGCTCGGAATCGATGGGCATGAGGCGCCCCGGCTCGGCGGCCATCGGCATGATGAGGTCGCCGCCCACCACGAGCGACTCCTTGTTCGCGAGCGCCAGCACCTTGCCAGCTGCGAGCGTCTCGTAGCTGGCGCGCAGGCCGGCCGCGCCCACCAGCGCGTTCACCACGATGTCGGCCTCGGGCAGGCGCACGAGGCCCACCACGGCGTCGGCACCGAACCCGAGCGACCCTTCGCCGCCCGCGTTGTGACGCGCCACGGCCTCGGCCAGCGACGACGGCGCGCTCGCTGGCTGCTGCGTGCCTCCGTGCGATCCGCTCAGGATGGCGTTTCGCAGCTCGTCGGCAATCGGCTGCTCAGCCAGGCGCTCGTCGCCCACCGCGAGGTGGCGCACGCCGAACTCGCGCGCTTGCGCCAGCAGCTCGCCCGTGCGCGTGCCCACGGCGAGGCCCACCACCTCCAGCTTGTCCGCATGGCGACGCACAACGTCCAGCGTCTGCGCGCCGATGGAGCCCGTGGAGCCCAAGACCACTATGCGTTTCATGCACGCCTCCTAGAAACAGGTCGAACGTAAACCGTCGGTAGGGTTGGCTGCGGCGCCCGAGGCCTGCCGCCGTCAGATCAGCGGAACCGGGAACGGGATGCAGCCGAAACCCAAAAGCAGTATCGCCGAGGTCACCGCCACCAAGAACAGCGAGTCGCAGCGATCCAGCAGGCCGCCGTGGCCCGGCATGATGGTGCCAGAGTCCTTGAAGCCGGAATTGCGCTTGATGCGGCTCTCGGCCAAGTCGCCCAGCACGCCCATCAGCCCGCTGATGAGCCCGAACGCCATCGCTTGCGGGATGGACATCGTCACGCCGGGAATGAGGGTCATCAAGCACCAGAACGCGGCCGATCCCACGAGCCCCGCAATGAACCCCTCCCAGCTCTTCTTCGGCGAGGTGCGCGGCGCCAGCTTGTGCTTGCCGAACTTGCTTCCCACCAGATAGGCGAACGAATCGTTCGCCCATACGCTGAGGAAGATGCCCAGCGCCAGCACGCCGCCCCATGGCTGGGGCAGCGCCGTGCGGACGACCACGAGCCCCGACAGCAGCATGCCGCAGTACGCAGCTCCGAAGAAGCTCACGCCCACGTCGGGCACGCGCGCCCGCATCCAGAACACGTACCACACGATCAGCGCCAACAGCAACGCGAGGCTCACGTACAGCGCACCGTTCAGCCCCAGCAGAAACACGCTGAGCGGGTACAGCATGGCCGCGATGATGCCGAGCATCTCGTTGGGCAGCTTCGCGTCCGAACGCAGCATATAGTAGAACTCGCCCGCCGTGATGCCCGCCGTAGCCACCAGGAACGCCACGGTGGTCCAGTCGCTGACGAGGATGCACAAAACCGACAGCGCCACATACACGAATCCCGTGCGGAAACGCACTTGCAAGTCGGTGGCGTTCTTCAGCTTCTCGGGCGTCTTCTCATAGGCGAAATCCTTGATGCGCCCCGTGCGCGAGCGGTCATCTTCCGCCTCAGCCTTTTCGTCGGGCCGCGGCGCCACCTATTTCACCGCCCCGAACCGGCGATCGCGCGACTGGAACTCCAGCAGCGCGCGCAAGAACTCGTAACGGTCGAAGTCCGGCCACAGCGTCTCGGTGCACACGAACTCGGAATAGGCGATCTGCCACAGCAGGAAGTTCGACACGCGCATCTCGCCGCTGGTTCGGATGAGCAGGTCGGGGTCGGGGATGTCCGCGGTGTACAAATGGCGAGACAGCGTCGCCTCACTTAAAGGCTCGGGTTCGCGGCCCTCGCGCAACGCGGCATGCGCGCCGTCCATGTAGGACCGCATAGCGTCGAGCAGCTCCACGCGGCCGCCGTAGTTCACGGCCACGACCAGCGTCATCCCGTCGTTGTCCTTCGTCTTCTCCCACGCCTTCGCGAAGGCGTCGCGCGTCTTCTTGGGCAGCTCGTCGGTGCGCCCGATGGTCATCACGCGCACGTGCTCTTCGTGCAGGCCGTCCACCTCGGCCAGCATCGTGGTGGCGAACAGGTTCATGAGGCCGATGACCTCGTCCTGCGGGCGCTTCCAGTTCTCGGACGAGAACGAGTAGATGGTCAGGTAGCGCACGCCCACGTCGGACGCGCAGCGGATGGTTTCGCGCACTGCCTCGATACCGGCCTTATGGCCGAACAGGCGGTTCTTCCCCCGCTCTTTCGCCCAGCGGCCGTTGCCGTCCATGATGACGGCCACATGCTGCGGCACCGCCGCAGCATCGAGCTGCGACGGATCGAGATCCGCCGGGGGGTTCGGGAATATGTAGTCAAGCGGTTTGTTCAAGGCTACCTCACAAAAGACGAGAAGCCGACGGCCTCATGGCCGCCGGCTTCGGAGATTTAATTCGGCTTCGCCGAATTAAATCTCCATGACCTCGGCTTCCTTCTTCTTGAACGCCTCGTCGACTTCGGCGATGTACTTGTCGGTGAGCTTCTGCACCTCCGCCTGGCCGCGGCGCTCGTCGTCCTCGGGAAGGCTGTCTTCCTTGACGGCGCGCTCGATGGCGCTGTTGGCATCGCGGCGGGCGTTGCGCACGGCTACGCGGGCTTCCTCTGCGTAGCCCTTACACTGCTTCACCAGCTCGCGGCGGCGCTCCTCGGTGAGCGCGGGGAACGGCAGGCGGATGACTGAGCCGTCGTTCGACGGCGTCACGCCCAGGTCGCTCTGGAGGATGGCATGCTCGATGGCGCCCAGCACGCCTTTGTCCCACGGCTCGATGACCAGCATGTGCGCGTCGGGCGTCTTGACGCCCGCCATCTGGTTCACCGGGGTGGGCACGCCGTAGTAGTCCACCCTGATGCGATCGAGCACCATGGCGTTCGCGCGCCCGGTGCGAACGGAGGCGAATGCGTCGCCCAGCGAGCCCAGCGCCTTCTCCATGCGCTCTTCGGCCTGCATCATAATATCGTCGATCATCCCGGTTCCTTTCACCCTGCGTTTCGCAACGCGTCCGCCGCCGACGGAGGCGGGTGCGCGCGTTTTCGTTATTCTACTGCGATTCTACCGTGGTTCCCACGTCTTCGCCCTTCAAAGCGCGCGAAATGTTGCCTTTAACGGTAAGGTCGAACACGATCATGGGAACGTCGTTGTCCATGCACAGCGACGTAGCCGTGGAATCCATGACGTTGAGCCCCTTGGAGAGCACCTCCATGTAGCTAACGCGGTCGTAGCGCTTGGCATCGGGGTTCTTCTTGGGGTCGCTGTCGTACACGCCGTCCACCTTCGTGGCCTTCATCAGCACGTCCACGTCCAGCTCGCAGGCGCGCAGCGCCGCGGTGGTGTCGGTGGTGAAGTACGGGTTGCCCGTGCCGGCGGCCAAGATGACCACGCGACCCTTCTCCATGTGGCGGATGGCGCGTCGGCGGATATAGGGCTCGGACACTTCCTGCATGTTGATGGCGCTCTGCACGCGCGAGAAGATGCCGTGGCGCTCGAAGGCATCCTGCAAGGCCAGCGCGTTCATCACCGTGGCCAGCATGCCGATGTAGTCGGCCTGCGCGCGATCCATGCCCTCGGCCGAACCGGCCAAGCCGCGGAAGATGTTGCCGCCGCCCACGACCACGGCCATCTGCACGCCGGCGCGCACGATTTCGGCGATCTGATCGGCAAGGTCGTCCACCACCTTCGGATCGATGCCGTAGCCGACGTCGCCCGCCAGCGCCTCGCCGGACAACTTGAGCAGCACGCGATCGTAGCGGTATCCTTCAGACATAAGCCTTATCCTCTCGGTGGTCGTTCATATAGGTTGCTCTAACCGTTCATCTTACCCGAAAATGAAAACGACCGCGCCCTGCTCGCACGCGTTTTCCGGCATTTCACGCAAAGGACAGACGACAACGCGGGGCGCACCGGAAGCTCTAGAAGGCGGCGGACAGCGCGTTCGCTAGCGCCGCGCGCAGGCGACGGCGGCCGTGAACGACCGGCCGATCAGCTCTTCGGCGATGTCGGTGCCGTCAGGTTCGACGGGGCGCTCGCGCTCGAAAGAGCACAAGGAGAAGCCAGCGCGATCCACGGCGATGCGGGCGAATTCGGCTTGAGAGCGAGCGGCGCCGAACACGTTGCCCGCGCACGCAAACGCCTGCATGGCGGCGGTCGGAAGCGGCTCGTCCGCGAACACGCCCGCATGGTAGAGGAAGCCGTCCGGCGCAAGGACGCGCGCCGTCTCGCGCAGCGCCCCTTCGAGATCCCATGCCAGGTTCAGCACGCTGTTCACGATCACGACGTCGAACGACGCGTCCTCCACGCCCGCCGCGCGCAGGCCCTCGAAGCACCCCCGCGCGAACGCAAGCCGCTCGGCCCACGCGGCGCCCTCCGCGCGCGCGGCCGCGGCCGTCGCCTCCGCGCGGGCCACGCAAGCGGCGGAAGGGTCGACGCCCAGCACGAACCCGTCCGGCCCCACCCGATCAGCCAGCTTGTACGCGCCCTTGCCGTTGCGGCATCCCAGGTCCAGCACGCGCATGCCGCGCAGATCCTCGGGCAGGAGCATCTCGCACCTGCCGCTGTACCCGTCGCGCGGCATCTCCGCGTAGTGGGCCTCCGCATGCCGAAGCTCGAGTTCGTCCATGTTCGCTCCTTCCCTTCCGACCGTCGCCCCGCGCGCACGGCCCTCAGCGCGCGGCGACGGCCTGCGGCCAGCGGCCTTTTGCGATAGACGGTCGACGCTACCCCGATCTAGCGCAATTCTAACGCGGTTCTTACGCAAATTTGGCGCGGAACCAACGCAGATCCAACGCGTTTTCCATGCGGTTTCCACATCTCGTTACGCCTGGTAAACAGCATCGTCTCCCGGTCGATGAGGCTGAATCCCCCATGTTATTTTTCACTTCATGGATATCTATCTGAGTCATAGTTCGTCGCTGACGTTCTGGTCGTCTTTCGAAATCAGCTCGGGTGCGCTCGCGCGCTGTCAGGACTCCAGAAGCCCTTCCTGGAGAAAAGACGAACCGCTGCCCTCAGAATGCAAGGTCACCGAACTCCTGATCCGCGAGCTTGCCAGAATGCCGGAGCTCGAGGGCATCGCGCTCCCCCTGCACGTCATCGTGCCGAGCCAAGCGGCACGCAGCAGATGCGGGAAAGTCGCCTGCCACGTGAGCTCCGCAACGTTTCCCAGAGGATCGTTCATACGCATCGCCCGCAACGTGCTTGCAAGCTCGCCCGAGCTCTGCTTCGTGCAAATGGCTTCGGAGCTGTCGCTTCCCGCGCTGATCAGGCTTGGATTCGAGTTGTGCGGCACATATGGAGTGGCAACGGTTGGCAAAAGCGGACTTCCGGTTCGAGCGCCCCTTCACCACTCCCGCCCGCCTCGCGCGCTTCCTGGACAAAGCCGCGAACATGCCGGGAACCGTCAAAGCCCGAAAAGCCCTCAAGCACCTCGTCGCAGGCTCCGCCTCCCCGATGGAAACGACCATGGCCATGCTGCTCTGCCTCCCGCTCCGCATGGGCGGGTACGCGCTTCCCCAACCGCGTATGAACCACGCCGTGAACCCTCGAGGGCGATCGAGGCTCGCAGTCGATGACAAATGCTACTATTGTGATTTGATCTGGCCGAACGCGAACATCGCGCTTGAATACGACGGCCGCGAGCACCATGGAACCGTCAACAAGATGGCCGACGACGCGACACGGCGCAACAACCTGCTCGACCGCGGCGTCTCCGTCTTGACCGTCACAACAAGAACGGTCCGAAACCTCATCGAGCTCGATCATATCGCACGCACCCTGTCGAGGCAGCTCGGGTCCGTCCGCGATGCGACCAGCAAGCATGGCGCACCAAACAGCACGAGCTGCACGGCGAACTGCTGGGCTCCTCCTTCATGACGGTTGCCATGTGAGGGGAAAATCCCCGTCTGATGGTAAAAACGAAACGGTTGGGCAATCTCGAACCCTAGGAAAAGCGCGCCCGAGAGCGACGCGTGAAAGCAAACGGAGCATAACCCCAGGTGGCGGAAAAATCGATCGGCGAAGACGGTCCGGCCGAATTACCCAACCGATCGATTTCTACCGCACAGGGCGAAAAAGTGCGACACGCGCGCAAGAGCGCCGCTAAGAGACGGGAAAGACGAGGGCGACAGGACGCGCAGAAGCGCGAAGGCAGAGCAAAGGCGGGGGAGGCGCTGCAGGGAAAAGATGACAGGGACGAAAGATGCCGCAGGGACGCGCAGAAGCGCGAAGTCGCGGATCCAACGCGCGAAGGGCCGCATCTTGCTCGATGCGGCCCTTCGGCTAGGAGAGGGGATGGTGCGTGTCGCGCAGGCTAGGCAGCGTCCTGCTGGGAGCTGCCGGAGCCGCCGCCGAACAGGCGCTCGAGCATAGACTCCTGCGCGCTGTTCTGCTGGGTCGACGCGCTCTGGGAGCTTTCATCGGAGCCGAGCGTGACCTCGACTTGCTTGGTCTCGCCGTTGCGGTTCACGTCGAGCGTCACCTTGTCGCCCGGGTTCTTGGAGCGCACGTCCAGCATGAGGTCGCTGGCGGATGCGACGTCCTTGCCGTCGAACTTCGTGACGATGTCGCCCTCCTGCAAGCCGGCTTCGGCCGCGCCGGAGCCTTCGCTGACGGCCGCCACGTAGGCGCCTTCGTCAACGGACAGGCCGTAGCGCTTGGCGTTCTGCGCGTTCACGGTGGAGAGGGACACGCCGAGCTGCGCATGGGTCGGGGTCTTGCCGTCGATGATCTGCTGGGCGAGGTTCACCGCGTAGTTCACCGGGATGGCGAAGCCGACGCCGGAGTAGTTGCCGGAGTACGACGTGATCAGCGTGTTGATGCCGATGAGCTTGCCGTCCGCGTCGACGAGCGCGCCGCCGGAGTTACCGGGGTTGATAGCGGCGTCAGTCTGGATCATATTCGGGTAGATGGTGGATTCGCCCGTGCTGTTGCCGTACTGATCGGTGGAGGCGTTCACGATCTGAGAACGGCTCGTGGCCGACACGATGCCGGTGGCAACGGACTGCTCGAGGCCGAACGGGCTGCCGATGGTCATGACCCACTCGCCGATGACGAGCTTGTCGGAGTCGCCGATCTCGATGGGCGTAAGGCCGCTGGCATCCTTGGCCTTGATGACCGCGACGTCGGAGCTGGGATCGCTGCCCACGACCTCGGCGTCGTAGGTCTCGCCCGCGATGGTGACCTTGTACGCGCTGCCGCCTTCTACGACGTGGTTGTTCGTGATGATGTAGCCGTCGGCGGTGAGCACGACGCCGCTTCCCAGCGAGGACTTCGTCAGCGTGCCGGCTTCAGATCCGTTGCCGGCCCCAAAACCGTACATGCCGCCCGCATTGGACTGGTTCGTGTACACATCGATGGCGGCCACGGAGGGAAGCGCCTTCTGCGCGACAGCCTCTGCCAGCGTCTGGTCGGACTCGGCGTCGGTAGCGTTGATGCTGCCGGAGTTTTGCGAACCCAGCTGCGTCGCAGACGAAGAGGATCCGGAATCGTTACCGCCCGCAGTGGCTTGCCAGATGCCGAAGCCGCCCAAACCGATGGCGCAGGCGACGGCGGCACCGCAGAAGGCGAGCAGGAACGTGCGTCCGCCGTGCGACTTCTTCTCGACGGTCACTCCTCCTGCCGGATGCTGCGGGTGCTGAGGCTGCTGATAGTACTGCTGTTGCTGCTGATAATAAGGCTGCTGCCCCATGGGGGCGGCATGCTGGGCATGCTCGTCGCCCTGCGTCGGCGGCACGGGGCCGTTGCCGGGGGTGCTGCCATGCGTATCGGTCATGTGCTTCACGCTCCTTCGATTCGTGCTGGTCTATGATCGCCAAGCTTTTCATTTTTGAATGCCGTCACCTTAGCACGCTCCTTCCCAGATCAGAGACGCTTGCGAGCAAATGTCACCTTTGCGTCATGGAATTACACCATTTGGTGTACGGAACGCAACCGAGTTGTACACCCGCAGGCGCACGCGAGCGACGCATGCCGCCCGAACAGCCGATTTTCCGAAGAACTTTGCTACGCGAAGCAGGCGGCGCATGTAAGATACGAACGAACAACGATGCCGTCGGAGGAGATCGCATGGCTGAATCGCCGCGACCGCGCCGCAGCGCGGGAACATGGTTCCAATCCCTGTACGTCCGCGTGCTGTTGCGGTTGCTGCCGCATCTGATCAACGTCTTCAAGCACGTGTCGCCCAAGATCCGCGCGGAGGTTGATTACCTCGAGCCGGGCTATACGTTCATGTTATCCGTGAACGGGACGGATCTGGCGTGCGCATGCCGCCGCACCGCATCCGGCTCGTTCAAGCGCGTTCCTCCCGCCGCCATCGCCTCGGACGTGGAGCCCGGCAGCGGCCTGGCCAGCGCCGACGCGCAGGCCTTCACCGTCGACTACGTCATCGCGTTCCGGTCGCTGGCCTATGCGTTCGCCTGCTTCACCGGCGGCGTGACGCTGAAGGCGGCGCTCGCGCAGCGTGCGTTCTCCACGCGCGGGCCCAACAACACGGGCGTGGCCCTCACCTATATGTTCACGGCGCTGCTGAAGCTGTTCTTCGGTTGGCGCGCCGCGTACCGCACGCCGAAGCCGCTCGCACCGTCCGCCCCGCGCGCCTAGCGCTATCCAACCTGCAAGGAGAAGCCCATGCAAGGATTCGAATTCTGTTGCCCCACGAAAATCGTCTGTGGCGCGCATGCGCTGGACAAGCTGCCCGACGAGGTGGCCGACCGCGGCATGAAGCACCCGCTGGTGATGACCGACGCGGGCCTCGTGAAGCTGGGCGTGGCCGCGAAGCTGACCGGCGTGTTGGATGCCGCCGACGTGCCCTACGAGGTGTTCGACCAGGTGCCTCCCGACTCGTCGATGGACGTGGTAAACGAGGTGGCGCGCCTGTACGCCGAACGCGGCTGCGACGGGTTCGTGGCCATCGGCGGCGGCTCGGTCATCGATACGACGAAGGGCGCGGCCGCGTCGCTGGCCTGCGAGGGCGTGGACTTCGCCACGCTGCAAGGCTCGGAGATTCTGAAGGCCGACCTGCCGCCGTTCATCGCCGTGCCCACGACGGCCGGCACCGGCAGCGAGGTGACGCTGGTCGCCGTGGTGGCCGACACGCACAAGCATGCGAAGCTGTCGTTCACCTCGTACAAGCTGGTGCCGCACGTGGCCATCCTCGACCCCGCGCTCACCTCGTCGCTGCCGCCGAAGCTGACGGCCACCACCGGCATGGACGCGCTCACCCACGCCGTCGAGGCGCACACGTCCATCCAGAAGAACCCCGTGTCCGACGCGTTCGCCGCGAAGGCGGTCGAGCTGATCGCGGCGAACCTGCCCACGGCCTGCCGCAACGGCGCCGACACCGAAGCGCGCACCAGCCTGGCGCTGGCTTCGCTTATGGCGGGCGCGGCGTTCTCGAACGCCATGGTGGGCATCGTGCACGCCATCGGCCACTCGCTGGGCGGCCTCTGCCGCATCCCGCACGGCCAGGCCATGATGATGCTGCTCCCCCACTGCGTGCGGTTCAACCTGGATCGAGGCATCCACGCCGGACTCTACGGCCAGCTGCTGGACGTCCTCGCGCCCGCTCGCGCCGCGGCCTTGGGCGCCGGCGCGGCGCCGGAAGCGCTCGATCGCGCGTTCCTCGACGAGCTGACCGCCTTGAACGACCTGTTCCACCGCGAGTACGGCGTGCCGCTCACGCTGTCCGAGCTGGGCGTGTCGCGCGACGACCTGCCCGCCGTGGCCAAGCAGGCGCGCTACGACGGCGCCGCGCTGTACAACGAGACCGAGATCACGCTGGAGGACGCGATGGCCGTCCTTGAAGCCGCCTACTAAAGCAAGCGAAGGAGCCCGCATGACCGCCACCCCCTCCTACGAGAGCATCGCCGACGTCGAGGCCGCCGCGCAGAAGATGCGCGACTTCTTCCTGACCGGCGCCACGCTGGACGTCGACTACCGCCGCCAGGCGCTCGCGAAACTGAAGGCGTACCTCAAGGCGAATGAAGAGCGCATCCTGTCCGCGCTGACCGCCGACCTCGGCAAAGCCCCTTTCGAAGGCTACGCCACCGAGCTGGGCCTCGTCTACGACGAGATCAACACCTGCCTCAAGCACCTGAACAGCTGGTCGAAGCCGCGCCGCGTGCCCACCCCCATCGTGCACTTCCATTCCACGTCGAAGGTGCACCCCAGCCCCTTGGGCGTGGTGCTGGTGCTGAGCCCCTGGAACTACCCCGTGCAGCTGGCGCTCGTGCCCATGGTGGACGCCATCGCGGCCGGCAACTGCGTGGCGCTCAAGCCCTCGCGCACGTCGAAGCACACGAGCGAGCTCTTGCTCGATATCCTGTCAAACGTGTTCCCGCCCGAGTTCGTCTGCGGCTTCCCCGGCTCCGGCGCGATGAACGACTGGCTGCTGGAGGTGCGCTGGGACCAGATATTCTTCACCGGCAGCCCGAACGTGGGCCATGCCATCATGGAGGCGGCGGCGAAGCACCTCACGCCCGTGGTGCTGGAGCTGGGCGGCAAGAGTCCCTGCATCGTGGACGAAACGGCGAACGTGAAGCGCGCAGCGCAGCGCGTGGCCTGGGGCAAGGGCATCAACTGCGGGCAGACGTGCGTCGCGCCCGACTACTTTCTCGTGCACGAGCGCGTGGCGGACGACTTCGTGCGGCAGCTGGACGCGTGCTTCCACCAGTATTACGGCGAGGACATCCTCGCGTGCGACGAATGGCCGCACATGATCAGCCAACGCCACTTCGAACGCGTGATGGGGCTGATCGAACATCGCAACCCGGATGCCACGGTGGCGTTCGGCGGGCGCGGCGACGCAGGCACGCTGCGCATCGAGCCCACGTGCCTGCGCGGCGTGACGCTGGACGACCCCGTCATGAACGAGGAGATATTCGGACCGGTGCTGCCGGTCATCACGTACAAGACGCTGGACGAGGCGTTCGCCATCGTGCGCACGTTCGAGAAACCCCTGGCCACGTACGTGTTCAGCGACGACAAAGCCGTGCAGCAGCGTGTGATCCGCGAGCTGCCGTTCGGAGGCGCCACCGTCAACGACGTGGTCATCCACCTGGCGAACAACCACATGGGCTTCGGCGGCGTGGGCAACTCCGGCATGGGCGCCTACCACGGCAAGGTGGGCTTCGACTGCTTCACGCACTACAAGTCGACGCTGAAGAAGGGCACCTGGATCGAGATGCCCATCCGCAACCCCCCGTTCGGCGACAAGATCAAGCTGCTGCGCATGTTGATGCGCTAAACGCGCCCCACGCAACCGGCTATGCGCGACGCACGGCGTAGCCGGTTGCGATTTCCGTACGCTCCTTCTTGCACAAGGGTATAAAATTTTAAGTAAACCATGAGGATTATATCAGTTTGAACGAGACCTCATCCATGCAGATTTTCATGATTGTCACTTCCCAGAAAGGAGTGATCGATATGAGAGCAGGATTTATCGGAGCGGGGAAAGTAGGATTTTCCCTTGGAAAATACCTGAAGGAAAACGGCGTAGAGATTACGGGTTACTTCAGCAAATCACCGGAATCAGCTAAATCAGCAGCAGATTTTACTAACACAAAACTATATAAGAGTATAGAGAATATCTTAAGTGACAGTGATACCCTGTTTATTACTGTGCCTGATGGACAGATAAGCAAAGTATGGGATTATATGAAGAATCTGGATATTAAAAATAAAAATATTTGTCATTGCAGCGGTTCGATTTCATCAACCGTTTTTTTTGATGGTGAAAACCTCGGTGCAAATATCTATTCGGTACATCCCCTATATGCAATAAGTGATAAGTGCGAATCATGGAAACACTTGAATAAGGCTTATTTTTACTGTGGAGGGTTCGGCAGAGAATCTAGATGAGATTAAGAGTATCTTTGAGCGAGCAGGAAATAAGGTAATCGCAATGGGAGCGG
>ENA-OQIL01000120-OQIL01000120.1-human-gut-metagenome-genome-assembly--contig:-NODE-120-length-39103-cov-3.230886_pt1 | contig 39103 bp, 38 predicted proteins | sample MGYA00242583_ERZ504748 | MGnify/ENA primary metagenome ERZ504748 (study PRJEB26092, sample SAMD00036191) | human gut metagenome | host: Homo sapiens | study: EMG produced TPA metagenomics assembly of...
ACGGTGCTGGCGTTCGGCACGGACTCGCCCGTGGTAGGTGTGAACTCGATGGACGTGCTGTACAGCGCGGTAACGCGGCAGGACCCGGGCACCCACGAGCCGACAGGCGGATGGCTGCCCGACGAGCGCATCGGCATGGCTGAAGCTCTGCGCGCCTACACGCAGGGCAGTGCTGCGTCGGCAGGACGTCGCAGCGAGCTGGGCACGCTGGAAGCGGGCAAGCTGGCCGACATCGCCGTGCTCGACCGCAATCTGCTGGCCTGCGACGCCGACGACATCCAGAAGACGAAGGTGCTGGCCACCTTCATGGGCGGGACGTGCGTGTTCGAGCGGTGACGGATCGGAGCTTCGCGCTAAGCGCGAAACGGGCGCGCAGGTCGGCGTAGTAAGTCAGCGAGGGCGGCCATGGTGCCCGAGATCGTGGGGATGGCGAGGGTGAAGCGTACCTCGGTACGCGAGCCCTCGGCATCGCCGCGAGATCGGGTGCCATGGGCGGCCGCAGCATCGGCATGTTCCGGCGGCCGGAAGGCCGGCCGGAACCCTTCAATAATCCCCGAAGTGTGGTGCGAGGGGGCCGCTTCCCTTTCCCCAGGTTGAGGTCCGGCGGCGAGGGCGCCGCGAACGTAGTCCTTTGCGGCGCGCACCGCTTCTTCCATCGGAAGACCCTTGGCAAGACCGCAGGCGATAGCCGACGAAAGCGTGCATCCGGTTCCATGGGCGTTCTCGGTATCGACACGCGGCGCGCGCAGCCACACGACATCGCCCTCCGCCGTGACCAGCACGTCGTCGGCGCGATCATGGCGATGACCGCCCTTCACGAGGGCAGCGCCCGCCCCCGCCTCGGCAAGGCGCAGCGCGGCGCGTTCCATCGACGCCTCGTCTACAACCTCGAACCCGGCCAGCACCGCAGCCTCCGGCATGTTCGGCGTGACCACGTCCGCGAGCGGCAATAGGCGCGCCTTCAAAGCTTCGATCGCATCGTCGCCGATGAGGCGGGCGCCGCTCGTGGCCACCATGACGGGATCGACCACGATATTGGCGGCTGCGTGGCGTTCGAGCGCGTCGGCGACAGCTTCGATGATGGCGGCCGACGACACCATGCCCACCTTCACGGCGGCAGGCCGGATATCCTCGAACACGGCGTCGATCTGCTTCGCGACGAACGCCGGATCGACGTCGAGCACGCCCGTCACGCCCAGCGTGTTCTGCGCGGTGAGCGCCGTGATCGCCGTCTCGGCGAACAGGCGGTGCGCGGCGATGGTCTTGATATCGGCCTGGATTCCCGCGCCGCCGCTGGAATCCGAACCCGCGATGCTGAGCACTGCTTCCATAGCGCTTTCCTTTCTATCGGCGAGCGTCGGCTATGCGCCGAGCGCTGCTTGCACCGCCGCCCGCAAACGACGCGTCTCTTCCTCGATATCCTCAGCCGCGAAGATGGCCGACACCACCGCCGCGCCGTCGGCTCCCGTCCCCGCGAGCTCGGGGATCGTACGCTCGTTCAGGCCGCCGATGGCCACCACGGGAATATCGACGGCGGCGCAGATGGCGGCAAGGCCGTCCGTCCCCACGTCGGCGGCATCGGGCTTCGTGGGCGTGCCGAACACGGCTCCTACGCCCAAGTAGTCTGCGCCGTCGGCCTGGGCGACCAACGCCTGCTCCACCGTCTGCACCGACACGCCCACGATGGCGTCGGGCCCCAGCTTCTCGCGCGCCTCGACGCATGCGGCGTCGTCCTGCCCCACGTGCACGCCGTCGGCGCCCGCGATGCGAGCCGCCTCCACGTCGTCGTTCACCACGAACGGCACGCCCGCCTCGCGGCAGAGCGGCGCGAGCGCCCGGGCGCGCAGCACCACCTCGGCCTGGGGAGCGTCCTTCTCGCGCAGCTGCACGAACGTCGCACCGCCCGCAAGCGCCTCTTCGACGCACGCGGAAAGCGTGCGCTCGCCCAGCCACGCGCGATCGGTGACCGCGTACAGCGCCATCGCCCGGCGCAGATTCTCCCGTGGGTACATGCGCTCCTCCTTATGCTAGCTCTTCGACCCGCGCGCCCGCTTCCAGGGCATCGCCGTCGAGGTTGTACAGGGCGTCCAGCAGGTACGTGCGGAACGACCCGTTGCCGTCGTAGCCGCTCATGCGGCCTTGGGCGATCTGGCCTGCCAGCCCCATGCCGGCGACGGCGGCCACCGTGGCGTCGAGCAGCGCATCGGGGTTCGCCGTCGCGAACGCCGCGCACACGCACGACAGCATGCAGCCCGCGCCCGTGATGCGGCCCATGAGGGGACTGCCGTTGCGAACGGCGTAGGCGCGCTCGGCGTCGGCCACGATGTCGATGGCGCCCGTGACGGCTACGACGGCGCCCGTCTTCGCGGCGAAGTCGCGCGCGAACGCCGCGCCGGCCGCCAGGTTGTCCTCAGTGACCGCATCGCCGGGGCACACGTCCACGCCGCGCGTGGCCGCCGCGCCGCCTGCGAGCGCCTTCGCCTCCGACATGTTTCCGCGCACGACGGACACGGCCAGCTTGTCCAGCAGGTCGGAAGCCGTGCGCGTGCGCAGAGCCGACGCCCCGGCGCCCACCGGGTCGAACACGATGGGATGGCCCAGCTCGCTCGCACGCTCGCCGGCCGCGAACATGCCCCGGATGGAGCGCTCGTTGAGCGTGCCGATGTTGAGCGTGAGCCCGCCGCAGATGGACGTGATGTCCTCCATGTCGGCAGGCTCGTCGCTCATGATGGGGCTCGCGCCGATGGCCAGAAGCGCGTTCGCGCAGTCGTTCACCGTCACGTAGTTCGTGATGTTGTGCACGAGCGGCGAGCCTGCCCGCACGTTGTCCAAAGCCCTCTTCAAAGCGAACGGTTCCATAGGCTACTCCTTCCCGAGATCGACCGTCAGGCCGTCCATGATGGTGTTCACGGTTCGCATGGCGCACATCTCGCCGCACATGGTGCAGGTGCCGTCGGTCGAGGGCGGAGCGCTCTCGAAGTAGCGGCGCGCCTTGACCGGATCGAGCGCCTCGGCGAACATGCCCTCCCAGTCCACGCGGCGCCGAGCGTCGCTCATGCGGTTGTCGCGGTCGCGCGCTCCGGGCACCCCGCGCGCGATGTCGGCCGCATGCGCGGCGATCTTCGTGGCCACGAGGCCCTCGCGCACGTCGGCGGCGTCGGGCAGGCGCAGATGCTCGGCCGGCGTGACGTAGCAGAGGAAGTCGGCGCCCGAAGCCGCGGCAACCGCGCCCCCGATGGCGGCCGTGATATGGTCGTAGCCCGGCGCGATGTCGGTGACCAGCGGCCCCAGCACGTAGAAGGGCGCGTCGTGGCACAGCCGCTTTTCCAGCTTCATGTTGGCGGCGATCTCATCGAGCGCCATATGCCCGGGGCCTTCCACCATCACCTGCACGCCCGCGTCCCATGCGCGCTTCGTGAGCTTGCCGATCTCGATGAGCTCGGCGATCTGCCCCGCGTCGGTGGCGTCGTACGTGGAGCCGGGCCGCATGGCATCGCCCAGGCTGATGGTCACGTCGTGCTCGTGCAGGATGGCCAGCACCTCGTCGTAGAACTCGTAGAAGGGGTTCTCGTTGCCGGTGGCCTCCATCCACGCGAAGATGAGCGACCCGCCGCGGCTCACGATGTTCGTGAGGCGGCCCGTCTCGCGAAACGACTCGATGGTGCGCCGATTCATGCCCGCGTGGATGGTGACGAAGTCCACGCCGTCCTCTGCATGCGCGCGGACCACGTCGAGGAAGTCCTCCACCGTGATGGTGATCAGCGGCTTCTCCAGATAGCCGATGGCGTCGTACATGGGCACGGTGCCGATCATGGCCGGCGACTTCTCGATGAGCGCGCTGCGGAACGCGTGCGTCTTGCCGGTGTTCGACAAGTCCATGATGGCCTCGGCGCCCAGCTCCAGCGCCACGTCCACCTTCTTCCATTCCTCGGCCTCGTCGGCGACGTCGCCCGAAATGCCCAGGTTCACGTTCACCTTCGTGCGCAGGCCGCCGCCCACGCCTTCGGGCGACAAGCTGGTATGGTGGATGTTGGCGGGGATGGCGATGCGCCCGGCCGCAACCCCCTCGCGGATGAACTCGGGGTCGCGCCCCTCCTTCTCGGCCACGATGGCCATTTCGCGGGTGATGGTGCCGGCGCGTGCCGCGTCGATCTGCGTCATAGAACTCCCTTCGTTGGCATTACCCATGTCAGGTTCCTCGGGTCGAAGCGTGAATCGGCGCTTCCTCTCAGCCTGTCCGGCCGCGATGCGGCTGCAAGCTCCCCGGTATGTCAAGCCGTCGCGCATGCGACGGAGCGTTTAACCAGTATACGCCAGCGGGTAGAACACGTACAGCGTGCCCTCCTCGACGGCTACAGTGGCCTCCTCGCCGGTCAGTTCGTTCGACAGCCCGCGCGAGGTGCGGTTCGACAACGGCTCGTCGTCGATGGAGTACTCCATGCCGCGCTCGATGACGCCGCGCGCCATGTCGTTGGCCGAGAACACCGACACGGTTCCCCCGCCAAGCGCCGGCAGCTCGAACACGTCGGGACCGGTGAGCAGCCGCACGGCGTACGTGTCGGCGACGGCGGTCACGTACACGTCGCGCTCGGAGAACTTCGCGAACAGTTGCAGGTTCGCCAGCGTATGGTCAAGCCGCGCTCCCAGCGCGCCGTAGACGATCAGCTCGTCGTGGCCCCAGGACAACGCCTTCTCCATGGCCAGCTCCATGTCGCTCTTGTCCTTCTTGACCGGGTGGCGCGACACGCGGCGGCACTTCGGCACATAGCCGAGCGAGTCGAAGTCGCCCACAGCCATGTCGGGCACCGCACCAATGGCCTCGAGGTGCGCGAAGCCCGCGTCCACCGCGATGACATAGTCGAACTCCCCGGCCGCCTGGCGGGCCTTGAAGTCCTCCGCGTTGAAATCGACCGCCCCCACGAGCGCGCACGTAGCCATGTTCCACACTTTCCTTACCTTCGAGCCGTACCGATCGTGATAGAATACCATACGCGAGCGGGCCAGACGATCGCGCGCTTCGGCGTGAGGAAAGTCCGGGCTCCATAGGGCAAGATGCCAGCTAACGGCTGGGCGGGGCGACCCGACGGAAAGTGCCACAGAAAAGAAGACTCCCCCGCGAACACGCGCTTCGGCGCGCAGAAACGGGAGAAAAGCTGAAACGGTGCGGTAAGAGCGCACCAGCGCGCCGGCAACGGCGCGGCTTGGAAAACCCCATCTGGAGCAAGCGCAAATAGGAACGCGACACGGTTGCCCGCCGTACGTTCGGGTTGCGTGCTAGAGGCGTCTGGCGACAGGCGTTCGAGATAAATGGTCGTCCAACGACAGAACCCGGCTTACCGGCCCGCTCGCATTCTTTTTTTCCACGTTTTCCGTCACACTTCCGACATTCGACCGTCTAACCTATCGAAGGAAGGCATCGGGCGCATCGCAGAGCGCCCGGCCGACGACGAGACGAGCGGAAGCGCCCGGCGGGCCTTTCGCGGAAGGCGGCACCATGCATCGCGAAGAATTATCGAAAGAAGCGCAGCTCGACCTGGTGGACAAGGCCATCGTAGGCGACGGCCAGGCGTTGGAGGAACTGCTGCGGTCCACGAGCGGGCTCGTGTTCAACCTTGCGCTCAGGTTCCTGGGCACCGTCCACGACGCCGAGGACGCGAGCCAGGAGATCGCGGTCAAGATCATGACCCGGCTCTCGACGTTTCGCAAGGAGAGCGCGTTCTCCACATGGGTGTACCGCATCGCCGTGAACCACCTCAAGGACTGCCGCACGCATCAGTTCGCGAACGCCCCGTTCAGCTTCGAGATGTACGGGGCCGACATCGTCGACGAGCGCGCGAAGGACGTCCCCGACCTGTCCGAAGGGGTCGACCGCGGCATGCTGGCGCGTGAGCTGAAGCTGTCGTGCACGAACGTGATGCTGCAGTGCCTCGACGCCGACAGCCGCTGCGCCTACGTGCTGGGCACCATGTTCAAGGTGGACAGCTCCACCGCGGCCGACGTGCTGGGCATCACGCCCGAGGCGTACCGCCAGCGCCTGTCGCGCGCCCGCAAGACGGTCGCCGAGTTTTTTGGGCGCGTACTGTCAGCACGGCGGCGCGGAGACGTGCTCGTGCGAGCGGCGCGTGAACTTCGCCATCGCCACGCATCGGCTGGCCCCGCACAACCTGGAGTACCTCGAGCTCACCGAGGAGGAGCGCGCGCAGGACGCCTTCGTCGACGCCATGGACGAGATGGACGGCTACGCCAGCCTGTTCGACCGGCTTCCCTCCTACCGCCCCACGCCGCGCGCCAAGGAGCTGCTGGAAGCGTGCATGGGCACCGCCAGCTTCGACGCCGTGGTGAACGCCGGCAAGGAGGCCTCCCATGCCTAACGTCCTCATGCTGGATTTCCTGGCCGACCTGCGCGAGAACAATTCCCTCGACTGGATGCACGCCCACAAGAAGCGGAAGAAGGAGGCGCAGAACGCGTTTCTGGAGCTCGTGCAGGGCTGCATAGCCGACCTCGCGGAAACGGAGCCGTGCTTGGCGGCGCTCGATGCCAAGGACCTCGTGTTCCGCATCAACCGCGACACGCGGTTCAGCGACGACAAGTCGCCGTACAATCCGACGTTCCGTGCGCACATCTCCCCCGCCGGGCGCATGCCGGTGCCCGTGGGGTACTTCGTCAGCGTGACGCCGGGCGGGTCGTTCGCGGGAGGGGGCCCTGTTCGCGCCGCACTTCAAGGACGCCACGCGCATGGTGCGCGACCGCATCGCAGCCGACCCGCAGGCCTTCCTCGACATCGTCGAGGCGCCGGGGTTCGCCGAGCGCTTCCGGTTCGTCGGCATGCCGCTGAAGAACGTGCCGAAGGGCTACGACCCGCAGAGCCCGGCCGCTGAGTACCTGAAGTGCAAGTGCTGGGCGGTGGAAGAGCACTTCGACGATGCCGTCGTCGCCGACGACGAGGCCTGCCGCCGCGCGCTGCTGGACAGCTTCGCGGCCATGAAGACGTTCAACGAGTACCTGAACGAGGCGCTGAAAGGCTTCGCGATGCCGACGCGCTAGGGCGGTTTGCGGCCCGGCCCCGGCGCACCCCGTTCGATTGGGCGCAAAACGATAGCCATGGCAAAGGCAGTCGAAGCTTCACGGATGGTTCGGTATTGCGCGGGCACATAAGGCCTGGTCGCAGATTCCGCATACGAGGAATCTGCGACCAATGCCCCGCGTTTTCTGCCATAGGGTGCAATTCGCGCCCAACGTTTACCGGACGGTTCGCGATGCCAGGCCTGCGGAGCCGCATCGCAGAACCCTACGCCGGGAACAGCGTGTAGGCCCGTCCCTCGGCGGCCTCGTGCGGACGGATGCTCACGCCGAAGGCCCGCTCGATGGCGCCGGTTGCGAGCACCTCTTCCACCGTGCCGGCCGCCGCGGCGCGCCCGCGTTCCATGACCAGCAAACGGTCTGAGTAGCGCAGCGCCAGGTCGAGATCGTGGATGACCATGACGATGGTCTTGCCCGCCTCCTCGTTCAAGCGGCGGACCAGCTCCATCGTCTCGTGGCAGGCGCGGATGTCGAGGTAGGTGGTGGGCTCGTCGAGCACGATGAGGTCGGTGTCCTGCGCCAACGTCATGGCGATGAACGCTCGCTGGCGCTCGCCGCCCGACAGCCGCCTCAGCTCCTGCGTCCGGAACCGCGCGATGCCCGCAAGCTCGAGGGCGCGCTCCACGTGCTCGCGATCCTCGCGCGAGAGCTTCCCCTGATGCGCCTGGTACGGATAGCGCCCGCATGCTACGAGCGCCTCCACCGTCATCGCCGGAGGGCGGCTGGCCTGGGCCAGCACGGCCACCCGGCGGGCGCGCGCCTTCGCCCTGAGCGACAGCGTGGGCACCCCGCCGACGCGCACCTCCCCCGCCTGCGGCCGCAGCAAGCCGTCGACGAGTTTGACCATCGTGGACTTCCCGCAGCCGTTCGGGCCGACGATGCTGGTCACCGCCCCATGCGAAAACATCGCGGAAAAGCCCCTCGATGAACGGTTCCTTGCCGTAGGAGAACGACACCTCGCGAAGCTCGATGGCAGGAACACAGGGCTGCGCGACCTCTGCGGTCGAGGAGCCGAGGGCCGAGAGGTCCGGCGCGAGTTTCCCCGAGGGGACTTGCTTCGCGGTGCCGCGACGAGCCGAACAGCCCAGCGGGCTGTTCGTGCGAGCAGGACTGTTTGAGCGCCGGACCTCTCGGCCCTCGGCCCCGCAGGATGCAGGCGCATTATTCAAGGCTTCCCCTCCTGTTCTTCAAAATGAGGTAGATGAAGAAGGGGCCGCCGAGGAACGCCATGAGGATGCCCACCGGCACCTCGTAGGGTGCGAACAGCACGCGCGCCAGCAGGTCGCACACGACGACGAACGCCGCGCCCGACACGGCCGACAACGGCAGCACGATGCGGTTGTCGTGCCCGACGAAGAACCGCACGAGGTGCGGGATGATGAGCCCTACGAACCCCAGCAGGCCCGCGAAGCTGACGGCCGCGCCCGCCAGCACGGCGGCGAGGCCCAGCATGGCCAGCCGGCACGCGCCCACGTTCATGCCCAGCGCATGGGCCGTGTCGTCGCCGAGCGCCATGATGTTCAGCTTGCCCGCCGCAAGCAGAGCCGCGGCGAGGCCTGCCACGATGTAAACGGCGGGCCACCACAGGTCGTCCATGAGCACGCCGGCCAAACCGCCCACGAGGAACGCCGACGAGCCGATGTAGGCGTCGGGGTTCACGATGAGGATGGTGTTCATGCCCGCACCGAACACCGACGTGATGGCGATGCCCGCCAGCACCACGGTGAGCCTCGACGTGCTGGCGCCCAGCGAGATGCCGAAGATGATGAGCGCCGTGGCCAACGCGCCCGCAAATGCCGCGAGCGGCGGCAGCCAGAGCGCGCTGGGAAACACGCTAGCGGCGATCAGCACGAACAGCCCGGCGCCCGAGTTGATGCCGATGATGTTGGGGCTTGCCAGCGGGTTGTCCAGCACGGCCTGGATGATGGCGCCCGCCACGGCCAGCGCGCCTCCTGCCAGAAGCGCCGCCAGCACGCGCGGCAGGCGCACGTTCACGAGGATGCTCTTCGCCGACGCGCTCACGTCGCCGCCCGTGGCCCAGGCGACAAGATCGCCCAGGCTCACCGACGACGACCCCACGAGGAAGGCCGCCGCCGTCACCGCCGCCAGGACGGAGGCGGATACGGCGATTGCGAGCGGTGCGGCCTTTTCACGGTTGAACGAAGTCACCGGACGGCCTTCGCTTTACGCGTACAGAGCGTCGAACAGCACCTGGTAGCTCTGATCCCAGCGCTCGTTCGGCTTGTACTGGAACAGATGCGGGTCGAGCGTGACGTAACGGCCGTTCTGAACCGCATCGAGCGTCGACCAGGCGGGATTGGCAGCCGTTTGATCCTCGAGCGCCTTCATGGCGGCTGCGTCGTCATTGCCCATGGGCACCACGAAGATGTAGTCGGGGTTCATCTCGATGATCGATTCCAGGCTGAAATCCTTGAGCAGGCTGGGATTCTCGTCTGCCAGATTCTTGACGCCCAGATCGGCCAGCATGGCACCCGTCATCGTCGAGGACGCCTGCACGCGGGTGCCGCCCGAGAATGTGGTCAGCACCAGCGCCGTGGGCGCCTCGCCCGCAGGCACCTTGGCCGTGATCGCCTTGATGCGCTCGGACACGGCCTGGGCGTTCTGTTCGTAGAGATCGTCGCGTCCCGTGATGTCGCAGCAGGTGCGCAGCATGCGCTCGTAATCTGCGAACGTCGTCACCTGAAAGCACGCCACCGGGATGTTCGACGCTGCGAGCGCCGCCTTGAGGTCGGCCTGGTTCGAGTCGCCTCCGCGGCCGCCCGAGCCGCTCGTCATGATCACGAAGTCGGGCTCCAGCGCGATGATGGACTCGAGGTTCGGGTTCGAGAAGTCGCCCACCTTCTGCACGTTTTCGGACTTCAGATCGTAGTCGGACAACGTGAACGCATCATCGGATGCGCCCACGAGCGTGCCGCCCGCAAGCTCCCATATGCTGGCGAAACTGCCCATGCAGGCGACCACGCGCTGCGGATTGTCGACGGTCACCTCGGCGCCCGTGTCATCGGTGAACGTGACCGCTCCGGCCTGAGAGGCGGCCGGGGCTTCTGTTTGCGGAGCGCTTGCGTCAGCATCGGCGTTCGGCTGAGCAGCCGAGCAGCCGGCAAGCATCATCGTCGCAGCAAGGGACGCGGCGACGGCAGAAGGAATGATGCGTTCGGAGATAGTGGTCATGAGTGGTCCTTTCGATGTCGACGGTTTAGACGGCGGCCGCAACCAAAGCGTTGCCGTGGGCGCAGTAGTCGTCTTGAGCGAGGATGTCGCCGTCGTGGTAGTAGGCGGCGCGGGCGCGACAGCCGCCGCAGCCTTGCGCGTAGTCGCAGGTGCCGCACGAGCCGGAGTACGCCTGCGGTGCGCAGCTTCTCGAACACGGGGCTCGACGCCCAGATTTCATCGAAGGGAGTCTCGCGCACGTCGCCCGCCTCCTCGGTCATGTAGGCGCAGGGACGCACGATGCCCTCGCTGCCGATGACGCAGTACGTGAGGCCGGCCAAGCAGCCCCGCTCGAAGCGCGTGTCCACGCCCAGCTGCTTCGCCACGCGCGTGAACTGGGGAGCGCACGTGGGCTTCACGTCGATGGGCACCTGCGAGGCCTTCGTCATGATGTCCTTGAGCAGCTGCTCGTTCTCCAGCACCTCGAGCGATGTCTCCTGGATGAACTTGCCGCGCCCCACGGGGATGAGGAAGAACACGTAGTGCGCCATAGCGCCGATCTCCACGGCGAAGTCGGTGATGTCGCACACCTCGTCGCGGTTCCAATCCACGACGGTGGTGTGCAGCTGGAACGGCAGGCCCGCCTGCTTGCAGGCCTCGATGCCCGCCATGGTGAGGTCGTAGGCGTGCTCGAGCCCGCGGAACCTGTCGTGCTTGACGGCATCGAGGCTGTCCACCGAGATGCCCATGGCGCAGGCTCCGGCCTCCTTCAGCCGCACGGCGACCTCCGGCGTGATGAGCGTGCCGTTCGAGCCGAACACGGGGCGCAGCCCGCGCGAGGCAGCGTGCGCCACCAGCTCGTAGATATCGGGGCGCATGAGAGGCTCGCCGCCCGAGAAGATCATCACCTTGAAGCCGGCGCGGGCGATCTCGTCGATCATCTTCTTGCCCTCCTCGCAGGAGAGCTCTTTGTCAGTGGCCTCCTCGGCGTCCTGGTAGCAATGGACGCACTTGAGGTTGCACTTGTTCGTCGTCATCCACGACACGAGCATAGGCGTATCCTTTCTTGGTTGCGGCTTCGCCTTTTGGCGGCGCCATGCTTGCTGAAACCGAACGAGGGTATGACGTGCCGTGCGGGAGCCGCAAAGGGAGGTAGGAGAGATGAGGTTTTGCGGCACCCGCACGGCGCCGAGATCGCAGCCTATTCGGCCGGATCGGGGCGGGAACGGTAGGAGGCGACGATGGCTTCCAGATGGTCGAACACCGCTTGACGCAGCTCGTCGAACGATCCGTCGCCGCCGGCGTGAGGGGCGATGTTCTCCATGAGGATGAAGTTCTGCTCAGCGCGCGCCGTGTCCTGCTCCATATCCAACTCGAGGTAGCGCTTGGCCAGCTCGCGGTTACGTTCGCTGTCCACGGGCTCGCCGGCAGGCATGAGGCGGATGGTGTCGGCGATCAGCTCGTGCCACTTCGACACGGATTCACCGCGCGTCACTTGGTTCTCGGCGGCCTCCTCCGAAGCCGGAGCGTCGTCGCGGATGCAAGTAAGGCGCCAGAAGAACTGGCTCTCGCCTTGGCAGCGTTCGATGGTGTCGGCCATGGCCTCCCAGTTCACAGACGCATCGTCGAGCGACTCGTCATGCAGGGAGCGCAGCGTGGTCATGCGCTTGAACAGCGATTGGAACTGCTCTTCGATAGCATCCATCTGCTCGTCTGCCAACTCCTGCAATGCTGCCGGCTCTCGGTAAAGAGCTGCATCGGATTTGATCTGGGCCAGCGACAGCCCGAGGTACTTCAAGGTCAGAATGCGATACAGGTCTTTCACGTTGTCGTCGGTGTACAGGCGCTGGTTCTGCGGACCCTTCGCCGATGGCGACAGCAGCCCCTGCTGGTCGTAGTACTGGATGGTGCGCACCGTCACGCCGACGCGTCGCGCCAGCTCGCCGATAGTCAGGTAGTTCTGATCGGTCATGGATGCTCCTCCGAGGCGACCGAAGCTCGGCCGCCGCCTTTCCTCTCGCCTTGCCGCGCGTCCCCCGCGCGCTCGAACTGCAATCGAGCATACGCGATGACGTAACGTCACCGTCAACGATCTCCAAAAGATGGCGACAAAAATCAGGGAAAACCCTAAGCGTTTCCTGTCGGCGAAAAAAAAAACGCGCTCCCGGGCGGGAGCGCGTTTCGTCGTCCATGCTGCGAGCGTGATAATACGCGCGGTTTAGTCGATTTCCTCGAACTCAAAGGCATCGTCGGCATCGCCGAACCCGGACAGATCCTTCTCGACGCCAGAAGGAGTCGGCGTGGCCGGCGCCACCACGGCGCCCGTCGCCTGGGGCACAGAGTACGCGCCCGCGCCGTCGCGGTTGATGGGAGCCTGCGCCGGAGCCGTCACACGGCCCGTAGCGGTGGTCTCGACCACGTCGATCGTGCGCGCATGGGCGCTGACCGGCAGGGAAGCGGGCATCTCGCCGCCGATCTCGGCCAGCTTGCGCGTAGCGTCGCCGATGAAGTCGGTGAGCAGGTCCCGGTAGTCCTCGCGCACGTCCTCGCGGTCGTCCTCGAGCTTCTTGATGGCGTCGAGCACCTTCTGACGCTCGGCTTCCGCCTTGTCCACGATGCGCGTGCCCTCGTCCTCGGCATCTTTGATGGTGGCCGCTGCCTGGGCATTCGCGTTCGCGATGATCTCGTCTGCGGAACGCTGCGCGATGATGAGAGCCTGCGCGATGGCGTTGTCGTCGGCCTTCTTGGCCTCGAGCTGGCGCTCCAAATCGGCGATGCGCGCGTCCTTCTCGGCCAGCGCGGCATCGTCCGTCACGACGACGGGAGCTTCGACGCGAGCCGGCGTGTCGAAGCCTTCGAACTTACGATCGTCCAGCTGGTTCTCGAGTTGGGCGATCTGGGCGTTCATGCCGTCGATCTCGTCGGCGACATGCTCGAGGAACACATCGACTTCGTCGACGTCGTAGCCTTTGCGATCGATCGAGAAGCTCTGGTTGTGTATCTCAGCCGAGGTGATAGCCATCTGTAGTCCCTTCGTCTTGTTCGCACGCGAACACGATTCTACGCATTAAACAAGTTTATCAGTAAACGTACTCCAATTGTAATACAAGCAGGGCGATGATGGGCGTAACGTCCACCATACCTCCAAGCGGGGGTATCAGCTTCCTGAAGAGGTTGAGATACGGGTCGCACACTTTGGCCAGTACCCGGTTGATGTCCGCCAAGATGCCACGGTCGGTGGGAAACCACGACATGAGCACGTAGACGAACAGCACCATACTGTACGCATCGGCAAGCGACACGATGAGGTATTTGATGCTCAACATGCGTTCTACTCCTTAGAACGTCGGGCGGCGGCAGCCGCGCCGGCGAAGAATCGAATACGGGATCACAGCACGCCCTGCCCGCGCAGGCTCATGCGCTCGGCATCGGTGAGCGCAGCACCGCGCGAGATGACGAACACCTTGTCGGCCACGCAGTCCACGCTGGCGTCGAGAGCGCTCGACACGCCGAACGAGAAGTCGAGGATGCGCTTCGACAGATTGTCGGGCGTGTTGCGCAGCGCGAGCACCACCACATCCCCCGCCTTGAGAGCCTTCGCGATGCGCTCGACCTCGGCGTAGCTGGCCGGCTTGAGCACGGTGACCGAGCGGGAGGGGTTGTGCTTGACCGCCCCGGCGCCCGCGTAGGCGTCGAACGGATCGAACGCCGCAGTCGTCGCCGTGGCGGTTGCCACGGTAGCGCCCGAAGCGGTGGTTGCCGTTTGCACCGCGACGCCCGAACCAGAAGGCCCAGAAACGCTCGGCGCATCGTCGGACGTGGAGGTGAACAGCGAGTTCAGGCTCTCGGAGCGCTCGCGGTTCGCTGCGGCGGCCGCACGCGCGATAGGCGTGTTCGCCGGGGCGGGCTGCGCCGCTTCCACCATGGTGCGATCGCCGCGGTAGGAGCCGCTTGAAGGCGACGTCACACGGCGAGGCGGCAACGGATCGCGGTTGAGGCTCTCGGGCACCTGGGTGTGCGCGCGCACGTCGTCGATGGACACGAGCTTCGCGGATCCCACGGACGAGCTGCGCGCCGAGGAGCGCGCGTGCGAGGCGCGCGCAGGACGCGAAGTCACGGGCGCATAGGGCTCATAACGCGAACCGGGAGCATCGTCGGCGGGGAAATCGTCCTCGTTGTAGTCGGGACCGTACTCGCCGTACTCCTCGCTGTAGTCGTCGAACCCCTCGTCGTAGTAGCCGTCGTCGTAATGCGGGTTGGCGTCTGCGAAACCCAGTTTCGATTTGATTCCCTCGAGCATTCCGTGCTCCGATTTCTTGATCTTTGGCAGCTCCATACCGTTCACCTGCTTCGTTTCTTATCCGGCGGTCCAGCCGCCGCTGCGTTCAGCGTCATGGCCGCGCCGCGCTCTCACGCGTGCGCGGGGCCCTCGAAAGCGTCGTCGAACAGGGCTCGCCCGATGCGCACTATGGTAGCGCCCTCGGCTATCGCCTCATGCCAGTCTTCGCTCATGCCCATAGAAAGCTCATCGAATACGGCGGCCTGTTCCCCGTCGAGCCCAAGCCGCACTTCGTCGCGCAAACGCGCCAGATCGGCGAAGCATGCGCGAGCCCGTTGCGCATCGCCCTGCGGCGCCATCGTCATAAGCCCGCGCACGCGCACGTGCGGAAAGCCCGCGCAGTACTCCAGCATGCCGGCCACCTCGCTCGGCGCGAGACCGCTCTTGCTCGCCTCCCCCGACACGTTCACCTCGAGCAGCACGTCTTGCACCTTGCCCGACGCCGCAGCTGCGGCGTCGAACTTCGGCACGTGACGCTGTTGGTACAGCGAGTGCACGAGCGCGGCATCCCGCACGATGTCGGGAATGCGGCGCGATTGGATGTTGCCGATGAAGTGCCAGGTCTGCTGCGGAAAGCGAGCGCACTTCCCCTCGAGGGAGTCCGGGCGGTTCTCGCCGAAGTCGTGCGCGCCGGCCTCGATGGCCTCGGCCACTTCGTCGGCACCCACCGTCTTCGACACCGCCACTACGACCACGCTCTTCGGATCGCGCCCGCACGCCTCGCAACAGGCGGCCGCCTCTGCGACCGTGCGCTCGTAGCGCTCTTTGAATCCCATGCCGCTCACCCAGCCTTTCGAAACGCCACCGCGCCATGGCGCCCGCAGATGCCGCCCGCGGCGCGGTACGAGAAGAATTCGTCGCACGAGCATACCGTGCACACGCCCGCATCAGCCACGCGCGCGCGATCGATGCCTGCCTCTTCGAGTCCGACCGTCAACGCCTCCAGCAGGTCGACATGGCGTTCGTCGGGAATGCAGGAGGAACCGAAGCGGTCTTCGAAGCGCTTGCGCACGTCGGCGCCCGTCTCGAAGCAGGACGCGTGGATGTGCGGCCCCACGTACACGTTGTAGCCGTTCGCCGCATCCTCCCCCAGCTCGGCGGCATCGGCCCGCGCGAGCGCGCGGACGGCCTTCGCGGCCACGCCGTTCTCCACGCCGCGCCATCCGGCGTGCGCCACCGCGAATCGGCCCGTCGGCGACACGGCGATCACGGGGACGCAGTCGGCGAAGCACAGCAGCGCCGCGATCCCGGGAACGGTGGCGACAAGAGCGTCGGCGCCCGCGCGTGCCGCTTCGCGTGCGGCACCGAGCGCCTCGGGCGACGCATCTTTGAGCTCCACCACGACTTCCCCGTGCACCTGGCTGGGCACCACGAGCGGAACGTCGGCCGCATCGAGCGCTTCCAGCACGAGCATTCGGTTGCGCTCAACCGACGCAGGGTCGTCGCCCACGTGATTACCCAAGTTGAGCGAGGAATACGGGCCTTCGCTCACCCCGCCCGCGCGTCCGGTGAACGCGACGCGCACGCCCGTGCGCTCGTACAGGGCATCGTCGGTAAGCGCAGGAAGACAACGCGCGCCGAATCGGCGCGCGGTTATCTGAGGGATGGGCAGTTGTCCGGTCGCGACCATCAAGCGACCGCTCCTTACCGCTGGCGCTTCAGGAAGTCGGGGATGTAGTCCTCGTCGGCGAAACGGCCGTCGCGCGACGTCGTGGAGAACGTCACAGGAGGAGCGGACGGCATCGGGTCGGGCGCCGTCGTGGAGGCGAACAGGTCCTTGCGCGAGAAGTCCATGGAGGACTGCTGCGAAGAACCCATCTTAAAACCCGTGGCGATCACCGTGATGCGCACCTGATCCTGCATGCCTTCGTCGATGATCTGGCCGTAGATGATGTTGGCGCTCTCGTCGGCGCAAGCTTCCACCGTGCGCGCCGCCGCGTCGACCTCGGTGAGCGTGAGGTCGGGGCCGCCGGCGATGGAGAACAGCACGCGCGACGCGCCCGCGATGGAGGCTTCCAGCAGGTTGGAGTTCGTGGCCTGCTGCGCCGCGTCGAGGGCGCGGTTCTCGCCGGAGGCGAGGCCGATGCCCATCATGGCCGTGCCGGCGTCTTTCATGACCGTGCGGATGTCCGCGAAGTCGAGGTTGATGAGGCCCGGGATGGTGATGAGGTCCGTGACGCCCTGGATACCCTGGCGCAGCGTGTCGTCGGCGATGCGGAACGCGTCGAGCATGCTCGTCTTCTTGTCCACGATCTCCAGCAGGCGGTCGTTCGGGATGACGATGAGCGTGTCGACTTTCTGGGACAGGAGGTCGATGCCCTGATCGGCCTGGTTGCGGCGGGTGCGACCCTCGAACGAGAACGGCTTGGTGACGATGCCCACCGTCAGCGCGCCGATCTCCTCGCGGGCGATCTCGGCGATGATGGGCGCCGCGCCCGTTCCGGTTCCGCCGCCCTCGCCGGCCGTGACGAACACCATGTCCGCCTCGGCGAGCGCCTCGCGGATCTCCGCGCGACTTTCCTCGGCCGCCTGGCAGCCCACTTCGGGGTTCGCGCCGGCGCCCAGGCCGCGCGTGAGCTCTTCGCCGATGTGGATCGTCTTGTCGGCGTCCGACATGAGCAGAGCCTGTCGATCCGTGTTCACGGCGATGAACTCGACTCCTCGCACGCCCGCTTCGACCATGCGGTTCACGGCATTCGTGCCGCCGCCACCGACGCCGACGACCTTGATGACCGCCAAATGCTCGGAACCTATCTTGTTTGGCATTGTATCCTCCACACCTGCTGCGTTTTCAAATGCTGCGTTTCCCGTCAGGGCACAGTTCACGTGCGGTTATTGTACACGATGCTCAACCATTTGCAAATTACGCTGCGGTAATGAAATGCGCACGTCCACAGATATAGCGGATGAGCCGGGTAAGCGGAAACGATGGATGCCGCCGTGGCGCGCCGGCGCGGCCATCGACGTCGCCGCTCATGGTCGACAGGCAACCGCTGGCGAAGGGGCTCGCCCGTTCGCAAATCCGCGCGGCGCCGCTCGCAAGGCGGCTGCTGGCCGAACATGCAGGCGAGGCTATATCGTATAAGAGCAGCATCGCGTCGACCGGCTGACCGAAAACGAACGTCCGCGACCGGAAGGGAGTCCCCCATGGTTCCGCTCGTACTCACCGCCTTCAAAGTATAGAAAGCTCGCGCGTCGATTCGGCGCGCGCGAACATCCCCCTCCTCAAACCAATACGCTTATCGTCGCGTCCTCTTGCGAGGTCGGGCGAAGCTTGTACCGAAAGGAAGACCCCATGCCCTGGTTCGATCAAGCGCCCTGGCTCGTCGCCCTGGCGCCGTTTTTCGGTCTGTTCCTTTCCGCATTCGCGAAACGAACAGACCCCTTCATCGCAGGCGACCGGGTGTACCGCCACGACGCCCCCGCGCGCCTGTCCCACTGGACCCATGGCATCGGCACCGCCGTGTGCCTCGCGTCGGGCATCGTGCTGGGACTGAGATTCACCCCGGCGTTCGTGGAGGACGGCCCGGCCGCCATCCTATGGCAGAACGTCCATTTCGCGGCCGCGATCGTGTTCCTGTTCGGGACGTTCTACTACCTGGGCAACACGATCATCTCGAAATGGCGCTTGCGCGAGCACCTTCCCACGAAGAACGTGGTCGCCTACACGGTGCGCCACTACGGCCTGCTCGTGGGCATCAAGAAGTTCACGATGCCGCCCGAGGACAAGTACTTCGAAAGCGAGAAGGCCGCCTACGTGATGGCCGTGGTAACGGCCGCGTTGCTGGTGGTGACAGGCCTGGTCAAGGCATTGGCCCACGTGGTGCTCACGCTGCCCGACGGCCTCATGAACGTCATGTTCTGGGTGCACGACATCGCGGCCGCGCTCATGCTGCTGTTCTTGGCGGCGCACGTGTTTTTCGCCGTGATCGCGCCGTTCTCGTGGAAGACCTTCCCGTCCATGCTGATCGGATGGATGCCGCGCGGCGAGGCCGAAAAGGAACATGCAGGTTGGATGGAGCGGCTGGAGCGCGAGCAGCCCGAGCGCGGCATGGACGAGTCCGCACTCGGCGCCGGAGAGCGCGCGGCCGCGCAAGAGACGATGGGAGCCGCCGCGCGCGCAGCAGCCGCCGACGGCACGCAAGGGAGATGAGCGATATGACCGAGACGAATCAGCGCGCGACCGACGCGCAGCATAAAGGCGGCCTCTCCAGGCGCCAGTTCATCGCCGGGATCGGCGGATTGGGAATCGGCGCCGTGCTGGGAAGCGGCATCACGGCACTGCTGTTGCCCGACGACGTGTACGCCATCGAGGCGAGCCAAGGCTACCTGCTGGTGGATGCGAAGAAGTGCGCCGGCTGCGAGACGTGCGTCATCTCGTGCTCGCTCGCGCATCTGGGCCGCATCAACACCTCGCTTTCGCGCATCCAGGTGATGAAGAACGCGCTGGGAAGCTTCCCCTCCGACGACGTCATGCAGAACCAGTGCCGCCAATGCCCCTACCCTTCCTGCGTGGAAGCCTGCCCCGTGGGCGCCATGCACGCCGACCCCGAGACGGGCGTGCGCCTCGTGGACGAGGGCAAGTGCATCGGCTGCGAGCGCTGCGTGGAGGCGTGCCCCTTCACGCCGTCGCGCGTGCAGTGGAACTTCGAGGACAAGCACGCCCAGAAGTGCGACCTGTGCAAGAACACGCCCTTCTGGGATGAAGAGGGCGGCCCGTCCGGCAAGCAGCTGTGCGTCGAGATCTGCCCCATGAAGGCCATCGCGTTCACCAACGTGCTGCCCGTCCAAACCGACGAAGGCTACACGGCGAACCTGCGCAACGACCACTATCTGGAAATCGGCCTGCCCAGCGACGACGAGGCGCGCATCCCTCCCGCGCGGCTCGGATACGGCGCAGGCGGCACGGCAGCCCAGGCGGCAGCCGGCTCGAACGACAAATAATAGGAGGACCTCATGACCGAACATTACGGCTACGCCGGCAAGATACTCATCGTGAACCTGACCGACCGCACCTCCCAGACCATCGACACCGAACCTTACATCGAATGGGTGGGCGGCCACGGGATGGCCTCGAAGCTGTTCTGGGACTACTGCGAGGACAAGACCGTGGAGGCGGTCGATCCGGGAAACGTGCTGGTGTTCGCCGCCACGCCGTTCTCGGGCGCCGTGGTGCCGGCCGCCTCGGCGCGCTGCGAGTTCACGGGCATCAGCCCGTTCTCGCTGCCCGAATGGTACAACCGCTCCAGCATGGGCGGCCGTTTGGCCGGCATGATGAAGGAAGCGGGCTACGACGCCTGCGTGGTGCGCGGGAAAGCGGAAGCGCCCGTGTGGATCAGCGTGGTGAACGACCAAGTGACGTTCAACGACGCGACCGACCTTTGGGGACTCGACACCTTCGAGTGCCAGGAGAGGATCTGGGACGAGGTGACGCACGGCACCGCCCCCGGCTCGTGGTACGAGCTGACGAAGGGGCGCGACGGAGGCCGCACCACGCAGCGACCGTCCGTCATCTGCATCGGACCTGCCGGCGAGAACCTGGCGCGCGTGTCGTGCATCGTGCACGATGCCGGCCACGTGACGGGACAGAGCGGCTTCGGCGCGGTGTTCGGCGCCAAGAACCTCAAGGCGATGAGCTTCATCGGCTCGAAGAGCATACCCATCGCCGATCCCGCCGCGCTCGTGAGGCTGCGGTTGGAAGTGCAGGAGAAGTTCGGCTACGACATCGACGCCGGCAAGGTTCCGGGCGCGCCGGGCAGCCCGGGCGCCGCATCCACCGTGCTGGACACGAGCCCCACGGTGTCGCGCGCAGAAGGATGCCGCGGCTGCTTCAAGAACTGCCGTAACCTGTACCCCGGCGGCGTGGGCAACGAGCTGACCTGCTCGGCCGGCCTGTACTTCACCGACTCGGGCAAGATCGACGAGCAGCTGGCCGCCTACAGCCTGCTGTCGAAGCTGGGGCTGAACGGCTACGAGATCGACATGCCCGTGTACCTGCACAACCTCTACAAGATGGGCGTCATGGGCAAGGGCAAGGACATCGACACCGATCTGCCCTTCGAGCAGTACGGCACCTACGCGTTCATCGAGGAGCTGCTGATGCGCATCGCCTACCGCCGCGAGATCGGCGACGACCTGGCCGAGGGCATCGCGCGCGCGGCGCAGAAGTGGGGGCGTTGGGACGAGGACACGTCGTCGGGCCTGCTGGCGCGCCCGAACTGGGGCTACTGCGAGCACAACGAGCCGCGCGCCGAGGTGGAATGGAGCTACGGAAGCATCTTCAGCGAGCGAGACATCAACGAGCACGGCGTACACAACGCGGTGTACAACACCTCCATCATGGCGGTGCTCACCGGCGCCGAGCCGCCCGTCTCAGCCGAGAACATGGCCAAGCAGCTGGCCGATCAGTCCGGGCTGGGCGACCCGCTGTGCTTCGACTGGAGCGAGGAGGGCATCTATTCCGACGCGCGCGTGCGCGAGATCCACTGGAACCGCGCCTACGGGCGCTTCTGGCTGCAGTCGCTGGGCATGTGCGACTGGGTGTGGCCGAACTTCATCAGCCGCAAGCACACCGCCGAGACGGGCTCGACGTACGGGGCCACGCCCGAGTACGAGGTGAAGTTCTTCCAGGCCGTCACCGGGCGCGACCTCTCCTACGAGGAGAGCATCGAGCTGGGACACAAGTTCTGGGTGCTCGACCGCGCCATCTGGGCGCTGGAGGGACGCCATCGCGACCAGGAGGTGTTCACGAACTACGTGTACGACGTGAAGACCACCAAGCCCTTCCCCCTCGTGGTGTTCGAGGACGGGAAGTGGAGCTACTCGCTGTGCCAGGGCCGCACGCTCGACCGCGACAAGTTCGAGGACTTCAAGACGCGCTTCTACGCCCACGAAGGGTTCGAGGAGTCCACGGGTCGCCCGACGCGCTCCGGGCTCGAGGCGCTTGGCCTCGGCTTCGCCGCTGACAAGCTAGAAGCGGCCGGAAAGCTGGGAGCGTGATGGACATGGCAGCTCTCGACGAGACGGCCGCCGCCACATCCCGGGAGGCCGCTGCGTGCGGCGGCCTCACCTCCCCTGCATGGGGCGAGGAGGCGGGGAGCGGATCCGAAGGCATACCCGGCATGGCCGAGGCGTGCCGGCGCTTCCCCTTGCCCTCGCCCGACGAGGCGGCCCATGCGCTGCGCGAGCTCTCCTGGGGCGAGCACTTCGTTGCCGGGCGCATGGTGCCCTCCAAGGGCGGGTCGGACCTGTACCTGTACAACCTGCACAGCGCAGCCGTGTTCCTGCTCGACCGAGACGAAGCGCGCGTGGGCAAGGGCGCCGACCAGATCATCAAGCTCATCGACGTAGACGCCTTCGTCGCCTGGCTGCGCGACACGGTGGGCGACGCGGCGCTGGCGGACGCGATCGCGCGGGAATGTCCGGCCGACGACCCCTACCGCGACCGCCTGGAGAACGTGCAGCGGCTGCTCGCGCTGCGCATGGTCCAGTACGGGGCCGCGAGCGACGCGATGAACGCGGCCGACGCCGAGCAGGACGAGGGAGCTTGACGATGGCGGACGGACGGGCGTGCGCGCCGCTGGAGGACTTCCCCCTCCTCGCCGCGCACGCCGCGGGCGGCCCTCCGCTCGCCTACCTCGACAACGCGGCAACCACGCAGAAGCCGTCGTGCGTCCTCGACGCCATGGATGATTTCTACCGCACGGCATGCGGAAACCCGCACCGTTCCGCGCACGCGCTGGCCGCTGCGGCCACCCGGGTCTACGAGGACGCGCGCTCGACGGTCGCGCGCTTCATCGGCGCGTCGCCGGAGGAGACGGCGTTCACGAGCGGGGCCACGCACGCCCTGAACACCGTGGCGCTCTGTTATTGCGCCGAGCGGCTGGAGCCGGGCGACGAGATCGCGCTCACGCTGCTGGAGCATCACAGCAACCTCGTGCCGTGGCAGACCGCGGCGCGGCTTTCCGGGGCGAGGCTCTCCTTCATCGTGCCCGACCGCGCCGGGGTCGTCTCAGACGACGAGATCGACCGGGCAATCGGCCCGCGCACCCGCGTGGTGGCGTTCACCGGCATGTCGAACGTGCTGGGAACCGTGCCGCCCGTCAAGCGCATCATCGAAGCGGCGCACGCCTGCGGCGCCGTCGCCGTGCTCGACTGCGCGCAGAGCATCGCGCACGAGCCCCTCGACGTGCACGACCTCGACGTCGACTTCGCCGCGTTCTCGGGCCACAAGCTGTACGGCCCTATGGGCATCGGCGTGCTGTACGGCAAGCGGCGCCTCCTCGAGGAAACGCCGCCCTTGCTGCGAGGCGGGGGCATGGTGGAGGCGGTGTTCGAGGGCGCGTCCTCGTTCGACGGAACGCCGGGGCGCTTCGAAGCGGGCACGCAGAACGTGGCAGGAGCCGCGGGGCTGGCGGAAGCCGTGCGCTATCTCGACCGCATCGGCTTCGACGCCGTGCGCGCGCACGAGCGCGAGCTGACCCGCGCCCTGGTGAGCGGCCTGGACTCCATCCCCTCCGTCAGGCTCTACGGCCCCGGGCCGAACGCCGAGACGCCGCGCGGCGGCATCGTCTCGTTCAACGTGAAGGGCGTGGGCGCAGCCGAGGTCGCCCACGTGCTGGACCGCCGCGGAGTGGCAGTGCGCGCCGGCGCGCACTGCGCCCAACCCCTCCTGCGCCACATAGGAGCGGAAGCCGTCTGCCGCGCCAGCGTGGCCGCCTACACCACCATGCACGACATCGACCGTTTCCTAGAAGCCGTAGAGTCGTCCCGCAACGAAGCCGTAGCCCTGGCAACATCGCGCATGCTGTGAAACAGACGGTTCGGGGGTTCCCGCCTGCCGGAAACCCCCGAACCGCCGCACGGGATCCTTCGACTCGCTTCGCTCGCTCAGGATGACAACGAGCACAAACCCCCAGGTCGAACCCTCCCAGCGAACAGGAAGCTCAAGCCGCTGCGCCTTGCGGGCGGGCGGGGCGCCCCACCAAGCGAGTTTCGCAGCGAAGCGAGGACTGTCTGAGCGACTGGGGCGTCCCGCCCGCCCGCAAGGCGCAGCGGCGCGCAGGTCCCTAGAGAGCCCTCCAGGTGGGCCGATCCACCACCCGCACGTTGATGTACGCCAGCCCGTCGGGATGCTCCTTCATGATCTCGAGGCAGACGCGCTCTTTGTCGCGGATGTTCTCGGCCGTGCCGAACACGATCTCCACGCCGCTTTCCAGCGTCAGCGTGGTGGACTCGGTCTCGGTGGCCGCCACCTTCTTCACCTGCCCCGCCAGCTCGGTGGTCATGCCGTCCACGATGGCCAGCGCGTTGTTCACGTTGGCGTCCGAGCAGTAGGCGCCCACCTCGGGGCGCGTGCCGTAGGGCACGTCGGTGATGTGCAGCACCTTGGCCGCGTCCTCGTACACCTTCGGGCTGGTCCTCTTGCCGGCCTCGGAATTCTGGTCGGGGATGGGCATGAGCCACATGCCGTCCGAGGCGATGGCCCACGGCTGCACCGACTCGGCGTTCTCAGTGGGCACGTCCGCCACCGCCGTGATGGTGCGCTCGGTGACGGCCAGCTCCAGGGTGTTCGGGAACACGCGGTTCACCGACACGTCGTCCACCCATGCGTCTTTGAGCAGGCGCTCGCGGATGCCAGCGGCGTCGACGCGCAGAAGCGTGGTTCCGGCGGGCACGCTGGCAAGCTCGGACATGTCGGTGGCCGTGAGATGCTCCACGCCGGTGACCGAGACGTTCTCGATGGTGAACAGGTTGGAGTAGTACACGGCCAGGCCGCCGCCTACGAGCGCCAGCACGAGCGCGGCCACGATGCCGATGCGCACCAGGTAGCGACGGTAGGTTTTCTGCGCGCGAGAAGAGCGCTCGGCGCGGTCGAGATCCCCCACGCGCACCGACGACAACGGCGGGCGAACCTGGTTCGCACGACGCTGCGGCAGCTGGCCGCCGGGAATGGCGCGATAGGTTCCAGGCGTCGAAGCACGCGACGAAGTTCGCGGCATGCCGCCGCGCGCGGATTGGCGCGGCGCGCCGCCGGCGGGACGCACGCCCCTGCCGGCCTGCCCGGAAGCGCGGCTGTTGCGCGGGCTCGCCTTACGCGAACCCGAGGAAACGGACTTCCGGTTGTAATTCGATGCCATACGTCTCGTACACCTTCGTCTTGACCAGGTTGATCAGTTCCAGCACGTCGCGCGCCGTGGCGTCGCCCGTGTTCACGATGAAGTTCGCGTGCACCTCCGACACCTGCGCCCCGCCGATGCGCAGGCCCTTGAGCCCGGCTTCCTCGATGAGCGCGCCCACCGGAGCGCCTTCGGGGTTGCGGAACACGCTTCCGCACGACGGCAACGACAGCGGCTGCGTCTTCTTGCGCCGCGCGTGCGACGCTTCCATCTTACCGCGGATGAAGAACGGGTCGGCAGGCTCTACGGAAAGTTCGCATTCCACGATCACCTCGTCTGAAGCGAACGAGCTGGAACGGTAGCCCCACGCGATCTGGTCGCCGTCGCGCCGAACCAGCCCCCTTCCCGGGCGACAGCGTGGTCACCGACACCACGCGCGAGCCGATCCACTCGTCGCGCGAGCCCGCGTTCATGCGCAGCGCGCCGCCCACGGTGCCCGGCGTTCCCACGGCGAACTCGAATCCCGCCAGCGATCGACGGAACGCCTCCTGCACCACCGACGACAGCGGCACGCCCCGCGCCCACGAGAAGCTGTGCGCGTCCTCGTCGTAGCGGCAGATGCGGAAGTCGCGGCCGAGCGTGATCACCACGCCGGGATACCCCTCGTCGGCGACGAGCAGGTTGCTGCCCCGGCCGATGGCCACCCACGGCACCCGGCTCTCCTCGCATACCGTGACCAGGCGCTTGAGCGCTCCGACGGAGGCCACCTGCACGTAGAAACGCGCGGGTCCGCCGATGCGGTACATGGTATGCCGAGCCATGGGCTCCGAAGGGTACACGTCGCCGTCGAACGCGTCGTCGACGAGCAGCGCCTCGAGCGGCGAGGTATGGCGGGCGGTCATCGCCGCATCACGCCTGCCGTCGCGCGGCGGCGCCATCCGCCTGCGAAAGCGCGTCGACGAGCTGCGGGCCGATGGCGGTCACGTCTCCCGCGCCCATGGTGATAACAGGTCGCCCTCGCCCAGCTTGCCGGCGAGATAGGGCACCACCTCGATACGGCGCGGCACGTAGGCGGCCTCGGGATGGCCCGCATGGTCGAGCACCACGTTCAGGAACGTCTTGCCCGACACGCCGGGGACGGGCGCTTCGCCCGCCGGGTACACGTCCATGAACGTGACGGCGTCGGCCGCGTCGAACGCCCGGCCGAAATCGTCCTTCAGCACCTCGGTGAACAGCGGCGCGCGCGAGTAGCGGTGCGGCTGGAACAGCACGTGCACATGCGCGAAGCCCAGATGGGACGCGGCCTCGATGGTGGCGGCGATCTCGGTGGGATGATGCGCGTAGTCGTCGACCACGGTGACCCCGCCCGCTTCGCCCACGAGGTCGAAGCGGCGCTTCACGCCGGCGAAGTCGGCCAGCGCTTCGGCCGCTTGCGCAGGGTCGTATCCGAGCGCCCACAGAAGGCCGACGACGCCGGCGGCGTTCAACACGTTGTGACGGCCCGGATTCTGCTTGACGTGCGCGCTCACGACGCTTCCGTCGGGCAGTTCGAGCGTGAAGTCGCTGCCCACGCCGTTCGGCTCGTACGAGGCGATGCGCACGTCGCACGCATCAGAGAAGCCGTAGGTGAACAGGCGCTTTCCGGAGGCGCGAGCCACGCGCACGAGCGCCTCGTCCTCGCCGCAGGCCACCACCACGCCGCCGTCGTCGGGCACCGACCCGATGAACGAGGCGAACTTCTCGTAGATCTCGTCGAGGTCGCGGTAGTGGTCGAGGTGGTCGGCCTCGATGTTCGTCACCAGCACGGCGCGCGGCGACAGATGCATGAACGACTTGTCGCTCTCGTCTGCCTCCACCACGTAATGGGCGCCCGTTCCCGAGTGCGCGTTCGTGCCGTAGGCGCGCACGATGCCGCCTATGAGGAACGTCGGATCCTCCCCCATGCCGTCCAGTACGCTGGCCAGCATGGACGACGTGGTGGTTTTGCCGTGCGTGCCGGCCACCGCGAGCGTCTGGAGCGCGCGTCCCAGATAGGCGAGCATCTGGGCGCGATGCCAGATGGTCAGGCCGCGCGCCTTGGCGGCGGCGAGTTCGGGGTTGTTGTCGAGGATGGCGGTGGACACGACGATCACGGGGTTTCCCTCGGGGATGTTCGCCGGATCGTGGCCGATGTGCACCTCGATGCCCGCCTCGCGCAGCTGCTTGGTGTAGCGGCTCTCCTTGAGGTCGGTGCCGCTCACGCGCATGCCCTGGTCGAACGCGACGCGAGCGATGCCGCTCATGCCGACGCCTCCAACGCCGATGAAATGTACCTGGTCGATGTGCATGGTGTCCATAGTGCGTCCTCGGTCTCTCTGATGTACTGCAAACCGCTATTGTACCCTATCGCGCGACCGCTCAACGCTGTGCGCGAGCCGCTTCCATGACCGCGTCGGCCAGCAGACCCGCGGCGTCGCGCGTCTTCTGCGCGCGGGCCGCGGCGGCCATGCGGGCGCGCACGTCCTCGTCCTCGATGAGCTCGCACAGCTTGCGGGCGAACTCGGGCCCCTCCACGTCGGCGTCGGCCACGAGGTAGGCGGCGCCCGCCTCCACGCATGCCTGCGCGTTCATGGTCTGATGGTCCTCCGTGGCGAACGGGAACGGCACGAGCAGTGCCGGAAGCGCGCGGGCCGATATCTCGGCGAGCGACGTGGCGCCGGCGCGCGAGACGACGACGTCGGCCGCGGCCATGGCGTCGCCCATATGGTCGGTATAGCCCAGCAGCTGCCAACGAGCCTGCTGCTCGGGCGAAAGCGCCAGCTGCTCGCGCACGGCATCGAGCTCCTTGGGGCCGGTCACCTGCACGATATGCAGGTCGCCGTAGGCCAGAAGCTCGTCTTTGAGCGCGGCGACGGCCTGGTTGAGGTGCCGCGCGCCCAGGCTGCCGCCCGTCACCAGCAGCATGCGCGCGCCCTCCGGCACGCCGAAGCGCGCGCGGCCCTGCTCGCGCGTGGCCGAGAACACGCTTTCGCGCACAGGGTTGCCGGTCACCCGGACGCGGCTCTTGTCGGCCAGCGCCTCGGCCGCGTGCTCGTAGGTGAGGCACACGGCGGCGGCGCGCTTGGCGAGGTACTTGTTGGCCATACCCATGACCGAGTTCTGCTCGTGCACCACCACGGGGATGCCGCGCTGCTCGGCGGCGCGCGCCACGGGGATGCACACGTAGCCGCCGAAGCCCACCACCGCGTCGGGTCGTATCTCGTCGAACCACCGGCGCGCGAGCGTCGTGCTCTTCTGAATGGTGAGCACGGCCTTCGGCAGCGTGAGCGGGTGGTTGCGGTTGAAACCCTGGGCCTCGAACGGCGTGAACGGGATGCCCGCCTCCCGCACGAGCCGCGCCTCCACGCCCGTGGGCGTGCCGGCGAAGCGTACCTCGCAGCCGCGCTGCTTCAGCACGTCCGCCAAGGCGAGCGCCGGGTTGATGTGGCCGGCGGTTCCGCCGCCGGAAAGAACGATCAGCATGTTCGCTACCTCCTGCCCCTGCTCGACGACGAGCGCCCGCCGCGTGAGGGCGGCGGCGCACCGTTCGTCGCGCGCACGACGCGCAGATCGGCGCGTCGGCGATCGTAGATGGTCGGCGCCTCGGCGCCGCGCGATACCGATAGGATGATGCCCACCATGATGAGCATGGCCACCAGCGACGATCCGCCCGACGATATGAACGGCAAGGGCTTGCCCACCACAGGGAACCACCCGATGACCATGGCGATGTTGAGGAACGCCTGGAACGCGATCATGATGGTGCAGCCGCCCGCCACCATGGTGCCGAAGTTATCGGGCGACGACTGCGCGATGCGGGTGCCCGCGTACAGGAACAGCAGGAACAGCGCGATGACCACCGCGGCGCCCACCAAACCCAGCTCCTCGCCGATGATGGCGAAGATGAAGTCGGTGTCCGCTTGGGTGAGGTACAGGTACTTCTCGTGCGAGTTTCCCAGCCCCACCCCGAACAGGCCGCCGCCGGACAGCGCGTACAGCGAGTGGATGAGCTGGAAGCCCGTGCCGAAGCCGCCTTCGCCGTCGTTCCACGGGTTCATGAACACCATGAGCCGGTCGCGGCGGTACGACGAGCCGAAGATGCCCACGAGGCCGAGGGCGACCACGACGCCGATCACGATGAGCATCGTGCGCAGCGGCACCTCGCCCAGCCACATGACCGCGAGGATGCCCACGACGCAGATCATGGCCGTGCCCAGGTCGGACTGGGGGCCCAGGATGATGAGCACCGGAGCCAGGACGAGCAGGCCCACGAGCGCGAAGAACACCAACACGGTGTACTGCCCCTCGCGGAAGTCCGTGAACAGACGCGCCGCCACCAGCACGAGCGCGATCTTCGCGAACTCCGAAGCCTGCAGGCTGGCCGAACCGATCATGAGCCATCGGCGGGCGCCCCATTCCTCATCGCCCACGCCCGCCACCGCCGTGATCACGAGCAGCGCGAACGCCACGGCCCAGATAACCCATACCGCATTGCTGCGCCAGAGCGAGACGGGAACGAACTTCCAGATGATCAAAGCAAGGATCACGCCCGCGACGGCGAACTTGATCTGGTTGAGCGTCTCGGCCATCGGATCGACCGCGACCTCGGTGCCGGCTTTCGCCAAAGTGATGACCGCCGAGGTCGAGTAGATCATCACGAAGCCGATGAGCATGAGGGCGAGCACCGACAGCAGGAGGATGATCCGAGGTCCCATGATATGCGCAGGCGCGCCTCGCTTGTCACGTTGAATAGCCATGGCGGGCCTAGGCGCCCAACGCGGAAGCCGCGTCGGCTACGAGCGTTTTGAATGCGGCTCCCCGCTCCTCGAACGAGCAGAACTCGTCGAAGGAGGCGCAAGCCGGGGACAGCAGCACGACATCTCCCGCCGAAGCTAGCGCGAGAGCCGCGTCGAACGCGTCGGCGAGGTGCGCAGCACGCGCCGCGGCGAAACCGGCAGGAGCCTGCGCGTCCGCCGCCTCGAACGCGGCCGCGAATCGCTCGCCCGCATCGCCGAAGCACACGACCGCGCCCGCATGGGCGTGGGCGGCCTCCACGAGCGGCGCGAGGTCGGTGCCCTTGTCGTCGCCTCCCAGCAGCACGACGGGGCGCGCCTCGGGAAATGCGGCGAGGGCCTTGAGCGTGGCATCGACGTTCGTCGCCTTGGAGTCGTTGTAGCAGCGCACGCCGGCCACCGAGCCGCACGGCTCGATGCGGTGCTCGAGCGGCGCGAACGTGCGCAACCCCTCGGCCACGTCGCTCTCGTGCACGCCCAGCGCGAGCGCGGCTGCCGCCACGGCCAGCGCGTTCGAGGCGTTGTGCTCGCCTTTGATCTGCAGTTCTTCGACGCGCGCCGCAGCGTGCTCCGCACCTTTCAGCGCCACGCGCAGCGTGCCGTCGGCATCCAGGAACGCGGCGTTGTCGCTGCCGCACGCGGCGCGCATGTCACCGGTTAGCCCCGCGGCCGTGCCCAGCGGCACGTACGAGAAGCCCCGCTCGCCCGCGTCCAGCGCGCGCAGGCGGCGCACCTCGGCGCGCACCACGTCGTTCGTCGCGTCGAGCACCGCCACGGCGCCCGGCACGCCGGGCAGGTTCGCCAGCAGCTTGAGCTTCGCGTCGCGGTACGCCTCGAAGCTGCGGTGCCAATGCAGGTGGTCGGGCGTGATGTTCAGCAGCACGGCCACGTTCGGCGCGAAGCGCGCCGTGGAAGCCAGCTGATACGACGACACCTCGGCCACGTACACGTCCGTGCGCCCCGCGGCCACGGCCTCGATGCACGGATCGCCGCATGTTGCCCACGGCGGCCGCGGCAAGCCCGCCCCGCCAGCACGTGCGCGGCCAGCGCGCAGGCCGTCGGTCTTGCCCGTTCGTGCCCGTCACCGCCACCCAGCGGCTGTCCGCGGCGCTCTCGCGCCAGGCGAACTCCACCTCGCTGATCACCTCGGCCGATACGGCCGCGGCTGCCTCGTAGAAGGCCGAGAACTGCGAGATGCCGGGGCTCGCGATGCACAGGTCGAACGACCCGCCCGCCTCGGCCGCCAGCACGCCCACCGCTTCGTCCCCGAACGCGACGAGCGCGCCGGCCGCGCGCGCTCGCCGCGATCCTCGAGCCGCGCGCGCGCCCCGGCCGCCACGGCCCAGCGCTTCCACGCGACCGTCCAGAAGCGGCAGCAGGTACGCGACCGCCGCGCGGCCGCTCTTGCCCAGACCCAAAACGAGCACGCGCCCCAGATGGTGCGGCACGTGCTTGCGATTCGCTATGAGCTCCCGCGAAGCCATGGACTACGCCACCGCCATGAGGGTCTCGGCGAAGTACAGCGAGAAGCCCGTCGCGGCCAGCACGCCGGAGATGATCCAGAAGCGCACGACCACCTTCGTCTCGCTCCAGCCCTTCTTCTCGAAGTGGTGGTGCAACGGCGCCATGAGGAAGATGCGCTTCTTCGTCTTCTTGTAGTAGAACACCTGGATCATGACGGACAGGGCCTCGGCCACGAACAGGCCTCCGATGATGAGCGACACGAACTCGGTCTTCGTGAGCACGGCCAGGCAGCCCAGCGCCATGCCCAGCGCGAGCGATCCGGTGTCGCCCATGAAGATGTCGGCCGGAAACGAGTTGAACCAGAGGAACCCGATGCACGCGCCCGCGAGCGCGGCGGCGAAGATGGCGGGTTCCAACAGATCGGAACGGTACGCGATGGCCGCCATCACGATCATCACGATCATGACCGTGCCCGCCGCCAAACCGTCCAGGCCGTCGGTGAGGTTCACGGCGTTGCACATGCCCACCAGCAGGATGTTCATGAACAGCAGGTACAGCCAGGGGATGGCGATGCCGTCGCCGACGGGAACCACCGTGGTCAGGATGCCGAAGTCGAGCGTCACGACGAAGGGAATCTCCACGGTGGGCTGTATGCCCAGCCAGTTCACGGCCACGAGCACGAACGCCGTGGCGATGGCCACCTGCCCCACGATCTTCGCCTTCGGGGTGAGACCGAGCGAGCGCTCCTTCACCACTTTCGACGCGTCGTCGACGAGGCCCAGCAGACCCGTGAGCACGGTAGCCGCCAGCAGCACGAACGTCTCGGGCGTGGGCATGCCGACGAACAGCGCCACCGCGATGACCGCGATCAGCATGATGACGCCGCCCATGGTGGGCGTGCCCTGCTTCACGAGGTGGCTCTCGGGGCCGTCGGCGCGCACCTGCTGGCCGATATGGCTCGACTTGAGGAACTTGATCCACAACGGCGTGAGCACCATGGTCACCACCATGGCGAACACGACGGCAAGGAACACGAGAAACGTCGGATATTGGTTGAATACCGTAAACATAGCTAATTGACCAGTCCTTCGACTACGCGAGTCAGACCCATGAAATGAGACGCCTTCACCAGCACGGCGTCTCCGGGCTCGACGCAGGCGTCCAAATCTCCGAACACTTCAGAAAGAGAGCCCGCGCGCACGATGCGCTGGGGATCCATGCCGGCGCGCTCAGCGGCGTCGGCTATGTGCAGGGACAGCTCGCCTACGCACACGAGCCGGTCGAGCGGCAGCGTGGCGGCGAACTCCCCGATGCCCGCATGGCAGGCCGGGGCGTAGCTTCCCAGCTCGCCCATGTCGCCGAGCACGGCCACGTGCTTGCCCGGCACGTCCAGCGCGCAGAACGTCGCAAGCGAGGCGCGCATGGAGTCGGGGTTGGCGTTGTAGGCGTCGTTCACCACGGTGAACCCGCCGCGCGCACGGAGCACTTCCTGGCGACCGGCTTCCGGCTCGGCATGCGCGAGGGCATCGGCGCAGACGGAAAGCGGGATGCCGCAGGCGCGCCCGACCGCGGCCGCGGCGCACGCGTTCGACACGTTGTGCAAGCCTCGCAGCGTGAGCGCGCAGCGCGCCGTCTCCTCCTCAGGGGCGTCCGCGAAGCCGACGGCGTGCAGCCGAAAGCGCGGGCGACCCTGCTCGTCGAGCTCCACCTGCTCGGCCCACACGGCGGGACGCGCCGCTTCGGCGGCTTCGGCCTGGGCGCGGCGCTCGGCTGCGGCGGCGGAGCCGTCGAACAGCACGGTCTCCACGCGGCGCGCGTCGAGGCGCGCATGCTCGCGCACGAAATCGGCGTAGTCGTCGTCGGCGTTCACGAACGCCCGGCCCGTGCCCTCCGGCAGCGCGCATAGAAGCTCGGCCTTGGCGCGCGCGATGTTCTCGCGGCTGCCCAGAAGCTCGATATGGCTCTCGCCCACGTTCACCACGAGGCCCCAATCGGGGCGCACGTAGTCGCATAGGTCGGCCAGCTGGCCCGCACCGCGCATGCCCATCTCCACCACCACCGCCTGCGTGCCCTGCTCGGCGGCGAGCAGCGTTTTGGGAACGCCCAGCTCGTTGTTCTGGTTGCCGGCCGTCGCCACCGTGGACAGCGTGCTTGCCAGCACGTCGCGCACAAGGTTCTTCGTGGTGGTCTTGCCGGTGGAACCCGTCAGCGCGATCACGCGACCGTGCAGGTGAGAGCGCCATTCGCGCGCGATGTCCGCCACGGCGTGGGCCGTGTCGGGCACCTCGATAACGCTTGCGCCCAGCTCGGCGGCCAGCATGCGCACGGCCTCGTCCAGCGGCTGCATCACAAGCGCGCACACGGCGCCGCCCGAGAGGGCCGCACCGACGAAGTCGTGGCCGTCCACGCGCTCGCCCGGCAGCGCGACGTACACGTCGCCCGGCTTCGCGTCGCGCGAGTCCCAGGTGAGCCCCGTGGCCAGCGCGCGCGGATCGAGCGGCTCCACCATGAACGAGCCTCCCGTGCATGCGGCGATCTGCTTGTGGTTCAAACGCATGCTATCGATCCTCGCCTGAGGGTTCGTCGCCGAACGCACACGCGAGCTCCTCGGCGGCCACGATGCGATCGTCGAACGAGAGTACTTGGTCGCCCACGAGCTGATAGTCCTCGTGGCCCTTGCCCGCGATGAGGATCGAGTCGCCCGGCTTCGCCTGCGCGATGGCGCGCGCGATGGCGGCGCGACGGTCGGCCTCCACTTCGAAGCGGCCGGCTCCCGAGCTCATTCCGCTCACGATGTCCTCGATGATGGCCTGCGGATCTTCGGTGCGCGGGTTGTCCGACGTCACCACCGCATGGTCGGCCGCCAGGGCGGCCTTGCCCATGATGGGACGCTTGCTGGCATCGCGGTCGCCGCCGCAGCCGAACACGCAGACGGTGCGGCCGGGCGTGAGCGCCATGATGGACGCGAGCGCCTTCTCCAGCGCGTCGGGCGTGTGGGCGTAGTCCACGAACACCGACACGCCGCCCGTGTTCGGCGCGCTCACGCGCTCCAAACGACCCGGGATCTGCGGCGCCTCCTCGAGCGCTTCGACGATGGTCTCGGCCGGGAAGCCCAGCTGCAGCCCGATGCCGAAGGCGCACATGACGTTCTCCACGTTGAACTTGCCCACGAGCGGGTAGTCGAACGTATGCAAGCTGCCGCGCACGTCGAGCGTGACGGTGGTGTGGGTAGGAGCATACTGCACGTCCACGGGATGGATCTGCGCGGAAGGATCGAAGCCCGTCGTGACCACGCTGTCTTCGGCAACCGAGCAACGCCGCAGCAGCTCTTTGCCCCACTTGTCGTCAATGCAGATCACGCGCTTGGCCGGATAATCTTTCGAGAACAGGCGCGCCTTCGCCTCGAAGTAGGCCTCGAACGTGTGATGGTAGTCCAGGTGATCCTGCGTCAAGTTGGAGAACGCCGTAACGGCGAATGCGGCGTCCCACGTGCGATCGAGGTCGAGCGCATGAGAGCTCACCTCCATGGCCACGACGTCGCAGCGCGCATCGCGCATGCGGGCGAGCAGCTGCTGCAGGTCGGGCGATTCCGGCGTGGTATGAGCCGATTTCTCGGCCTCGTCGCCGATGCGGATGCCCACGGTTCCGATGACGCCCGTGCGCTTCCCCGCTACCCGCGCGATGTGCTCTACCAGGTAGGTCGTGGTGGTCTTGCCGTTGGTGCCGGTGATGCCCACCAGCGCAAGGTCCTTGGAAGGATGGTCGTAGAAGTTCGCCGCAGCGGCCGCCATGGCCTTGCGCGTATCCTTCACCACGATCTCCGTGACGTCCGTAGCGTCGGCCAGGTACACCTTGCGCTCGACCACGAGCACTTTCGCGCCCCGATCGATGGCGTCCTGGGCGAACGAGTGCCCATCCGTCGTCATGCCTACCACGCAGAAGAACGCGTCGCCGGGTTGCACCCGGTCGCTGCGGTAGGCGATACCGTTCACCTCGTCGTCGGCGTTGCCGAGGATGGTGCAGTCGATACCTGCGAACAGTTCGGTACAGGTCTTGCCCATGGCTTCCTCACTCCGGATAAATGTTGAATCGGTCGATGGCTGTTGTCATTATATCCTTAAAAATCGGCGTGACCACACCGTCGGTGGGAACCTCGTTGGCACCCACAAAACAAACCAATTGGCTGGAAGAATCGGCCAGGAAACCGGTGAAGGCCAGGTTGTACACCCCTTTTCGGTAGCCGCCGTTCTTCTCGTCGTAGATCTCCGCCGTGGACGTCTTGCCCGCCACGTTGAAGCCGTCGATGGCGGCGGCCTTGCCCGTGCCCTCGGTGACGACGGTCTTCAGCATGCTGGTCAGATCGTCGATGGCTTTCTTGTCCTTGATGACGGTGTCGCTTCCGTACTCGGCCGTCTCGCCGCTTTGGGGCTTCGACAGGAGGAAGTGCGGCGTGCACTCCACGCCGTCGTTCACGAGCGCTCCGTAGAAGCGGGTGATCTGCAACGGCGTGAGCGACAGGCCCTGCCCGAAGCTGACGTTGTAGGCGGTGACCTTGCTCCAATCGTCGAAGGGAAGCAGGTTCCCCAGGTACTCGGTGCCGGCTTCGCCCTCGCCCGGATAGTCCACGCCCGTCTTCGTGTGCAGGTTGTACTCGTTGATCTTGTTGTAGAGGTTCCGGAACCCCGACACGTCGCCCACCGTCGCGTTCTCGGTGGCCAGCGAGATGCCGACGTTCGACGACTGGTCCATGATCTGCTGCAGGATGTACGTGGCATCGCCGCGCTCGTGCGCATCGGTGATAACGTAGCCGTCGGCCTCGATGGAGGACGGGCAGAACAGCTCGGTGTCGGGCGTCATGGTGCCAGCTTCCAGGATGGCCATGGCCGACACCGACTTGAAGATGGAGCCCGGCTCGAACAGGTCGGTCACGCATTTGAGCTTCGGCGCATCCGCTTCCATATTCGTCCGGTCGGCCGGATTGAGCAGCGGCAGCGATGCCGCGGCGTAGATCTCTCCCGTGCCGCCGTCCATCACGATGGCGCTGCCGCCGTTGGCCGTGATGCCCTTGGCATCGGCCGTCAGGCGCTCCTCGACGGATTGCTGCAGCTCTATGTCGATGGATATGATGATGTCCTCGCCGTCCACGGCCGCCTTGGAGTCGCGCGTGCCGCCGGGAATGGGCGTGCCGTCGGGGCTGCGCTCCTCGCGCGTGTAGCCCGCCTCGCCTGACAGCACGTCGTCGTAGTACAGCTCGAGGCCCGATACCCCCTTGTAGTACTCGCGGTTGTTCTCGGCATCGGTTTCCAGCGTGCATACGCCGATGACCTGGCCTCCCACCTGAGCGTTCGGATACTCGCGCTTCCACAGCGTCTTATAGCGGATGCCGAAGTCCATGCCTTCGCGCGACCCTCCCGAAGCCGAGAGCTCGCGCACGCGCTCCTTGAGAGCGTCCCCCACCGCCACGTCGGCCTTCTCCTTCACCACCGCGTACCGCGTGTTCGGAGCGGTGATGGCTTCCAGGTAGTCGGACTTCTGGCCGCCCAGCACGTCGACGAGCACCTGAGCCGTCGCGTCCGCGTCGTCGACTTCCACCGGGTCGATGTAGATGGTGGTCGACTCCACGGAGGTGGCCAGCACCACGCCGTTGCGATCGTAGATGGTGCCGCGGCGCGGCTCGATCCAGTCGTAGCTCATACGCGCGTTCTCGGCCTCGGAAGCCATGGCGGGAACGGCGATCACCTGCAGGTACGCCAAGCGCAGCACGAACAGCGCCGCGATGGCGGCGAAGACGAGGATGGGAAGGAACACCCGGTTCGAATTCGAGTTGAAGTCGACCGCCGCAGCCGGGCGGCCGGAGGCGCGCACCGGACGCGCCGCGCGCGGCGGACGCGAGGGGCGTGCGGACGAGCGGGAGCTTCCGCGACCGCGAGCAGGGCGCTCGCCTCGCGGCGTGTGCGGTCTATCGGACATCGGCTTTACGCCTCGGAGCCAGCCGCTATGGCAACGCTCTTCGAAAGGGACAGGGCGCCGGACTCGTCGGTTGCGACGACGTCCTTATCCAGAGTGATGACCCCCGTGGTCTCGGGGGCGGCCATGTCCAGCTTGCCCGCCTGCTGCTTCACCTTCGTCGGATTGGACAGCGTGCTCTGGGACACTTCCAGCGCGGCGCCCGAAGAGCGGGCGTCGCTGATCTGGCTGGTCAGCTGGCTCGACTGCATCGTCGTGGAGATCGTCGCGGACATGAGCCCGATGCGCGCGAATCCCACAAGCGACACGACCAGCAGCACGACCGCCGCCGCCTTCGCCAAGAACACGACGTTCGACGGAAGCGTGGGGGGTCTGCGTGCGGGCGCCGCGGCCCGGAACGACGCTGATGCGCTCACGCGGGCTGCGTTCGGGTGCGCGCTCGGGATAGTACGAATACGCTGGTGCTGCGCCCATGTTCGACCCCCTTTCTGTGTTTCGACTGCATGTAAAGGTCGCGTGCGGTGCATATGGCTCCCGCTTGCGTCAGCGGGACGTTTTTTGCTTATCGTTTCTGCGCTACGCGAAGCTTGGCGCTGCGTGCGCGAGCGTTGCGCTCGATTTCTTCGGCCGTCGGCAGAACCGGCTTCCTGGTGACGATGTCGAGTATCGGCTGCTTCCCGCACATGCACGCCGGCAGATCCGGAGGGCACGTGCATCGGTTCGCGAACTTGGCGAACGTTTCCTTGACGATGCGGTCCTCAAGCGAGTGGTAGCTGATGACCACCAGGCGGCCGCCGGGGTTGAGCCAGCGGATGGCCGCGTCGAGGCCGCTTCTCAGCACATCGAGCTCGCCGTTCACCTCGATGCGCAGCGCTTGGAACGTGCGCTTCGCCGGGTGTCCCCCTGCTCGGCGAGCCGAGGCGGGGATGGCGGCCTTGATGATGTCGACCAGCTGCTCGCTCGTCTCGATGGGAGCGTTCTGGCGCGCGCGCACCGCGAAATCCGCGATACGGCTGGCCCACTTCTCGTCCGAGTAGGTACGGATGATCCGAGTGAGATCTGCTGCGGTGTAGGTGTTGATGATCTCTGCTGCGGTAAGGGTTTGTTTACCCGGATCCATCCGCATATCAAGAGGGCCGTTCTCCTTGAAGGAGAAGCCTCGAGACGGCGTGTCGATCTGCACCGAAGACACTCCGAGGTCGAACAGAACCGCATCGACGCCGGGCACCTCCGTGCTGAGGAGCGCTTCATCCATATTTCCGAAGTTGCCGCGCACGAGTTCCAGGCGCGGGCGCACGTCGTCAGGCAACGTCCCGAGTTTGAGACGGGCAGCGGCCAGCGCCACCTCGTCTTGATCGATGCCGATGAGCGTGCCCCCGCTCCCGATGAGCTTGGCCGCTTCGAAGGAATGCCCTGCACCGCCGAGTGTTGCGTCCACGAATGTATGCTGTGGTTTGAGGTTCGAGTATTCGAGGCACTCGGCGAGCAGAACGGGTGTATGCCGATATTCGCTTGTCATATCGCTCACGCCTTTCGATCAGTCGAACAACAGACCGAGATCGGTCTCGTCGTCCACCGCGTCGTAGCGCTTTGCGTCCCAGATCTCGAAGTAGCCCGTGTTGCCCACGACGACGACCTCCTTGTCGATTCCCACGGCTTCGCGCTGCTCGGCCGAGATCATGATGCGGCCGGCTGCGTCGATGGACACATCGGCTGCACGCGACTTCAGCTTGCGGCGCAGGCGAACATGGAGATCGTTGGTGCGGTCGAACTTCTCGAACTTGTCCTCGAACACGCCGGCCACCCATGCATTGAACGCATCGGGCTCGAACACGTAGAGGCACTCGTCCTCGGTGCGGTTAGCACCAGCATCCGTCGAGAGAACCTTGCGAAACGATGCGGGAAGCGACATGCGGCCTTTGGCGTCCACCTTATGGCGGTACGCGCTGTTGAGATCGACAACCTTGTTGCCCTCTTCCGCCATGCCTTCCTTTCCGCCGCCGTCCCACGGCTCTTTCGATGTATGGAATTCTATCCCACTTCGCCCCACTTCGCAATCAAAATATGCGACTTGACCCCCTTTTTTGCCCATCCTGAAACCCACCGGACTCTTTCCCGCTTAACCGCTCCCCTGCCAACCGAAAAAACGACA
>ENA-OQIL01000121-OQIL01000121.1-human-gut-metagenome-genome-assembly--contig:-NODE-121-length-39001-cov-9.409348_pt1 | contig 39001 bp, 29 predicted proteins | sample MGYA00242583_ERZ504748 | MGnify/ENA primary metagenome ERZ504748 (study PRJEB26092, sample SAMD00036191) | human gut metagenome | host: Homo sapiens | study: EMG produced TPA metagenomics assembly of...
TGGTCCTCCTCTCCACCTCGGTGTGCAGGTTGCATCCCACTCCGATGACGCTGTCGGCCTCCCAATGGCCGAACGCGCTCCTGCCGTCGGCCTCCGGCGGGCGTTCGGAGATGGGCACTCGGCCGGGGATCGGGAAGCGCGACGTCCTCCTGCCGCCGTGCCTGCGGCGCCGCCTGTGCCCTCGCGGCAGGCACCGCGCCCAGCGTTCCCGAAGCGGCCTGCTGGAGTAGACCCATCGGTAGATGGTCTCCGGGCACACGCGCATGAGCGCATCGTCCGGCCACAGGACGCGCAGCCTGCCGCTGATGAGCAGCGGCGACCAGCCGCGGCCCAGCCATTCGGCCACCTGCGCCCACAGGCGGTCGTGCGACAGCCGGTAGGGCTTTCGTGGCTTGGATCTCCTGCGGTCGGCCTTGCGCTGCGCGGGCCCGGCGATGTAGTAGCGGCCGGTCCATGGCCCCGCCTTCAGTCTTTTCGGCCGGTACGGGCGGTACGACTCGTTCTCGTTGGACGGGAACCATGTGTTGCGCTTGATCTCCCGGCTGATGCTGGACGGGCTGCGGCCCAGCATCGCGCCGATCCCGCGTATGCTGGCGCCGTTGCCTACCTCGATCTGGATGACCTGGCGTTCCTCTTCCGACAGGTGCGAATATACTTCTCCCATAGGTGCGACATCCCTTCGGACTGGTTTTCTAGGCAATTTCCAATCTAACGGGTGTTGCACTTTCATTTAGACAACGGGCAAATAAGGGACTGCTTCAACTGTAGAATCCGTTTTTCAATCTCTCGAATGATCTCGACAAAGACTTGATCTTCGCTTCCGGTCGGATCTTCTAATCCCCAGTTATCGTCAAATGCTCTACCAATGAAAGGACAGCCCACATTGCACCCCATGGAGATTGCAATATCAGGGGGCAGGAATATCCGAGATCAGTTTGGAATACTGGGTTTTCTCCATGTCAATCCCGTACAGTTCTTTCATAATGCGGACAGCATCCTGATTGATTTGCGGTTTTGTTTCCGTTCCTGCGGAATAGCTTTCAAACACATCGGAAGCCAAGTGCTTTCCCAAGGCCTCGGCAATCTGACTGCGGCAGGAATTATGGACGCAGATAAATGCCACCTTTTTCTTTACTCATATTTGAACCAGTCTTTCGTTTTATTTGCGTTTTTTTACAAGGAACAGCATCACGGGAACTTCTGTCAGCACACCCACAGTCGTTGCCAGTGCCGCAGGGGAAGTCGTTCCAAACAAGGCGATTGCAACAGCAACAGCCAGTTCAAAGAAGTTGGAAGCACAAATCATTCCGGCGGGAGCAGCAATCTTGTAGGGCAGCTTCAAAACCCGGCAAGCGATATACGCAATCGCAAAAATCAGGAAGGTCTGTAAAATCAGCGGTACCGCAATCAAAACAATGTGCAGAGGTTTTTCCAGAATGGTATTGCCTTGGAACGAGAAAATCATCACCAGCGTCAGCAATAAGCCAATGGTAGTTACACTGTCAAACATATGGATGAAAGTCTCCTCAAAGTACACTGCCCCTTCCGCTTGATGACAGCCGAACGGGTCAGCATACCGCCAGCCAGAGGAAACACCACAAACAGTACCACAGAGAGAATCAGGGTATCCCACGGAACGGGAACATTGGAACGCCCAGCAAAAAATGCCCGTTGAGTTCGATTTGAGTTTCACGGGCCCGAAACGGCCCCGTTTCGCCTCGGGGACAAAAAACCGCGCGTCAACTCACTTGGGATAAATCCTTACTCCCATTCCCTCGAATACCTCCCCGTGCCTTGTTGTCTTGAAACACGGGGAGTAAATGGCGAAATCGCAGGTGAAAGGGAGTAAAACGGCAAAGAAAAAGCCTCCGTTCCAATCGAGGGAACGGAGGCTAGGAAATCGTTTTTACTCACTGCCGTCGCTGGCGGTTTTGCCATGACTCTCGTACGAAACGAAACTCAGCGGTACACCACGGCACTCAAAAGAGCAGGTCAAAGCCCTATCGGCTTACTCCCATTCGATGGTCGCCGGCGGCTTGGAGGTGCAATCGAGGACGACGCGGTTGATCTGGCGGCATTCGTTGGTGATGCGCGTGGAGATCGTGGCGAGCACATCGTAGGGGACACGGGACCAGTCGGCGGTCATGGCGTCTTCCGAGCTGACCGGGCGCAGGACGATCGGCGAGCCGTAGGTGCGCTCGTCGCCTTGGACGCCGACAGAGTGAACGTCAGCCAGAAGCACGACCGGGCACTGCCAGATGTCGCGGTCGAGACCGGCCTTGGAGAGTTCCTCGCGGGCGATGGCGTCGGCCTCGCGCAGCAGGTCGAGGCGCTCCTTGGTGATCTCGCCGATGATGCGGATGCCCAGACCCGGGCCCGGGAAGGGCTGACGCCAGACGATTTCGTCGGGCAGACCGAGCTCGGTGCCGATGGCGCGCACCTCATCCTTGAACAGAGTGCGCAGCGGTTCGATGAGCTGGAACTTGATGTCCTCGGGCAGGCCGCCGACGTTGTGGTGGCTCTTGATGTTGGCCGCGCCGTCGCCGCCGCCGGATTCGACGACGTCGGGGTAGAGCGTGCCCTGCACGAGGAACTTGACCTCCTTGCCGCGGGCGCCGGCCTCTTCGAGGACCTGGCGCTGGGCCTTCTCGAAGGTGCGGATGAACTTCTCGCCGATGATCTTGCGCTTGCGCTCCGGCTCGGAGACGCCTGCGAGGGCGTCGAGGAAGTCGTCGGCGGCGTCGACGGTGATGAGGCGGATGCCGGTCGCGGCGACGAAGTCGTGCTTGACCTGCTCGACTTCGCCCTTGCGCAGCAGGCCGTGGTCCACGAACACGCAGGTGAGCTGGTCGCCGATGGCCTTGTGTACCAGAGCGGCGGCCACGGCGGAATCAACGCCGCCGGACAGGCCGCAGATCACCTCGGCGTCGCCGACCTGCTCGCGGATCTTCTTGACTTGATCCTCGATAATCGAGGAGGCATCCCAGTCGTTGGGCAGCGCGGCGCAACGGTGCAGGAAGTTTTCGATAAGCTTCTGGCCAAGCGGGGAGTGCTTGACTTCCGGGTGCCACTGCACACCATAGAGCTTGCGGGATTCGTCCGCCATGGCGGCCACGGGCGCGCCTTCGGTGTGGGCCAGCACTTCGAAGCCGGCCGGGGCCTGTTCGACCGCCACACCGTGGCTCATCCACGTGGTCTGCTCGGCGGGGGAGTCGGCGAGGATGCCGGCGGCGTCGTCGATGGTGGCTGAGGTCTTGCCGTATTCGCCGAGCGCGGCCTTATCCACCTTGCCGCCGAGCTCATAGGCCATGACCTGGAAGCCGTAGCAGATACCAAGCACCGGAACACCGGATTCGAATACCTTGGTGTCTATGGTCGGCGCGCCGGGCTCGAACACGGAGGCCGGGCCGCCAGACAGAATAATCGCCTTCGGATCCTTGGCCAGGATCTCGTCGACCGGCATGGAATGAGGGACCAGCTCGGAGTACACGCCTGCTTCGCGCACGCGGCGGGCGATGAGCTGGGCGTACTGGGCGCCGAAGTCGACGACAAGCACAGGACCGTTTGCCATTGATATTCCCCTAACGTTCATTGGAATTTTACGTGGGCTGAACACCCCTGATTATCACTGGTCAAGGCGACAAGGCCGACACGCAGAGACTATGTGCGCAAATCGAACAAACTACATGCCTGTAGACGGACAACACGCCGATTTCGAACATGGGAAATCGAACGTGCGCTGTTCTAGCCAAATGCTGGATTTCCGCATGCTTCCGCCGTTTTGAAAAAGTATGTTGAAAAAACTAATGTTGACAAACGGTCAGTCGAACCGCACAAATACTGAAATATCCGCAACAATTTCGAACACACCCGCAAGAAATCGTTCAAAAGTCGCGTTGTCCTCGTACCATGACGATTGATTGGGAACGGAAAACCTTGGCACCGCAAGGGTCAGGGACCGTGACCGAACAGAAATAATCAATCGCACGATCACGTGCAGGAGTACAGGAGTACACATGACGAGTCCTGTTATTGGCACCCCCTGGAAGAAGCTCAACGCTCCGGTTTCCGAGGAAGCCCTCGAAGGCGTTGACAAGTACTGGCGCGTTGCCAACTACCTTTCCATCGGCCAGATTTATCTGCGTTCCAACCCGCTGATGAAGGAGCCCTTCACCCGCGAAGATGTGAAGCACCGTCTGGTGGGCCACTGGGGCACTACCCCTGGCCTGAACTTCCTCATCGGCCACATCAACCGTTTCATTGCTGACCACGGCCAGAACACCGTGATCATCATGGGCCCGGGCCACGGTGGCCCGGCCGGTACCTCCCAGTCCTACCTGGACGGCACCTACACCGAGACCTTCCCGAAGATCACCAAGGACGAAGCTGGTCTGCAGAAGTTCTTCCGTCAGTTCTCTTACCCGGGCGGCATTCCGTCCCACTTCGCTCCGGAGACCCCGGGCTCCATCCACGAGGGTGGTGAGCTGGGTTACGCTCTGTCCCACGCTTACGGCGCCATCATGGACAACCCGAGCCTGTTTGTCCCGGCCATCGTCGGCGACGGCGAGGCTGAGACCGGCCCGCTGGCTACCGGCTGGCAGTCCAACAAGCTCGTGAACCCGCGCACCGACGGTATCGTGCTGCCGATCCTGCACCTCAACGGCTACAAGATCGCCAACCCGACCATCCTGTCCCGCATCTCCGACGAAGAGCTCCACGAGTTCTTCCACGGCATGGGTTACGAGCCCTACGAGTTCGTCGCTGGCTTCGATGATGAGGACCACATGTCCATCCACCGTCGCTTCGCCGAGCTGTGGGAGACCATCTGGGACGAGATCTGCGACATCAAGGCCACCGCTCAGACCGACAACGTGCACCGTCCGTTCTACCCGATGCTGATCTTCCGCACCCCGAAGGGCTGGACCTGCCCGAAGTACATCGACGGCAAGAAGACCGAGGGCTCCTGGCGTTCCCACCAGGTGCCGCTGGCTTCCGCCCGCGACACCGAGGCCCACTTCGAGGTCCTCAAGAACTGGCTCGAGTCCTACAAGCCGGAAGAGCTGTTCGACGCCAACGGTGCTGTCAAGGACGACGTCCTTGCCTTCATGCCGAAGGGCGAGCTGCGTATCGGTGCCAACCCGAACGCCAACGGTGGTGTGATCCGCAACGACCTGAAGCTGCCGAACCTCGAGGACTACGAGGTCAAGGAAGTGGCTGAGTACGGCCACGGCTGGGGCCAGCTCGAGGCCACCCGTACCCTGGGTGCCTACACTCGCGACATCATCAAGAACAACCCGCGCGACTTCCGCATCTTCGGACCGGATGAGACCGCTTCCAACCGTCTGCAGGCTTCCTACGAAGTCACCAACAAGCAGTGGGATGCCGGCTACATCTCCGACGAGGTCGACGAGCACATGCACGTCTCCGGCCAGGTCGTTGAGCAGCTGTCCGAGCACCAGATGGAAGGCTTCCTCGAGGCCTACCTGCTGACCGGTCGTCACGGCATCTGGAGCTCCTACGAGTCCTTCGTCCACGTGATCGACTCCATGCTGAACCAGCACGCCAAGTGGCTTGAGGCTACCGTCCGCGAGATTCCGTGGCGCAAGCCGATCGCCTCCATGAACCTGCTGGTCTCCTCCCATGTTTGGCGTCAGGACCACAACGGCTTCTCCCACCAGGATCCGGGTGTCACCTCCGTCCTGCTGAACAAGTGCTTCCACAACGACCACGTCATCGGCATCTACTTCGCCACCGATGCGAACATGCTGCTGGCCATCGCCGAGAAGTGCTACAAGTCCACCAACAAGATCAACGCCATCATCGCTGGTAAGCAGCCTGCTGCCACCTGGCTGACCCTGGACGAGGCTCGTGCCGAGCTCGAGAAGGGTGCCGCCGCTTGGGATTGGGCTTCCACCGCCAAGAACAACGATGAGGCCGAGGTCGTGCTTGCCGCCGCCGGCGATGTCCCGACTCAGGAGATCATGGCTGCTTCCGACAAGCTGAAGGAACTGGGCGTCAAGTTCAAGGTTGTGAACGTTGCCGACCTGCTCTCCCTGCAGTCCGCCAAGGAGAACGACGAGGCTCTGACCGACGAGGAGTTCGCCGACATCTTCACCGCCGACAAGCCGGTGCTGTTCGCGTACCACTCCTACGCTCACGACGTGCGTGGCCTGATCTACGACCGTCCGAACCACGACAACTTCAACGTCCACGGCTACGAGGAGGAGGGCTCCACCACCACCCCGTACGACATGGTTCGTGTCAACCGCATCGACCGCTACGAGCTGACCGCTGAGGCTCTGCGCATGATCGACGCCGACAAGTACGCCGACAAGATCGACGAGCTCGAGAAGTTCCGTGATGAGGCCTTCCAGTTCGCCGTCGACAACGGCTACGACCACCCGGACTACACCGACTGGGTGTACTCCGGCGTGAACACCGACAAGAAGGGTGCCGTCACCGCTACCGCCGCTACCGCTGGCGACAACGAGTGATAACACCTCCACGGTGTTGTTAGTTCTCTAACACCAAAGGGCTCGGGATTCGTCCCGAGCCCTTTGCTTATTCATAAGCCCTGTCACGGCGGGGCAGAACAAAGCGAACTGTTGTGATGTTTTAATCGCGTAGCACCCTGAAATGCAGCAGGGCATTGCGCACACCGTCGTGGTCCACATCGTCAGTGATGTAGTCGGCGGCGGCCTTGGGCTCGGCGGTCGCATTGCCCATCGCGACCCCGATGCCGGCGTAGGCGAGCATATCCGTGTCATTGCCGCCATCGCCGAAGGCCATGGTCTGCTCGCGCGTGATGCCGTAATGCGCCATGAACCGCTGGATGCCGCGCGGCTTGCCGCCATCGGCCGGAATCAGATCCGTGAAATCCGGATGCCAACGCACCCCGCGCACATTGCTGCACAGTCCCACCAGTTCGGCCTCCAGCTCGGGCCCGACAAAGGGACTGATCTGGAAAGTCTCATGATCCAGCGCGCGGGTGCGCGGGTCCTCGAAATACCGAGTCGGTGCGGTTTTGCCCAGTTTGCTCCACGTGGCGCGAAGCAGATCATTGGACTGGTTGAAGTACACGTAATCCTTCTCGCCGAAATTGCACACCACATCGGGGTGACGGTCCAGCCAGTCGAGAATCACCTCAATATCAGCAGTATCCAAGGCCTGCGAGGCAAAGAAGCCGGTGTCATCAAAACAATACTGCCCATTGAACGCCACCACGCCATCGAACGTCACCGGCATGGTATCCAGCACCACGTGCATCTGTGAAGGCGCGCGGCCCGTGCAAATCAGCACCTTGACGCCTGCGGCCTGCAGCCGGTGAATCGCCTCGATTGTGGAATCCGGCACCGTATGGGTCGTGAAACTGGTGAGCGTGCCATCGATATCGAAGAATACGGCTCGGATATCGGCATTGGCAGTATCGGTAGTCATAGCTTCCATTGTCAAAGCCCCTCTCGACGTGCTTTCCGGCGTGTTCGGCACGCCTATAGCGGGTTATCAAACGCACGAATCCCGGACATTGCATGCGCGCCATAAAAGACACCTATATGGCAATCGGCCATTTTCCGTCACTTTCGCGGTTCAAGCGCGTTATGGTGTTACCCGACATCAATTTTTGAGAGAGGAAATCCAATGACAGCAGCAACCCAGCCGGCAACCCCGGCCGCTCCTAACAATAACGAGCCGGTGCGTGTGAACCACACCGCCCGCAACGTCATCATCACCATCGTGGTCGTGGCGATTATCGCCGTGGCCGCGTTCTTCGGCTACCGCGCGTTTGCCGGTGCCAACGAGTCGTCCGCCAAGGGCAGCAAGGGCAACCCGGTCAAGATCGGCGTGGTCGGCGCTACCAACCCCGAATGGGTCAAGTTCAAGCAGGACGCCGAGAAGGCCGGCATCTACGTCGACATCGTCGACTTCCAGGACTACACCTCCGAAAACCCGGCCCTTGACTCCGGCGAGCTGGACCTCAACGAATTCCAGCACCTGCTCTACTTGGCCAACTACAACGTGAGCAACAAGAAGGACCTGCAGCCCATCGGCGGCACCGCCATCTACCCGCTCGGCGTGTACTCCACCAAGGTCAAGGACATCAAGGACCTGAAGCAGGGCGACACCGTCACCATTCCGAACGACGAAACCAACCAGGCCCGCGCTATCGGCGTGCTCAAGGCCGCCGGTCTCGTGACTCTCAAGGGCGACTGGACCGCCTTCTCCACCCCGGCCTACATCGACGAAGCCAAGAGCAAGGTCAAGGTCACCCCGCTCAAGGCCGAACAGGTGGCCACCACCCTGAAGGACCCGACCATCGCCGCTGGTGTGATCAACAACGACTACGTGGCCGATGCCGGTCTCGACCCGAAGGACGCCATCTACCAGGATGACGCCGAATCCGAAGAGGCTCGCCCCTACATCAACGTGTGGGTGGCCCGCAAGGCGGACGTGAACAACGAGACCTACAAGAAGCTCGTTTCCATCTACCAGCAGAAGGATGTGCTCGACGCCCTGCAGGAGAACTCCGGCGGTACCGCGGTGTTCGCCGACAAGTTCAGCGCCAGCGAGCTGCAAGGCTTCCTGTCCGACATTGAGAAGGATGCCAAGGCCCAGCAGTGAGCCGCGGCTGATACGAGCGCACGACTAGCCTGTCCATAGCCATTACCACCAAGCGGAGCGAGTACCCGAGCCAACAATCGGGATTCGCTCCGCTTCCGTGACCGGACACCAACAACCAGCATCAGGGAGCACTATGAGCGGCCCCATCATCACCTTCGACCATGTCGTGAAGGAATTCAAAACACGCGGACGCGGCGCGAACATCGCACGAGCCGTGGATGACGTCAGCCTGACCATCGATCGCGGTGACATCTTCGGCATCATCGGCTATTCCGGTGCAGGCAAATCCACACTGGTCCGGCTTATCAACGCGCTCGAACGACCCACCTCCGGCACTGTGACCGTGCTTGGTACTGATATCACCTCTCTGAGTGAGACCAAGCTGCGGCCCATCCGCCAGAAAATCGGCATGATTTTCCAGCAGTTCAACCTGTTCTCCACCAAAACCGTGGCCCAGAACATCGCCTACCCACTGCAACTCGATCACTGGCGCAAGGACTATCAGGATCGTCGTGTCAACGAACTCCTTGAATTCGTGGGCCTCAGTGAGCACGCAAACAAATACCCTTCGCAGCTGTCCGGCGGCCAGAAGCAGCGCGTCGGCATCGCCCGCGCACTGGCCACTAATCCGGAGATTCTGCTCGCCGACGAAGCCACCAGCGCGCTCGACCCGGAAACCACCACCGAAGTGCTGGCCTTGCTCAAGCGTGTGAACGAGGAATTCGGCATCACCATTGTGCTTATCACCCATCAGATGAACGTGGTCCAGCAGATTGCCGGCCGCGTGGCCGTAATGAGCGCCGGACGCGTGGTCGAATCCGGCGACGTATACGATGTGTTCGCTGCACCCCAGCAGCCGGTGACCAAGCGATTCATTGCCACCGCATTGTCTGGCCTGCCCGAGGAAGACCGGGTCGAGCGATTGCATCACGAATGGTCGGGCCGCATTGTCACCGTGCTTATCCGCCAAAAGGACGTTTCCGGCACCCAAGGCCATGAACTCAAGGCATCCGGACAGAATATCTCCGAACTCATCGCCAAATACGACGTCGAATCCAGCCTGCTCTACGGCGGCATCGACACGGTCAAGGGGACCGCCATCGGTGCCATCACCTACGAATTCAACGGGCCCGGCTGGCATGTGGACGAATTCCTGCGCGAGCTCGCCGCCAATAGCGACGTCATCGACTTCGGCACCGCCGCAAAGCCTGTGGCCTACGCCGACGCAGTCGCCGGACATGCCTCCTACGCCGAAGACCGCGCCCATGACCCACTGGCGGCCGATACTGCCACCGCGCCCGCCGCGTCCGCCGCCGCACATGAAGGAGCCAACGCATGATCATCCTCGCCAACCCGCGTAGCGACTGGAACGTGCTGCGTCCACTACTGTTCGAATCCATTGGCCAGACCCTGACCATGGTGCTCGTCACCCTCGTCATCGGCGGATTCCTCGGCCTGATCCTCGGCGTGGTGCTCTATGGCACCCGCCCCGGCAACCTGTTCGAGAACGCGGTCGTCTACCGCATCCTTGACATCATCGTCAACATCGTGCGCCCGATTCCGTTCATCATCTTCCTGGCAGCCATGCAGCCGCTCACCATCGTCGTGGTCGGCACGTCCATCGGCACCGTGGCCGCCATCTTCCCGATGGTGGTGATGTGCACCTTCGCCACCTCGCGTCTGGTCGAACAGAATCTCGTGCCGGTCGACCCGGGAGTAATCGAGGCCGCGCGTTCGATGGGTGCCGGCAAGCTCACCATCATCCGCACCGTGCTCATCCCCGAAGCCCTGGCACCGCTGATCCTGGCCTACGCCTTCCTGTTCATTGGCGTGCTCGACATGTCTGCCATGGCCGGCTACATCGGCGGTGGCGGTCTCGGTAACTTCGCCATCGCCTACGGCTACCAGAAGTTCGACCAGACCGTCACCTGGACGGCCGTGATCATCATGATCGTACTGGTCCAGGTGGTGCAGGGCATCGCCAACGCCATCGCCAAACGACTGCTCAAACGCCAGCAATAACAAGGCATACTGACCCCATAGATCGCGGCCCTCGCCAATATGGAGCGAGGGCCGCAATATATTCTTCGCGCTACTAGAATCGGGAACCATGAGTGAACATATCGACATCGACCACGAACTCATCACTATCCGCCACTACCTGCACGCCCATCCGGAGCGTAGTTTCCGTGAATTCGGCACCAGCATCTATCTGACCGACCAGCTCAAGGCGCACGGCATCGAGATCCTGCACAACCCGCTGGAGACTGGTGTTGTGGGGCTCATTCAGGGCGAGGCCGGTCCCGGGCCGCGTATCGGGCTGCGCGCTGACATCGACGGCCTGCCCATCGTGGAAGACTCCGGACTGGAGTTCAGCTCCGTCAATGAAGGCGTGATGCACGGCTGCGGCCACGACCTGCACATGACCGGTCTGCTCGGTGCCGCCTTCTGGCTCGCCGAGCACCGTGACAAGTTCGCCGGCTCGATCAAGATTCTGTTCCAGCCGAGTGAGGAGACCGGCCAAGGCGCTCGCGCCATGATCGACGCCGGACTCGTGGATGACGTCGAAGCCATTATCGGCACGCACAACAACCCCAACTATGCGCCCGGCCAGCTGGCCATCGGCGTTGAGCCGATGATGGCCGGCTGCGTGAAATTCCGCGTGACCCTCCACGCCCAAGGCACCCACGCCGGTTACCCGTACAAGGGCACCGGGCCCATCGAAGCGCTCGCCAGTATTATTCTGAGCCTGCAGACCATCGTGAGCCGCAACGTCACGCCCTTCCACCCGCTGGTGCTGTCCGTTACCGAAGTGCACGGCGGCCATGTGTGGAACGTGGTGCCCGCCGAAGCCGGATTCCAAGGGACTGTGCGCTATTTCCACAAGTCGGATGGCAATCTGGTCGGCCGCCGATTCAAGGAAGTGGTGGAACACACCGCCGAGGCATACGGCATCAGCGCCGACGTGGTCTGGGATGACTTTCAAGACCCGCTGGTCTCCGATCCAGGTCTCGCCAAGGCCGTGGCGGCGGATGTCAACGACTACGCGCAGCTCGAACCGATACGTCAGTCGATGGCGGGGGAGGACTTCTGCGAATTCGCCAAGGTGACGTTGCCGGTGTTCGCGTTCGTCGGGTCAAACGGCCAGGAAGGTTGCGCCGACTGGCATAGCCCGCATTTCGTGGGTCTCGACGAATCCATTCCCACCTTCGTCAACTTCTACGTCAACACCGCTCTGCGCGTGCTCAACGAGCTGAAGTAAATCCTTTTCTGGCTCGCCTCCGGAGGCTAAGGCGTTAGGCAGACAGCCCAGTGGGCTGTCTGTAGCCGAAGGTGAGGCGACAGCCGAACCAGATATGCGCGGGCCTCGCCGTCCATAAGTGCAGGACGAGCTATCAGCGAAGCTGACTGAGGGAGTGGCATTCGTTCATTAGGTCGATTCATCGTCCATTAGGTCGGTGAACGGCGATACTGGTTGTTGGAATCGCGCCATTGCAACGACTGATATCGCATTGCAGTGACCTAATGAACGCAAAAACGACCTAATGAATGACGCCAAGCCGGAAGAACAGGCAATCCGACGTCATACGCGGCTACACTAAGAATCTATGACACAGCTTCGCTTCGCACTCGCCCAGATCGACACCTGCGTCGGCGCGCTTGACGCCAACGCCGCCAAGGTGCTCGACTACTCCCGTAAAGCCGCCGCAGGAAACGCCCAAGTGGTTGTTTTCCCGGAAATGACCCTCACCGGATACCCCATCGAGGATCTGGCCCTGCGCCGCACCTTCCGCCAAGCCGCATGGGACAAGGCCAACGAACTCGCCACCCAGCTCAACGACGACGGCCTCGGCGATCTGTTCGTGGTGGTCGGCACCGTGGGCACCGACCGCAAGACCTCCAAGCCGCGCAACCGACTGGTGGTCTTGCACCAAGGCGTGGTCTGGGCTGGCTACGACAAGCACTTCCTGCCCAACTACGGCGTGTTCGACGAATTCCGCATCTTCTCCGCCGGCGACCGCTCCGTGACCCTCGACGTGGACGGCGCCACCATTGGCGTGGCCATCTGCGAGGACATCTGGCAGGACGGCGGCCCGGTGGCCGACCTGGCCACCAAGAACATCGACCTGCTGCTCACCATCAACGGCTCGCCGTATGAGGAAGGCAAGACCAACACCCGTTTCGAGCTCGCCCAGCGTCGTGCCGCCGAGGTTAACGCCCCGGTCATCTACCTGAATCAGGTCGGCGGTCAAGACGACCTCGTCTTCGACGGCGGCAGCTTCGTGGTCGACGCCGACGGCACGCTTATCGAACGCAGCCCGATGTTCATGGAAAACCTGACGTTCTGGGACTTCGATTCCGCCGCCGAACATCAGGCCAAGGCCGAGATCGTTCCGGAACTCGACCCGGACGAAGAGGTATACACCGCCTGCGTGCTCGGCCTCAAGGACTACATGGCCAAGAACCACTTCACCGGCGTGACGCTGGGCCTCTCAGGAGGCATCGACTCCGCACTGGTAGCCGCCATGGCGGCCGACGCATGCGGCGGCGAGAACGTCTGGGGCATCTCCATGCCCTCCATGTACTCCTCCGACGGTTCCAAAGACGACGCCGCCGATTTGGCCTCCAACATTGGCTCCCATTACGAGGTCCAGCCCATTGAGCCATTGTTCAACGCCTACCAACAGCAACTTGACCTTGATGGCGTCTCCGCCGAGAACCTGCAGGCCCGCATCCGCGGTGTGATCGTGATGGCCAGCTCCAATTCGCGCGGTCTGCTCGCCGTGGCCACCGGCAACAAGTCAGAGCTCGCCTGCGGCTACTCGACCATCTACGGCGATGCGGTAGGCGGCTACGCACCCATCAAGGACCTGCTCAAGACCCGTGTCTGGGAGATCAGCCGTTGGCGTAACAAGGCCGCGGCCGCAGGCGTCGGCATCGGCGGTCTCAAGATCGTGGGCAACGAGGACGGCAACACCGGCATCCCGTTGAAGGACGGCGTGATGATTCCGGTCTCCTCCATCGAGAAGGCACCCTCGGCCGAGTTGCGCCCCGGGCAGAAGGACTCCGACTCCCTGCCCGAATACGCGCTGCTCGACAAGGTGCTCGCCGCATACATCGAGCACGCGCACGGCCGCGCCGACCTGTTAGCCGACGGCTTCGACCAGGTCACCGTAGACACCGTGATGCGATTGGTGGACCGCGCCGAATGGAAGCGCCGCCAATACCCGCTGGGACCGAAGATCACGGCCCTCGCGTTCGGCCGCGACCGCCGACTGCCCGTCACCAACGCATTCAGGGAATAAACATATATTGCTCCCGCCAGCGGGAGCAAGTAATACCGTTGAGGAGGTACCAATGACAGACGATAACAAGAAGCAGTGGTATTTCAACACCGTCAAGAAGCAGGCCGAGTTGGGCATGGTCTCACCGATCGAACAGCGCATGGGTCCGTACAAGACCAAGGAAGACGCCGAACATGCGTGGGACATCGTGGTGGACCGCAATGCCAGATGGGAGGAGGAGGACCGGCGCTGGAAGAACTACGGCGTGAAACCCGCACAGGCTCGCCCCGAGGATTGACGGTCGAAAACTGACGGATACGGTTCTGCTGTCAATCTCAAGACCGAACCGCTCATACGAACATCACAGTATGAGCGGTTTCCCATATCTGGAGACGTGCAATAGTCCCATCAATATCTAGAAGCCATTGGAATGGTAGCGTTCACAGAAACAATGTGAGATAGCTCACTCCCAATTTCAGCTTTTCTCAAGCAAGTGCCAACTACACTGTTGAACCAAGGGTTCCGTGAAGATGCGAAACCTACAACCCCATTTAAGGAGTGACATGACCGCAGTGGAAAATGCAGCTGTCTCCCAGGAGGAGCTCGACGCCAAGGCGTGGGCCGGCTTCACCGAGGGCAACTGGCAGAAGGATATTGACGTCCGCGACTTCATCCAGAAGAACTACACCCCGTACGAGGGCGACGAGACATTCCTGGCTCCTGCCACCGAGAAGACCAAGCACCTGTGGAAGTACCTCGACGACAACTACCTGGCCGTGGAGCGCAAGCAGCGCGTCTACGACGTGGACACCCATACCCCGGCCGACGTCGACGCCTTCCCGGCCGGCTACATCGACTCCCCGGAAGTCGATAACGTGGTCGTTGGCCTCCAGACCGACGTTCCCTGCAAGCGCGCGATGATGCCGAACGGTGGCTGGCGCATGGTCGAGCAGGCCATCAAGGAAGCCGGCAAGGAACCGGATCCGGAGATCAAGAAGATCTTCACCAAGTACCGCAAGACCCACAACGACGGCGTCTTCGGCGTGTACACCAAGCAGATCAAGGTCGCCCGCCACAACAAGATCCTCACCGGTCTGCCGGACGCCTACGGCCGTGGCCGCATCATCGGCGACTACCGCCGCGTCGCCCTGTACGGCGTGAACAAGCTCATCGCCTTCAAGAAGCGCGACAAGGACTCCGTGCCGTACCGCAACGACTTCACCGAGCCGGAGATCGAGCACTGGATCCGCTTCCGTGAGGAGCACGACGAGCAGATCAAGGCTCTGAAGAAGCTCATCAACCTCGGCAACGAGTACGGCCTCGACCTGTCCCGCCCGGCCCAGACCGCGCAGGAAGCCGTGCAGTGGACCTACATGGGCTACCTGGCCTCCATCAAGTCCCAGGACGGCGCCGCCATGTCCTTCGGCCGCAACTCCGCCTTCCTCGACTGCTACATCGAGCGCGACCTCCAGGCCGGCAAGATCACCGAGACCGACGCCCAGGAGCTCATCGACAACATCGTCATGAAGCTGCGCATCGTGCGCTTCCTGCGTACCAAGGACTACGATTCGATCTTCTCCGGCGACCCGTACTGGGCGACCTGGTCCGACGCCGGCTTCGGCGATGACGGCCGTTCGATGGTCACCAAGACCTCGTTCCGTCTGCTCAACACCCTGACCCTCGAGCACCTCGGACCTGGCCCCGAGCCGAACATCACCATCTTCTGGGATCCGAAGCTGCCTGAGGCCTACAAGCGCTTCTGCGCCAAGATCTCCATCGACACCTCGGCCATCCAGTACGAGTCCGACAAGGAAATTCGTAGCCACTGGGGCGACGACGCTGCCATCGCATGCTGCGTCTCCCCGATGCGCGTGGGCAAGCAGATGCAGTTCTTCGCCGCCCGCGTGAACTCCGCCAAGGCCCTGCTGTACGCCATCAACGGCGGCCGCGACGAGATGACCGGCATGCAGGTCATCGACAAGGGCGTGATCGAGCCGATTACCCCGGAGGCCGACGGCACCCTCGATTACGAGAAGGTCAAGAACAACTACGAGAAGGCCCTCGAATGGCTGTCCGAGACCTACGTCATGGCCCTGAACATCATCCACTACATGCACGATAAGTACGCGTACGAGTCCATCGAGATGGCCCTGCACGACAAGGAAGTGTACCGCACCCTCGGCTGCGGCATGTCCGGTCTGTCCATCGCCGCCGACTCCCTCGCCGCCGTCAAGTACGCCAAGGTCTACCCGATCTACAACAAGGACGCGAAGACCCTGGAAGGCCACGAGTACGAGTACGTTGAGGGCGCCGACGACGACCTGATCGTCGGCTACCGCACCGAGGGCGAGTTCCCGGTCTACGGCAACGACGACGACCGCGCCGACGACATCGCCAAGTGGGTCGTCTCCACGGTCATGGGCCAGGTCAAGAGGCTCCCGGTCTACCGCGGCGCCGTCCCGACCCAGTCCATCCTGACGATCACCTCCAACGTCGAGTACGGCAAGAACACCGGTTCCTTCCCGTCCGGCCACGCCAAGGGCACCCCGTACGCTCCGGGCGCCAACCCGGAGAACGGCATGGACTCCCACGGCATGCTGCCGTCCATGTTCTCCGTCGGCAAGATCGACTACAACGACGCTCTTGACGGCATCTCGCTGACCAACACCATCACCCCTGATGGCCTGGGCCGCGACGAGGACGAGCGCATCGGCAACCTGGTCGGCATCCTGGACGCCGGCAACGGCCACGGCCTCTACCACGCGAACATCAACGTTCTGCGCCGCGAGACCATGGAGGACGCCGTCGAGCACCCCGAAAAGTACCCGCACCTGACCGTGCGTGTCTCCGGCTACGCGGTGAACTTCGTCAAGCTCACCAAGGAGCAGCAGCTCGACGTCATCTCCCGTACCTTCCACCAAGGTGCCGTCGTCGACTGATGACCAACCCCGCGAACCGCGGCAATGACTAACTGAAGGGGTGGGGCACGGCTCCACCCCTTCCTTATTTCCCACAGACCTTCGCATCATTTGGAACAGGAGGACAACGATGCCCGCAACACCCACGTTCCGCACCACGACCAGGCATATGCTCAAGGAATCGAAGACCTATGCCTCGCAGACTTTGATGGGCGGCCTTTCCGGCTTTGAATCCCCAATCGGACTCGACCGACGTGACCGCCTTTCCGCCCTGAAATCCGGCGATATCGGCTTCGTCCACTCTTGGGACATCAACACCTCCGTGGACGGACCGGGCACCCGCATGACCGTGTTCATGTCCGGCTGCCCGCTACGCTGCCAGTACTGCCAGAACCCGGACACTTGGAAGATGCGCGACGGCAAGCCCGTCTACCTTGACGCCATGATCAAGAAGGTCGATCGTTACAAGGACCTGTTCAAGGCCACGCATGGCGGTATCACCTTCTCCGGCGGCGAATCCATGATGCAGCCCGCCTTCGTCTCGCGTGTGTTCCATGCCGCCAAGGAGATGGGCGTGCACACCTGCCTCGACACGTCCGGCTTCCTCAACACGAGCTACACCGACGAGATGCTCGAGGACATCGACCTGTGTCTGCTCGACGTCAAATCCGGCGACGAGGAGACCTATCACAAGGTCACCGGCGGCACCTTGCAGCCCACCATCGATTTTGGCCAGCGACTGGCCAAGGCCGGCAAGAAGATTTGGGTACGATTTGTGCTCGTGCCGGGCCTGACCGACTCCGAAGAGAACGTCGAAAACGTGGCGAAGATCTGCGAGTCCTTCGGTGATGCCGTCGAACACATCGACGTGCTGGGATTCCACCAGCTTGGCCGCCCGAAGTGGCACGAACTGCGCATCCCATACCCGCTGGAGAACCAGAAGGGACCCAACGCCGCCACCCGTTCGCGGGTGGCCAACCAGTTCAAGGACCACGGCTTCACCGTGTTTTAAATTGCAGGGCCGAACCGCGCGTAAATACCACGATTCGGCCCGTTCGCCCATACCCTAGAGATATGGCCGACATCTACGCATTTCCTATGGGAGCGTCCAACGACGGACGCCCCGTACGCCCTCAGGGTGTGCCGGATGAAGTATGGGCAGCTGTCGAATCCGTCAGCACCATGAAGCGCATCCATGACGTGCGCTATCGGGAGATTCCCGTGCCTTCCACCTTGGCCGATTATGGTATCGGCGTGGAATTCGAAGCGGGAGAGCGTGCCCTCGGCGATGCCTTTTCCGCCGGTCTTGGCAACGATGCCGAATCACGAATCGCCACAGGCTGGATCATGATGCTTTATGCTCATGAGCTGCGCATTGACCGGGATTCCAACTGGCGTTGCGTGGCGTTCGCGCGACTGCCGCTGGAAACCGCCGAAAACGATTCTCTGACCCCCGGCATGTACTGGGATGACATGTGCGACTATTTCGACGGCATCGAGCCGGATTCGGTATCCGGCACAGTCACCGTGACCCAAAACACGGCTTTTGGCTCGATGGCCGGCTCCACCAGCGCCGGGTGTGAGATTCGCGTCTCATGGACCCCGCTTGACGGGACCGGGCCGGACGGTACTATGGACGCCGGCGCACAAGTCCGCTCGTGGGCCGCATTCATCAGATCCACCATCCGTTTTGAGGAGGATGACGCCAGTTGAGTGACGTCCGTGACACCGAACCCCGACTGCTGAAAGAGCCTCGCGGGGGAGTACCCGATGTCACTTCGACGCTGGACGGCTATCATCGTGTCTGCGATGCGATGGCCGAGGCGACGGGCTCGCTGGCCGCCGACGCCGAACGGGCGTCCGGCTTCCGCTATGGACACGAGGATTGGCTGATTCAGTTCAAACGTGAGGGTGCAGGCATCGCCTTGCTTGATCCCGTCGCCCTGACACGGGCCGGAGCTGATTGGAATGAATTCAATGACGCCGTGGGCGACGCCACGTGGATTCTGCATGATTCTCTGATGGACTTGCCCGGATTCGCCGAAATCGGGCTCAAACCCAAAGCCCTGTTCGACACGGAAATAGCGGCGCGATTGCTCGGCCTGCACCGCTTTGGTCTGGCCGCCGTCACCGAACACTACCTCGGCATCACGCTAGCCAAAGAGCATTCCGCCGCCGATTGGTCCTACCGTCCGCTGCCGCGCGACTGGCGCAACTATGCGGCGCTCGACGTGGAGGTGCTTATCGAACTTGAAACCATGATGCGTCGTGACCTGAAAGCCGCAGGCAAGGACGAGTGGGCCGCTGAAGAGTTTTCTCACGCTTTGGTTGCGGGCCTTGCCCCGCGCAAACCGCATCCGATTCCTTGGCTGCGTATCTCGCGCATCACCCAGCTGAGTCGTGATCCAAGGGGCTTGGCCATCGCCAAATCCCTATGGGAGGAGCGCGACCGACTCGCCCGGCAATACGATATTGCGCCCAGCCTGTTATTGGCCGATTCATCAATCATCGAGGCGGCGACCAACAAGCCGCACAATGCTGCCCAATTCCGCGCGCTCCGATCCCTGAACGAGCGTGTGCGCATCCATACCGGCACCGAGCAGGACAAAATGTTCGAGCGGTACGCGCCGATTCAGCGTGCGGTCAAACCGAAGGTCTGGAAGCAGGCCATCGATCGAGCCATAGCCCTGAAGCCCACCCAATGGCCTACCATGCCCGCCCCCGAACAGGACGAAAACGGTGTGGTGAACGCGCCCCGATCCATGCGGCTGTGGCAACAGCGCCATCCGGAGCGTTATGACCGTCTGCAACGGGTGCGGCGTGTGATCAACCGCATCGCCGAAGACACCCGCACGCCGGCCGAGATGATCATCAAGCCACAGATCCTACGCAACCTGTGCTGGGTGGAAGACCCGGTGGAAGTGGACGTCGAGACGTTCCTGATCGAGCAGGGCGCAAGGAACTGGCAAGTGAAACTCATTGCACCGTCCGTAAGTGGCGTTATCATGTAGAGGTTGCCTTACGGCAGAACTGTAAGAAATAACGACTTTTGAGGAGTCATTAGCGTGAAGATCAGCGTTCGTAACCTCGAGCCCACCAAGGTGAAGCTCACCGTCACTGTTGAACCGGAAGAGCTCAACCCGTATCTGGATGCGGCCCGTAAGGAAATCGCCAAGCAGGTGAACGTTCCCGGCTTCCGTAAGGGCCACGTTCCCGGCAAGATCATCGACCAGCGCATCGGTTTCGCCGCCGTCGCCGGTGAGGCCGTGAACGACGCGGTCCCGGAGCTGTACTCCAAGGCCCTGGATGAGAAGAAGATTCGTCCGATGGCTCAGCCGGAGTTCGACGTGCAGGATGTTCCGCAGTCCGCCAACGACGAGACCAAGCTGAAGTTCACCGCCACCGTCGAGCGTCGTCCTGACATCGAACTGCCGGAAATCGACGGTCTTGAGATCGCCATCTCCAAGCCGGAAGTCAAGGATGAGGACGTCGACAAGCGCCTCGAGACCCTGCGTCAGCGCTTCGGCACCTTGGTCGGCGTGGACCGCCCGGCCGCCAAGGGCGACTTCGCCAACATCGACCTGACTGCTGAGATTGACGGCGAGACCGTCGACTCCCAGGAAGGCGTGAGCTACGAGCTCGGCTCCAACACCATGCTCGACGGTCTGGACGAGGCCCTTGACGGCCTGTCCGCCGGCGAGGAGACCACCTTCGAAGGCACGCTGGAAGCCGGCGAGCACGAGGGCCAGAAGGCCACCGTGAAGGTCAAGGTCAACTCCGTCAAGGCTGAGGAACTGCCGGAGCTGAACGATGAGTTCGCTTCCGAAGCTTCCGAGTTCGACACTCTGGACGAGCTCAAGGCTGACATCCGCAAGGCTGCCGCTCAGGACGCCGAAGGTCGTCAGGCCACCGAGGCTCGCGATGCCTTCATCGCCAAGCTGCAGGAAGGCCTCGAGATCCCGGTGCCGAAGGGCGTCAAGGCCAACATGGTCGAAGAGCAGCTCAAGGGCATGACCCCGGACCCGGAGAAGGCCACCAAGGAGCAGAAGGCTCAGGCCGAGGAGACCGTGGAGAAGGATCTGCGCGATCAGATGGTGCTCGACGCTCTGGCCGAGAAGCTGGACGTTCAGGTGTCCCAGTCCGACGTGTTCAACTTCCTCGCTTCCATCGCCCAGCAGTACGGCATGGATCCGAACAACTTCATCCAGGCCATCATCAAGAATGGCCAGCTTGGCTCCGCTGTGCAGGAAGTCGGCCGTTCCAAGGGCCTGCTCGCCGGCATGCGCGCCGTCAAGTTCACCGCTGATGGCGAGGTTGTGGACCTCTCCGCCTTCCTGGGCGAGGCCGCTGAGGACGAAGAGTCCGAGTCCGTCGAGGCCGCTTCCGCTGCTGCCGCTGTGGCCGACGAACTGTCCGCCAAGGATGACGCCAAGGATGCTGAGTGAGCATAGCCTCATCGCGTTAGCATGATTGTTTGAGCCCGGAATCGTGTTTCATGGTTCCGGGCTCTTCCTATTCTGGCAAAAGGACTGTTTCTTTGGCTCCCCTCTTTGAGGGGGAGCTGTCGAGCGTAGCGAGACTGAGGGGAGTTCCCAAGGCATACTCGTTGCATAGGGTGCGGAGGTTGACATGCAGCCAACGGTTACTATCAAACGCCTTGGTTGGCTCGCTGCGGCGACCATTGTGCTCGGCGTGCTCATCGGTGTGGGAGCAGGTCTGCTGACCCTGTTGCTCTACGGCGTTGAACATGTGCTGCTCGGCTACATCGAAGGCCCAGAATTGCCTGGTCCATTCGGCGTGCCCGCTGCACGCCGTGCGATATCGGTGACCGTGGGACTCAGCATCGCAGGCATTATCTGGTATCTGATGCGACACAAAACGACTGCGGTGCCCTCAGTCAAGAAGGCCGTGGCGGGAAAGCGAATGCCTTTCTGGCAAACCATTGCGCATGTGGTATTGCAGATTTTCATCGTCGGCTCCGGTGCCTCGATCGGCCGAGAAGTCGCCCCACGCGAACTCGGCGCCATGCTCGCGCAACGTTTCTGCGACCTGTTCCATATCGAGGGCGTTGACGGCATCGACCGGCGCATGGTGGTGGCAGTGGCTGCCGGTGCCGGTCTAGGAGGCGTCTATGACGCGCCACTGGCCGGCATGTTCTTCGCCGTCGAAATCCTGTTGGTAGATGTGACAATCGAAAAAGTTGCGTTTGGACTGGGCATGTCTGCCATTGCCGCATTCGTGGCGGTTGCGATCAAAGGGCATTGCCTGTTCTACGACATTACCGCCATGCAACCGGAATCCACGCCAACGTTAATGCTGTTCGCTCTGATCTGCGGTGCGGCATGTGGAGTGGGCGGCGCATTGTTCCGAAAAGGTTCGCAATGGGCGGAAGCGCACAAGCCAACCGGTAAGGCTATTCTGTGGCAGATGACGCTGGCTGGTCTCATCACCGGTTTGGTGGCGATTGTTGTGCCGCAGGTGATGGGCAACGGCCGTGCCGCAGCGCAACTTGGATTCAGCACATTCATTCCTGAAACCGCCGGCACTGCTGGTGCCATGCAGTCGGCATCTTCAGCGGCCGCCTCTCCATGGAACTTGCTGACGGGCGGCGGTAATGTATCCGATTCGGCCTCTGGCGGGGGAGCGGGCTCTGGAATGGCATCGTTCTGGGCCATGCTTCAGGGTGGGAGCGGCCCTTCTGGATCCGTGATGAACGCCGGTTTCCCGCTGTCCCAGTCCAATATCTGGATGTTGCTGGGTGTGTTGGCACTCACCTTTGTTGCCAAAGCGCTGGTGACGCTGATGACCATTCGCTCCGGTGCGTCGGGCGGTGTGCTGCAGCCCGGCATCGCATTAGGTTCCACGCTGGGTGCGATGCTCGGTCTCGTATGGATACTGATGTTTCCGACTGATTCGGCTTAACCCGTGTGTGCCTTGATCGGTGCGGCTTCGTTGCTTTCGGCCTCACAGCAGGCACCGCTTATGGCCATGTGCTTGGTGATGGAGCTCTCTGAAGCGCCGATTACCTTCTTTGTACCGGTCGGCATGGCCGTGGCCACGTCGTCGTTGATATCAAAGTGGTTGCTGAGTCGTAAGTAAGTAAATACATATATTCTGGCTCCCCTCTCTGAGGGGAGCTGCCCCGGTCGAAACTCCCCTCAGCCGCCTATGGCGACGGCTCCCCTCAGAGAGGGGAGCCGAGGTAAAGAAAGCTATGTCAGAAAATACAGAAATTCGCTCGGCACTTGAATTGCTTGCCGCTGAGCCGCTCACTGAGCAGATTGACTACTATCGAAAGCCATTCATGGTGTTATGGGCCGCCATTCAGGAGGCAGCCAGCGATGTGGCCGAAGACTACGACTTACCTGCGGATATGGCCCAATTATGGGTGGCCGAACAGATGCGCCAAGTCGCCGATTCACTGGTCGATCGGCTCGCGGAAAAAGCCGTGGCCCATGGTGCCAGCAAGTCCAACGTAGCGCGAGCCGCCGGTGCCAGCCCCGCCAATGCCGCCCGTCGCTTCCCGCGTCTGGGCGACGATGCCGCCTCCCAGACCCGCCTCCTCATTGACGACGTCCTCGACACCTTGGAATAACCCGAAATCCCTACGCTACCCGCCAAAAAGCACGCGAAAAGACGCCTTCAGTCGCTTCAAGGCGGTAGTCTGAACAATGTTCGAGTAATTAGAAGGAGAATCAAGGTGAGCAATACCTTTGCGACCTTGCCGGTCATGGCGGGCGATGACGTCCCGGCCGGCCCCGTCGACCCGATTTTCAACCGTCTGCTCAAAGACCGCATCATCTGGATGGGTGAAGAGGTCAAGGACGATATGGCCAACCGCATCTGCGCTCAGCTGCTGATGCTGGCCGCCGAAGACCCGAAGAAGGACATCTGGCTGTACATCAACTCGCCGGGCGGCTCCATCACCGCCGGCATGGCCATCTACGACACCATGCAGCTCATCGAGCCTGACGTGGCGACCGTGGGCCTGGGCATGTGTGCTTCCATGGGCCAGTTCCTGCTGAGCTCCGGCACCAAGGGCAAGCGTTACCTGACCTCGCACGCCCGTGTGCTCATGCACCAGCCTTCCGGCGGCATCGGCGGCACCGCCACTGACGTGCGCATCAACGCCGAGCTCATCATGGACATGAAGAAGACCATGAGCGAGCTGACCGCTGAGCAGACCGGCCACACCCTCGAGGAAATCTACCGCGACAACGAATACGACCACTGGTTCACCGCCCAGGAAGCCCTCAACTATGGCTTCGTGGACAAGCTCGTGACCACGCCGGACACCATCGGCAACAACCAGCAGGGGGAGTGAGACTCATGGCAAGTGAAGAAGCAAAGTTCGCCGCCCGTGCCGACCGCTTGGCCGGCCGTCAGGGCGTAGCCGGTTTCATGCCGGCCTCCGCCCGCGCAGCCCAGCCCGCGCCGACCAACCGTTACATCATGCCGCAGTTCGTGGAGAAGACCCCGTATGGCATGAAGACCCAGGACGCCTACTCCCGCCTGTTCGAGGATCGCATCATCTTCCTCGGCGTGCAGGTGGACGACGCCTCCGCCGACGACGTGATGGCCCAGCTGCTGGTCCTCGAATCCCAAGATCCGAACCGTGACGTGATGATGTACATCAACTCACCCGGCGGTTCGATGACGGCCATGACCGCCATCTACGACACCATGCAGTACATCAAGCCCGACGTGCAGACCGTGTGCCTCGGCCAGGCCGCCTCCGCCGCCGCCATTCTGCTGGCCTCCGGCACCAAGGGCAAGCGCCTGATGCTGCCGAACGCCCGTGTGCTCATCCACCAGCCGGCCATCGACCAAGGCTTCGGCAAGGCCACGGAGATCGAGATTCAGGCCAAGGAAATGCTGCGTATGCGCGAATGGCTGGAGGAGACCCTCGCCAAGCACACCGGCCAGGACGTCGAGAAGATTCGCCGCGACATCGAAGTGGACACTTTCCTGACCGCTCCTGAAGCCAAGGAATACGGCATCGTGGACGAGGTGTTGGAACACCGCCAGTAAAACTTCCGGACATTGCAATACCCTCGGTCGGCAACGACCGGGGGTATTGTATTTCAAGGATGACAATGATAATGCGCAGCGTGGCGGTTCGACGGTGCGGCGTAGTCGGCAAAGGAGAATCATGGGACGTGTGGTGAGCTACAACGAGGACGTACCCCGTTGCACGTTCTGCGGCAAAACCGAACATCAGGTACGAAAACTGGTGGCCGGTCCCAATGCCTCCATCTGCGATGAATGCATCGCCCTGTGCGTGGACATCATCTCCGAGGAGCGTGTCAAAGATGCCGAGGTCAATTCGCTGAGCCTGCCCAAGCCCGCTCAGATCTTCGATTATCTCAACCGCTACGTCATCGGTCAGGAGAACGCCAAGCGCGCATTATCCGTAGCCGTATACAACCATTACAAGCGCGTCAACATGGAGCTTCAGGAGTCCGCTGAGCAGCTTGACGGGAATAACGGGCACAGTGGCCAGACCGGCAAACAAGCCAAGCAATCCGTTCCCACCCAGACGCGTGCTGCCCGCCGCAGCAATGACCCTTTGGCTGACGTCGAGGTCGCCAAGTCAAACATTCTGTTGCTCGGCCCCACCGGCGTGGGCAAAACCTATCTTGCGCAGGCGTTGGCCCGCGTAATGAACGTGCCGTTCGTCATCACCGACGCCACCACCCTGACCGAAGCCGGCTATGTAGGCGACGATGTGGAAACCGTGCTCCAACGTCTCCTCCAAGCTGCGGATGGCGACGTAAGCCGAGCCCAGCACGGCATCATCTACATTGACGAAATCGATAAGATCGCCCGCAAATCCGGTGAGAACACCTCCATCACCCGTGACGTGTCCGGTGAGGGCGTTCAGCAGGCGTTGCTGAAGATCTTGGAAGGAACCATCGCCTCCGTGCCGTTGGAAGGCACGCGCAAGCATAAGGAGCAGGACGTTGCGCAGATGGACACACGCGGCATCCTATTCATCTGCGGCGGTGCGTTCGTGGGGCTGACGGACATTGTTCGCAAGCGATTAGGCCGTCGAGAGACCGGCTTCGGCGCGAATTGGCACGACGCCGACATGAAAGACGAGGAATTGCTCGAACAGGTCAATGCCGATGATCTGGCCGAGTTCGGACTGTTGCCTGAGTTCATCGGACGTTTGCCGGTCACCAGTGTGCTGAAGGAACTTACCGTAGACGATCTGACGGCGATTCTCACCCAGCCAGCCAACGCGCTGATCAAGCAGTACCGTAAACTGTTCGCCGTCGACGGCGTCGATCTGCAATTCACAGAACAGGCCATTCGGGCGATTGCTGATATCGCTATCAAGCAGGGGACCGGCGCACGCGGTTTGCGTTCGATTATCGAACGTACGTTGCAGGACACGATGTTCCAGTTGCCGAGTTTGGATGATGTGAGGCAGGTGATTGTGGACAAGGCGTCCGTAGAGGGTTCCAGCACGCCCAAACTCCTGCGCGAAGCCGTGGATGTGCCGCAGGGACGTCTCAAAGTTGCGCAGTCGGTTTTGCTTGACCGAGTCCGTACACACGAGGCGTGAGGCCAGTAAATACGCCGTTGCGGTAGTGGTCGGGATGGTGCGACTCGCCGCAACACGCCGAGTTGCATTCAGCTGAACGGCGTGTATTATATATCGAGTTGTCTGAAAGACAACATGCGCCAGTAGCCCAGCGGATTAGAGCAGCTGACTACGGATCAGCAGGTCGCAGGTTCGAATCCTGTCTGGCGCACTCCCGAACCACGGGGACAACAGTGGTATGCGCCAGTAGCCCAGCGGATTAGAGCAGCTGACTACGGATCAGCAGGTCGCAGGTTCGAATCCTGTCTGGCGCACAGTAAGCCTCGAAAGCGAAATGCTTCCGAGGCTTTTCCAATTGTATTGGCCCGTTTGAGTCGGTTGAGTCGGCCACACAGGGTTGGGCTAAGGTTGCCCTTCGCGACTCAGCCCGGAGCGGAACGTCCTGAGATATTCCGTACTATTACATACGGTTCATCCAAGAGAGTGCAGCAAGGAGACGCGATGGCCACGACCGCCGGCGCGAAGAAGGGACTTTGGTCCACCATCAGGCGAATCGCCGCCTCAGACCGTATTTCCGGACTCATCATGCTTGGCTTCGCGCTCACCGGCCTGGTGCTCGCGAATCTGCCCGCCACCGCGCATGCGTTCGAGACCGTAGCGGAAACGCATCTGTTCATCCCCTACACCAATCTCGACCTGCCTATTGGCCACTGGGCCCAGGATGGTCTGCTTACCATCTTCTTCCTGACCGTGGGCCTCGAACTGAAGCAGGAACTCACCACCGGCTCGCTTGCCAATCCGAAAGCGGCCGCCGTGCCGATGCTGTGCGCGGTGGGCGGCATGATCGCCCCGCCCATCCTGTTCCTGGCCGTCACGGCATTGTTCTCTCAGATCGGGCCTGGTGAACCCGGCACGCTGATTCTGACCACCACCGGCAGCAGCATCCCGTTCTCGGAGATGTCGCACGGCTGGGCAGTGCCCACCGCCACGGATATCGCGTTCTCGCTGGCCGTGCTCGCCCTGTTCGCCAAGGCCCTGCCCGGTTCGATCCGCGCGTTCCTGATGACGCTTGCCACCGTCGACGACCTGCTGGCCATTATTCTGATCGCCGTATTCTTCTCCTCGATTAACGCCTGGTATTGGTTCATCGGCATCGCCGTATGCGCCGCCATCTGGGCATACCTCGTACGACTGAAAAAAGTGCCGTGGATCGCGGTTGGCATCGTCGGTATCCTCGCTTGGATCATGATGTTCGAGGCAGGCGTGCACCCCACACTGGCCGGCGTGCTGGTTGGCCTGCTGACCCCCTCTCGTGAAATGCACGGCGAACTCTCGCCGCGTGCCGAACGCTATGCCAACAAGCTCCAGCCATTCTCCGCACTGCTGGCCCTGCCCATCTTCGCCTTGTTCGCCACCGGCGTACACTTCGAGTCGATGAGCCCGCTATTGTTGGCCTCGCCGCTGGTCATCGCACTGATTGTGGCTTTGGTGGTCGGCAAACCTCTGGGTATCATCACCACCGCATGGCTGTCCACGCATGTGGGCGGGCTCAAGATGGCCAAGGGGCTGCGTGTGCGCGACATGATTCCCGCTGCCGTCGCCTGCGGCATTGGCTTCACTGTGTCCTTCCTCATCGCTTCGCTGGCGTACAAGAACGCGGAACTTTCCGCTGAGGCGCGCTTCGGCGTGCTGGTGGCCTCCCTGATCGCCGCCGCGATTTCCGGTGTGCTGCTGAGCCGTCAGTCCAAGCGATTCGAGAAGACCGCAGCCGCAGCAGCGGCTGATGCGGAGGATGACGAATCGATTGATGGTGATGGCATCGGGCAGCCAAGCCACACCACAGAGCCCACCACGCCCACGGAACACCCCGGCACCCTCGCCGACGGCACCGCCAGTGTGGAAATCGACTTCCGCCACTGATGGCTTAGACGGTCCCTACTCCATTGTTGGCCTTGTTTCGTGAAAACCGTACGCTGAGACGCGCTCAGTGTACGTTCTTCACGAGATGAGGCCTTATTTCGCGGAAAACGTACGCTCAGTGTCACTCACCGTACGTTCTTCACGAAGTCAAGGATGATTTCGCGGAAAACGTACGCTCAGTGTCACTCACCGTACGTTCTTCACGAAGTCAAGGATGATTTCGCGGAAAACGTACGCAGAGCTTCAGGCGCTAGAATGCGAAGAGTCGATAGCGCCGTACAGGAGGACATTGGATGGCAAAGAAGCAGAAGAAATCCAAGAAGAACGACGGCAAAAAGGCCGCTGAAGCAAAGAATCTAGCCGAGGCCGCATCCAAGTCCGCAGTCGTGGACGATATGGAACCATTGGAAGCCACAGCCGCGAATGATGCGGCGGCGTTGGAGGCTGAGACGGCAACTGAGGCTGCGGCCACACCGGTGAACCCGGTCGATCTGGAGGACGCCTCGCCGCTGGGCGATACCTATCATCGCGGCCCGGTGATTCTACGCGGCCAGATGATTCCCTCGGACAACACCACCGCCAACCTGCTGAAACCCGATCAGGACACCGACTGGCTGCACATGGACCCATGGCGTGTGCTGCGCATCCAATCGGAATTCGTGGACGGTTTCGGGGCGCTCGCCGAGCTCGGACCTGCGGTCTCTATTTTCGGCTCCGCACGCACCCAGCGCACCGAATCGATCTATAAGGCAGCACGGCGCATGGGTAGCCAGATAGCCAAGCGCAACATCGCCGTCATCACCGGCGGTGGTCCCGGCATCATGGAAGCCGCGAATAGGGGAGCGGCACTGGCCGGCGGCAAATCGGTGGGACTTGGCATCGAATTGCCGCACGAGCAGGGGTTGAACCAGTGGGTGAACCTCGGCATGAGCTTCCGGTACTTCTTTGTGCGAAAAACCATGTTCATCAAGTATTCCTCCGGCGTGATCGTATGCCCGGGAGGCTTCGGCACACTGGATGAGATGTTCGAATTATTGACCTTGGTTCAGACCCACAAGGTGGCGAATATTCCGGTGGTGCTCTACGGCAAGGAATACTGGCAGGGGCTCTTTGACTGGCTCAACGGTCCGGTGGCCGAGCATGGCATGATCTCGACGATCGACCCGAAACTGGTCACCGTAACCGATGACGCCGACGAAGCCGTGGACGTGGCCGTCAGCGCAATTGTGAGGTAAGCGAGATAGAGTGGCTCCCCTCTCCGAGGGGAGCCAAGGACAGAGTTACTTTTTGTAGGCGATGAGCAGGCCGGTGCCGTCAGGGGTGAGCGTGGACTCGAAACCTTCGTCATCTTCGACGGTGGTGAGCAGCTCACGCATGGCGATGGCCTTGTCGCTGCGGTCGGCCGGATTGATCACGCCGCCCTGACCGTCCTCCAACGCCAGCACATCGGTGAACACGATCACGCCGTGCACGCGCAGCAGACGGGAGGCCTGGGCGAACGTGGCGGCATAGTTCTCGGCGTCGCCCGCCACCACGATCAGATCGTAATCATTGGCGTTGAGGCGCGGCAGAAACACGCTGGCCGGGGCGTTCACCGCACGCAACGTGGTGTCGGTCTCGTCCTGCAGCTCGGCGAACGCCTTGCGAATCAGCGCGATGCCCTGGGCGGTGGAATCGACCGCAGTCAGCAGGCCCTTGTTATCCAGTGCATGGGCGAGCTGCAAGGTCTCCACCAGCGAGCCGGTGCCCACGGCAATCACCGAAGCGGCGCCGGTGATGCGCACCAGCATGCCCAGCAGACGGGCCTGCGCCGCCGAACCCTGCAACTGGCCGGACTCGTCGGCGGCCGTACGGGTGTCGGTCAACGCATCGGATTCACGTTCGCGCGCGTGTTCCTCGGTGAATTCCCATGCCTTGGCGAGGTTGGTGTACTGCGTTCTGTCCATAATTCGTTCTTTCATGTCTTCTCTCGTGCGGGCACCCAGCGGATGCATCGACGCATGTGCTTAGGCGATCGCCGCAGCCAGCCGCGGCGCGGCTTAGCGCTCGCGGACCTTAGCCACGATCTGCCACATCTCCTCGCCCACATCGATGCCGCGCGGGCAGTGGCGGGAGCAGGCGCGCACGGACTGGCAGGCGGCCACGCCGTCGGCGGTGTCGATGGCATCCATACGCTCCATGGCCTTGGTGTCGCGCGAATCGTTGACGAAACGGGAGGCCCAAATCAGCGCGGCCGGGCCGATGAAGGCGTCGCCGCCGGCGTACACCGGGCAGGCGCCTTCGCACACGCCGCAGGCGATGCAGTTGCTCAGCAGCTCGTATTTGGCGAGTTGTTCGGGGTTCTGCAGGTATTCGAACACGTCCACCTTGCCTTCGGCGGTGGTGGCGAGCACGCCGTCCGCCTGAAGATACGGGGTGAGCTTCCTGATCTGGTTGAGCATAGGGTCGATGTCGGCGATGAGGTCGCGCTGCGGCGGGAAGCCGGGCAGGGACGCCAGTTCGATGACTCCCAGCGAACCGTTTGCGGCTGAGTTCTGGGCGGCCGCCGCGTTTGCGACGTTTTCCGCGGAATCGTCGGATTCCTCAGCCTCGGTGCCGGTGTGTCGGAACCCTTCGTCATCGACTTCGGGCATGGCGCCGGGTTGCTTGGCCCAATCGCGGATGGTGGCTGTGCACAGCAGGGTGGGGGTGCCGTTGATGGCCACGGCGTCCGAACCGCACATGCCATGACCGCACGAATAACGGAAGGCCAGCGTCGGGTCGACGGTGCGTTTGATGGTCAGCAGACAATCCAACACAGTATCCGAAGGGCGCGCGGGAATCGTGTACTCCTGCACCCACTGCTTGCCGCGCGGACGACGGCGCGCCGCCGAATCCGAGCCGCCGCCGAACGGGGAGCCTTTCTTGGCAAACGGGCTGCCACCGCGTGCACGTTCGGCACGCTCGGGTCGCGGCGTGAAACGATGCACTTGCAGGGTAACCGTCGTGTTGCTCGCCTCAGCCATGTTCTGCCTCCATGAAACAGTGGGATGTCAAGTCCAATATTAGCCAACCTATTGTGCCACAAGCCCTAGGCGGCTTGGGTATTACCACCAGCGGATCAGTACTCGCGCTTCTTGGGCGGATAGTCGGTGATGTGCACCGGCTTGAAACTTACCGAACCATCATCGGCGACCATCGAGTGAGCAAGGAAATGCTCATCGTCGCGTTCGGGGAAATCAAGGCGTTGCATGGATCCGCGAGATTCCTGACGGGATTCGGAAGCGTGCAGCATGACCTCGGCCAGTTCGATCAGATGACGGACTTCCCAGATGGCGGTGACCTCCTGATTGAAAGCGGCGGTCTTGTCATGGGCCCGCAAGGTATCGGCAACCGGTGTGATGTCACCGTTGATCTGGGTCAACGCCGTATCGATGGTCTGAGCGGTGCAACGTACGGCCAGAGCCTGCTCCATCACTGATCCGAGTTGGGCCATGAGCTGATAAGGATTGGCGGTGGGCACTCCATCGTCTGAATCATCTATTGGCCCGGCGAGCAGTTCGTCAAGCTCCGCTTTGCGAGAATCGGCAGCCTGATCGGCGGCATCGGTCAGCATGTCATCGGCCGAATCATCGGCCATGGGGGAGTCAACCGGGTTCTCGGCGATGCGTGCGGCCATCGTCTGACCAGCGCGTGTGCCGAACAGGCAGGCGTCGAGCAGAGAATTGCCGCCCAGACGATTCGCACCATGTACGGAGACACAAGAGCATTCGCCAGCGGCGAACAGTCCATCGACTACCTGCACGGCACCGTCGGCCCAACGGTACACCTCGCCGTCGGTGGTGATGGGGATGCCGCCCATCGTGTAGTGTGCAGTGGGCTTGATGGGTACTAGGTCCTTGGCCGGATCGAGGTTCGCGTACTGCTCGATGGTTTCGACCACCTGCGGCAGCACTTCCTTCATACGTTCGGGGTCGATGCCGGTCATATCCAGCCAGACGCAGTCCTTCGGACCATCCGGGTCCTTCGGGTCGGCGACGCCGCGACCGGCGTCGATCTCCGCCATGATGGAGCGGGAGACCACGTCTCGTGCGGCCAGATCCTTATGCTCCGGAGCGTAGCGTTCCATAAACGGCTCACCGTCGGCGTTCCTCAGAATGCCGCCCTCGGCGCGGGCCGCCTCGGACAGCAGGATGCCGGTGTGCGCGAGCCCGGTGGGGTGGAACTGCACAAATTCGATGTCCTCCAGCTGCAGACCGGCGGCCAAGGTCAAGGCCATGCCGTCGCCGGTCAGATCCCAGGAATTTGACGTGGTGTGGAACAGTCGGCCCGCGCCACCGGTGGCAAGCAGCACGTTGCGCGCGTGGATGGCCTGAATCTTGCCCGAATGCGTGTCAAAGGCCACGATGCCGGCCGCCTGCTTGCCGTCGTCGGCGAGCACCAGGTCGGTCACATACCATTCCTCGGCGAACTCGACGCCGGCGGCCACGCACTGCTGCCACAAGGCGTGCAGAATCTGGTGGCCGATGCGGTCGGCCGCATAGGCGGCGCGCTTGACCGGGGCGCCGCCGAACTCGCGCGTGTGGCCGCCGAACCGGCGCTGGGCGATATGCCCGTCCTCGGTACGGGAGAAGGCCACGCCCTGACGCTCCAGGTTGATCACGGTCTGCGGCGCGTATTCGGCGAGCAGTTTGGCCGCATCCTGGTCCACCAGCCAGTCGCCGCCCTTGATGGTGTCGTAGTAATGCCAGTGCCAGTCATCGGACTCCACATTGCCCAGGCTCGCGGCGATGCCGCCCTCGGCTGAACCGGTGTGCGAACGCAGCGGCTGCAGTTTGGAGACCACGAGGATCTTCGGGTCCACGCCTTGTTCCTTGAGCTCGGTGATCTCGGGGGAGCGCAGCAGTCCCAACGCCGCCGACAGGCCGGCCGCTCCGGCGCCGACGATCACCGCATCATACATATCTTCCAAACGTTTCGGACTCATGGGTTCGATTCTCGCACACCCGCCGAACAGCCTTCGAGCCGTGTCATGGAAGCCGATTAGCCGACACGGCTGCTCAGCTTGAGTATGCCGGCATCCCGCTCGATCACTCCCTTCAGCTCCAATGCGCCGAGTAGCTCAAGTATGGTGCCGATATTGGGAATCTCGTCGGGTACCGTCTCTCGCGCCACACGCAATAGTGCGTCCGGGGTGACGATGAGATGTCGTTTACGGCATTCACGAATCAATGCCACTAATGTGCGTTCCATTTCCGGCAGCTTGGCGATAATGATACGTTGTTGGGCTTCCTTCTCGGGATCGGGCTTCGGCTTGACACGAAGATCCGGCATCTGATGCGACGAGGGAAGCTCTTCACCCTTGCTTTTGTCGTTACCGGAATCGGCAGTTGCGCTCGCCGGCCCATCCTTGGATTGAGTGCGCGTAGGCTGAGTATGCTTGGTCTTCGAACGTTTCGAATGACCTGAATCTTGTGACGACTCCTGTGACGCCGATGATTCCGAGGATGCTGGCGATAACGGAGTCGTTGCCGGCACTTCCATGGCCTCCTCGTTTTCGGACGAGTCCTGACCTGTGGATTTCGATATGCCTGGGCATGCTGCCATAACGGGCTTATGCCGTTCATGGCATATATCCTCGGTGGATGTGGCGGCACACAGAATCATCGCTCGGTGGTCGCCGATCATCTTATTGCACCCGGCGTTGCAAGGCTGATTGATGTCACCGGGAACCGCATACACTTCGCGCAGCAATTCGCATGCCCATCCCGCGGTGTTGAGCGCTCCGGAACGCAACCGGGCTTGCGTCACAATCAATGTGGAAGACATGGCCGCGATAATGCGGTTGCGAAGCAGAAAACGACGGGCTTCGGGAATCGTCCCGGGGCACAGTTCACTGATCAGTGCACCACCCTGCGCCTCGATGCGTTCGAACAGCGTGCGGTTACGCATCGGTCCGATATGGTTGAGCCCGCCGGCGAATACGGCAACGGTTTTGCCCACATTGGCGGGCATTCTGCCGTGCAGCGCATTCAACGCTCCCCAATGTGCCGCCGCATCCGTGCCCATCGCGCCTCCGGACACGACCAGATGCCCGGCAACGGCTGCCTGTTCGGCTACGGTGTGTGCCACATACCGGCCATATTCGGTCACGTCCCGTGAACCGACGATGCCGACCGGTTTGGCGCAACTGGTCAATGCGCGTGGATCGCCTTTGATCCACAAACACAGCGGTGGCGCCCAATCGGAGCGAATGGACAGGTCGGCCAACTGCGAGGGCCAACATGGATGGCCAGGGCCGATAATCCATTGCGTGCCATCCATAGTGAACCAGTCGGCCAGTTGGATGATGTCTTGCGAGGGCAGGTCCATCATGCGGTTATGCCAGCAGGCCAGTGCATTGCGGAAGGAGCGCATCGCGTTCGCCGACGCCTTGCGGCCCCATCGAGTGAGGCCGTCCACGAACATGCGGTCAATACGTGACAGCGCCGGGCCGCAGATTTCAGATGGCTGGCTTGGATGGGATTGCGCCAACGCATGCCAGAGGGATTCGGCGTTTTCCGCGCCTTTGAGCGTGGCGTACATCATCACATCCGCGCCATCAAGACAGAACGTGAGCGCGGCACGATACAACGTATCCGTGGGAGGTACGGGAATAGTGCGCGAAACGGCGAGACTCGTATCGGTGTGATCCACACTTCCTGCGGTGCCGCCAGATTGCCGGATATCAGTAGCGTTACTCATGTCATCCTCGTTCTCATTTCGATGCCCTGATGGACGTCCTGTTCAGTGGGGGATACGCGGCCGGCCAGATCGGCGAGCGTCCAAGACAGACGCATGGCGCGATCAGCCCCGCGCAATGTGAGTTGATGATTGGACAGGGCCCGATTGACCAATTCCATCGCTTTCAGCGATGTATTGGCGTGCAGCCATTTGCCCGAAGCTTGCGCGTTGCACACCCATCCATACTGTCTGAACCGGTCTTTGGCCACTTGACGGGCACGAATCACACGAGCTTGTATCCCGGCACTGGACTCGCCGATTGGCTCGCTTTGCGCGGCAATGCGCGAGACTGGTGGCACCGCCATCTGAATATCCACACGATCCAGTATCGGTCCGGACAATCGCGAGAAATAACGTATACGGTCTTTTTCCCGGCAAGCGCAACGTTCGCCGGTGCCGTAATAGTATCCGCACGGACAGGGGTTGGCCGCCATGATGAGTTGGAATGAGGCCGGGTAGTAGGTGCTGCCTTTTGAACGGGAAAGCGCCACATACCCGGATTCCAATGGTTCGCGCAACGTCTGCAGGGCGCGTGCGCTGAATTCCGGTGCCTCGTCCAGAAACAGAATGCCTCGATGCGCGCGTGTGATTGCGCCGGGAACGGCGATGCCGCTGCCACCACCCACCAAGGCCGCCGTGCTGGCGGTGTGGTGCGGTGCCTCGAACGGCGGCATGTCGGTGATGCCGTACTGAGGCAGTATGCCGCACAGCGATCGAATCGATGCCACCTCCAGCTGTTCCGCCTCGTTCAACGGGCACATGATGCCGGGCATACGTGAGGCCAACATGGTTTTGCCGCTGCCTGGCGGGCCGGTCATGATGAGATTATGCCCGCCTGCCGCCGCCACTTGCAGTGCCCATTTGGCATGCTCCTGACCCAGAACCTCGTTCATATCGCCACAATCGTTGGGATGACTTGTGGGCGATTGATCCGTGGTGGTCTCGTCAGTAACCGGTGTATCGGGAATCGTATAGGTGGCATCGCCGCCCATCAGTTCGATGAGCTCACCCACATGCCTCACGCCCACTACATCCAGTCCATCCACCATCGAAGCCTCGTCAAGATTGCGATGGGGAACAATCATTTTGCGCACGCCACGTTCCTCGGCATGCAGCATGATCGGGAGCAGCCCATGAATCGGCAGCACCGAGCCGTCAAGATTCACTTCGCCGAGCACAATGGTATCTTCTAGGCAATCATGCCCTATGGCACCCGCCGCACATAGGACGCTGGCCGCGATGGCCAGATCATGCGACGAACCGCGTTTGGGCATGGCCGCAGGGCTCATGTTCACGGTCACACGGGTTTGCGGCCAACCGAATCCAGTGGCTTGACACGCTGATTTCACGCGCTCGCGGGCTTCGGACAACGATGCATCCGGCAATCCGATGATGCTGAAGTATGGCAAGCCAGGGCTGATGAAAGCCTGCACTTGGACGATGAAGGCCTTAAGGCCGATCAGTCCGACTGAGAGGGTGCTGCCGATAGCCATGTCTACTCCTTTCACAATGTGTTTCGCAACGTGGCTGTTTTTTTTGGGGGGGGGGGCTTCAGAAGGCATTTTCAATGTGATGCACGAGCGGCCTGCCCACCCGAAGCACGATGGTGACGACATCGAAACGGACCGCCGAATGCGGCACCCGATTACGCCGGTCAAGTAGCCAATCGCAGGCGGCTTTCCTGAGATTGTGCTGTTTCGCCGGCGTAATGGCCTCTTGCGGATATCCGTAATGCATGGACCGGCGTGATTTCACTTCGACGAACACCACCGTGTACTCGGGATTGAGCATCACGATGTCCAATTCGCCGTAACGGGTATGCCAATTGCGGCTCAAGGTCGTCCAACCGTGTTCCTCCAGCCATGCGGCGGCATACTGCTCGCCGAGCGCGCCGAACTGTTTGGGCGTCAGATTGCGGTCGCCCATCGTGGCCGCAATCCGTTCCGAAGGCAGCATTGCCTGCGGATCAGGTGAAGCCAGCATGGGCTGGTGAAAGGCAAGACCGGCGTCGATGCCGGACTTCGTCGTCGGCTGAGTAGGTGGTAAAGCGTTCATGATTCCACTGTGCGGGTTACTTATGTAAGAGCACAAGCGCAACCGGCAAATGTGGATACTATGACGCGGTTTGGCGTGTTGTGGATAACGTGTGGATGAAAACTCGGTTATCCACCATTAGTTCAGAAGGTTTACCAAGGCTCACCAGTCGACTTCCCTGTGACGAAAAAACAACCCATCGGATTGTTCGCTGAATACGTCAGACCCAGTGAGCGGAGAGGGGAGCCAAGGTGCGGTCACTTCACCAAATCGGTGAGTTCGCCAAGGTTCAGTTCGAAACTGACGCCACGATCCTCGAAATGCGGCTGGTTACGGGTGCTGACCATGGCGTGACGCACGAACTCACCGGCGATTTCGGCCGACTCGGCCAGGCCGCGGCCGGCCATCACCGCGCCGCACAGGGCAGAGGCGAAGGCGTCACCCGTGCCATGAATCATGTATGGCAACTTCTCATGAGCCAGCTCGATCTTGCCGGCAACACCGGTGGAAGCGCTGGCCACATAGTTGACGATTTTGCCATCGCCATGGTCAATGCCCTTCAGCACCACGTTCTTGGCACCCAACTCCAGCAGAGCACCAAGCAGCTCGTTAACCGTGGCCTCATCAATATCCTGGCCAGGATAGTCACGCTTGGTGAGAATGCTCGCTTCGGTGAGGTTCGGCATCAACACGTCGGCACCATCGGCCAGCGCGCCCATTGCCTCGCACAGCTCCGGTGTGTACGTGGGGTACATTTCGCCGGCGTCTCCCATCACCGGGTCAACCAGACGCAGCGCGTTCGGATATTCGCGGTAGAGACGCTGAATGATCGCCACCTGATCGGGGGAGCCGAGGAAGCCTGAATACACGCCATCCAGCTCCACGTCTTCCTTCTGCCAGGCATCCAAGTAACCGGAGAGAATATCCGTGGTGTCATGGAACGTGAACACTGCATAGCGTGTGTGCGCCGAGAACAGGGCGGTCGGCACCGGGCACACATCGCAGCCGGCGGCCGAGAGAATCGGAATCGCGGCGGTCAGCGAGCACTTGCCGTAGCCGCACATGTCGTGCACGGCGGCCACGCGCGGAATATAGTTCGGATCACGGTCATACAGAGTTACATCGGTCATGTCTGTTCGAATCCCTTCACCATGTTGGCGGAATAATTCATTGGCGATGTTTGACTGTAGTCGTTCGTCATGTAAACCATGTAACCGGGCGGCAGAAAAATGAAACAGACGTCATCACCGAGCGGGCAAACCGTCTTGGTGACGGGTGGAACAAGCAATCATCACGGACACTTGAGCCATGCGCGAAAGGCATGGCAGCGATATCACCGTGACCGCAGTCGACCTTGAAAGCGCATGCGTGCGGCCCGGCGTGTCGCGATAATTTCAACGACTTTTTCGTGACTTCTGACAGTCGCTCACGTCAATGATTCCAAGGCTTTATAAGCCCTTATAGGCAAGTCCGATAACGTTCAGCTTGCGCCGCGCGGCCCAAGCGTCGTAACTTCATAACCAACACCTCGCCAACCGCCCGAACACGGCAGGCGGGTGGCAAGGAAAAATCCTCGCGACCTAGCACAACCAAGGAGAATACCATGGCCGAGAACAACAAGAAGTACCGTTTTGAAACCCTGCAGCTGCACGTCGGCCAGGAGCAGGCCGACCCGGCCACCGACTCCCGCGCGGTGCCGATCTACCAGACCACCTCCTACGTCTTCCACAACTTCGACCACGCCGAGGCCCGCTTCGGACTGGCGGACCCGGGCAACATCTACGGCCGTCTGACCAACTCCACCCAGGGCGTGTTCGAAGACCGCATCGCGGCCCTCGAAGGCGGCACCGCGGGCCTGGCCGTCGCGTCCGGCGCGGCCGCCGTGGAATACGCGGTGCGCAACATCACCCAGT
>ENA-OQIL01000123-OQIL01000123.1-human-gut-metagenome-genome-assembly--contig:-NODE-123-length-38117-cov-27.965254_pt1 | contig 38117 bp, 34 predicted proteins | sample MGYA00242583_ERZ504748 | MGnify/ENA primary metagenome ERZ504748 (study PRJEB26092, sample SAMD00036191) | human gut metagenome | host: Homo sapiens | study: EMG produced TPA metagenomics assembly of...
ATATACTTTATGTTTTCTCGCATAACTCCTCCTTGCCTAAAAACCAAAATCACCCCTGCATAGACTTATGCAAGAGCTGGATGACTGTGTTCGGAATGGGAACAGATTTCTCTTTTTGAGCGGCAACAACCGTCTGTGCTTTTATTTTACCCGAACCCACCGGGAATGTCAATGCAGGATCCCCCGTTTTTGTTGACAACCGGGGGTGTGCATTGTATGATAGTAACATAATGAACCGTGTTCATTCATATAAAAAGGGACATATATACGATCCATTCACTTAGCAAACAACACGCTGATTTGCACTTCCCGTTTGCGTACCCTGCCGGCAAGGGAAAGCGCGCTATATTTTTGTGCGCTGCCCACGGACTTGAAATTGGTTTTCATTCAATATCTTTTCACAAATTGAAGGGGGGATTTTTATGAGCGAAAAAGAGTTTTAACACACGGCATAAAGTTTAAGGACAAGATCGGCTACGCCATGGGCGATATGGGCGGCCTATTGACCTTCTCACTGATCGGTGCATTTCAAAACAAGTTTTACACCGATGTGCTGCACATTCAGCCTGCCAAGATCGTGGTTCTGATTTTGGTGGCACGGCTTTGGGACGCCATCAACGACCCCATTTGGGGCGCGTTCATTGACTCCAGAAAACCCACCAAGCAATGGGCAAATTCCGCCCGTATGTATTTTGGTTTTACCCATTCCGCTGGCGGATCGTCTGCGGTGCTTGATTGTTTACGGTTATTCCCAATTTGAGCGAGGCCAAGTACCTGCTGTTTTGCCTACATCACCTACATTCTGTACGGTATGATGTACACCTGCGTCAACATTCCTTACGGCTCGCTGGCCTCCGTGGTCACCGATGACGAGAAAGAACGCTCCTCCCTGTCCATGTGGCGTTCCATCGGCGCCGGCCTCGGCGGCTTGCCGAGCACCATTCTCTTTCCCATGCTGGTATACAACACCACCATCGCCGCCGACGGCACCAAAATTCAAACGCTGGACGGCAACAAACTGACCATCGGCGTTTTGATCCTGGCCATTCTTTCCGTCGTGATTTTCTTCGGTCACTACAAGCTGACCAAGGAAAGGATCGCACCGATTCAAAAGAAAAAAGGCGACTACAACGCCTTTAAGGCCATTGGCGACCTGGCAAAGAACAGACCGTTTGTGATGCTTTGCCTGGTGTCCATGCTGCTGATCGCGTTTCAGTTCTATTATCAAGCCACCTATCAGTACCTGTTTGCGGACTACTACCACAGCGCGCAGCTGTACGCACTGGTGACCATCTGCACCTACTTGCCCATGGCCATCTTAATTCCTATTATGAACAAGCTGATCGACAAGTTCGGCAAAAAAGAGCTTTGCGCCTTTGGTATGGGCTTTGCGGCACTGGTCAGCTTTATTCTGTTCTTTATCAAAACCAGCAATCCCTATGTATTTTTGGTGTTCACCTTCTTCTCCGGCCTGGGCCAGACCTTCCTGGTACTGGAGGTGTGGGCACTGGTGATGGATGTAATCGACTACCACGAGATTCGCACCCATCGTCGGGAGGAAGGTACCGCCTATGCGGTTGTCTCCTTTGCCAGAAAGCTGGGGCAAACCCTGGCCGGTGTTGGACTCAATGCCCTTTTGGCGGTGATCCACTACGACAGCACCGCTTCTGCCAACAACACGGCGCTGCCGGAGGATGTGCTCAATAAGCTCTATGACATTTCCACCCTTGTACCGGCCATTACGCTGACTTTATTGGCGATTTTGCTGGGATTCGGCTACAACCTGTCCAAGAAAAAGCTGGCCGTTTTGCAACCCCAATTGAAAGAAATCCGCGAAAACGAAGAATAACCCACCCAAATAAGCATAAAAGAACAGATACACCGGCGTGTATCTGTTCTTTTATTTGCCTATTTATAAGTTCGCTGCAAAGTATTGCCGCTCCGGCACACCGGTGCCGACGACTGGGCGAATAAACGCACGGTCGTCGGCTGATTTTTAATACCCCTCGATCCGGTCGATGAGGAATTGGCGGCCGGATAAAATGAGATGATCGTGGCTACCGCAACGGGGGCAAGTGCGGGCACAGGCCAAATGAGCATACAAGCGGGCACAATGCGCACACATGGCAATAGCCGGCAGGTGCTCCAGCTCCAATCGGGTAGAACAAAGCGGCGTATCTCGCACCACAGCATTCCAGCACTCCCGCAGGTACGGACCCTCCACACCGGACAGCTCCCCGACTTGAAGGCGCACCGCTTCCACCCGGTGCAGCCCGGCCTCTGCGGCCAGCTGGGTCACCGTGCGGTACAACTCATACACAATACTCAACTCGTGCATTCTCTATCGCGCCTCAATTTCTCGAATACTGCATGCATTGCCTTGCAACAAGTGGGTGTCCCCGCTGCCACAATAGGGGCAGGTGCGCCCCTGGGGCACAGTATCATAGGTCTTGCCGCAGGCGTCGCACAGGGTGACGGCATGCACCGGCTCAATCTGCAACCGGGCGCCTCGCAACATTTCCGATCGATCCGCCGCCCAGCGCCAGCAGTCCATCAAATAGGGGTCCTCAATTCCGGACACCTGGCCCACATCCAGCGTAACGCTGCGCACCTGCGTTACCCCGTTCTCGCGCCCCACCTGCTCCACAGTATCAATAATATGGAATACGATGCCCAACTCGTGCATACTTACTCCTTGTTAAAGCGAATTTTGATCTCGCGCTTCAGCATATAAGGCAAAATGCTCTTCATCTTATCCTCCGAGCGCACCATCTTGCTGGCTGCCGGCAACTCCCGGTGTAGGTGAATGGCATCAAAAGCGCACTTGGTGGTACACACGCCGCAGCCGATGCACTTATTGGGATCCACCACAGAGGCGCCGCAGCCTAAGCAGCGAGCGGTCTCCGCCTTCACCTGGGCCTCTGTATAGGTCAGATGTGCGTCTCTAAAGGAATGCTTTTGATCAATGCTCTTGTCCACGCCGGGCACCTGGCGGTCGCCGGTATCGTACTGGGCCACGGAGATATTCTCCTTATCCAGCGCGATAAAGTCCCGACGGTTACGGCCGATGGTCAGGCTGGTGTTGGGCTGCACGAACCGGTGAATGGACACGGCGCCCTCCTTGCCCGCTGCAATGGCGTCAATGGCAAACTTGGGGCCAGTGTATACATCGCCGCCCACAAAAATATCTTCCTGTGCCGTCTGATAGGTCAGGCTGTCTGCCACAGCGCCGTTGCCGCGACCCAGCTCCACCTTGGAGCCGTCCAGCAGGTGACCCCATTCAATAGTCTGGCCAATGCTCAGGTACACATGGCTGCACGCCACGGTCTTGGTCCGGTTCTCGTCATAAACCGGGGCAAAGCGGCCGTTCTCGTCCAGCACGGACAGGCACTTCTTAAACACAATACCGGTGACCTTGCCATTCTCCGTCAAGATCTCCTTGGGGCCCCAGCCGCAGTTCACATCTACGCCCTCCACCCGGGCTTCTTCCACCTCTTCAACCGAGGCAGGCATAGCGTCCCGGCTCTCCAGGCAGAACATAGACACGCTGTTTGCACCGCAGCGCACGGAGGAACGGGCCACATCAATCGCCACATTGCCGCCGCCAACTACAACCACTTCACCCTCTACCGGGTAATCCGGGTTGCCGCCAACGGTGCGCAAAAAGTCCACAGCGGTCATGACGCCCTGGGCGTCCTCACCGGGAATACCCGCCTTGCGGCCGCCTTGGCAACCAATAGCAATATAAAAAGCCTTGTAGCCCTGGGCGCGCAATTCGTCCAAGGTAATATCCTTGCCCACTTCAACGCCGCAGCGAATGTCTACACCCATTTCACGGATCACATCAATCTCCGCAGCCACCACATCTTTTTCTAACTTGTAAGACGGAATACCGTACACCAACATACCGCCGGGCTTCTCGTTCTTCTCAAACACAGTGGGGGTATAGCCCTTCTCTGCCAAATAATAGGCGCAGGACAGGCCGGCCGGGCCGCCGCCGATAATGGCGATCTTCTCATCAAAGCCGCCCTTGTTAGAGGGAATCACCTTGGGCGCCACATAGCGGTGCTCTGCAATCAGATCCTGATGGGCGATAAACTTCTTCACTTCATCAATCGCCACCGCACGGTCAATGGTGCCGCGGGTGCAGGCGTCCTCACACCGGCGGTTGCACACATGGCCACAAACGGCAGGGAACGGATTTTCTTTTTTGATCAGCGCCAAAGCGTCCTTGTAGCGACCCTGGGCTGCCAGCTTTAAGTACCCCTGCACGGCAATATGGGCCGGGCAAGCGGTCTTACAGGGCGCCGTGCCGGCGTCGTAGCAGTTGATCCGGTTCTTGTCCCGGTAATCTGGGCTCCACTTTTCCGGGCCCCACTTGATTTTATCCGGCAACTCCTGTCGGGGATAGGTCACCGTGCCGCCGTCCTTGGTGCACAGCTTTTGACCCAGCTTCACCGCACCGGCGGGGCAATACTCCACACAACGACCGCAGGCCACACACTGCGCCTTGTCCACCTTGGCAATGTACGCGGAGCGGGACATATTGGGCGTATTAAACAACTGAGAAGTTCGCAAGGCATTGCAAATATTCACATTGCAGTTGCAGATGGCAAAGATCTTGTTCTCACCGTCAATGTTGGTGATCTGGTGCACAAAACCGTTGTCCTCGGCACGCTGCAAGATCTCCAGCACCTGATCGTAGGTCACATAATGGCCTTTGTTGGTCTCTACCAAATAGTCCGCCATATCGCCTACGCCGATGCACCAGTCCTCGGCATCATCGCCGCAGCCCTCGCCCAGCTTGGCGCGGCTCATACGGCAGGAACAGGGACCGGCGGCATACTTGCCCTCATACTTCTTCAACCAGTGGGAAATATGCTCCACATCGACAGATTGATTTTCCGTCTCAATGGCCTTTTCCACCGGGATCACGTGCATACCGATACCGGCACCGCCGGGGGGCACCATGGCGGTGATCTTCTCCAGCGGTAAGAAGGTCATACGCTCAAAGAACTTGGCCAACTCCGGGTGAGCGTCGATCTGATCCTTTTTCATATTAAAGAACTCGGCGCTGCCGGGTACGAACATGGGCAGCACATACTGCTTGGTGCGGCTGGGGTTCTCCCAGTTATACTCCAACAGGCCAATGCTGCTCATCTCTTGCAGCAGCGGCTCCAGATATTTCTTGCTCTTGCCGGTGGCTTTTGCCACCTGGTCCAGGGTCATGGGCTTGCGTACCTTCATCTTCAGTGCGATCTCTGCCATCTCGTCCGTGACCACGCAGGCCAAGCCGTAATACTCCGGATCCTCTACCGTCACCTTGTGACCGATCCGGTCCGTGATTTTTTGACCAAGTTTGAGGATCAATTCTCTCTCTTCAGCCATCGTCTTCTCCCTCCGTACTTATGCGTTCCAGTCCCGGACTTGCTGCCGCAGCCAATCGCACACTGCATCCATACCCTCGCCGGTCTTGGCAGAGATAAAAAAGATCTTGGCCTGCGGATTCAACTTTAAGATCCGCTCCTGTACCGCCTGATCGTCAAAGTCAAACACGCTCTTTGTGTCCATCTTGTTGATGAGCACCACATCGGACACGGTAAACATCAGCGGGTACTTTAGAGGCTTGTCGTCCCCCTCCGGCACAGACAGGATCATCATATTTTTGGCAGCGCCGGTGTCAAACTCGGCAGGGCACACCAAATTGCCCACATTCTCCAAGAACACCAGATCCAGATCCGCCGTACCCAGGTTCTCCACCCCCTGGCGGGTCATGCCCGCGTCCAGATGGCACATACCGCCGGTGTGCAGCTGAATGGCACGCACCCCGGTCTCTGCAATGGTTTTGGCGTCCACATCCGAGTCAATGTCCGCCTCCATTACACCGATGCGCATCTCCTGCTGCAAGCGGCCGATCATGCCCCGCAGGGTGGTGGTCTTGCCGCTGCCCGGGGAGGACATCAGATTCACCAAAAAGGTCTTTTCTGCTTTCAACTCGGCCCGAAGTTTCTCCGCCTCCCGGTCGTTACTCTCAAACACGCTTTTTTTGATCTCAATGACTTTATACGCTTCCATAAACACCTCTCCGTATTTCGCATATATTATGTATAATATAATATGAACGCCAAAGATTGTCAATCCATTCACAATGCCCCGGTGTTTTTTTGCCGTTTTGCCCACATTGGGCGGTTATTTTTTAGATAAAATGTTTTTGTTTTTGGATAGTTGGTTCGTGGTATGACCAGTTGCCAAAATAAAAAGTACGACAGACTACAAAAAGTGTCTGCCGTCATGTTTTCTATTTGCTCCCCACCTTTTGCTCGCGGCGCCGCAGCAGCCGTTGCAGCCGCGGGCGGTTGTAACGCTGGAGGATGACCGGTATCAAATCCGCCACAGCCGCCAATACAGAGGTAATGAGAAACACCGGCAGGTTTGCCACCGGATCGTCGCAAAACAGACAAAACAACAGGGGCACAAAGCTCAGTGTCGCCATCACTTCGTGTGCCAGCTCGTTGCGGCACATCTGCACCACCACCGCTTGCAGATCGCCGTGCATATCGTAGGGCTTATAGGAGGGCACCCGGTGCTTCCACCGCTTGACCCCCAGGTGCGCATACAGCCCCGGCTCCCAGGGATGTGGGCGAAACCAGCGCCCTTGCGGGTTCACCGGCACCCGGTGGCGGCCGACGACCCAGCCCACGGCAAAGCGCATAGCCATGTGATAAGTAAAGGTGCCGCATGTAATCGCCAGTGAAAAACAGACCGCATGATGGCTTTTTACATAAATCAGAGAAAAGCAAGCGGTGCTTACTGCCAGCAAAGCGATGCACACACCGCCCCAAAAATCTACTTTTCTATTCATATCCACACCCCCCTACCGCCATTGTACCAAAGGCGGGCAAAAAGTGCAAGAGCGGTCCTGCCGCAGCGGAACCGCTCTTTATGCTTTCAGCACACTTAGGCCACGCCCTCGCCCTCGGTAGCTATAACGGCCTTTACGCGCTCCTGGCCTTTCCACTCCTGGATCACCTGGGGGTGTGCAAAGATGCTGTCCATCTTCTTCAGGAAGGGGATTACATCGCCGAAGTCCAGCGCACGGTGGTCAAATACCACGGTGATGGGCAAGATCTGGCGAGCCTCAATGGTCTTGTTGCCGAACTTATCGGTGACCACCACCGGCTTATCCTGCACAGCGCCCAGGGCGAATGCGCACACCTGGGGCGGCACAATCTCGATCAAGGTGCCGTAGCCGCTCTGTCCTTTGTACAAAGAGCCCAGGTTAGAAATGGTAACGGTGCCCTGCTCAATATCTTTCTTAGTCAGGCGGTCTTTCTCCGGAATGCTGTAATAAGCTTTCTTGGCAGCACCGCGGAGCGTGTGCACCTTGTGCTTGCCGGTCTTAGAGCCGATCAGCCGACTAACGGTCTGTTTTACTTTCCCCTGTTTCAGTCCGGTAATGGTGTTGTCCAAGGACACATCAAACATCACTTCGTTCAGGTTGGTGTTCTCTGCTCTGCGGGTCACATCGGCAATGTAATCGGTCATAGCCAGCAGGGATTTGTTCTGGAAGTCCCGCAGGTTGACGGTCATCATTCTGCCGTCCGGCAGCAGCATGGGCATAGAAATGTTAATGTCCTCAAAGGTCTTCAGCTCACCGCGCACCAGCTTGCGGTTGTAGCTCAGGTGGCTGTTCATCACCGGTGCCGCTTTCAGCCCCTCAATGATGGCTTTCATCAAAACCGTATTCAGGGTGATCTTGGTTTTGCTGGTAGAGCGCAGCTTCTTAAACTCGGTCATCAGGTCGGTTACATCCGCCTCATATACATAAGCCACATGGGGGATCTGCTCCCAGCTCTCGGTGGTCATATTGGCAACAATCTTTCTTTGAATGTCGAAGTGTTCGGTTCTTGTGATTTTCATACTTATGCATCTCCTTTAGTCACGGTGTTTTCAAATTGTATTGCGGAGATCCGCTGAGGATCTTGCTGACTGTGTTGGTGTCCCGGGCTTTCCCCTGAGGACACTCTCATCATACCCATTTTGGTCGGTTGCGGCAACATACTCTGCTTTACATTTGAAAAAATCTTCGCAACTGGCGGTTGCATTTCCCTTGGTTGCGCCATATTTTCGCCTTTTTGCCAATATCTATTGACCGGAGCGGGCATTTTTGCGATAATACCCCTAGAGGGGGCTTTGTATGATCGACACCATGGACAAACACAGCTGTGAGCTGTTCTTAGAGGATGCACTGGAGATTGGGCGCCGCCTGGTAGAAACCGGTGCCGAGGTCAAGCGTGTGGAAGACACCGTGCGGCGCATTTGCATTGCCTACGGCTTTACCGACTGCGAAATCTACGCCGTCACCAGCCTGATCGTGGCCACCATTCGGGACAAGGACGGCAACCACTACACCCAATCTGTGCGGGTGCAAAGTTACGGCACGGACCTGGGTCGGTTAGAGGAGCTGAATGCCTTCTCCCGCCGCATTTGCGCCCAGGTGCCGGATGTAGAGGACCTGACCCAGCAGATCCGCCAGTACAAAAAAGGCAAGCCCAAACCGGTGATCAAATGCCTGGGCTATATGCTGGCAGCCGGCGGTTTCTCCGTCTTTTACGGCGGTGATCTGAAGGACGGGCTGGCCGCAGCCGCCATTGCCATTGTGATCTACCTGATGGATTATCATTTGAAGCTGCGGCAGATCCACAATGTGATCTACACCTTTGTGGCCGGGTTCGTCTCCGGGCTGCTGGCGCTGGGGCTCACCCGCCTGGGCTTAGGTCACCAGGCAGACAAAATTATGATCGGTGACATTATGTTGCTGATCCCCGGTCTGCTTTTAGTGAACGCCATTAAGGAGATGTTCAACCGGGATATTGTCACCGGGCTGTACAGACTGATTGAGGCGGTGCTGGTGGCGCTGGCCATTGCCGGAGGCTACGCGCTGGCGTTCCTGGTGATGGGAGGTGCAACGGTATGAAAGCAGCACTCATTCAAATTCTCATGGGCGCCATCGGCACCCTGGGCTTTTCCATTTACTTCCGGGTCAGCGAACGCAATGTGGCGGCTGCCACCTTTGGCGGCGCCCTGGGCTGGGGTGTGTATCTGCTGTGCTTTCACCTGTGGGGCAATGTGTTTGCCGCCAATGTGGTGGCCACGGCAGTGGTGTACTTCTGGTCCGTAGCCATGGCACGAGTGCTTAAGGCGCCGTCCAATACTTACCTGATCCCGGGCATCATTCCCTTGCTGCCCGGCGGCCCGCTGTACTACACCATGGCCGGGCTGGTGGGCGGCGATCGCGCCCTGTTCACCAAGAACGGTACCACCACCATGTTGGTCACATTCGGTATGGTCACCGGTATGGTAGCAGCCGCTGTGGTGTTCTATTATATTCTCAAGCTGCAGGAGAAATGCAACCGCAAATCCCCTGCGCCGCCGCAGGATTAAAAACAAACCGCAATATAAAAAATTGCCCCTTACGGCGTTGGCCGTAAGGGGCTTTTGTGTTGCTCGGATCAGTCCGCAGCAGGAGCCGCAGGCTGTTCTTGTTTGTCTTTATCGGCCGGCGAATCAAAAGTAAACGCACCGTCCTTATAGTCCACCGTCACCGTGCCGTGGATCTTATCCTCCAGCAGCAGCTCGGACAGCGGGTCCTCAATTTGGGTCTGAATGGCCCGGCGCAAAGGCCGTGCGCCATATACCTTATCAAAGCCCTTATCTGCCAACGCATCCACTGCCGCGTCCGTAAAGGTGGCTTGCACATCCAGGTCTGCCAGGCGCTTATTTAGAGCCTTCAACATCCGGCGGGCGATCTCCTGAATGTCCTGCTTCTCCAGCTGGTTGAACACCACAATCTCATCCACACGGTTCAGAAACTCCGGCTTAAAGGTCTTTTTCAGTTCCTCCATCACCAGATCCTCAATGGTCTTGGCTGCGTCCTTGTCATCGCCAAAGCCCAAGGCCTGACGACTGTCGGTAATCTTAGACGCACCCACATTGGAGGTCATAATGATCACAGCGTGCTTAAAGCTGACCTTGCGGCCCTGGGAGTCGGTAAGCACACCGTCCTCCAGGATTTGCAGCAGCATATTAAACACATCCGGGTGGGCCTTTTCGATCTCATCAAACAGCACCACGCAGTAGGGCTTTCTGCGGACTTTCTCCGTCAGCTGACCGCCTTCGTCAAAGCCCACATACCCGGGAGGCGCACCGATCAGCTTAGAGACCGTGTGCTTCTCCATATACTCGCTCATATCCAGCTTGATGATGGCATTCTCGTCCCCAAACATCGCCTCGGCCAAAGTCTTACAAAGCTCCGTCTTACCCACGCCGGTGGGGCCAAGGAAGATAAAGGAGCCCATCGGACGCTTGGGATTTTTCAGCCCCGCACGACCACGACGAATGGCGCGCGCCACCGCCGATACGGCCTTATCCTGACCCACGATCCGCTGGTGCAGGATCTTTTCCAGTTGCAGCAGCCGCTGGGACTCCTCCTTGGTGATCTGCTGTACCGGGATTCCCGTCCAGCCGGACACCACGGCGGCAATATCCGCAGGGGTCACTTCTTTTACATCGTGGGAAGAAGTGTTCTTCCACTTCTCCTTTTCCTGATCCAGCAGGTCTTGCAGGCTCTTTTCCTTGTCTCGCAGCTCTGCCGCCTGCTCAAAGTTCTGGCTGCGCACGGCAGCGGTCTTTTCTGCCGCCAGGCGCTTGATCTCCGTTTCCATCTCTTTCAGGTTCGGCGGGGCTGTATAAGCCGCCAGGCGTACTTTAGAGCAGGCCTCGTCAATCAGGTCAATGGCCTTATCCGGCTGGAATCGGTCGGCAATGTATCGGCTGCTCATCTTCACCGCGTTTTCAATAGCGGCGTCGGTAATTTTCACTTTATGGTGGGCCTCGTACTTATCCCGCAGACCTTTCAGAATTTCCACGGTCTGCTCCTCGGTAGGCTCGCCCACGGTCACCGGCTGGAACCGGCGCTCCAAGGCGGCGTCCTTTTCAATATTCTTGCGGTACTCGTCAATGGTGGTGGCACCGATCACCTGGATCTCACCACGAGCCAATGCGGGCTTTAAGATATTGGCAGCGTCCGTTGCGCCCTCGGCAGACCCGGCGCCCATCAAGGTATGCACCTCGTCGATAAACAAAATAATGTTACCGGCTTGCTTTACCTCGTCCATGGCTTTTTGAATTCGCTCCTCAAAGTCGCCACGGTACTTTGTGCCGGCCACCATAGAGGTCAGATCCAGCGCCACGATCTTTTTGCCTTCCAGCAGTTCCGGCACCTCGTGCTTGACGATCTTCAGCGCCAGCCCCTCGGCAATGGCGGTTTTACCAACGCCCGGCTCACCAATGAGGCAGGGATTGTTCTTGCTGCGGCGGGACAAAATCTGAATAACCCGCTCAATTTCCTTTTCACGACCGATCACCGGATCGATCTTGCCGCCCTCGGCCAGCGCAGTCAGGTCACGACCAAACTCGTCCAGCGTAGGCGTCTTGGTCTTACCCTTTTTACCGTCGGTCTTGCCGTCCGGCTGTGTCTCCTGACCGGAGAACAGCTGCTCCACCAGCACTTCCGGGCGCACGCCCAGTGCCAGCAGGAACTTGTAGCCGTAAGAATCCGTCTCCTTAAGCAGTGCCAGCAACAGGTGCTCTGTGCCTACAAAGGAATGCATCATACCGCGGGCAATCTGGAATGCCAACTCCAACATACGCTTAAATCGAGGAGTAAAGTCGTCCGGGGTTAACCGGGTAGGCTCCCCTACGCCGATATTCTCCTTGATGAGCTTTTCCACATCTTCGGTCTGCACACCGCTTTCACGCAGCGCCTGGGCACCTAGGCCGGCGTCTTCTTTCAAGATACCCAGCAGCAAGTGCTCGCTGCCGATATAGTTATGGCCCAACTCCTCTGCGGAGGTAATGGCCAAGTTGATCACATGGTTTGCTTTTTCGGTAAAATAGTTAAATCTATACATGGTAAATCCTCCTTATTGCCTTGGTGCAAGAGGAAATTCCGCTCTCCTTTTTACGCCAAAGCCTGCCGCACCAGTCCGGCGCGGATCTTATCCACTGCGTCGGCAGTTACTTCTGCCCCGGCAGCGGCTGCAATGGTGGCGTTCTGCACCTTTTGGATCAGTTCGCCTACATCGCTGTATGTTTTGCTGCTCTCGCCAAGAGAAATACCCAGGCGTAGCAGCGACACCAGGTCAAAAAATTCGTCCTGGTTCAAAGTACGAGCCATTTGCAGCGTGCCCATAGCTCGGTAAATACGATCCAAAAAGGCGTCTCGCTGTTGCAGCTGCTGACGCAGATTGCGCTCCTGGCGCACGATTTGGTCGCAAATGGCATTTACATTATCAATGGCCGCTTTCTCGGTAATCCCCAGCGTTACCTGGTTCGTCAACCGATAAAAGCTGCCGTGGCCGTCATAAAGAGGTTGCAGCGACAGTCCCAGCTTGCCGATCATCACCGTCAGCTGGTCAATGAGCCCTTGACCTGCCAGTGCCGGCAGGTGCAAATCCAGCATGGCCTGCATACCGGTGCCCAAATTGGTGGGCACCGCTGTTAAAAAGCCCAGCCGCTCATCAAAAGCAATGGGTAACCGCTCCAGCAGGGCGTCATCCAGCTTATCCGCCTTGGCGTAAGCGCCCTCCAGGTCCTGCCCGGCGGCGCGCACCTGTAAGCGAATATGATCCTCCTCGCAAAGCATCACGCTGGCGCTGCCGTCCTTGCTGAGCAAAAAAGCACTTTGATCCTTTTGCCGGGCAAAGCGGCGGCTGATCAGCTGTTGCTCCGCGTAGGCATACGCCTGCGCCGAAGACACGGCGCTCAGATCCACCAGATCGAACTCCCCGGCATAGGGAGAATTCTTCACGGCGGCAAAGATTTTCTTCACCGTGTTTCTGCGGATCTCGTTGTTCATACGAATGGGAAAGGGGGCATCTGCCAAATTGCGGCATAGGCGCACGGTAGCACCCACCACTACATCTGAATTTTTGCCCTCGCCGCTGTACCACTTATTCATCTTTATTCCTCCGGCTTTAGCTCTTTGATTTGGTCACGCAGCACCGCTGCGTCCTCATAGCGCTGCTCCTGCACCGCCTTATCCAGCTCCGCCTGCAAGCGTTCCCGCTCACTTTGGGGCTTCTCTGCTGCCGGTTCTTTCGCCTTGGCGTTGTTCACCGGCTCCTTTTCCTCCGTGTAAGAAATATTCTTGCCAATATGGCGGGTGGCACCGTGGATTTTGCGAATGCTGGGTTCCAGTTTATCTGCAAACCGGTCGTAGCAGTGGGCGCAACCCACATTGCCGGTGTTGATAATATCGTTAAAGGTGGAGCCGCAGTAGTCGCAGCGATCCACGCCTGTCAGGGCGTTCATGGCCGCCAGCCCGGCCCCCAGGAAGTTGCCGAAGAAGCTGCCCTCAAACATAGAGCCAAGGCCCATATTGCTGTGCATGGGCTCCAAGACGCCTAACTTTTCGGCACAATTCCGACACAGGTGCATCTCGGTCACCTTGCCGTTGATGTTCTGTTTAATATAAGTGGTTGCCTCGTTTTGATTGCAATGTTCACAACGCATAACAAATAACCTCCTAATTGATGTATGCAAGCAGCATTTGTTTAAATTGACGGGCGCGTATCTGGTCCAGCACCTGCTCGTCTACGCCGTGCTGGTTCCACCCGGTGAGCGCCGACTCCATGATCTTGGCGCTGCGGGCGTCCATCAAGCCCTGGTAGTGCAGGTTGTACAGGTGGGCCTTGGCCGTCTTTTCATCTATGGCAGGACCAATGGAATTGATCAGCGCCATCAGCGCCTGGTTCTTGCTGTCGGCACGGGTAATGAGAATACACCCGCCGCCGCCACGCCTGGACTCAATGCGGTAGCCCTGCTCCGGTGTAAACCGGGAGGTGATCACATAATTGATCTGGCTAGGCACACAGCCCACCCGCGCCGCCAGGTCGTTGCGCTGGATCTGAACGGTGGATTTGTTGTCATCAAACATATCAAGAATCATATCTGCGATCACATCACTGATCTTCATTTTCCAATCACTTCCTATCTAATGAAGGTGGAAAGCCCGGCGAGAGGGATACAGGAGCCGTTGTTGATCTTGCGCTCGTTCACACTCTGACTTTGACTTTCTTTGACCTTCTGTCATCATAGTAGCACAAAGGTCAGAGAAAGTCAAGAACTTTTTTGACTTTTTTTGACCTTCCCGGAGAGTATACCCGATTTTTGGCTTGGTTATGCGGAATTTTAGCATAAATATTTTTTGACTTTCACTGTCTTTGGCAAAAATGTGTGCAAAAAAGCGCCGATCTTTGACCATCGGCGCTATGGGTACTCCCCTATTTTTTTGATCTTATTATGTACGGCAAGGCATGCCGTGCACACCTTGCGCCGACCGGATAATCAGCAGCCGCAGCCACAGTCATTACCGCAGCCGCAGTTACCGAAACCGCCGCAGAGCAACAGGATGATAATCAAAATCACGATCCAGGAAGATCCGCAGCCGCAACCGTTATTGCAACCACAACCCATAACCGTAGTACCTCCTTTCGCCTTTCTAAACCATACTATGAAAGACGGCAAAAGGTGTGACAGAGGGCGCAGAAAAGCCGCGCACATTCCCTACGCGGCGCCTCTGCGCCCTACGCTCATTTTACTATATTATACAATACCGCCGTTGACCCCCAACACCTGGCCGGTCACATACGGACTCTCTGCCAGGTACAGCACAGCCTCTGCCACCTCCCGAGGTGTGCCCAGTCGACCCATAGGCACTTCGGCCTCCAGCTCTGCTCGGTCAAAGCAGGCATTCATACGGGTGTCAATGATTCCCGGCGCCACACAGTTGACGGCAATGCCCTCCGGTGCCAGTTCCTGGGCCAGCGCCCGGGTGAAGCCGATAACCCCGGCCTTGCTCATGGAATACACCGTCTCGCAAGAGGCGCCCACCTGCCCCCACATGGAGGACACATTTACAATGGCGCCGCTGTGGCGGCGCAGCATATTCACCGCTGCCGCCCGGCTACACAGGAACATGCCCTTGCAGTTGACCCCCATTAGGGCGTCATAATCCTCTGGCGTGGTATCCTGAATTTGGCGGATCAGACTGATCCCGGCGTTATTCACCAGCACATCCACCGTGCCCACCGCAGCAAACAACCGTTCCACCGCCGCCGGGTCCGTAATATCGCAAGGGATCGCCGTCACTCCCGGCAGCTCCGCCGCCGTTTGGTGCACCGTCACAAACACCCGGAAGCCCCGTTCCAAAAACACCTGCGCCGTAGCCGCACCAATGCCGGTAGCGCGCCGGTTATTAAACTTGTTTCATACAATCACCGTCCCCAGTTTAGCACAAACGGTTGTATTTTTTCAACGCAATCCGATATAATAAGGGGAGAACCAACGGAAAAGGTGATTTTGTATATGGAAAAGCATTTTATACCATCTCCCTTTATGTGGACGAGGACGAGAACCTGATCGGCATTCCCTGCGGCGAGAGCGACAAGTACGGCATAGCGGATATTGATAAGGTGCATCTACTGAAAGCGCCGTACAGCGAGGAACAGCTGGAGCAGTTTATTGAGGAAGTGATCGGCTCCTGCTACTCCAAGAAGCACAATGACCAGAGCGACCTGTCCACCATTGAGAAATATACCAAGAAAAAGGGTTTTGTTAACGCCACAGCGGACTACACCCTGATCTCTATTGTAAAGACCGCGGAGAATTATAGTCTAATGCCCACCTTTAACGACTTTGAGCGGGGGCCGGTGGTGATCGACGACGACGAGCACATTTTGCCCAACCCCTACTCTGCCGGCGAACTGGCCCAGGTGATCAACGGCTATATTCAAGTGTATGTTAAGGCCAACATGTTCTATAAAGAACAGCAGGAACTGGAAAACGAAAAGAAAAATTAAGAATGTCAAGCGCCGCCCCTGTTGCTACCATGCAGCATAGGGGCGGTTTTGTTTTATCCGCCTTTTCATACCTTATAAAACGCAATCAAAACAAAAAAAGCGGCACCCCGTAAAGAGGTGCCGCAAGGCGTTTAGAAAATTAAGAGGCCAGGTCGCCCACGATCATCATGTAATCGCCGATCATGGCGCCGAACTCCGGCGCGCCCTCCATGATGAGCTGCTTATCCTTGGTCATCTGGAGCATATCGCCGGTGCCAAGCAGGATCATCAGCGCGTGCTGGGCGGTGTCGAACTTCATGCAGAAGAACGGCTTGGAGCGCTTATACTCCCCACGGCCGGCACGGGACTTGCCTGCCTTAATGCGCAGGTAAGCGGTGCACTCCGGGTGACCCTCCACAGCCCACTGGTACACCCGGTCCGGGCTCTTGGAAGTCCATTCCCGAATGGCCGGGTGACCCATTTTGTTCAACTGGCTGATGCCGGAGGACAGCAAATAAAAATACAGCTTGGTCAGCAGCAGACATAGCTGCTCATCTTCCGGCGGTTCTTTAATACCCAGCAGAGAACTCATCTTCAGCAGTACCATCATAAATTTGATAAACTTGCCAAAGCTCTTGATCTTCATCTTGGGCAGGGCGCTCATATTGCCCTTAAAAAACGCATTCATCTTCTCCATAGAAGAGAACTGCAATTCGGCGTCAATCTTCTGCTGCCCTAAGTACTCACCCAGTTTGACCGTCCACTCTCCATCCTCGATGATAAAGTGGATCGCCTCTTTGTCCTGTGCGTTAGCCATAGCAGAAACCTGGTACACGGCGTTGACGCCCTCAAATTTCTTCTTCAGCTCCGGCACATCGTTGGCGATGGTCTTCAGCAGCGGCAAGGCGCCGGTCATAAACACCTTGTTGGTGTAGCGTGTGGTATCACTTGCCATACTGGCACATCCTTTCTTGATTTTGAAGTTTTAACATCTGTGCGCGAATTAGAATTCGTCGTCCCAAGCGTCGTCCGCTTCAAAATCGGCGTGCATCACTTCGGCAATGGTGTCGGCAATGCCGTTGGCGTCGATCTTTGCAAGAGACATCAGGTCCTCGTGCAGACCGATGGTAGAGAATTCATCCTGATGGCCCAGCATCCGCATGACGCAGGCCTTGCCGCTCTTGGCAACCACCTCAGCAACAGCGGTACCCAAACCGCCCATCACGGTGTGATCCTCTACGGTGATAATCCGGCGCGTGTCCATAATGGCGGACATTACAGCTTCTTCATCCAGAGGCTTAATGGTATGCATATTCAGCACACGCACCTTCAGTCCGGCGTCAGCCGCTGCCATCTGGGCAGCCTGCATGGCCTGATACACGCAGGAACCGCAGGCAATCACGGTAATATCCGTGCCCTCGTTCATGACCTTGGCCTTGCCCACCTCAAAGGTGCACTCCTCCAGCTTGGGATAAACGATCTGGTCAAAGCCGCGGTTGATACGAATATAAACCGGGCCGGGATAGCTGTACGCTGCCTTAACCGCATGATAAGTCTCTGCGCCGTCGCAGGGGCAGATCACGGTCATGTGGGGCAGAGAGCGCATGCACGCCATATCGATCAAAGCATGGTGGGTAGAGCCCGCCTGACCGAATGAAGTACCCGCATGGGTAGCAATAATCTTAACCGGTACATTCTGATAGCAAATATCCGTATGTACCTGATCCAAGGAGCGGGCAGAAGCAAAAATAGCAAAGGTAGAAGCAAAGGGGATCAGCCCGTTCTGCGCCAGTCCGGCTGCCACGCCAAACATATTCTGCTCTGCAATACCCACATTGAAGAAACGATCCGGGAACTTCTCGCCAAACATACCGATCTTGGTGGATTTGCCCAGGTCAGCGGTCAGCGCCACCACTTCCGGGTGCTCCGCACCCAGCTCGCACAGCGCCTTGCCGTAATATTCCGCCGTAGAGAGGGCGGTGGTCTCCGTCATTGTATAAGTCATTCCGCTTGCCATGGCTTAGCCCTCCTTTTCCGCACGCTCGCAGCGTTTCTTGTAATACTTATCCAGGCTCTCGTAGCAAGCCTTCTCTTTTGCCTCGTCCAGTGCGCCGTAATGCCAGTGGTAATCGTCTTCCATAAAGTCGATACCGGCGCCCTTAAAGGTATCCATCACGATACAATAGGGCTGGTCGCCGCCGTTTTTGTGATTGGCGATGGCGTCCTCAATGGCATCGTTAAGTTCCTTCATATTCTGGCCGTCTACGCGCTTTACCTTAAAGCCAAAGGCCTCAAACTTCTTATCCAGCGGCTCCACTTTCATCTCATCGTCCACGCGGCCGTCAATCATGCACTTGTTGTTATCCACAAGCACCACCACATTGGACAGCTTAAACTGGGCAGCGGTCATGGCAGCCTCCCAGTTGGAACCCTCATTCAGCTCACCGTCGCCGGTAAGGCAATAGACCATATAGTCCTGACCCTTTACGCGGCCGGCCAGGGCAAAGCCATCTGCCAGGGAAAGGCCGTGACCCAAAGAGCCGGAAGAGCAATCAATGCCCTTGATCTTGTTCTTATCCAGGTGCATACCAAACTTGGAACCGGTCAGGTTAAAGTTGTGCAGCCCCTCCACCGGCATAAAGCCGTAGTCGCAGATCACCGGGCCGTAGCCCACAGCCGCATGCCCCTTGGAGAGCACAAAGCGATCTCTGTCCTCCATGTCCGGGTTGTTTACATCCAGCTTCATAAAGCGGTGATAGAGAATGGTCATGGCGTCCATGGCACTCATGGCGCCGCCGATGTGGCCGGAGCCGCCCCAAACGGTGGTCTGCACGGTCAGTCGTCTTAACTCGTCCGCCTTTTTCTCCAGGCGGAGCCACTCGGCTTTGTCAAATGGCTTAAAATCAGCAGGCATTCAAAGTCCTCCCTTTCTGTTGTTGCCGGGGCCGTGCCCCCTTGCACAGACCCGGCAAAAATGATTGGTTTATTTCACTAATCCCGGGATCTCCGGATGATTGGCAGCCACAACGCCGAAGGCATCCTCGGCAATGTCGATGGCCAGCTTAATATCGTCCTGGGTAACCGCGGCATTCATAAAGTGATTGTGGTGAGACGCCAGGAACAGCCCGCGGCTGACGCACTCGGCGATCCACTCCTGGTGGAGCATCAGGCTTTCATCGTTGGCAACACGCAGATAGAACAGCGCCGGCTCGCCGGACACCACCAGGTCAAAGCCGTGCTGCTTACCGGCAGCCACAAGGCCGTCCGTCAGCTGGGTGCCCATTTCCCGGAACATCTTCGGCGTGTTGAGCTTCTTCATCTTAGGAATACAAGCCAAGCAGGCGGCGAACGGTTCGGCGCTCATCCAGTAAGAGCCGGTATATACCACGGAAGAAGCGGTATTCTTCATATGCTCCTGACCGCAAACAGCAGACATATTGTAGCCGTTGGCCAGGGCTTTACAGAAGCAGATCAAGTCTGCCTTAATGCCGTAGTAATGGTCGGAACCGGCCAGATCCAAACGGAAGCCGGTACGCACATCGTCAAAAATCAGCACCATACCGTGGTCGTCGCAGAACTTGCGAACCGCTTTCCACTGCTCCGGCGTGGCGCACACATTGTCCTTAAAGTTGCCGTGGTCATAAGGCTGGGCAATCAAGCCGGCAAAGTCGCCGCCTGCCTCGTCATAGGCCTTCTGCATAGCGTCCAGGTCAAACCAGGGCACCACCACATTGTTCTCTACTTCCTCCGGCAAAATGCCCGGGTAGTCCACCTTTTGGGCCCACTGGAAATCGCCGTGGTAATAGCCCTTAAAGAACATCATCTTCTTTTTGCCGGTGTGCGCACGGGCGCACATCACGGAGAAAGTGGTGGCGTCGGAGCCGTTCTTCATAAAGAACGCCCAATCAGCGGTGTTCACAGTGTCGATCAGCAACTCGGCGCACTCTACCATTTTGTAAGAGGGAGAAGTGGTGCAGTTGCCGGTCTTTAACTGCTCCATGGCAGCGGCGTCCACATCGTCATCGCAATAGCCCAGCACATTGGGGCCGTAAGCACACATAAAGTCCAAATACTTGTTGCCGTCTACATCCCAAAAATAGGTGCCCTTGGCCTTTTGGGACATCAGCGGCCACTTGGTAATGGGCAGGAACAGACCCTCGCTGGGGCCCAAGTGTCCGTACACACCGGAGGGAATGGCGTTCAGTGCCCGATTAAACCACTCCTGGCTTTTTTCATGCTTATATTCAGGAAATTTACTCATTCTAAAAGACCTCCTTAACCCAGATATACCGCAACTCTGTCCAAAACGCGGTTGATATTATCCACCATAGAAATCATACCCGCCATATAAATATGACCGGCGCACAGCTCTGCCATGGTGGAGGCGGTGCCGTTAAACAGACCGTTTGCCAGATCAATGGTGGCAAACTCCATCACCGCCCGGGGAGACTGGGCCTTTTCTTTGATGGTGCGGAATGTGTGGTTATTGACTCGAATGGTGGCGTAGCACACATCCTTAATGCCCATAGACACATCACCGTCTACCGTATAAAGCGCAGACTGCTTGGACACGCTGTCCGTATTGGCAAGGGCAGAGATGGCTCCGGCAATGGTGTAGAAAGTCAAAACGGTGGACTCCTCAAAAAACGCTCTGTCCTTTAAGTCCGCCTCACTGGGCATCAGCAGCTGAGTCAGCCGATTGGTGAGTTTGGTAAACGGACCCAGCAGGAAAGAGAGCACCTGTACGGCACCCTTTACCGGCACGCCGGGCTTAGAATCGTCGATCAGCGCATTAAACTTCTCCGGGCTGGCAAAATTCATTTTGCAAGTGCAGCCGTAAGTGCCCTCGCTCATTTTGCAGCCGTCCTGGGTGAAGTTGAATGTGCAGCAGGGGCCGTCCGTCACATCAAAGCAGATGGACACCGGCTTTTTCAGCTCACGGAGCACGGCCTTGGCCTCGTCGTCGATCTGGCACAAGTTCTCCAGCGTAGCGAGCACGCCGTACATGTTCACATAAGCCATTGCTTTTGCTTCTTTCAAAATAATTCCTCCTCGTGTTTTGCCTGCGATAGGCAGAGTTCTTGCAGGGGTTGCACAGGGCACCCGCCGGGTGACAGAGATCATTTGTACAAAAAATGACACGCCGCCCGCCCTCTCAGGGCGTATCGGCAATCCGGTATATACGCACTTATTACATACATATATACAATGCAAGTTTATTATAACACACATTTTATAGGCAGGTCAACGGCAAACCACCCAAAAATATGTTTACAAATTGGTGAAATTGACCATATTTCCAAATGAAAAAATAAAAGAGCGCCCGCCGGTGCTGCCGGTGTGCGCCCTTGCACATTTTTATTTCAGCAAAAAGCCGATCTTCTTCATGGCCTTATCCAGTGTGCGCTGGCTGACCCGCTGGGCCAGGTCCGCGCCTTTGGTCCAACATGCCTGCAAATAGGACTTATCCTGCATAAACTGATTAAAGCGCTGCTGCACCGGCTCCAGCTCAGCGATCACCGCCTCGCCCACAGCGGTCTTAAAGTCGCCGTAGCCCTTACCGGCAAACTCCTGTTCGATGGCATCCATCGTCTTGCCGGTCACGGCGGCGTAAATGGTCATCAGGTTGTTGATGCCGTCCTTACCCTCACCGTAGTGCACACTCATCTCGCTGTCTGTCACCGCAGAACGGAACTTTTTCATAATAACGCCGGGCTCGTCCGTCAGGTACACTGTGCCCTTGGGATTGGGGTCGGACTTGCTCATCTTGCGGGTGGGGTCTTGCAGGCTCATCACCCGGGCGCCGCTCTTGGGAATGTAGGCTTCCGGCACGGTAAACACCTTGCCGTAAATGCCGTTAAAGCGTTCTGCAATATCCCTTGCAATTTCCAAATGCTGCTTTTGGTCCGCACCTACCGGTACAATATCCGACTGGTACAGCAAAATATCCGCCGCCATCAGGCAAGGATAGGTAAACAGCCCGGCATTCACATTGTCCGCGTGCTGCTTGGACTTGTCCTTAAACTGGGTCATACGGGACAGCTCGCCAAACTGGGTGTAGCAGTTCAGCAGCCAGCCCAGCTGGGAATGGGTGGGCACATGGGACTGGATAAACACAATACCCTTGTCCGGATCCAAACCCAAAGCCAACAGCATAGCGTACAGCTCCGTGGTCTGCCGCCGCAGCTTTTGCGGGTCCTGGCGCACGGTAATGGAATGCAGGTCTGCTACGCCGTAAATGGTATCATATTCTTCTTGAAAGGCGCTCCAGCCCTTCATCGCCCCCAGGTAATTGCCCAAGGTGGGAATGGAGGTGGGCTGAATCAGCGACAGGCTGCGCTTTTTCCGTTCTACTTTTACTTCTTCAGACATAATTCTTTGCTCCTTTATTTGCTGCGCAGATCGGCAGCTACTTCACCCAATCGGTGCACACCGGCCACAATGGCCTCGTCAGACGGGGTGGAGAAATTCAGCCGAATATGGTGGCTGACTGCCTTGTCGTCCATCATAAAGGCGTTGCCGGGCACCACAGCCACCTGTTTGGCAATGGCACGCTTACAAAAGTCCAACATATCCACATCGCCGGGCAGCTTGCACCAAATGAACAGACCGCCCTGGGGCCGCACATACTCCACAAAATCGCCCAGATCACTGTCAATGCAGTTGCACATCAGCTCCAGCTTTTTGCGATAAATGCCGCGGATCTTCTCAATATGGGCGTCCACATCATACTGCCGGAACCACTGGTACACGATCATCTGATTCAGCATAGCGGTATGCACATCCTCCGCCTGCTTGCCCACGGTCATTTTGGCCAGCACCGGCTTGGGACCCACGCAGTAGGCCACCCGCAGACCCGGGGACAAGATCTTGGAGAAGGAACCGGCATAGATCACAATGCCGTCCGTATCCATACTCTTAATGGTGGGCAGCGGCTCACCGGCCACCCGCAGATCGCCATAAGGGTTATCCTCCAGGATCAGCACACCATACTGCTTGGCAAGGGCGTACACCTGCCGCCGTTTCTCCAGGCTCATGGTGGCGCCGGAGGGGTTTTGGAAGTTGGGAATGGTGTAGATAAATCGGGCGCCCGGGTTCTCCTGCAACACCCGCTCCAAAGCGGCGGTGTCCATACCGTCTGCCTCCATCGGCACACCGGCCAGCTTACAGCCGTAGGAGCGGAAGCAGTTCAGCGAGCCGATAAAGGACGGTTCCTCGCAGATCACCGTGTCGCCCTCGTTGCACAGCACCTTGGTAACCAGGTCCATAATTTGGGTCGCACCGCTGACGATCAGCAGATCGTCCCCATCGGTACCGATCTTTTCCCGACGGGCAAGCCAGTCCCGCACCGTGTCCCGCAGGGGCTGATACCCCTCGGACACGCCGTACTGCAAGGCATCAATGGGCGTTTTTTGCAGAATATCGGCGGTAATGGCCCGTACCTCGTCCACCGGAAAAGCATCCGGCGCCGGGTTGCCCGCTGCCAGCGGAATAATGGCCGGGTCGGCGGTAGCCTTCAAGATCTCTCGAATGGCGCTGGGTTGCAGTGCGGAGATCTTGTTTGAAAATGTGTATTCCATTAAGAATCGCTGTCCTTCTTTTGCAGCAAAGTCAGCACAAAGTTGGCTAAGATGGCTGCGTTATTATTCTTGGTATTCTCCACATATTTGGACTGAAACGCATAAAGCGCGTCATAGTCATAAGCCGCCGCGCGCAGGCTGTCTGCCAGCGCATCCGCGTCCGTAAAGGTGGCAGCAGGCATCTCCTGCCGCAAGTCCACATTCAGCCCCCGATCCCGCATATACAGATCATAATCCGGCACAAAGAAATACAGGGGTTTCATTAAGAGGGACGCCTCAAAGGCGCAGGCGGAATAGTCCGTCACGATGGCATCTGCCAACTGCATCAAATCATAGGTGGAGTAGTTGCCGTGGATACTGAATTCCGGATCCGGCTTTACCTTGCTCAGCGGGTGGGTACGCACCACCAACCGGTAGGTCTCCTGCTCCGCAAAGGCCAATTTCAGCTCCTGGGCCACATAGGCCTCTCGATCTCGGAAAGTGGGCAGATACAGCACCAGCCGCCGGTCACTGAGACCCGGGTTCTCTGCATAAAAGCGCTGCGCCAGCCCCTCTTTGGGAGTCACAATATCGTCCACCCGAGGCAGGGAGCAAATTTTGATCTTCTCCGCCGGACAGCCAAAGGCTTCCATATAAAACCGCGCGGTGGCTGCCGAGGGGCACAACACATAGTCGTAACCTCGGTGCATATGCATGGCGTGGCTCAAGCGGGCGTCCCGCCCCTCCTTGGTGCCTAGGGATTGCAAGCCGAATTTCTTAACGGCCCCCAGTGCGTGCCACATCTGCACCACCTGCACGCCGTCTTTATGCCGCAGGCAGGACACAGCGATGGAGTAAGTGTCTACGATCACCACTTTGGAGGAAGCCAGGGCTTTCATATCCCCCACCAAATGGCCGAAATAGCGAAGCTTGCCGGCAAAGCCGTCCTCCATCATTTGCAGCCGAAACACCTGGCGGGTGCCGGGAGCTTTCTCCTCTATGGCCTGTTCCAGCAGCTGCATATCCAGACTCTTCTCGTTGCTTTGGCGAGAGAGATAGACCACCTGATCCTGCACCTTACAAAACGCCTTTAAGGGCAGATAAATCAGCTGCAGCAGCGCCTGAAACAGATAAACAAACAGAATTTTCATAAAATTTTACGCATAGAGCGGGTATTTTTTGCAGATTTCTGCCACGCCCGCTGCAATGTTCTCTTTTTGATTGTCAAAGTCCGTGATGGCCAGGTAAATATACTCGGCGATCTTGTCCATATCCTCCGTATTCAGTCCACGAGTGGTGGCTGCCGGGGTACCGATCCGCACACCGGAGGTGATAAAGGGAGACAGGGGCTCGTTGGGCACGGTATTCTTGTTCAGGGTGATATGCACCTCGTCCAGCCGGTGCTCCAGCTCCTTGCCGGTCACATCGGTGCCAATCAGGCTCAGCAGACACAGGTGGTTATCCGTGCCGCCGGACACCAGGTTCAGCCCACGGTCGGTAAGTCCCTTCGCCAGTGCTTTGGCGTTGTCGATCACCCGCTGCTGGTAGGCTTTGAATTCCGGCTTCAGCGCCTCGCCAAAGCACACGGCCTTGGCGGCAATAATGTGCATCAGCGGGCCGCCCTGGGTACCGGGGAACACGGCGGAATTCAGCTTTTTGATCAGATAGGGATTGTTGCACAGGATCAGGCCGCCCCGAGGACCGCGCAGGGTCTTATGGGTAGTGGTCGTCACCACATCGGCGCAAGGCACCGGGCTTTGGTGCAGACCCGCTGCCACCAAGCCGGCAATGTGGGCCATATCCACCATGAACATAGCACCGTTGGCATGGGCAATATCCGCCATAGTCTGGAAGTCAATCTCCCGAGGATAGGCGGAGGCACCGGCCACAATCAACTTGGGCTTCACTTTATTCACCTGCTTGGCAAATGCCGCATAGTCAATAAAACCCTCGTCATTGACGCCGTAGGGCACAAAGTTAAAGTACTTGCCGCTGATGTTCACGGGAGAGCCGTGTGTCAGGTGGCCGCCGTTGTCCAGCGCCATACCCATCACCGTGTCACCCGGCTTCAGCAAAGCAAAATAGACAGCCGTGTTGGCCTGGGCACCGGAGTGGGGCTGCACATTGGCATACTTGGCACCAAACAGTTTGCAGGCGCGCTCAATGGCGATCTTCTCCACCACATCCACATACTGGCAACCGCCGTAGTAGCGCTTGCCGGGCAGACCTTCGGCATATTTGTTGGTGAGCACAGAGCCCATAGCCGCCATCACAGCGGGAGACACCAGGTTCTCCGATGCGATCAGCTCAATATTATCCCGCTGGCGTTGCAGCTCCTGGTTCATTGCCGCAGCAACTTCCGGGTCCGCACCTGCCACCTGGGCAATGGAATCATAGTAATCCGAATACATAAAATCGTCCTCCGTTCTTTGTTTTGGCTTAGAACTTATACGCATTATCATACCATATTTTAGCAGCATATACAACAGAAAGTTGCGATTTTGACCGGGAAGTGACCCGCTCGGCGGCTGAATGCGGATTTTGCACTTGATATTGGCGGGGCTTTGTGGTAAAATTGACGGGTATTTTAGACTAAGACTGAAGGAGTGATTGGATGAGCGGACATTCCAAATGGAGCACCATTAAGCGCAAAAAGGGCGCCAACGACGCCGCCAGAGCCAAGGTCTTTACCAAGATCGGGCGCGAACTGGCCGTTGCCGTAAAGCAGGGCGGCCCGGACCCCAGTGTAAACACCAAGTTAAAGGACATTATCGCCAAGGCCAAGCAGAATAATGTGCCCGGCGACAATATTGATCGTATGCTTAAGAAGGCGGCCGGCGAGACGGACACCGCCAACTATGAAGAGATCGTGTATGAGGGCTACGGTCCCAGCGGCGTGGCCGTGGTGGTAGAGGCCCTGACCGACAACCGCAACCGCACCGCCGGTGAGGTTCGCCATTACTTTGATAAGGCCGGCGGCAATATGGGCACCCAGGGCTCCGTGACCTTTATGTTCAGCCGTCAGGGGGTTATCGTCATTGAGCGCGAGGATGTGGACGAGGACCAGCTGATGGAGGACGCACTGGAGGCCGGCGCTGCCGACTTCCTCACCGATGATACGGATATTTTTGAAATTCGCACCGAGCCCAACGATGTGGGTGCCGTGCGGGACGAGCTGGAGGGCAAGGGCTACAAGATCCTTTCCTCTGAGCCGGCGTATATCCCTACCACCTACACCCGCCTGGAAAGTCAGGACGATATGATGAAGATGGCCCGGATGATCGAGATGTTCGAGGACAACGACGATGTGCAGAACATTTGGCACAACTGGGAAAACGAGGACGAATACGAGGGCTAACGCCGAATAGCAAATATAAAAAGAGTTCCCTAATCAAAGGGAACTCTTTTTTGTATGTTGAGGGTTATTGGACAGGACGATCCCGCCACCGTTTACACAAGAAAGGCAAAAATCAACTTGGCTCCCCTTTTATGCAATAAAGGGGAGCTGTCAGCGCAGCCGACTGAGGGGATAAAAAACGAAACAATCTTTTCTCACATCACCGAGGTATGCTGGAGGATAAAGCGCTCCAGTGCCGGGGCGATAAATTTGGCATGACCGGCAGCGTTGGGGTGAATGCTATCTGCCATATAGGTGTCGCGAAACGCTTTGCTGCGCATCTGCATGCCACTCTCCCGGGTCAAATCCAGCACCGGAAAACTGTACAGCGCCGCCACTTGGCGAATGGCGTCTGCATAATCAACTAAGGTTTTGGTCGGCTCTACGGTGCCCTTGGTACCATCCGAGCAATCGTGGCGGGGCAGCGGAGTTACCAAAATCACCAGCGCATTCGGGTACTTGGCGCTAAGCAAATCGCATGTAAACTTTAACCGGCCGTAAAAGCTCTCCGTGTTGGCATCGTCTGCCATGGTGCCCAAAGGCATAGCCACCGAACGACCGAAATCATTGGTGCCGGCAAAAATGGTAACCAAATCCGCGTCTTTATTCTTGTCTGCATTCACATAAGCCGGCATGCTGTGCTGGCCGACTGCGGTACCTGCAGTCACCGTATAACCCATGCTGTTCATGGCGTGCATGCTGCCGGAGATCAGCTGCAAGCCTAAATCCTTGGCGATCAGATGAGAATACAGCTGGGTGTCCGGATCGTCCAGCTGAAAGCCGGCGCTGATACTGTCGCCAAAGGCTACCCACTTTTTGCCATGCCAGTAGGCTTTTGCGCCGGAAAGCGCCTGCACCTGCTGCTCCAGATCTGTAATTTTTTGGGACTGGGCGGTCACCGTTTGCTGCAAAGACTGCAAGCTGTCGTCCTGGGTGGCAACGGTCTGCTGCAAGGTCTCCAGCGCGCTTTGCTGATCGGCCAGCAGCTGCCCTTGGCGAAGCACCGTTTGTTGCAGATCGCCCACGGTCTTGCTCTGTTCCAGCGCCGTCACCCGGCGGATCATACCGTCCACCTTGCTGTTCAGGCTTCGCAGGCTCTTTTGGGCAGCGTACTGCACCGCCGTGGCCTGCACCACCGCCGTGTAGCCGGAATACCGCTTCTTTTTCTTCACCGTCTTATAGGCGCGCACCTTGTAATAATAGGTCTTGCCGCCTTTCAAGTTGCTGTGGGTGCACTTGGTCGCAGAAGTGGTTGCCAGCAGAGTATATTTGCCGCTTTTGGACCCGGCGGTATACACCTGGTAGCCGCTGACTTTCTTAGCTGCCGTCCATTGCAGGGTAATAGATACATTATCATTGGCCTTGGCGCTGAGCTTGGTGGGCTTAGCCACCCCTGCCGCCTGCACAGTCAGCAGCCCGGTAAAAGCCACCAGCAGCGCCAGGCACACCGCCACCAGGCGGTAAATGCGTTTGCGTTTTTCTTTCATCTTCATTCCCCTTTCTATAAAATTCTTGCGGCGGGAGCAAGCCCCCGCCCTACGATCGCATGGCCGGGCTTAAAGGGTCTTGCGCATATAGTCCGGTCGGTATTCCACATAACCATGCTTGGGATAAAAATAGCGGGACTCGAAATAGCTGTTTTTCTCGCCCAAGTGCAGCTTCATCACCGTTCTGCCGTGGGCTTTGGCAAAGTCCTCTGCCACCTGCAAAAGCTGGGAGCCAAGGCCCCGACGCTTCAAATCGGCTTTCACATACAAGCGGTGGATCACCGCCTCGCCATCAGGCAGCAAATTGCACCCCACGGAGCCGACCACCCGGTCCCGCTCGTCCAGCATGATCCAAAAGCAGTCACCCTTGCTAAAATAAGCCCCGTCCAGATCCAAAAGGTCCCCATTGAGCGTAGGCACCCGGCCTAAAGCGTCCTTGGCTGCCAACACCATAAAGATCAGATCATCACGGTATTTGGGCGTATAAACGATGATTTTCATGCTTACCCTTTCTAAAAACCCGGCACAAGTGAGGAACTGCGCCGGGTGTGTTGCGTATGGCTACGCCGTATTTTTCATTATCTATGCACCGGGGGCGGCAGGTCCGGCGGGCCGTCCTGATCCCGATTGCCGGAGGTCTGCATTTCCTCGTACTGGCGCATTTTCTCTGCCCTGCGCTTGCTCTTACGGCGCGCGTTGCGGATAAACAGATACAGGTACACCAGCACAAACAGCACAGCGGCGCCCAGCACGATCCGCACCACAGTCAGGGAGAAAAACGCTTTAACGGCGTTGAGAATTTTTAAGAAAGTGGACAGCTCCACCCGATTGGCAGCCACCAGCTGCACCGTTGCCACCACCTGGTCTGCGTAGACGATCTCCGCCTTGCAGATCTTCTGTCCTTTTTCCACCGGGGCCTGCACGCTCTCCGGCTTATCCACCGCCCGAATGATCACGGCGGATTTGTCCAGCCCGGCGGGCACGATGGTGTTTACATCTTTCTCTGCCATCAGCTGCACCGCGTCTGCGTCCTTGCCGTTTTCTACCGGCACTTCGTCGATCACATCATTTGCGCTGACCAAGGTAGTATATTTCAGTGAGTCAAAGGCCCAGTCAAACAAGGACGCGGCGTCAATAAACGAGCATTTCTCCACATAGCCGTCGTTGTTATAGTCGATCACCGGTGCGCCAAGCACCACAGCCAAATAGTTGTAACCGTCCTTAGACGCCTTAGTGATCACGCAGTAGCCCGCCTCCTCGGTGGAGCCGGTCTTAATGCCGCTGGCGTACTCGTAATAGTAAGACACATAGCCGCTTTGCAGCATTAAGTTGGTGTGGGTAAAGGTGGTATTCTTGTACTTGTACTGCACGGTGGTGCTGATTTTCTCAAAGGTGTCGTTTTGCAGCGCCTTTAAAGTGATCTTCGCCAGATCGGCAGCGGTGGAATAGTGGTTGGGGTCGTGAAGGCCGTCCGGGTTCACAAAATGGGTATTCTTGCACCCCAGGGACTGAACCCAGCTGTTCATCTCCGCCACAAAGGCGTCCGTAGAGCCGGAAACAAACTCCGCCAGCACATGGCAGGCGTCACAGGCAGAATGAACCATAGTAAGATATAGCAGCTGTTCAATGGTCAGGCTCTCCCCCACTTTCAGCCCGGCCGTCTGTGCTCCGGTGCCCAGCACAGCGTCGTAGGCACTTTGGCTCACCTTGGTCTTTTGGCTCAGGTCCTTCACTTTATTCAACACCACCATGGTGGTGACAATCTTGGTCAAAGAAGCCGGGTACATCCGCTTGTCCTGATTTTTCTCCGCCACCACAGGGAAGGACGGATCATCCAGGCTAAGGAGCATATAGGCCTGGGAATACAGCTTGCGGTCCGGCTTATACACTGCGGCAGAGGCAGAAAAGCCCGGCACGCAGAACACGGCGGACAGCAGCAAAACGAAAGATAAAAAGAAAGAGACAGTTTTTTTCATGGAACTTGACACCCGAACAAATTAAAGATATTATAATACTTAGTCTATCATCTTTGGGCCCAATTGAAAAGCCCAAATGCGTAAAAACTTTTTGAATTTTTCGGAGCGAATTATGATTTACATTACCGGCGACACCCACGGAGATCTGTCCCACTTCAAAGACCCTAAGCTCAAGCGCCTGGGGGAGAAAGATATTGTCATCGTCTGCGGCGACTTTGGCTTTCTTTGGGACCCCAACGATCCTAGGGAAAAGCGCAACCTGGAGTGGCTGAAAAAGCGCAAGTACACCATCTGCTTTTTAGACGGCGCGCATGAGAATTATGATATGCTGGACAGCTATACCCCCTACCGCTGGAAAGGCGGCAACACCCACAAGATCGCCGACAACATTTACCACCTAATGCGGGGCGAGATGTTTATGTTTGAGAACAAGACCTTCTTTGTGATGGGCGGTGGCGAAAGCGAGGACAAGGATATGCGAGAGGACGGGGTCAGCTGGTGGAAAGCGGAGCTGCCCACCGCCGAGGACCTGAAAAACGGCCAGGATAATCTGCGAGAGTATAAGTACGCCGTCAACTATGTGCTCACCTACGAGGCTCCGGCCATTGCCAAGGACTTCTTAAAGCTGCACACCAACAAGGGCGTGCACATTACCCCGCTGAACACCTACCTGCAAGAGCTGATGAAGCAGGTGGAGTATATGCACTGGTACTTTGGCAGCCTGCACACCGACCTGGAGGTCAGCAAAAAAATGACCGCCGTGTTTAACGAATTCATCGAGATTTAGTGCAGCTTAGCAGATAAAACGACAAAGCACCCACATTCTTTACGAATGCGGGTGCTTGTTTATTTTATGAAAATGCGATTAAACCGGTAGGAGCGGATCGTATCTGCCCGCTTTTATCCCCTCAGTCGCATAAATGCGACTGCTTGCCTTGATAAAAACAAGGGGAGCCGCATTGTGTATAATCAGCCTCCCTTGTGTAAAGGGTGACTCCCCGCAGTGCGGGGAGATGTCGCGCAGCGACAGAGGGGACGGGCACCGGTTAGGTGGTGGCAACGCCGCAAGGCGTTGACGGAGGGATTGGCGGGCGGCAATGACAAGAATGTATTACTTCTTGGTGGTCACGCTCTTGGCCTTACTCCACCCGGAGTAGAGTTTTACGCTCTTGCCACCGATTTTAACGGTTTTATAGGTGCGTACCCGCACATAATACTTCTTCTTAGCGGACAGCTTGCTCACGGACTTAGAAGTGGTCTTATTCTTGCTGATCGTCACCGTCTTGGCACTCTTGAACTTGCTGCTGGTACTATACTGCACCTGGTAGCCGGTGGTTTGCGTCGCCTGCTTTTTCCAAGTGACCTTAAAGCCTTTCTTGGCAGCGGTGACTTTAGATACGCCGGTGCCTTTTGGATTGATATTGTAGGTCAGGCTCTTTGTACCGCTGTAATTGCCCTTGAGGGTCACTTTTACGGTGTATTTGCCCACATTCTTCATACCCTTAGGGTAGCTGACGGTATAATCCGTACCGTTCTTCAGGGCTTTGCCCTTACTGTCTTTCACGGTCACAGACGGTTTTTGCACCTTGCCGTTATAGGTATAGGCGGTCTTATTCAGCTTGATGGTATTGACCTTATAGTATGTCTGCAAGGTCTTGGTATAAGTGGCCTTACATCCGGTACGGGAACAAGCATAAGTTGCCGTCCGCTTGCCGTCCTTAGAAGTCGTGGCCTTGGTCAAGGCACGGCTTTTTTCTTTATAATTATGACCCAGCGCCGGGACAATATCCCGGTGCACCTCATCTGCGCAAATGGTGCAGAAGTAGGGCGTGTAGCCCGCAGTGGTGCAGGTAGGCAGTACAGAAGCTTTCGGTCGGTAGTTATGATTTAAATTGAAATTCGCTGTGGCGGTATAACCCATATAGTGCACCACCACAGTATTCGTGCCGCAACTACCACAAGTGGACAAATCTATAATCACATCAACATCGTCTACTGTCAGACTGCCCAAAGCATCCTTATACTTCCACTCTATATGAGCACCAGAACGATCCACAATCAGCAGTTTCATCGCATTCAGCACCGCCTGCTGGCTGTAAGTGGTAAACTCTTCTTGGTCCAGATATAACCGCAGTCCCACCTCCTGGGACAGAGTGCCGCTTTGGCTGCTAGTCAGGTTCACATCTACGGTAGCACCCTTAGCGGACGTTTTGCCCTTCACGGAATAGGTATAAGTTTTGCCCTTTTCCAGCTTAGCGGTCAAGTAGGGGCGTGGATAATTCTTAACTGTGGTGCCTTCATGGTTTGGATATTCAAAATCCGTCACGGTACCGTCCGGCCTCGTCAGACTGGCATCGAGATTTCGTCCACCTCCGCCGTCCCCATGGCCATTCAGATTCAAAGTATATTCCGCCGTGTACTGGGGGGTAAAGGTCAAAGTTGCTGTCTCGCCGGCGCCAAATGAAAAGGCGTTGTCCCGGGGACGGAACAGATAATTTTGATTTAAGTCCACAGTGGTGGCTGCACACGCCGTCACCGGCAGGGTGCACACCATCAGCAGAAACGCCAGCAGAAAACTGCCCAGGCGTATAGTTTTTTTCATAATCGCACTCCTTTGCTGCCCTTATTGTAGCACAGGCCGGGCAGATTGTAAACAGGAAAGGTCTGTCAATAGGTATAGCGCAGCACGGCGGAATACACCGTGTGCAGGGCGCCGTCTGCGTCTGCATAAGTCAGGTACGCCCGCGCGGCGGCAGTGCCCACATGGGCGGAAATGCCGTAGTACAGCACAAACTGGCCTTCCGGCTCCGTAGAGCGGTTTTGAGCGCAGCGCACCGTGCCGGCGTCCGTACCGGTGCCCGGCTTACCAGCCATCTCCAGCACCAGGTCATCGTCTGCCAAATTCTTGCCGTACAGGAAGCCGGAGGTCACCAACCGGTTCCCCTCCCCGGCCATGGACCGGGTGGCAGCAAACATCACCCGCCCGGTATCCGACTGCAACTGGGCGGAAAGCAGCGACACAGAGGGCACCGGCGTCAGATCATCGGTGCGCTTCTCCAGCGCCAAATCGGCAACCGCATAGAAGCTATACCGGCTGCCATAACCCAGCACCCGCCCATCGGCTGAAAAGCCCTTGGCATCTGCCGCAAACACAGTAACCCGCGCCCCATAGGCAACAGTCAGACTGTCCCGGGCAGTTTGGCTGCCGCACTGCAAGGTGCAACCGGGGGCGGTGATGGTCAGCTGCTTGGCTCCACCGGCGCGGTACAGTGCCTGCACGGTCAGGGATCCGGTGGCGCTGTGGATCTGCGTCGGCGTATAGGACCAGCCGACAAAAGTATAGCCGGTGTAGGTAGGCGGCGTGGGGATCTTTACATCCGCGGCACTGTCCACCTGTTGATAAGACAGCACATTGGAAAACGGGTCAATAAACAAAAAGGTCAGCCGGTCGCTGTTGTCCAAAAACAGCGGCGTGTAGGTGGCGCTGGCCACCGGGGTAAAGGTATAGCTGGCATCGCCGGACAAAATCTTATTCCCCTGCTGCCAACCGGCAAAACGGCAGCCGCTATTGGGCAGAGCCAGCAGCGTGCAGTCCTTGCCCCGATCCACATAAATCCGGCCGCCGGCGGTCACGTCCGTATCGTTAAACAGCAGCGCGCCCATATCCGCGCCGGGGGTAGCAATGCAAAAGCCGTCGTAGTCTACAAAATTTGCCCGTGTGGTCGCGCTGCACCGGCTGCACCCCAGCAGGTCATAACCGCGGGCAGTGGGCGTAGCCGCCACCCGTTCCAGCAGCACAGAATAGTCGTGGGCCAAATTAAAATCCGCCGTGGCGGTGTAGCCCATATAGTGCACCTGTACCGTGTTCTTGCCGCAAGCACCGCAAGCGGACAGATCCACGATCACATCGGCGCCGCCCACCAACAGGCTCCCCATCGCATCCTTATACTTCCATTCTAAGTGGGCGCCGGTGCGATCCACAATCAGCAGCTTCATTGCATTCAGCACCGCCTGCTGGCTGTAAGCGGTAAATTCCGTTTGGTCCAGATACAGCCGCAGCCCCACCTCCTGGGAAAGGGTGCCGCTTTCGCCGCTGGTAAAGTCCACATCTACTGTTGCGCCGGTACTGGTTGCCGTCCAGCCCCAAACCGAGTAGGTATAGGTTTTGCCCTGCTCCAAGGTAGCGGTCAGGTACGGATGGCTGTAATCCTTAACGGTAGAACCGGTACGGTTAGGGTATTCAAAGGCCGTGACCGTGCCGTCCGGGTTCGTCAGGCTGGCACGGATATTCCGCCCGCCTGTCACATGGCCGTACAGCTTTAAGGTGTATTCCGCCGTGTACTGGGGCGTAAAGGTCAGGTTTGCCGTCTCACCGGAGCCAAAGGAAAAGGCATTCGTCCGGGTACGGAACAGGTAATTTTGGTTCAGATCTACCGAGGTGGTGGCACCGTAAGTGACCCCCGGCAGGGCACAGCAGACCAGTACCAACGCCAGCACCAGGCACGCCAAGCGCTTTGTCATTTTTTTCATACCGCCGCCTCCAATTCGTTTCGTCTGCTTTCATTGTACCATAAGTGCCGCTCCATTGCCATAGAAAAACAAAAAAAGCCGACGGTCACCCCGCCGATCCGTACAATACCGACCCGGTGCACCCAACCGGCCGCACCGATAAAGCAAAAAAAATCGAGCCGAGGGATTGCTCCCTCGGCTCTTTTCGCTCGAGCAATTATTTTACTAATTGCAATTAGTCGTCTTCGCCACCAATAATTTCAGGACCGCTTGCGGTCATCACATTGATCTGCTGAAATTCCTTGACGTCGACAACAGGCTTAGAATAAGCTTCTTTCATGAAGACATTCCTCCTATTCCTAAATTGCCTTATATCGCTGCCGGCAGTTGCCCGCCGGCAGGAGCGATAAATAGGTGTTTACGCGATTAAGCGTAAGTGTGGTTCATCACATCAGAGTACACGGTCTTCACTTTGCCATTCTGATCCTTGTAGGTCAAGAATGCCTTAGCAGAGGCAGTGCCGGTCTGAGCGGAGATACCATAGCTCAGGATGAACTGGGTGCTGCCCTCGGTGCTGTTGGCATAAGCAGCCTTCACAACGCCGGAGTTATCAGCGGAACCCTTCTTGCCAACGTTGGCCAGAGTCAGGTCAGCATCGGACAGGTTCTTACCATACACGAAACCGGACTTCAGGTAAGTGCAGCCATCCACCATAGCGCGGGTAGCAACGAACTCAACCTTGTAAGAACCGGCAACCTGGTTGGCAGAAACAGCAGCCACAACGGGAGCCTGGGTGGTAGCGGAAGCAGCCTTCACAGTTACATCAGAAGCAACATAGAAGGTGTAGCTGTCGCCGTAAGCAACGATCTTGCCGTCGATAGCCCAAGCAGTAGCGCCGGCCTTAGACACGGTTACCTGGGTGCCGTAAGGAACGTCAGCCAGAGTGCCCTGTGCGGAGTTGCTGCCGTAAGCAACGGTAGCATCAGCGTCAGTGGTTACAGTGTAGGTAGCGGCAGCGTCCTTCTCATACTGTGCATAAACAGTCATGGAGGAGGTAGCGGCCTTAATGGTAGCCTCATCTGCGGACCAACTGGTGAAGGTGTAGCCGGTGTAGGTGGGCGCCTGCGGGATCTTCACATCTGCGCCGGAAGCAACAGACTGAGAAGAGATCACGTTGTTGAACATATCAACAAAGGTGAACTGAACGGGCTTAGCGGACTCAGCGAACACGGGCGTGTAGGTGATGTCAGCGATAGCCACGGTGGTGTAGGTAGCATCGGTGGAAACGATCTTGTTACCGGTCTGCCAGCCTACGAAGGTGCAGTTCTCATTGGGAGTCGCAACCAGGGTGTAAGTGCCGTTCTCAGCGAACTTCTTGGAACCGCCGGCGGTCACATCCTGACCTGCCAGGGTTACAGAGCCGTTCTCCACAGCATTTACAGTTACGGTCACACCAGCCAGAGCCGGAGCAGTCTCCTTGGTGTAGGAGTAGCCGCAGTCCTTACAGGTGTAAGTGGTGATCTCGGCCTGATCCAGAGTTGCCTCCTGGGTCACCTTAGCGGTGAAGTCGCAGGCCTTGGTCTCCTTGTGAGAAGCGTCGTTTGCACATACACGGCTGTGCTGTGCATCAGCACCCTCGGTGCCCTCAACATGCTTCCACTCGCCCCAGTTATGATCGGTAGCCGGGATAGCTACAGTGTAGGTGCCGCCGCACTCGGTGCAGGTAAAGGTCTTCACGCCGGGCTCAGTGCAGGTAGCAGCCTTGGTCTCCACACCATTATCGAAGGTGCACTTGTCAGTCTTAGTAGGCTGGCTGCAGGTACCCTCGCCGGTGCAGGTTGCAGTGTGGGTGTAATCCTTACCCTCAACGAAGGCCTGACCGCTGGTGTAATCAGCAACGGGAGCGCCGTAGTTGTGGGTATGACCCAGAGCGGGCTTGGTCTCCTTAGTGTAGAAGTAGCCGCAGTCCTTACAGGTGTAAGTGGTGATCTCGGGCAGATCAGAAGTCTGGTTCTGCGTTACCTGAGAAGTAAAGTCACAGGCCTTGGTCTCCGTGTGAGAAGCGTCCTTGCCGCAAACGCGGGTATGGGTGGCATCAGCCTCAGCAGTTGCAGCGTCATGCTTCCACTCGCCCCAAGCGTGGCCGGTAGCGGGGATAACCACGTTATTCTCAACGCTGATCACATAGCCGCAATCGGAGCAGCTGGTGGTCACGGTCTTAGAACCGTCCTTACCGCAGGTGGCATCCACAATGTTGCTGTCCATAGTCTGCGGATTATGCGGCGTGGTGGTCAGCTTAGCAGTGAAGGTGGTGTCTTTGGAGATGGTCGCTGTGGTGGGATCGGTATCCCAAGCATAGCTGTAGTGGCCGGCAGCATCGGGAGCCTTGGTGGGCAGAGCCGGTACAGAAGCGGGGCTCTTGCCCTCTTCCACTTTCTCGGTGCCCAGAGAAGCGCCGTCCTCGGTCACATAGTTTACGGTGTAAGACTTGGTCTCCGGAGCGCTGTTGCCAGCGATCTTCAGAGTACCGGCTGCATCAGCAGTTCCGGCCATGTCAACCTTGCCATTAAATGTAAACATACGAGTAGTATCGTTTGAGCCCATATAGTAGGTGGACAGACCCGGATTCGGATTAAAGGTCAACAAATCATCAGAAATAACCGTACCAGCTGCAACCTGGAAGCCAAAAGTACCCAGATACAGGCCATCCAGCTTAACACCCAGGTCATCAGCGCCGCCTAAAGGACCGCTCTGCTCAAAGGTGTAGGTGTCGCCGGTGTAAACAACGCTGCCTTTGGTGGGCAATTTCTTATGAGCAATACTCAGGTAATAAGAAGTATTACGATACTTACTAGCACCATCGATCAGATAAGGATTACCATCGGCGTCGCTGACTTCAGACTCAGTCGGAAGCACGCGACCGTCACCGGCAGTAAAGCCCTTAGCAGTTCTCTTACCCATGCTCAGTGCTTTGTCCCAGCTAAAGCTCAACTGGCAGTTACCAAACTGACCACCGGTGTTCTTCAAAATGAAAGATGCGGTTACATAATACTTGCCGCTCTTAATAGCAGATGCCGGAAAATCGGTGCTGTTTGCAGTCTTACCGGTCAGGTCAACCTTGGAAAGGTCTGCAACAGTATCGTTGTCAGCAAGAGTTCTGCCATTCCTCATCACCATTGGTGATAAAGTTCTTGTTATTTCCGTTGTAAGCAGTTCCATACGATATCAATCTCCGGAGAAATATCAGCTGCAGAAACATAGTCCGCTGCATCTACATATTGACCGGG
>ENA-OQIL01000124-OQIL01000124.1-human-gut-metagenome-genome-assembly--contig:-NODE-124-length-38112-cov-3.844070_pt1 | contig 38112 bp, 28 predicted proteins | sample MGYA00242583_ERZ504748 | MGnify/ENA primary metagenome ERZ504748 (study PRJEB26092, sample SAMD00036191) | human gut metagenome | host: Homo sapiens | study: EMG produced TPA metagenomics assembly of...
CGTGGCATACGACGGCGCCGTGTTTAAGGGCACGCCCTATCGCGATACCGAGGGTAACCCGGTCGCCGCTTATGACGCGCTTGGAGACGATACGTTCATCTATGAGTCCGAGCTCATCGGTAACGAGTATCCGACGCCGCGTTCGACTCGCTCATGCGCGAGCTGCGCGAGCTGGAGGCCGCGCATCCCGAGCTGATCGACCCGTCCAGCCCCACGCAGCGCGTGGGCGGCTACGTGGGCGAGCAGTTCGCTCCCGTGCGCCATGCCCGGCGCATGTACTCGCTGGACAACGCCATGGACCTGGACGAGCTGGACGCGTGGATCGAGCGTGTGACGGAGGCGTTCGGGCGCATGGTGCCCGTGGTGTGCGAGCTCAAGATCGACGGCTCGTCCATCGCGCTCACGTACGAGGACGGCCGCCTGATGCGCGCCGCAACGCGCGGCGACGGCACCACGGGCGAGGACGTCACCGCCAACATGCGCACGGTGAAGGACGTGCCGCTGCGCCTGCGCCAGGGCGCGCTGGGCGGCTTGCGCGACGCGGACGCGCCGGTGGAGCTGCGCGGCGAGGTGTACATGCCGAAGTCCAGCTTCGACGCGCTGAACGTCGCAGCCGTCGAGAACGGCAAGCAGGCGTTCGCGAACCCGCGCAACGCCGCCGCCGGCAGCCTGCGCCAGAAGGACCCGTCTATCACGGCGAACCGCGACCTGTCCACCTTCATCTACGCGGTGGCCGACGAGCGCGCCCTGAACGCAGAGGGCCAGTGGGAGCTTTTGGCGTGGCTGCGCGAGGCTGGCTTCCACGTGAACCCCGACGTCGAGCTGTGCCAGACTCGCGAGGAGGTGCACGCGTTCTGCGAGCGCGCCGTGGCGCGGCGCGAGGACCTGCCCTACGAGATCGACGGCGTGGTGGTGAAGGTGAACTCGTTCGCGCAGCAGGAGTCGATGGGCTACACGGCCCGGGCGCCGCGCTGGGCCGTCGCGTTCAAGTTCCCGCCCGAGGAGAAGACCACGCTGTTGCGCGATATCACCGTGCAGGTGGGACGCACCGGCAAGCTGACGCCCGTGGCCGAGCTCGATCCCGTGGTGGTCGCCGGCTCCACCGTGGCGCGCGCGACGCTGCACAACGAAGACGAGGTGCAGCGCAAGGACGTGCGCGTGGGCGACACCGTCATCGTGCGCAAGGCCGGCGATGTGATCCCCGAGGTGCTGGGGCCGGTGCTGGCGCTGCGCCCCGCCGATGCCGTACAGTGGGAGATGCCGCGCACGTGCCCGTCGTGCGGTTCGCCCGTTATCCGCGAGGAGGGCGAGGTGGACTTCCGCTGCATCTCCATCGACTGCCCGGCCCAAGCGCTGGAGCGTTTGCTGCATTGGGCCAGCCGCGGCGCCATGGACATCGACGGCATGGGCGAGGAGATCGTGTCGCGCCTGGTGGAGAGCGGCCGTTTGAGCGACGTGGCCGACTACTACACGCTGGACGAGGTGGAGCTGTCGCTTCTGGACATGGGCCGTGTGAACAAGGACGGCGAGCCCATCCGCCTGGGGTCCACCGTGGCGAAGAAGCTGGTGGCGGCCATCGACGAGAGCCGCACGCGTCCGTTCGCCCGCGCGCTGTTCGGGCTGGGCATCCGCCACGTGGGCAAGACCATCGCCGAGCTGCTGGCGGCGGCGTACCCGTCCATCGAGGCGCTGATGGAGGCCTCGGAAGAGGATCTTGCCGTCATCGACGGCGTGGGCCCGAAGATCGCGCGCAGCGCGTATTTGTTCCTGCGCACGCCCGACAACGCCGCCGTCATCGAGCGCTTACGCTCGCACGGCGTGGCGCTTGCGGACGAGGCCGCGGACGCGGGCGAGCAGCTGCCGCAGACGCTGGCGGGGCTCACGTTCGTGCTGACGGGCTCGCTCGTGGAAAGCGGGATGACCCGCGACGAGGCGGGCGCTGTGCTCAAGGCGCGCGGCGCGAAGGTGAGCGGCAGCGTGTCGAAGAAGACGAGCTTCGTCGTGGCCGGCGAGGCCGCCGGAAGCAAGTACGACAAGGCCGTCGCCCTCAGCGTCCCCGTGCTGGACGAAGCTGCCCTGCTGCGCATCCTCGAAACCGGCGAGGCTCCGGAGTAGGACGCCCGGGCTCCGTCGCGCCCCGATGTTTCACGGGGAGCATTGCTCGGATGCTCCGCTTGATACATGAGGCTCGACGAGGATCCGTCTCCGACGGATCCGATGTCCTGCGGATGACCCCCATGCATCCTTTTGCTTTCGAAAAGGCAAAAAGTCATCGAATTCGGAAGAAAGAACGTTTACCGCAAGGTCTCGGATCGTTCTGGCAGGAGGAGGCGTTGTTGCGACCAGGCATTATGAGGAAAATCGTTTCGCGTCGTGATAGCGGGCTGCGCCCCGTCTTCCGAATTCGATGCTTTCTTGCCATCGGCTCCCTTGTCGGATGTCGGCAGAAGGAATCCGTCGATGTTTCACGTGAAGCATTCGTACGTTTGGCTTGCGTTCGCCCTTCTTCGTCTGCCGTTCGCCCGGGGGAGTTACGGAAATGAAATTCGTAACATTCGAAAGGAGCCCCCTCTGGTATAGTGTGTTACGCAATTCGAATACGTAACACCTATGGCGGATTCAAGGCGCCGAGGCGTTGAGGGAAGGGAACGGAAGCATGGCAACACTCACGCGACGCGATTTCGCGAAACTGACGGGTGCGACGGCGGCGACGCTGTCGTTGGGCGGGCTGCTGGCAAGCTGCGCGAGCGGCGAGGCCGAGAAGCCGGCCGAAGGCGCGACGGAAGGTGCGGCCGACAAGGCCTCTTCGCAGGTTATCGTCTCGATGACCACCGGATCCGAGCCGGCCGCCGGCTTCGACCCGATGGTGTCGTGGGGCTGCGGCGAGCACGTTCACGAGCCGCTGATCCAGTCCACGCTGATCACCACCGATGCGGACCTCAACTTCAAGAACGACCTCGCCACGTCCTACGAAGCGTCCGAAGACGGCATGACCTGGACGTTCACCGTCCGCGACGACGTGAAGTTCACCGACGGCACCCCGCTCACAGCGCGCGACGTGGCCTTCACCATCAACGGCATCTTGAACTCGGAAGCATCCGAGTGCGACATGTCCATGGTGAAAGAGGCCGTGGCCACCGACGACGCCACCGTCGTCGTGCACATGGAGAAGCCGTTCAACGCGCTGCTGTACACGCTGGCCGTGGTGGGCATCGTGCCCGAGCACGCCTACGGCGACACGTACGGCGACAACCCCATCGGCTCGGGGCGCTACATGCTGGAGCAGTGGGACAAAGGCCAGCAGGTCATCCTCAAGGCGAACCCCGACTACTACGGCGAGGCGCCGAACATCCAGCGCGTCGTGGTAGTGTTCATGGAAGAGGACGCCTCGCTTGCGGCGGCGAAGTCCGGACAGGTCGACGTTGCATACACCTCGGCGACGTTCGCGGCTCAGCAGCCGAGCGGCTACGACTTGCTGAACTGCGCGTCGGTCGACTCTCGCGGCATCTCGCTGCCGGTGATTCCGGCGGGCGCCATGAAAACCGACGAGAAGGGCGAAGCGGCGGCCGGCAACGATGTCACGTGCGACCTGGCCATTCGCCAAGCCATCAACTACGGCGTCGACCGCGACAAGATGATCGACAACGTGCTGAACGGCTACGGCACCGTGGCCTACAGCGTGGGCGACGGCATGCCGTGGTCCTCGCCCGACATGAAGTGCTCCACCGATGTCGAGAAGGCGAAGAAGCTGCTCGACGACGGCGGCTGGACGGCCGGTGCGGACGGCATCCGCGAGAAGGACGGCACGCGCGCTGCGTTCAACCTGTACTACTCGGCCGGCGACACCGTGCGCCAAGGTATCGCCGAGGAGTTCACCAACCAGATGAAAGAGCTGGGCATCGAAGTATCCATCAAGGGCGCCAGCTGGGACGATCTGTACCCGCATCAGTTTACCGATCCGGTGGTGTGGGGCTGGGGCACGAACGCGCCCACCGAGATTTACAACCTGTTCTACTCCAAGGGCACGGGCAACTACGCCTGCTACACGAGCGAAACCACCGACAAGTACCTCGACGAGGCGCTGGCCCAGCCTACTGTGGAAGAGTCGTTCGATCTGTGGAAGAAGGCTCAGTGGGACGGCCAGTCCGGCATCGCGCCGCAGGGGGACGCGCCGTGGGTGTGGTTCGCGAACATCGACCACTTGTACTTTGCGAAGGACAACCTCAAGATCGCGAAGCAGAAGCCTCATCCGCACGGACACGGCTGGTCGCTGGTGAATAACGTCGACCAGTGGTCTTGGGCGTAAGGCTTCTGTGCTCGACGCGCGAGGGGCGGGCAACATCCAGTCGCTCGGCAGTCCTGCTCGCGCGAAACGCCCACTGGGCGTTTCGGCTCGATGGGTGCGGCGCCGCGGAGCGAAGCGGAGCAAGTCCCCGAAGGGGAAACTCGCTTGGTGGGCACCGCGGCGCCCCTCCCGCTGACCGTAACGAGCTTGCGCGTTGGGGGACTGGGCGCCGTTTGCGCTTGTTGAGGGGATTGTTGTGAGGTTTTTTTACTAGTGAGGGTATAGTAGGCGCATGCCGCGATTTGTTGTTCGGAATATCTTGAAATTTCTGCTGCTCATGCTTGCGGTGAGTTTGGTTACGTTTGTGCTGGTCAGCGTTTCTCCTATCGATCCGGTGCAGGCGAACGTGGGGCAGACGGCCTATATCAACATGAGCGAGGCGAAGCGGGCGCAACTGGCCGAATACTGGGGTGTGAACACGCCTTTGTGGGAGCGCTACGCCAACTGGTTCGTCGACCTTCTGCACGGCGATCTGGGGACATCGCTGCGCTTCAATGCGCCGGTGATCGACGTCATCGCCACGCGGGCGGTGAACTCGCTGGCGCTCATGGCCACGGCTTGGGCGGTCAGCGGCGTGCTGGGCTTCGCGTTGGGCATCCTCGCGGGCGCGAACCGCGGCCGTCTGATCGACCGCATCGTGAAGGGGTACTGCTTCCTGTTGGCTTCGGTGCCCACGTTCTGGCTGGGGCTGCTGTTTCTCATCGTGTTCTCGGTGCAGCTGGGGTGGTTCCCGTTCGGCTTCTCGGTGCCCATCGGGGTTGTCGGCGGCCGATGTGACCTTTGCCGACGCGCTGCATCATCTGGCGCTGCCAGCGCTCACGCTGTCGGTGATCGGCGTGGCGAACATCGCGCTGCACACGCGCGAGAAGACTATCGACGTGCTGGAAAGCGATTACGTGCGGTTCGCCCGTGCGCGCGGGTTGAGCACCTGGGGCGCCCTGCGCCACCACGGCCTGCGCAACCTCGCGCTGCCCGCGCTCACGTTGCAATTCGCGTCCATATCCGAGATATTCGGCGGATCGGTGCTGGTGGAGCAGGTATTCTCGTATCCGGGTCTGGGGCAGGCGGCCGTCACGGCCGGCCTCGGCGGCGACGCGGCGCTGTTGGTGGGCATCGCGCTATTCTCCGCCGCCTTCGTGTTCACCGGCAACCTGATAGCCAGCACGCTGTACGGCGTGGTGGATCCCCGCATGCGCAAGGGGGCTGCTCATGGCTGACGAGCGCGTTGAAACCTGCTTAACCTGCGAGTCCGCCGTCGGGTTCGGCAGTTCCCAGTCGCTCGGCAGTCCTGGCTCGCACGAAACGCCCACAGGGCGTTTCGGCTCGATGGGTGCGGCGCCGCGGAGCGAAGCGGAGCAAGTCCCCGAAGGGGAAACTCGCTTGGTGGGAACTGCCGAGCCCAACGGCTCCAAGGATGCCGCGCCGCCCCTTCTGCATGCTCCTCGCGCGGCTCGGGTGGGGAATAGGAGGTTGACGCTGGCGGCGTTTTTGGGTGCTTTGGCGGCGCTGGCGGCTGTGGTGGTCGCGGGGCTCGTCGTCGCGGATGCGGCTACGGCAACCGACTTCTCGATGAAGAACCTCGCTCCCAGCTTCGCCCATCCTTTCGGCACCGACTGGATGGGGCGCGACATGCTGCTGCGCACGCTGGCGGGGCTGTCCACCAGCGTGCTGGTGGGTCTTCTGGCCGCGGGCGTGTCGTCCATCATCGCGCTGGTCATGGGCGCGGTGGCGGCGCTGGGCGGGAAGAAGGCCGATGCCGCGGTCACCTGGCTCATCGACCTCATGCTGGGCATCCCCCATATCGTGCTGCTCATCCTCATCTCGTTCGCGTTGGGGAAGGGCTTCTGGGGCGTCACCATCGGCGTGGCCGTGACGCACTGGCCCAGCCTCGCGCGCGTCGTGCGCGCCGAGATCCTGCAGTGCAAGCAGTCGACGTTCGTGGCTGCGGCGCGGCGGCTGGGGCAGACTCCTCTGCGCATCGCGGCGAAGCACATGGTTCCTTACGTGCTGCCCCAGTTCATCGTGGGGTTGATTCTGCTGTTCCCGCACGCCATCCTGCACGAGGCCGCCGTGACGTTCCTCGGCTTCGGTCTGCCGCCCGAGCAACCCGCCATCGGCGTGATCCTCAGCGAGTCGATGGCGTACCTGTCGGCCGGCATGTGGTGGCTCGCCGTGTTCCCGGGTCTCGCGCTCATCGCGACCGTGCTGCTGTTCGACCTGGCGGGATCCAGCCTGCGCAAGCTCGTCGACCCGCACAGCGCGCAGGAATAGGAGGCCGTCATGGACGAAGCGAACCGCAAGAACCCGCTTGAAACGGACGGCAGGAACCCGCTGCCGGAGCATCTGGCCGCTCGCGAGCGGGCGCTGTACGAGGCCGCTGCCGAGCTGGAGCGCCTGACCGACCAGCTGTTCGGTGCGGAAGGCGCCGGCCGCGACTGCGCGATAGCGTCCGAGGATCCGATCGACGGCCTCGCGCCCGACGTCGTGCCGCACGAGGCTCTTTCGCACAAAGACGCGCAGGTGCACCACCATCATACGCACGCGCCCGTTTCCCGCCACGAGCACGGCCACCACCTGCTGCAGGTGGAGGACCTCAGCGTGGGGTTCCGCATGTACGACGAGGACGCCCCCTTCTTTCGCGCGAAGCAGCGCGAGGTCGAGGTCATCCATTCTTTAAGCATCTCCGTACATGCGGGCGAGATCGTGGCCGTGGTAGGCGCGTCGGGTTCCGGCAAGACGCTTTTGGCCGATGCCGTGTTGGGGCTGTTCGAGCCGAACGCCACGGTGCGCGGCCGCGTCTGGTTCGACGGCGCGCAGCAGGATGCGGCGTCGCTTTCCGCGCTGCGCGGCCACGGCATCTCGCTGGTGCCGCAGAGCGTGAACAACCTCGACCCGCTCATGAAGGTGGGCCGCCAGGTGGAGGGCTTCGCGCGCGCACACGAGTCGCGCGCCGAGCGTCGTCGTCGGCGCGCGCAACTGTTCGAGCGCTACGGACTGCCCGAGGACACGGCGGGGAAGTATCCGCACGAGCTGTCGGGCGGCATGGCGCGCCGCGTTCTTTTGTGCTGCGCGCTCATGGACGACCCGCGCGTCATCGTGGCCGACGAGCCCACGCCCGGCCTCGACCTGGATCTGGCCGTGCGCGCGCTCGACGACTCCGCGCTTCGCCGACGCGGGCGGCGGCGTGATGCTCATCACGCACGACATCGAGCTGGCCCTGCGCGTGGCCGATCGCGTGGCGGTGTTCCGCGACGGCACGGTGGTGGAGGAGACGGCGGTTGCGAACTTCGCGTCTCCCGACCTGCTGCAGCACCCGTTCAGCCGCGAGTTGTGGCATGCGCTTCCCGAGCACGGCTTCGAGGCGCCGGGCGGGTCGACGGAAGGGGGCTCCCATGCTTGAGGCGCGCGGCGTAACCTATGCGTACCCCGGCGCGCGCACGCCGCTGTACCGCGACTTCGACTTGGCCGTCGGCCCTGACGAGCGCGTCGCCATCAGCGCGCCGTCCGGCTTCGGCAAGACCACGCTGTGCCGTATGCTGGCCGGATACGATCGTCCGCAGAAAGGCGAGATCCTCGTGGACGGCGCCCCGCTGCCGAAGCGCGGCATGTGTCCCGTGCAGCTGATCCTGCAGCATCCCGAAACCGCCGTCGACCCGCGCATGCGCATGAGCCAGACGCTGGCCGAAGCAGGAGAGGTGCCTCAGCGCTTGCTGGACGACCTGGGCATCCAGAAACGGTGGCTCGCGCGTTTCCCGCACGAGCTGTCGGGCGGCGAGCTGCAGCGCTTCTGCATCGCCCGCGCGCTGGCGGCGAACCCGCGCTACCTTGTGGCTGACGAGGTGTCCACCATGCTGGACGCTGTCACTCAGGCGCAGATCTGGCGTTTTCTCGTGGCGGAAACGCAGGCTCGCGGCATCGGCCTCGTGTTCGTGTCCCATTCGCACGCGCTCACCGAGCGCATCGCCACCCGCGTGGTGGATTTGGTGGCTCGCTAACGTTCTGTTCGGATAAAAGGTTATTTCTATCCGAAAACATGCTTGCCGAGATATATTCGAGTTTGACTATAATCGTTGAAAAGAATAGTATGGGTGCAGTTCGGATACGAGGGGGCTGTGCGTCTCGTCATGGGTTCGAACGTCGAAGATCGAGAGAACGAGGGAAGGTACTCAATGAAGAAGCACATTCGCATCATGCTCGCGTCCGTGTGCGCGTTTGCCATGGTAGGGGCGTTCGCCCTGATCGGCTGCTCGTCGAATACCGAGCAACAAGCCGGCGAGACGCAGGAAGCCCGCCGAAGAGCAGGCCAAGTCGGAGAGCCATGAGGCCGTGGAGCTGCAGCTGTTCGCCGCGAACTCGCTGTCGAAGGCCATGGACGCTGTACAGGAGCTGTACACGCAGGATCATACCTGGGTGACGTTCAAGGACACGCAGTATCTGTCTTCGGGCGAGCTGAACGAGCAGCTTGCCGGCGGCGCGTACGCCGACGTGCTGATCTCCGCCTCCAAGGGCAAGATGGACGATGCCGTGGAGAAGGGCTATGTCGACGAGGCGACTCGCTTCGACATGTTCAAGAACGACCTCGTGATGGTTGCCGGTGAGGATTCCGAGCTTGCCGCCAAGTACGCTGATCAGAGCTTCACGCTGGACGACCTTGCCACCGGCGATTACACAGTGGCTGTGGGCGATGCCTCTGTGCCGGCCGGCAACTACACCAATCAGGCGCTTTCCACCGTCGGTTGCTTCATCGACGCCGACGGCAAGACCGGCAAGGACAGCGCCGGCACCGACGGCTCCTACGACGGCACGCCGCTGGAGGGCAAGGTGAACTTGCAGAGTTCCGTGGGCAACGTGTGCAAGCAGGCGCAGTCCGGAGCCGTGGACGTGGCGTTCGTGTACAGCTCCGACGTGTACCGCTTCGGCGGCGTGAAGGTTATCGGCGTCGTCCCGGACGACACGCACAAGAACATCATCTACCCGGCTGCCATCTGCAAGGACTCCACGCAGGCCGAGGCTGCAAACGAGTTCATCGAGTGGGCTACCACCAACGCCGATGCCAAGAAGCTTTGGCAGGAGTGGGGCTTCGAGCTGGTTTCCTAGACTAGGCGCACATACGGTATAGTGACAAGGAAAGGATGGGATCGTACACGCCCATCCTTTCCGTGCGACAAGGACGATCTTATGGACAACACTCTAATCGACCGCATCGTTGGCGTCTTCTCTCGCGCTGCGATGCCGATCGTCTCATGCGCTTTGGCAATGGCGATCGCTTTCATCCCCGGCACCGCCCTTGCTGGCGCCGATGAAGAAGGCGATCTCGACGCGCCGAATGCGGCAGCGGGTGGCACATCGGCGCAATCGGCGCAGGAGGACACGGCGATCGACGATGCCGTGAACATCGCCGCCGATGGGAAATCGGCTTCGGTCGAAGGCAGCCCCTTCGCGCTCGAGGATTTCTCGCGTTCCCAGGTGGGCAGCAACAGCGACGTGAACGGCGTCTATGCAGGTTACCGCTATTTCGTCTCGGACGAGTCGGGTAGTCTCGCGGTTGTCGCCACCGACGAGCTCACCGTGGTCCACGTGCCGTCCGAGACTGCGCAGGCCGTGGGATTCGACGCCGAATCGTCCGAGAGCCGAGGTTTCCTCAAGCAGTTGCTCGTGGCTCTCGACGCGCAGAATTCGAAGGGCGGCGCGACGCTGTCCGCCGAGGGAGAGTGGGCGTTCACCGGAGAGCCTGAGTTCGAGCGGGACGGCGTGGTCTACAAGTTCGACCAGGAGCTCAAGCCCGGCGAGTTCTACGTCTGCGTCGTCGGTGCAGACGGCTCCGACGTGACGCAAGCGTCGTATCCCTCCTATGTGCGGCTCACCCATGCCGACTTCGCCACGCTCGCGTCTGCCGACCAGGTGAGCGTGATCGGGGCCCCCGAGGGCTTCGAGGCGTTGGCGTCGTTCTTGAAGGGCATCGACTACAGTCCCTTGTGGGTGACGCTGAAGACGACGCTCACGGCTATCGTGTTCATCTTCGTCCTGGGGCTTTTGGCCGCGTACTTCAGCCTGCGCATCCCCGCGCGGGCGCAGGATATCGCCGATTCCATCTTCACCATCCCCATGGTACTGCCGCCCACGGTGTGCGGCTTTCTGCTGCTGCTGGCGTTCGGCAAGAACACCGCGGTGGGGCAGTGGTTCATCGACATCGGCTTCCCGCTGATATTCAGCTGGCAGGCCACCGTGCTGGCGGCCGTGGTGGTGGCGTTCCCGCTGATGTACCGCAGCGCGCGTGGCGCGTTCGAGAACCTCGATCCGAACATGCTGGACGCGGCCCGCACGTTGGGCTGGAGCAACGCGAAGATATTCTTCAAGCTGATGCTGCCGCTGTCGTGGTCGTCCATCGCGGCGGGCACCGTGCTGTCGTTCGCGCGCGCCCTCGGCGAGTTCGGTGCGACGCTGTTTCTGGCCGGCAACTACCTGGGAATCACGCGTACCATCCCCATCGCCATCTACTTCGAGTGGATGAACGGCAACACCGACGTGGCCATTTTCTGGACGGTTGTCATCATGGCGTTCAGCTTCGTGGTCATCCTGTTCATCAATCTGTGGAGCAGGCGCACCACGAGCTATCGCAGGGGGATGGAAGCGTAATGGGCCCTGTCATCCTGAGCGCAGCGCGCAGCGCGGAGTCGAAGGATCCCGCGCGGCGCAAGCCGAGTGTCTTTGGGAAGGAATTGCCGAAATGAGTCTCGAAGTCAACATACGCAAGTCGTTCTCGTCGTTCACGTTGGACGTGGCGTTCGAGGCAGGGGACGAGACGCTGGGGTTTTTGGGCGCATCGGGATGCGGGAAGAGCCTTACCATGCGATGCATCGCCGGCATCGAGACGCCTGACGAGGGACGCATCGTGGTGAACGATCGGGTGTTCTTCGATTCCGAGCGGAAGATCAACCTCACGCCGCAGCAGCGCAAGACGGCGCTGCTGTTCCAGAGCTACATGCTGTTCCCGAATCTGACGGTGGCCGAGAACGTGGCCGCGGGCATCGGGCGCGAGGCGTCGAAGGCCGATCGCGACGCGCTGGTGGCCGCCGAGCTCAAGCGGTTCGGCCTGGAAGGGTTCGACCGGCGCTATCCGGCTCAGTTGTCGGGCGGCCAGCAGCAGCGCGTGGCGCTGGCCCGCATGCTGGCGGCGCGTCCGGGCATTCTCATGCTGGACGAGCCGTTCTCGGCGCTCGACGCGCACTTGAAGAGCGTGCTGGAGCAGAACCTCGTCAGCCTGTTCGACGCGTTCCACGGCACGGTGCTGTACGTCAGCCACGACATCGACGAGGCGCTGCGCTTCTGCGACCGCATCGCGGTGGTGGAGACCGGGCGCATCACCGAGATGGGCACGGGCGACGACCTGGTGAACCGTCCGCAGTCGCTGGCCGGCGTGAAGCTGTCGGGCTGCAAGAACGCCACGGCGGCTGTTCGCGCGGGCGAGCGTAGCGTGCGTTTGCCGAAGTGGGGCATCGAGGCCGCGACGAGCGCGGCGGTGCCCGAGGACGTGAAGGCGCTCGGCGTGCGCGCGTTCTTCCTGCAACGCGTCGACGGCCCTGGCGAGAACTGCTACCGCGTGCGCGTGGACCGCGTCAGCGACTCGCGCTTCGAGCGCACGGTGCTGCTGGGCTTTCTCGACCGCGACGAGAGCGAGGCTCCCACGGTGTCGCGCACGGACGACGAGATGAAGTATCTGCACCAGCACCTGTTCTGGCGCGTCGACAAGTTGGCCGTGCCCGCCGACGAGCTGCCGCACGAGGGCGAGGAGCTGTGGATCCGCATTCCTCCCAACAAGGTGTACCTGGTATCGCGCTAGAGACGCCCTCGCGCGCAGGTAACGGTGGCGAGGAGCGGCTCGGTGACCCACGCTCTAACGCGCTTCGCCCGTGTATTCAGCGCGCGCCGATCCTTTCGCGATATTGCGCCATGCGGTGATCCGAGGATGCCCTATACTGTATCCTCAGACGAGAAGGGAGTGCGTCCTGTGAAAGACAGCCATGGTCGTACCATCGACTATTTACGCATATCGCTCACCGACCGCTGCAATTTCCGCTGCATCTACTGCATGCCCGAGGAAGGCGTGCAATCGCTCGCGCACGAGGATATCCTGCGCATCGAGGAGATCGAGGAGGCGGTGCGCGTGGCGGCGGGCATGGGCATCCGCAGCATCCGCCTGACGGGCGGCGAGCCTCTCGTGCGCCTCGGCGTGGTGGATCTCGTGCGCGCTATCGCGCATACGCCCGGCATCGAGAACGTGTCGATGACCACGAACGGCGTGCTGTTGCCGAAGATGGCGGCCGACCTCAAGGAAGCGGGCTTGTCGCGCGTGAACATCTCGCTCGACACGCTCGATCCCGCGCAGTTCAGGCAGATCACGCGCCGCGGCGAGCTGCAGCAGACGCTCGACGGCATCGATGCGGCGCTTGCGGCCGGGTTCAACCCCGTGAAGATCAACGCGGTGGCCGTGCGCAGCCTCGACCAGGACTACCTCGCGTTCGCGAAGCTGTCCATCGATCGCCCGCTGCACGTGCGGTTCATCGAGTACATGCCCGTGGGCGAGAGCTCCGGCAGCCATGGCTGCGGCTGGGGCAAGGACGACGTCGTGCCCAGCGAGGAGCTGTTCGAGATCATCAACGAGCGCGCCCGCGCCGCAGGGATGGACGAGCTGGTGCCGGCCGGCAACGACCGCCCGCTCGGGTGGGGGCCCGCGCGCTACTTCGAGTTCCCGAACGCGCAGGGCACGGTGGGCTTCATCAGCCCGCTGTCGCGTCACTTCTGCAGCGAATGCAACCGCCTGCGGTTGACGGCCGACGGCAAGCTGCGCCCGTGCCTGTTCTCGGACGACGAGTACGACGTGCGCACTGCGTTGCGCGCCGGAGACGACCAGGCGGTGCGCGCCGTGTTCGCCGAGGCTTTGGGGGCGAAGCCCGACGAGCACCACGACAAAGTAGGCACCGAGCGCAGCATGTCGCAAATCGGCGGCTAAGAGGTTCCGCTTGCCTACGGCAAGCGGAACCTGCCGACGCTGCGCCGAGGAGCAAGTCCCCGAAGGGGGCGAAGGGACGAGGCGTGCCGCCTTCGCGCGATCCCAAGGGCTCGCGTACCGAAGTACGCTTCGCCCTTGCGGTCCCCCGAATTCGACGCACCTCGACCCTTCTCGCCGACTCACTGCGCCAACCTGCGATCTTTCAACCTGCGAGATACCGAACCAAGGAGATACCCATGACCGAGCAACAGCTGACCCATATCGACGAGCAGGGCGACGTGCGCATGGTGGACGTGTCGCAGAAGGCCGACACCGAGCGCGTCGCCGTGGCCGAGGGCTTCATCGCCATGCATCCCGAAACGCTCGCGCTCATCGTGGAGGGCAAGGCGTCGAAGGCGACGTGCTGGCGTGCGCCCGCGTGGCCGGCGTCATGGCCGCCAAGCAGACGAGCACGCTCATTCCCATGTGCCACCCGCTCAACATCACGAAGGCGAAGGTGGAGTGCGCGCCCGTGGCGGAAGGCGAGCGCACGGACGGCCGCGTCGGCATCCATGTAACTTGCACCTGCGGCGTCACCGGCAAGACCGGCATCGAGATGGAGGCCCTCACCGCCGCCAGCGTGGCGTGCCTCACCGTCTACGACATGTGCAAGGCCGTCGACCGCGGCATGGAGATCATGGACGTGCGCCTGCTCAAGAAAGAAGGCGGCAAGTCCGGCCTCTGGGAACGCGCTTTCTGATTCTCTCTGGCGCCGCGTGCCCAGCATCGGCTGGGACGCGCGGCTTCCCTCTCTCGCCCGTGACGACGAAAGCCGGTACCCGTGGCAGAAACGGGGCGGTTTGGTAAACATGATTCATGTGAACAAGTTTGCAGGTTTCGCCGACCAGGCGTTTTCGGGTCGTTTTTACCTGTGAAGGGCGAACCATGGCTCCGACCGGGCGGGATCGGAGCCTATGGGATTACCAAACCGCTTCGTTTCTGCCATGCGGGGCGGTTTTCTGCGTCGCGGGCTCGTGTGTACTCCCTACCTCGTGGAACGCTGCGCGTTTGACGAGTCGACTCGCGGGGCCGGACGAAGCGCAAGCCGGACTCGCGTCGAATCGCAAAACGCGCTGCATATGATCGGTGCGGCGAGAGACGCACGAGCCTGCGATGTCTGCGTGCCTGCGAGCCCGTGCGCTGTCGCCGCACCATGGGGGAGGCTACTCCTCCCCGGTCAGTTCGCCTTTGATGAGGCTGCGGGCCACGCAGATGGCGGCTCCGGCGGTGGCGGCGACGCCGACGACGATGCCACCGATGGCGACGGGGTCGCCCGTCCGGGCCAGCTTCTTCGCTTGCGGCGTTGGCGTAGACGTGACGACTTCGGGCGCGAAGGCGTCGGGAGCGGGGGAGGGCTCCGGCGCAGGATCGGGCGTCGGCTCGGGTTCGGGATCGGGTTCCGGCTCCGGGTCGGGCGTCGGCTCCGGGTCGGGCGAGGGATCGGGTTCCGGGTCGGGATCGGGCTTCGCGACGGCGGCGGCCACGGCCAGCTCGAACGCGGGCCGCTGCGCGTAGCCGGCGGCGTACGTCACCGTGTGCGCGCCTTCGACGACGGGCGTGAAGCGGTAGGCGGCGACCCCCTCGGCCTCCGTCCTGACGACGTCCACCGCCGACCCGTCGGGACCGACGACCGACGGGATGCCCTGCAGCTCCGTCCGTCGCGTCGGCGAACGGCAGCGGGGGGATGGCGTAGACCTCGCCTGCGGTCGCCGTCCCGATGGCGTCGGCGCTCGGGGGCGCGACCGCCGCCGCAACGGGCGCAGCCGCCACGTAGAGTTCGGCTGCCTGCGCTGCCGTCGCCACGCCGGGCGTCAGCTTCGCGAACGCCACCTTGCCCGTCATGGGCTTCTCCATCTCGCCGTTCGAATTGACGTCGGCTCCTACGAACCAACGGGTCGCCGAAGCGGTGGGCGCAGGGATCGATCCCGGATTGTCCAGCGTCGATACGAGCTCCCCGTTCAGGTAGTAGCTCATGGTGACGCCGTCGTAGGTGGCTAGCACGTGCGTCCAGGCGTTCAGCGGCACAGTGGCTTCGGTGCAGCGGTAGCCCGATCCCGTGTTGACGTAGTGCTGCAGCTGGGGCGCATAGTAGCTGAGGTCCTGGCCGGCGCCTTGCGCGCTGGAGAACAAGTCGAAGTAGCCGCTCGTCGGGTTCGCCGTGAATTGGAACAGCACTTCGATCGTTTCGGCTTGCGCGATGGCCGCGTAATCGTCGGCGGTGAAATCGTATCCTACGGCAGATGAGCCGTCGAATACGGCTACGGGCACGCCGAACGAATCGCTCTCGTAGGTCAGCGTGCCGGTGGGCACGGCGTTGTGCGGCGCCAACGCGGCATCTGCGTGGCTTCCTGTGGAGAAGTCCACGGACAGCAGCGGGTTGCCCAGAGCCGGCGTTACCCGGGCCGCCGTGCGGAACGCCGCCTCCCCGACGAGCGTTTCCTTCCCGAACGGGTTCGCGGCGAACACGCGCAGCACGTGCGACGTGTCCTCGGCAAGCCCCGCGCCGAACAGCGGACGCTCGAACACCTCGGCGCGGTTCACCTCGGCCTTGTAGTAGTCGGACATGAAGCGCGCATCGTACACCGCCGCGTCAGGCGCTTCGGCCAAGGCGACTACCGCGCGATACGAAATGACGATGTCGTCTTCGAGCCCGCTTGCGTCGGGCGCCACCCGGGCGGCCTTTACGCTGAACGAGGCACCGTTCGCCGTGACGGACTCCTCGATCACCGCTACTTCGGCGCCGTCCAGCACGAGGGGCGGCTTGCTGCGCGCGGCCATGCCTGCGTGCGTGTAGCGAAAGGCGGTCGTTCCCTTCGACGGCTCGATGACCCACGGTGCGCCGAGGGCGCATCCGCTGCGGAAGTCGAGTCGGTATACGGACACGGAGTTGGTCGCCGGGTCGATTTCCACGAGTTCGCATTGATTCGCGTCCCAGCCGGCGTTCGGGTGGCCGCCTGCGCTGCCGGTTTCGTCGTGCCCGTCGTTTTCCATCCAGAAGTTATTGGCGAACGTGGCGGTTTGGATGAGCGTGAACCCGTCGTCCTGATAGATGGAGCGCGGGTCCGCCATAGGGATGTGGGTGTGGCCGGAGAAGTGGATGATCTGCGGATACTTCTCGCACAGCTCCTGGTAGAACGCGCCGGACTGCGCCGTGTTGGCATTCTCGTCGAACTGGCCGTTCCAGCTGTTCGAACCCGAGTACCATACGGTGTTCGGGAAAGGGTGATGCGTGAGCAGGAATATGGGCTTGGCCGGATCCTCCGCCGCCGCGGCCGCGCAGCGTTCGAGGATCCAATCGCGCTTCGCTCCGTACCAGCTGTTGTCGTAGCCGCCCGGTTCGGGCGCGACCGCCAGCACGTGGTAGCCTCCTACGGCGAAGTCGGCATCCACCTGGCCTTCGTTCGCACCGCCTGGCATTTGGAACGAACCGGGCACGTTCAGCTCCGAGGCGAGGAACGTCTTGAACGCGTCCTGAGCGTTCTGCTTGCTGCCGCTCCAGTTGTAGTACTCGTGGTTGCCCATTGACGATGCCGACCGGCTTGCGCGCGCTAGCGTTCAGCAGTTGCGCGAGCTCGACGTACTGGTCCGGGTGGCCGGTGTCGGCCGAGTTCGCCCACGAAGAAATGCGCGTCCACGTCGGGTGCCATGGCGTAGATGGCCGAGAATCGCTTCAGGGATCTTGTCGCGGTAGTTGTTGTTCGGGCTTGCGCCGACATGGGTGTCGCTGTGCACGGTGAAGCGGATCTTGTCGCCGGACAAAGGCGGCCAGTTCGGGGCTGCGGGCTGCGTGAACGCGGCTGCGGCCTGCTGCTCCGGAAAGACGAGCATCCCTGCGGCGGCTGACACGCCGGTGACGGCGGCCAACTTGAGGAACGCGCGTCGCGACACGCCGAATGTGCCGCGGTCGTAGGCTGACGCGAGCTGTTGGGGATCCATGGTTTCCTTTCGATCGACGGTATGACGCGCTCAATCGTAGGCGAGCCACGTAAGACCCGCGCAAGTAAGCACGTCGTGCGAGGGAAAGGATCTGGTAAGAATTTCGCGAAGCCTTCGAGGCGCGGCGAACCGCGCGAACCACGCGCCCCGCCGCGCTGAAAAATGGTCTACCCGTTCACCACGGTGCCGCCGTTCACGTGGATCACCTGGCCGGAGACGTAGCTGGAATCGTCGCTGGCCAGAAAGACGTAGGCGGGCGCCAGCTCGTAGGGCTGGCCGGGGCGTCCCATGGGCGTCGACTCGCCGAAGTGCTTCACCTTGTCGCTGTCGAGCCCGTACGAGGCGGGGTTCAGCGGCGTCCAGATAGGCCCGGGCGCCACGCCGTTCACGCGGATGCGGCGGCTCACGAGGTCTTCGTTCTCGGAGAGCGAGCGGATGAACGCGGTGATAGCCCCCTTCGTGGCCGAGTAGTCCAGCAGGTTCGGCGAGCCCTGATAGGCGGTCACCGACGTGGTGTTCACGATGGCGCCTCCCTCGGGCAGGTGGGGGAGTGCGGCTTTCACCAGGTAGAACATGCTGAAGATGTTGGTCTGGAACGTGCGGACCAGCTGCTCTTGGGTCAAGTCGAGGATGCTCTCGGCCGGTGTCTGCTCTCCGGCGTTGTTCACGAGCACGTCGAGGCGACCCCATTCGGCCGCGATCCCCTCGACCATATCGCGGCAGAACGCCTCGTCGCCTATGTCGCCCTTGAACACGAGCGCGCGCCGTCCCAGTTCGCGGATGCGCTCGGCCACCGCCTGCGCGTCGTCGTCGGACGAGTAGTAGGCGATCGCCACGTCGGCGCCCTCTTTGGCGAACGCGATGGCCACGGCCGCGCCGATGCCGCTGTCGCCGCCGGTGACGAGGGCCGCCTTGCCGTCCAGCTTGCCTGCTGCCCGGTAGAGGTCGCTTTCCAACTGCGGCTTGGGATCGACGTTCGCGCGCGTGTCGTCCATGGCATAGAGCGCTTTCGGGGCTTGGGTTTCCAATGCTACGAGTTCCGACATTGAAGTGCTCCTTTCGGATCGGTTGCTTCGACCGCATCGTAGCCGCAGCGGCCTCGTTCGCCTCCGGGCGGTTGTCAGGCGTTGCCGGAGGTTTTTCAGCCGGTTTCCTTCGCCTATAATAGACGCGTCGCGAAGCGCCCGGCGCGCTTCGTCGCTTCAACGACGAAAGGGCGCCCATGCTGTCATCCGAGGGATCCATCCTGCTCATCGCGAACCCTGCCGCTCAGAACGGCAACGGGGCGGCTGCGGCGCAGCGCGCCGCGGGTTGCCGCGTGCCCAGCTGGGGAGGACGCGGTCGTGCTCGCTCGCACGGCGGGGCCGCGGCACGCCTCCGAGATCGCCGAGCGCGCCGAAGGCTGCTCGACGGTGATCGCGCTGGGCGGCGACGGCGTCATCCACGAGGTGGCGGGCGGGCTCATGAGGCGCCCGGCTGCGCATCGGCCGGCGCTCGGCGTGATACCCGTGGGATCGGGCAACGACTACGCGCGCACGCTCGGCGTTTCGACCAAAGTGGACGAAGCGTGCGCCCAGCTGTTGGGGGCCGAGGCGCGTCCCGTGGACGTGGGGCGCGTGAACGGCCATTGGTTCGTGGAGACGCTCTCGTTCGGCCTGGACGCCGCCATCGCGCTCGACACGATGGAGCGACGTGTGCGCACGGGTCGCACGGGAACCGTCCTGTACATGGAGAGCGGCGTCGATCAGTTGCTGCACCATCTCGAACCGAGGCGCTACCGCGCGTCGTTCGACGGGGGCGAGACGGTGGAGGCGGAATCCGTCACGTTCGCCGTGCAGATCGGGCCCTATTACGGCGGTGGGTTCAAGATCTGCCCCGACGCGCGCATCGACGACGGCCTCTTGGATGTGTGCGTCGCCCATCCGCCCGTCGGCGCAGCGCGCGCCCTCTACATCTTCCTGCGTGCCAAAGGCGGCAAGCACGTTCGTTTCAAGCAGATCGAGCTGCGCCGATGCCGTACGCTGCACCTCGAGTTCGACGAGGCCCCTCCCGCCCAGATGGACGGCGAGCTCATCGAGGGCACCTCGTTCGACATCGCCGTGGAGCCCGCCGCGCTGAACGTGCTCGCGCCCTTCTGAGAAAACGTGCGCTCCACGATAGGGCTTCGCGCAATATGATACGAGGGCATCGCTATGAACCGCCTCCCGTTTCTTGGACAAGGAAGCAAAGTTCGAGAGGCGGGAGGCTTCTTTACGTCGCCGGAGCATGACGGGAAGATGCGCGGATCCGCGGTCGAGCTGTTCGCGAGGGGCGCAGCGGGGGATCTCGCCTCCTTGAAGATGGTTTGCCTAGGAGGCAATCTGCTGCTTGTATCTTTCAAGCGATGCGTTCCACCGGTCAAAGGCGCTGTCCGAACGATGGTCGGGAAGTCCGTACTTTTCCGACAAGAGCTTTCCCATATAAGCTGAAACTTTGGTTGCGCCGTCGAAGTTCAGATGGTCTCCTTTGTCGTGCGTATCGGTGCTCCAGTCGATCGGAACCTTGTCGGGCCCCTCGTTCAGGTCGTAATAGTCGATGCCGAGTTCCCGGGCCAGCTCGCTCATGCCGTTGTGTTTGGCCGTGTTCCAATTGACCGTGCTCGGCGTGCTGACGAACACGGGAGTAGCGCCGTTCGCTCTGCAAGCTTCGACCATGGCGGTTATGTACTGGCGGTTCACAACGTCTACCGGCAGCGCCTCGCTGCTCGGCGTCATGTGATTGACGGCGTCGGCCGGATTCACCCCGCGGTTGACGACGAACCCCTTCAGCGGGTCGCTCCATGTGGCCGAAGGCTTCCCTAAGAAGTCTTGCGCATCCAGGCTCTTCCATCGATCGTGGTATTCGAAGATGGGCAGCTTGTTCTGGAAAAGGCTCAGAACTGCGTCATCCGGCTTGATCGGCGAGTAGATGGAGTTCGTTTCGAATACGACGACCTTGGGCTTTTGGGAACGAAGCGCTTTCTCCAGCAATCGGTACCCGTACGTCAATCGCTGACCCGACGTAGCGCTCACGTACGAGGTGAAGCCATGCTCTTCCCACATCTGCAACGGGGAGAACGAGCTGTACGCTTCGCTGTCGCCGATGAATATCGCATCGAGGGAGCGGCCCGGCTCGCCGAAGATCCCGTTGGCGGCTTCTGAAACCTGGCCGAATTCCTTCTGGTTGTTTTTCGGCTGGACGACGCTCGATACCGCCCAAAGAAGGCCGAGCGTTGCAGCCGCCACGAAAACCGCGGTCGCAAGCACCTTGAAGGCGCTGCGTAGTTTCACTGCTCTCATGCATGCTCCTAAAACTGCGCGTACATCGGGTCGACCGGCGTGTAGCCAAGGCCGTAGGCTCCGAACGTCACGGTTCCCACGAACAGAAGAATCACGAGGCTCCATCTCAGGAGCGCGCTTTGCGCAGTCGCCCACTCCCACAAATTGCAGCCCCGCTCCTTCACTACGCCTACTGCGAGAACCAGCATCATGAACAAGGTTACTATGAGGCCGTCGCCAACGCCGAATCCGATTTGCAACGCCGATCCCGTCGTAAAGGCTTCGATAGTGAAATCGCCCGCAATCCGTCCCATCATGGCAAGCCCCGCCTCAAGCGAGTTAGAGCGAAAGAACAGCTCGCCGACGAAGATGATCGCCAGCGTCCGGACGGTCTGGAACGTTCGATAAGGCCAGCTATTGCGGTCGATGCCGAAGTGCTGCGCCGCACGCGCGCATGGAGGCTCGATCAAGCCGCCCGCCATGATCAGGACGAAGTAGTACAAACCGAAGAAGATGTACTGGCTGCCGGCGCCATGCCACAAGCCGTTGCCGATCCACACGCAGAACAGCGCAACGGAGCTTGCCAGAAGCGGACCGTATCTGTTTCCGAAACGCTTGCGCGCCTTGGTCGTCAGCATCTTGCATGGCTTGGACAACGAGATAGGGTAGTACACGTAGTCTTTGAACCACAGGCCCAGCGTGATATGCCAACGTTGCCAGAATTCGGAGGCGGTGCGGGAGAAGAACGGCTGCCTGAAGTTTTCGGGCAGCGTTACGTTGAACACGCGGCCCATGCCCAGGGCGACGTCCATCGTTCCTGAGAAATCGCAGTACAGCTGAATGGTGTACAGGATCGCAGCTAAGGCTATGACGCCTCCGTCGTACGAACCGTAATTGTCGAACACCGGCTTCACGAACGCGTTCAGCCGGTCCGCGACGATGATCTTCTTCGCCATGCCCCACATAATGCGCAAGGTTCCGGCGTACAGGTTCTTTCGATTAAGCGGTTCGCCCGCGATAAGGCTGGGCGCAACGTCGTTGTATCTGCTGAGCGGTCCTTCCATGATTCCTGGAAAAAACGCCAGGAACAGCGCCACGTGCCCAAGGTTCTTGTCGGCCTTCGTGCGTTCGCGATACACATCCACAACGTATGAAACGGCCATCAACGTGTAAAACGATATCCCGATGGGCAATGCGAAGCTGGGGATGGAAAGGTCGATCGAAATGCCGAACGCCGCCAGCGCGGAAGCCAGCGACAGCCCGAAGAACCCCGAGTATTTCAGGACGGCCAGAATGCCGATATTGGCGACGACGGCCGCGAAGACGATACGGCGGTTCTTCCGCTTGCAGGCCTCGCGTATCTCGCGTTTGCCCGAGCTGGCTGTCGCCAGTTGCCGGTTCTTCTCTTCAAGGTTGGCGCCCATCATGCGGGCGCACGCGTACACGACTGCCGTCGACAGGGCGACGAACGCGATAAGCGCGCCGCTGAGCGCGAAGAAGAAGCCGTAGCTGGCCAGCAGGAGCACCGCCCACCTAAAGCGCCTTGGCGCCATGCCGTACAACATGACCGTAATCGGCAAAAAGGCCGTGAAGAAAAGGGCGGAATAGTACGACGTCATTAAAATGATTCCCTACTCGAGCGATTCGCGCAGGCTAAGCCTGCTCTGCTTGCAGGCGCGCCATCAGGGAGCATACGGCCTCAACCGAGTTGAAATTGTCGGGTACGATCTCGACGGGGGGTATCTCGACGTCGAATGCATCTTCGAGCTCGGCCACGAAGGCGATCATCGTCAGCGAATCGATGCAGCGCGAATCGACGAGGTCGACGCGTGCCTCGTAATCCACGCCCGGGTTGATGTCTTCGAGAATGTCGATGACTTGGTTTTTCATAGTCCGTTCTCCTTTTCGTCCTGTTCCGTCGATCTATCCTGCGGCCCGTTCGATGAATTGAACGAGGCCGTTTCCAGCCGATGCCGAGCAATGCGCATGTTTCCCGAAACGTCGCGCACGACCACCGACGGAAGATCCCGGCTTAAAAACAGCGCCCGACCCTCCGTTGCGCAGTAGGCGCCTGCCCGAGAGAACGCAAGCACGTCCCCCACGGACAAATCGACGATCGACGCTTGCTTGGCCATGATGTCGTTGACCGTGCAAAGCGCTCCGCAGATGTTCCAAGGCTGCGCAGCGCCGGCCGTTGCGCCGACCTTCCTGAAAACGGGGGACTTCATGGCCATCGAATGCCCGTAGTACGAAATCTGATGCATGCCGCCGTCGACGATCGCGTAGTTTTGCCCGCTCGTCGTTTTGACGTCGACGACGCTGGTCAGATACGCTCCACAATCCGCTGCGATGCTGCGTCCCAGCTCGAGGACGATGTCCCCCTCGAAAGGGAAACCGTCCAGCAGCGTTGCAAGCTCGGCAACGGGTTCGTCCTGCGCGCTGCGAGCCCGTTCCTCGTTCTCGTCGAAGTACTCGACGGGAAGCCCGGGGCCGTATTCGATCTCGTTCAGCTTCACCGAGCAAGCGGCTTCCACTTCGGCCACGATGCGGTGCAGCTTGCTCAACTCTCTATCAAGCTTCTTGAGCGACGTTTTCTGCGTGCCCGAGTAGTACTGGATACCCTGGATGCTGATGAACGGGTCGTCTTTGCAGCCGGCAATCAGCTCTTTCAGCGTGGCGGAGTCTACGCCGAATTGGTTTTCGCTGCTCAGCCTGAAAAGAACGTTCACCCGCCTGCGATACGCGTTAGCGAGTTCGACCAGGTCTTTCAACTGTTGGGAAGACTCGATGGTGAATCTATGGGGGATGCGATCCGCTTGGAACAGATCGTCCAAGCAGCGGCGATCCTTCCACACGCCCGAAAGCACGATCTTCTCGAACGGCACGCCTGCGTTCGCGCAGATGAGCACCTCGCCCGGCGAGCATGCTTCTACGCAATCCGCCAGAGCCGACGCCTCCCGCACGATGAAGGGGTTCGCCTTCATCGCATAGCAGAGCTTGATGCGAGAGGGGAGCGATGCCCGTAACCGGGTGATTCGGTCGTTAAGAACCTGCTGGTCGAAAAGGTACAAAGGCGTCGGGCATGCGTCCAGCGCGTTTTGCAGCGTTGCGTCGTCTATCATCATCGATCAGCCCTCTCGCGCTTCGCCGGTTCGCCGTGCGATTCCAGGAGCATCGCACGGTCCACCTTCCCGTTCTTGTTCAGCGGCATGCTCGGCACCTTCGCGATGCGCGTCGGCCTCATGAAAGCGGGAAGCAATGATGCCGCCCGACCGGGAAGCTCTTTCTCGCAAGCCGTTCCTTCGTAGAACGCGCATAGCCGGTTCTTTTTGGAATCGAAGGCGCATCGGCACCTGTCGACGTCGGAGAACCCTTCGAACGCCTTGTCGATCTCTTCCAACTCGATTCGGTGCCCTCGGTACTTGATCTGATTGTCTTTGCGACCGCAAAAGACCAGATCGCCCTCGTCCGTCAGCATCGCGCTGTCTCCCGTGCGGTACACGCGCTCGCCGTAAAGGGAATTGAGGGGATTGGGCGCAAACGCCTTTTCCGTCGCTTCTCGATTGCCGATATATCCCAACGCCAACGAGGGTCCTCGCACGATGATCTCGCCTTTCTGGCCCGGCTCGACGATGCGCCGTCCCTCCTCGTCGATCGCTAGGACTTCGCAGTGCCCGAATGCTTTTCCCAGGGGAAGCTCGGCGGCGCCGTCTTTTGCGCGGTCGACGCGATGGTACAGGCAGTTGCAGGTGATCTCGGTTGGGCCGTACAGGTTGACGAACTCGGCGTCCGGCAAAGACGCAAGCAGGGATTTCAAGTGGGCAAGTGGCATTACCTCGCCGCTGAACAGCACTTTTCGAACCGTGGTAAGCGAATCGCTTGTAATTGCGCGAAATGTGTTCACCATGCACAAAGCCGCGACCGCCCAAACCATCACGGTCACGCGCTGCTCGTCCAGAAACTCAACCAAGGCTTTCGGCTGCATGAACAAGCGGCGCGGCACGATGACGAGCGTCGCTCCCACCGCCAAGCTTCCGAAAATATCTTTGACGGACACGTCGAAGTCGAATGGCGCTTGGTTTGCGAACCGGTCGCTGCGTTCGAATCCGAATTCCGACACGAATTCGTCGATGAAGCTGATGATGGCCCCGTGGCTGACGGCCACGCCTTTGGGGGCGCCCGTCGACCCGGAGGTGAACAGGACGTATGCCGGGTCGGTCGAAAGCGACGCCGGCTCGACCGCGTCGCGCTGCTGTATCCCGGCGCGCTGGCTATGCAGCTCCTCCAAGGAAACGATCTTGCACGCGTCTTCGAGTTGAAGGCCCCGCAGGGCTTCCTCGTCGGCCACCAAGAGCGGGCTTCCCAATGTCGCGACGATGTGCGCAAGTCGCACGGGGGGAACCGATGGATCGACCGGCACGTAATATCCGGATGCGAACAGCGTGCCCAGCATGATGGCAAGCGTGTCATAGCATTTTTCCACCATGATGACCACGCCCCGATTTGCCACGTCGTATTCGGATAGCGCTGCGCCGTACGCTGCGCTATCGTCCTGCAACTGCTTGTAGGTATAGCTGCCGAACTCGTCGACAACGGCCGTATCGCCGGGCCGCCGCTTCGCGGCCTCGGCCAGATACTCCAGCACATTGCTCTTGGATTTCATGGGAAACCTCTCTTACGTATTTGCCTCGTGTTCCACAGTAAGAGAGCAACCTTTTCGTTTCCTAAACGCTTTCTAAAGGTTTCTTTGGGTTTACCAATAGCCCAATTGAACGCCTCTCTGGTACACCGCCTGCGCCTTTGCGTAGTATCCGTAAGAATTCAAATGGGTCCAGTCTGAGCGTAGCTGCAGGGATATGCAGCCTACGGCAGCATCTTCTGCATCTTCTCGGGTGGGCGTAAGCCCTGCGATCGCCAACCCGTCATCGATGAGAAACTGGCGCATGTTGATAAAGCGGTCGCCGAATTCTGCGGTCAGCGCGGCCTCCCACTCGGGTTTGACGGCCGGTCTCGCCCGGCTCGAAAGCCTCTTGACTTGGATCGGCCGAACGAAGTTCCGGGGTCGTCAGTGTCGCCGATGATGATGAAGTTCTCGCATCCGGAGTTTTTCGATGATCGCATGGTACTGCTCTATGAGCGTTGCGTAATCGCCGTCCCAGCCGCCGTTGCTTCCCATTTCCAGCACCAGTATCGTTCCCGTATGCTGTTTTGCCAGCTCGGTCACTTCCTCATCGATGAAGAGGCGCTCGTCCTCGTCATCGGCCTCGATGGCTCCTTGCATAATGCCGATCTCTTCGGATGTCGCGCCCGACACGCCGAAATTGCAGGTGGTCATACCCGTCAGTTTTTGAAGTACGTCAGGATACGACAGATAGCTGGCATCGAAGACGCCGTCGCCGGTCGCGATCACGGCTGGATCGCGACCGGCTCCTTCGGTCATGCTGTCGCCCCAGCAAGCTATCTCCTTCGACGCTTTTCCGTTGCTCCGATCGTCTGAGACCAAAACGCGCTCTTCGGGCTCATCGTATCTCGCGTCCGCCAATTCGTTGTCGATCGAATCGTTTTCAGCATGCTTTTCCTGGGTTGCGGCGCATCCCGCCAGTCCGATGTGGCCAAGCAGCAGCGCAAGCAGCGCGACGCAGCGTATCAGAGGATTCTTCATAGCTCTCCTTCAAGCAAAGGACATACGCTTTTCACTATGAAAAGCCATCCTTTGCTTAGGCTGAAGACAGCCTTAAGGTTTCTTAACGAAAGGGGCTATGCCAGCGGAAGAGTCACGACGATCTCGGTTTCGAAGTCTTCTTCGGGCTGAGCTGAAACGGCAATCGTTCCACCCTGCAAATCTATGAAACGTTTGGCGATGGAAAGCCCCAAGCCGGTGCCCTTGCCCGATTCGCGTGCGTCATTGCTGGTCACAAACGGCTCGAACACATGGTCGCGTATGGATTCGGGAATTCCCGCGCCGTCATCCGCTACGGCGATCACCGCCTCGCTTTCAGTGCGTTTGCAGGTCAATCGAACGGTAACGCCGCCAGGATTATGCACGCATGCATTGTTGATCAGGTTGCCAAGCACGCGCGCCAGCAACGAGCCGTCGGCGCGCACCCAAATGGGATCGTCGGGGATTGCCGCGTCAAGGCGGCAGGCGCGCTGTTCGATAGTCGGAAGCATTTCCACCGCAATGCGACGAACCGCTTCGCAAACGTCCATCCGCACAAGCTGAGGGCTGTACGAGGGGTGGTTCGTTTTGGCGTAAAGAAACAGCGAATCGATGAGCTGGGAGGCTTCGTCCGTTTTTTCCTTCATTGCCCTCAGATACTCTCCGGCTTTTTCGGGCGGCACGCATCCGTCCTCGAATGCCTGCGCATACCCCCTTATCACCGTCAACGGCGTTTTCAGATCATGCGAAATATCCGAAACGATGCGCTGCTTGTCGTTTTGCGCGGCCTTAAGCTCCTCCATCAGCTCGAGAAAATTATCGTATGTCGGCACCAGCTCAGCTGGAACGCGATGCATGCCGTCGGGGCTTTCGCCGCCTTCCTTGCATGCGGTAATGGCAGCGTCGAGCGGCTTTGCCGCCCTGCGTATCATTCTCACGAGCACCACGGCGGCAATTGCCGTGAAGGCAACCGCGACAGGGATAGAAGAAAGCCAAATCATCCCGTTTTGGCTGATCAGCTCATCGTATGTTGCTTCGCTCACATTCGAGGAGATAAAAACAAGGGTGCGGGGCTGATTGTCGACGGTAACGTATTCGAGCTTCTGGATAGATTTGTTTGCGCTGAATTCCCCGTTTATCAGGGAAAGCTCCCGCTTGCTCAGCGATTCGCGACCGGCGAACAGGTCGCCTTCGACGATCGTTCCATCAAGCTTGCAAACGCATGAGGACAAGACTATCTTCGAACTCCCGATCCCGCTCATTCCGCATAAGTTTATTTCATACACGGTGCCGTAGCGGGCATCGAAGCGCTGCAAAACCTCGTAGAACACCTGATCTTCTTCGGTTCCGTTGATGATTTCCAGGTCGTTGGCGTCGATCGATTTGGCGACATCGTCATCGCTGGCATAGAGGCGGTTTCCGTTCTGATCGAATATCACCATCTGAGCAGATGGCGGTATCGAGTTTCTCAATTCGTTGAAAGAGTCGTTTTCCAGCGCGACCCTGTTTTCCTCCAGATCGTCGATGGAAGGAAACGCGCTGTTGAGGCGCGAGTCCGCGAGGTAGCCGACAGCCGAAAACAGGCCCATGATCAAGACCGCATAAACAAGCACGATCGACATGCACCGAAACGCCAAGCTGGAAAGCAGCGACTCCACCCCCAGCTTCACCGATGTCGCATCAGCCCTCAAAACGATATCCCAATCCACGAACCGTAACGATATGCGCCGGATTGTTGGGATCGTCTTCTATCTTAGAGCGGATGTTGGATATGTGAACCATGATGCTGTCCTCGCCTCCGCCATGCGAGGAAGCGCTGATCAGTTCATACAATTGCGCCTTCGTGTACACGCGGCCGGGCGAGGAGAACAGTTTGCTGAATATCTTCAATTCCGAGGCCGTAAAGGAAACCACGTTGCTGTTCTTCCGAACGATCAAGGACTCTTTGTCAAATTCTATGGCACCCATGCGCACGACCGAACCGTCTGGTGAAATGTTGCTTGGGCCGCTTGCGGACAATGCATTGCAGCGTCTGAGAACCGCACGAATGTAGGCCAGCACTTCGATCGGGTCGAACGGCTTCGTGATGTACCCGTCGGCACCCAAATCCAAGCCGAGCATCTTGTCGGTGGGCTGACTGCGCGCCGAAATGATGATGATGGGCGCGTTCGAAACTAAGCGAGCTTCCTTGATGAAGTCAAACCCGTTCATTTCGGGCATCATCAAATCCACGAGTATGACGGAAGGGGACTTGCGCTCAAGCAGCTCGAGTCCCAGCTTTCCGTTCGCAGCGGTTTCGACTTGGTAGTCGCTACCGCATAGATAGAGGCTCAGGATTTCGATAATATCCGAATCGTCTTCGACTATGAGAACCGTCTCATTCATGACGAGCCTTTCAAAAGAGTAGCGAGATCACGCTTTGCTCTTGCAGGGAGGGGGAGCGGCTTGGATTCGTATTGCCAGGACGCAGCCCATCAAGATAACGTTCGAGCAAAGAAATACCATGACTGGCGGCCTTGAGGTCATAGGGGGATTGAAAGAACAAGAAATCTCGCACTTTTGCCATAACCTGCGCATTGCATCCGGCAAGCTGCGAGCCGTTGATTGGATCCGTGGAATTTGTTCGCAGGGCAGGCGTGTTGTCGCTGGCGTTGGGATGTGGGTTCGTGTATGGTGAGGGAAACCGGTATTCGGGCTGACGGAAGAAGGGCGACATGGCGTTCGTGGAGTTTCGCGACGTGCGCAAGGTGTACCGCATGGGCGAGGTGGAGGTGGCTGCCGTCGACGGCATGACCTTCGACATCGAGCGCGGCGAGCTCGTCGTGGTCGTGGGCCCCTCGGGCGCGGGCAAGACGACGCTTTTGAACATGTTGGGCGGGATGGACGCCTGCTCGTCGGGAACCATCATGCTCGACGGTCGCGAGATCAGCGCATTCTCCGAGAAGGAGCTCACGTACTACCGTCGCTACGATATCGGGTTCGTCTTCCAGTTCTACAATCTCGTGCAGAACCTCACGGCGCTTGAGAACGTGGAGCTTGCCAGCCAGATCTGCAAGGATCCGCTCGATGCGGGAACCGTGCTCAAGCAGGTGGGCCTGGGCCATCGCCTGGACAACTTCCCGGCGCAGCTTTCCGGCGGCGAGCAGCAGCGCGTGGCCATCGCCCGTGCGCTGGCGAAGAACCCTAAGCTCCTGCTGTGCGACGAGCCCACCGGCGCGCTCGATTACCGCACGGGCAAGGCCATCCTGAAGCTGTTGCAGGACACGTGCTTCGACACGGGCAAGACGGTGGTGCTCATCACGCACAACTCCGCGTTCACCGCCATCGCCGACCGGGTGATCCACATCCGCGAAGGACGCGTTGCGGGCGTCGAAGTGAACGAGGCGCCTGTTTCCGCCGAGGCGATCGAGTGGTAGCCGGCGCGTCGTGAAAAGCGCGTTCAACACTGAGACCCTGCGTTCGATCACCCACTCGCTCGGGCGCTTCCTGGCCATCGCGGCCATCGTCGCGCTGGGCACGGGCTTCTACGCCGGTCTGCGCATGACCGCGCCCGATATGAAGCTGGCGGCCGACGAGTACTTCGACGGCACGTCGCTCATGGACATCCGCGTGCTTTCGACCCTCGGCCTCACCGACGACGACATCGCGGCGCTGCGCCATGTCGAGGGCGTCGAGGCCGTGATGCCCGCGCGCGAGACTGACGTCATGGCCTCCATCGACGGCGAACAGTACGCCACGCGCGTGCATTCGCTGCCCGATGCGGCGCGCACGAGCGACACCTCCGACGGCGTGCATGCGCGTTCCGACGACCCCGACTATCTGAACCGTCCCCTCCTCGTCCGGGGTTCGTGGCCGCAGAAGACGGGGGAGTGCGTGCTGTCGGCCAACCTCGTGGAGAACGACGCCATCGCCGTCGGCGACACGCTGACCATCACCGAGGGCGTGCAGGACGTGGACCAGACCCTCGTCACGCGCACGTACACGGTGACGGGCTTTGTGAACGCTCCGTACTACGCAACGTCTTCGAGCATGGGCGAGACCACGCTGGGTTCGGGCTCCATCCAACAGTATATGTACGTGCCCGAGAGCGACTTCTCGGCCGATCTTCCCTATACCGAGGCGTACCTCACGGTGCGCGGGGCGGCGAACGAACGCGCGTCGAGCGACGCCTACCAGCGGCTCGTAGACGAAGTGGCGGATCGCATCAAGGCGCTTGCGCCCGAGCGCGAGCAGGCGCGTGTCGACCAGCTGAAGTCCGATGCGCAGAAGGAGCTCGACGAGAAGCGTGCCGACTACGAGCGCGAGAGGGCCGACGCGCAGTCGCAACTGGACGATGCGAAGCGCCAGCTCGACGATGCCGCCGCGACGATCGCCGCAAGCGAGCAGGAGCTGGCCGACGGCCAGGCGGCCTACGACAGCGGCGCGTCCGAGCTGGCGAGCCGGCGCGCGAGCGCCGAGCAGCAGCTGGCCGATGCCGAACGGCAGATAGCCGAAGGGCAGGCGCAGCTCGACGCGCAGCGCCCGCAGTTGGACGATGCCGCAGGGCAGCTCCAAGCGGCCCGGGTTCAGTGGCAACAGGGCGCCGACGCCCTCGCGGCGGCGTGGGGCGATTGGCAGCGGCAATCCGACGAGCTTGACGCGGGCATAACTCGGGCGCAGGCCGGCGTCGCCGACGCAGCGGCCGGCGTCGACCGGATCCAGAAGGGCATCGACGCGCTGGAGGAGCAGATCAAGCAGCTCGATCCCGACAAGGACGCGCAGAAGATCGCCGAACTGCGCGCCGAGCAAGACGCCCTCAAAGCGCAACAGCAGGATCTCCGGGCGCAGATGGCTCTCGTCCAGGCCACCCTCGACGATCTCGTCAACGTGCAGAAGCCCAAGCTGGAGGCAGCGCGCGCCGAACTCCAGGGCAAGCAGGACGCCCTGGACTCTTCCAAGGTCGAGCTCGAACAGCAGCAGGCCGCCTATGAAGGGGGGAAGGCTCAGTTCGACGCGAGCGCCCGGAAGCTTGATCAGGCGCGCGCCGATCTCGCCTCATCGCGCTCGCAAGCCGACGCGCAGATCGCCGCGGCTCAGCAGCAGCTCGACGACGCCGCCGCTCGGCTGCAGGACGGCCGCGCCCAGCTCGAACAAGGTCGCGCCGACTACGACAGCGGCCTCGCCGAATACGAGCAGAAGAAATCGGACGCCGATGCGCAGCTGGCGGACGCCGAGCGTCGCCTCGACGACGCCCAGAAGCAGATCGACGATCTGGAGCGCCCCGAATGGCTGGTCATGGACCGCACGGCGAACTACGGTGCAGCCAGCTTCGAGGCGGACGCCGACCGCGTGGACAGCATCGCCGCGGTGTTCCCGTTCATCTTCTTCCTCGTGGCGGCTCTCGTGGCCCTCACCACCATGACGCGCATGGTGGAGGAGGAGCGTGCCCTCATCGGCACGTTCAAGGCGCTTGGCTACCGTCGCACGCGCATCGCCTCCAAATACCTCGCATACGCAGCCGCGGCCAGTGGGATCGGCAGCATTCTGGGCATCCTCGCGCTGTCCCAAGTGCTGCCCGCCGTCATCATGAAGGCCTACGGCATCATATACTTCGTGCCCGAGCTGCCGCTGCCGCTGCCCGTCGATCCTGGGTTCGCCGGGCTTGCAGCCGGGCTCGGCGTCGGCGTCACGCTGTTCGCCACCTGGGCCGCCGTCGCCGCCACCTTGCGCGAGCGCCCGGCGCAGCTCATGCTGCCGCGCGCTCCGAAGGCGGGCAAGCGCATAGTACTCGAACGCATCGGTCCGCTGTGGCGGCATCTCTCGTTCTCGTGGAAAGTGACGTTCCGCAACCTGTTCCGCTACAAGAAGCGCTTCGTCATGACGGTCATCGGCATCGCGGGCTGCACGGCGCTCTTGCTGACGGGTCTCGGGTTGTCCAACGCCATCAACGATATAATCGACAAGCAGTTCGGCGAGATCACGAAGTACAACGCCGTCGTTACGCTGGCGGACGACCTGTCAAGCGAAGAGCAGCGGCGTATCGACGACCTGCTCGACGACGGCTCGCTCGCCACCGCGCATACGCTGGTCATGCGGCAGAACATGCTGGCCGGCGGGCCGGACGAGCAAGACAAGCGCATGGAGCTGGTCGTGCCCGAGGATCCGGCATCGTTCGACCGCTTCGTGGCCTTGAACACCCGCGTCGGCCATCATCCGGTGAAGCTGGACGACGACGGCCTCGTGCTCACCGAGAAGCTGGCGGCGGAGTTGGGCGTGCGCGCAGGCGATGCCGTCACGCTGACCGAGCAGGATGCCATCGGCAACGCGACCGGCACGTCCTACGAGGCCACGGTCACGGGCATCGTCGAGAACTATGTGTACCATTACGCCTATATGGGTCCTGCCCTCTACGAGCAGCTTATGGGTAAGGCTCCCGACTACCGCACCGTGCTGGCCGTCACCACGTCCGACCCCGACTTGCGCGTGCAGTTCTCGAACGACCTTCTGGCCGCAGGAGGCGTGAAGACCGTGGCGTACAACGACGAGACCATCGACGCGTACCGCGACATGATGTCGAGCGTGAACATGATTGTCGTGGTGCTGGTCACCGCGGCGGCGGCGCTCGCGTTCATCGTGCTGTACAACCTCACGAACATCAACATCACCGAGCGCATGCGCGAGATCGCCACCCTCAAGGTGCTCGGCTTCACGCCGCGTGAGATGAACGCTTACATCTTCCGCGAGATATTCCTCTTGGCGGCCATCGGCTGCGCGGTCGGTCTCGTGCTGGGCGTGTGGATGGAAGGCTTCGTCGTGGTCACGGCCGAGGTGGACCAGATCATGTTCGGCCGTGCCATACACCCGACCAGCTTCCTGCTGGCGTTTCTGCTGACCATGCTGTTCACCGTGCTCGTGATGCTGGCCATGCGCGGCAAGTTGCGCCGCATCGACATGGTGGAAAGCCTCAAGTCGAACGAGTAATGCGCTACAATGAGCGTTTGACGATCGAAACAGAAGGGGACTCTTCATGAAGGTAACCGAAAAGAAGCTCGACGACGGACGCATCCTGCTGGAGGCCGTAGCCTCCACCGCCGAGGTCAGCCATGCCCTCACGGCGGCTCAGTACAGGTTCGCCCAGCAGATGGGCGTGCAGCCCACGCCGGGCATGTCCGTGGAGCAGGCCGTCGAGAAGCAGCTGGGCATCAAGGACCTCGACGCCATCGTGCAGCAGCAGGCCGTGGAGTACCTCGTGCCGTTCGCCATCGACAAGCGCAACATCACGCCGGCGTTCCCAGCTCTTCCGAAGGCCGCCGGTCCGCTCAAACGCGGCCAGACCTTCTCGTTCGAGGTTCGCGTCACGCCGAAGCCCGACTACGAGCTGAAGTCCTACGAGCCCGTGTCCATCACCGTGCCGCCTTTCGAGATCGAGCAGGCCGAGGTCGAGGAGCAGATCGCGCAGATCGCCGAGAGCTACGCGGAGTTCGTGTCGGACGAGCCGCACCCGGTGGCGAAAGGCGACGGCTTCCTGCTGGCGCTCGAAGCCTTCCAGAACGGCGAGAAGATGGACAACCTGTCCACCGAAGGCCGCACGTACCTCACCGGCATGGGCCTCATGCCCGAGGACTTCGAGAAGCATCTCATCGGCATGAACGTGGGCGAAACGAAGTCGTTCTCCTTCGACCTGCCCGGCATGAACGCCGACGACAAGGGCGACACCGTCGACTGCACCGTCACCGTCAAGGAGATGCAGAAAAAGGTCGTCCCCGCCATCGATGACGAATGGGTGGCCAAGAACCTGCCCATGTACCGCGATGCGGCCGCTCTGCGCGGCGGCATAACCGATCGCCTGACGGCCGACCGTCGCGCCCAGTACGAGGCGTACAAGCTGCAGGTTGCGGCATCCGAGCTGGCCAAGCGTTTCGAGGGCCGCATTCAGGACGAGGTGTACGAGGCCATGCAGCAGACGCTCGTGTCCAACCTGCGCGGCCAGCTGCAGCAGCAGGGCATCCCCTTCGAGCAGTTCGTGCAAAGCCAGGGCGGCGAGCAGCAGTTCGGCATGATCATGATGATGCAGACCCGCGAGATGCTCGTGCAGGGCTACGCGCTGGACGCGCTGTTCCGTCACGAGAAGATGACCCTCACCGACGAGGACATCGACGCCGCCTGCCGTTCGATGAACCCGCAGAACCCGGACGCCGTGAAGCGCGAGATGCAGGAGAACGGCCGCGGCTTCGCTCTGCGCGAGGCCGCCGAGCGCATGAAGGCGAACCAGTGGCTGCTCGATCATGCCATCGTGAACGTGGAGCAGCCGGTCGCTGCGAACGAGACGGCTGCTCAGCCGGCTCCCGCAGTCGACTCAGAGTAGCGATAACGCACAGATAACTATCTATCCGAGCGGTTTTTGCGGCCCCTGATTTCCGAAAAGGAAATCGGGGGCCGCTTTTTATCGGCGCAGTGTCGCGCTGCTCACCCGCCGTCAGACGCGGCTAAAAGCCCGAGAACCCCTGCAAGCTGGTTTCCGTGTCCGTTGCCGAATCGACGGTTGACGAACGTGCGGTTCGAGGTTGGCGTCGGCACGATTTCCGACCTCTGGTTTCGATCGCGGGGAAACGGCCTTCTCAGGCCTCTCGCAGTGTTGCGCCTTTGGCAAGGCTCTCTATTGAACGTAATGTGGGGGGGGGGGGGGGTATTCTATTTTCATTGCTCATCATTACCGAGCGATTACGTTTGCTGGAAGGCATACATGCATACGTACTAGCAAAAGACTGAGCAAAAGCAGACGAGAAAGGCGGGGCCGTATGAAGAAAAGAAAAGGAGCGGATCAGCTGCTAGCAGTGGCGCTTAGCGCATCCATGGTCGTTTCCATGAATGCGCCCATTGCCGCATGGGCTGATACGGGCGAGGAAAGTTCTGCCGTGGTCGGTTCGCAGGTGGCGGAAACCGAGCCGGTCGTACCTGTTGAAGAGCAGGTGACCGACTCGAGCGCAGAACCGACGGTTGAGTCGTCCGAGATCGTCGACGTTGTCAAGACGACGGAGACTCCGGTTGCATTTGCAGCTGGAGAAACGCAGAATGCAACTGCAGTGGCCACCATCGACGGCACCGCGTACGACACGCTCGCCGCCGCCATCGCCGCCGTTCCAGATTCGGGGGCCACGCCGACAACCATCACGTTGAACAGCGATGCCACCGGCGGAGTTAAAATCAACGGCGACAAGAACGTCATCCTCGATTTGAACAGCCATACGTACAACGTCGTGCAGGGAGTTGGCTCCACAGGCACCGAGACGAACGGCATGCAGCTTATCAAGGGCAGCACCGTGGTCATCAAGAACGGCACCATGACGGCCAGCGCGAACGCGGGCCTGCACTTCATGATCAAGAACTACGGTGACTTGACGCTCGAAAACGTTGTCGTGCAGGCTTCGGGCCTCGGCAATGGCGACTCGACCGTCAACAACTGCGGCAACCTGACCGTTCGGGGAGCCAATGCGAGTATCGCCGCTCCTCAAGGCGGCTATGCGGTGACTACCGGCAACTATGTCGTCGGCACGCATCCGCGCACCGTTATCGAGGCCGGCGCCATCGACAGCGTGTATACCGAGGGAAGCTTCTGGGAAGCGAGCGGTGCTGGTCAGGATCATAGCAGCTCTACGGTTTCCACCGAGATTACCGGCGGTACGATCGGATCGATCGGCATCAGCTATTGGGATGCGGCGAAAGATCTTGCATGGACGTTTGACGTGGGACCCGATGCTACGATTGGGACCGTCAACGATTTCGCAGCTAACGTGGGAACCGGTTACTACGCAAGCCTCAAAGACGCCATCGCGGCAGCTCAACCTGGTGATACGGTGACCTTGACGAACGACGTGCAGCTTTCTAGGAGCGGAGACGCCTTGCAGGTGTCGGGTGCGGACAAGAGCATCGTGCTCGATCTGAATGGGAAGTCGATCGTCGCCGATGAAACAATCGGCGCCAAAGTGACTGATGGCGCGAAACTTACGGTTAGGGACTCTGCCGAGGGTGGCAAGATCCAGCTCGTCAAATACGGCTTCGAGGTGGTTGGGGATACGAAGTACACCGACGGATCCAAGCCGGATCCGAGCAATGCGGTATCCTCTACGCTTACGCTTGAGGGCGGTACTATCGCGAACAGCGGTGGCTATGCAGCAACCGTGTATCCGTACGGCAACGGTGCGACCCTCAATGTGACCGGCGGTACCATCGAGAACACGTATGCGAACGGAGCCGTCGATGGCGGGTTCGCCGTTTCGGGCAACGGAACTCGCAACGGCTCTCTTGATTACGGCGGCATCGCCGTCAATGTCACGGGCGGCACGATCAAGAGCGCTCAGGATTGCGCCATGTACCTGCCAGGATATGGCGATGTGAGCATCACGGGCGGCACCGTCGAGGGCTGGACCGGAATCGAGATCGATTCCGGCAACCTCTCGATCGGCGGAGACGCGGTTGTGAAGTCGACGTATCAAGGCGACGGCACGCGCAAATACAAGACCAGCGGCGACGGCAACTACAATTTCGGAGCTGCGCTGGCCGTTGTGAGCAAGGGGTCGCAGGCCGCTACGGGCTATTACGGTCACATGAACATTGACATCGCCGGAGGCACGTTGGAAAGCGCAAGCTACTACGCCATCGACGAGTACAATCTTGCTCACGTGCAGGATAATGCCAAGGCAAGCACCCCGTATATCGACTCTCTTGCCATCACCGGCGGGACGTTCAAGGGGTCGGTAGGCGCCATCCTGTCTGATAACATGGCCGGATTCGTTACCGGCGGCACATATTCCAGCGATCCTGTTGCGTACATCCCTGCGGGGTACGAGACGACCCAGACGGTTGACAGCATGTGGGAGGTGGCCGCTGTCGCTGTCGCCAAGGTGGGCGATATCGAGTACGCTTCGTTGCAGGACGCCATCGATGCGACGGCGGACGGCCAGGCCATTTCCCTGATCGCGAATGCGACCGAGAACGTCACTGTACCTGCGACTGCTAACTGCACGCTTGACTTGGCTGGCTACACGCTGAACGGCGGGACGGTTGCAAGCAAGGCCGCGCTGACCAACAACGGTACTTTGGTCATCAAGGATTCGGTCGGCGGCGGTGCGGTGAAGCGCAACGACTCCCAGACGGCGGGCTACTACGTCGTGGACAACCAGGGAACGATGACGGTCGATGGCGGTTCGTTCTCGAACAATTCTGGTTTTTACGATGAAGCGAAGAATACATGGAGCGCTGCTTCGCTGGTGAGGAACGGCGGAGTCGCGGCAGATCGCGCGAACACGCTTATCGTGAACGGTGGCACCTTCGAGCAGCCCGGGTTCATCGTCGTGAAGAACGACGACTACGGCAAGCTGACCGTGAACGGCGGCACTTTCCGCACTCAGGATCAAACGTACACCCAAAAAGATGGCGTACAGGCTACGTCTGTAAATTCGGCGATCCAGAACTGGGGCCAGGCGACCGTCAGCGGCGGCGACATCCAGGGTGCGTTGTGGGTTGATACGTGGAGCAACGATCTGCCATCTAGCGAGATGACCGTGGGCGGCAACGTGCAGTTCAAGGGCAAAGTTGTCATGGGCAGCTACGCTTCCCAGCACGGCATCTCCAAGCAGGCCATTCTGAAGGTGACCGGCGGATCGTTCGACGTCGAGAGCTGGAGCGTTCCGAGCGAAGCCGCTCTGGTGTCCCCTGACCGGTGGCACCTTCAGTGCCCAGATTCCGGCAGGATGCGTGGCCGACGGTTACCTGGTGGAGCCGAATACCGATAAACCGTGTACACCGTGAAGAAGGCCTCTGAGACCGAGAACAAGTCCAAGTTGTCGAC
>ENA-OQIL01000126-OQIL01000126.1-human-gut-metagenome-genome-assembly--contig:-NODE-126-length-38022-cov-9.071276_pt1 | contig 38022 bp, 40 predicted proteins | sample MGYA00242583_ERZ504748 | MGnify/ENA primary metagenome ERZ504748 (study PRJEB26092, sample SAMD00036191) | human gut metagenome | host: Homo sapiens | study: EMG produced TPA metagenomics assembly of...
CTCAGTGGTACGAGGGACGATGCCAACATCCGCCGTGCCATCGACTTCTTGACTGGGCCGGAGATGCTGGCTGCAGGCCACGCCGAGAACCTGACCCGCCTGCACGACGAGCTGATCCACAAGGACTGGTTCCAGACCCTGCCGGACTTCAACGCCTATGTGGTACGCAAGGGGCAGGCCCTGAACGATTACGCCTGTGACCCGCTGGGCTGGCGCAAAAAGTGCTTGGTGAACATCGCCAAGGCAGGCTTCTTCTCCAGTGACCGCACCATTGGCGAATACGACCGCGACATCTGGCATCTGGGGCAGTAACCATTATTTCTTAGCGTTTCACGATCCTTTTCTCCGCCTCTTTGCTTCCCCGGCAGGTTCTGCCGGGCGGCTCGGGAGCCTGTAAGTTTTCACAATTTCACACCGAGATCTGGCCGGTCTGCCACTTGACGGACCGGCCTGTTTTTTGTATCTTATTCTTCGGGATCTCTTTATCCCGGTGGGCGGCACCGCATCCTGTACCGTATTGCACGATCCGCATCCATTTCAAAAGACAGGAGAACAAACCATGAAACAACACAAGATTTCCCGCCGGAACGTTCTTTGCGCAGCCGGTCTGCAGCCCGAAAAATTCTATGAGAGCGTCGGTTTCAGCGCTGTGGCGCAGTAAGGACGAGCGATGGACTGGTATCCGCTTTGGAACAGCCTGCGCATCGCGCTCATCAGCTGCGCAGCCGTGTTCTTTCTTGGCATTTTTGCCGCCTATTACATTGCCCGGCTGCCCCGGGCCGTCAAGGGCGTGCTGGACGTGGTGCTCACCCTGCCCATGGTGCTGCCGCCCACGGTGGTGGGTTATTTCCTGCTGCTTCTCTTCGGGGCAAAGCGGCCGCTGGGCATCTTCTTCCTGGAACACTTCGGCGTGAAACTGGTCATGAACTGGTACAGCGCCATTTTCGCTTCCATTGTGGTGGCTTTTCCGCTGATGTACCGCACCGCCCGGGGTGCCTTTGAGAGCTTTGACGAAACGTTGGCCTGGTCGGCCCAGACCCTGGGGCAGTCCAACACCTGGATCTTCTGGCGGGTGCGGATGCCCTACTGTCGGCAAGGCATTCTGGCAGGCACCGTGCTGGCCTTTGCCCGTGCCCTCGGCGAATACGGCGCCACCAGCATGATCGCGGGCTATACCCCCGGCAAGACCGCCACCATTGCCACCACGGTGTATCAGCTCTGGCGCACCAACGACGAAGCCGGTGCCCTGCGCTGGGTTCTGGTGGACATTGTCATTTCGGCAGTGGTGCTGCTGGCCGTGAACCTGCTGGAAAAGCAACAGAAAGCGGGTGGACGCGCATGAGCCTGGAAGTGAACATTGAGAAGAAGCTGGATGGCTTCACCCTGCGGGCTGCCTTTTCCGCCGGAAACATCCCCACTGCCCTGCTGGGCGCTTCCGGCTGCGGCAAAAGCATGACCCTGCGCTGCATTGCCGGCATCGTGAAGCCGGACAAAGGCCGCATCGTGCTGGACGGGCGGGTACTGTTTGACAGTGAACAGCACATTGACCTGCCGCCTCAGCAGCGGGGCGCAGGGCTGCTGTTCCAGAATTACGCCCTCTTCCCGAATATGACGGTGGAACAGAACATTCTCTGCGGCCTGAAAGCCGAAAAAGACCGCGCTGCCCGGCAGGTGCGCTGCGCTGAACTGCTGCGGGCCATGCGGCTGGAGCCGCTGGCAAAGCGGTACCCGGCCCAGCTTTCCGGCGGGCAGCAGCAGCGCACCGCACTGGCCCGCATCCTTGCCGGGCGGCCGCGCATCCTGATGCTGGACGAGCCCTTCAGCGCGCTGGATAGTTACCTGCGCGAGGCTGTGGAAAGCGAAGTGGGCAGTCTGCTGGCCGGGTTTGACGGCACCGCGCTTCTGGTCACCCACAACCGGGACGAAGCCTACCGCCTTTGCCCGGAAATGGTGGTACTGGACAGCGGCCGGGTGCTGCGCTCCGGCCACACCCGGGACGTCTTTGCGGACCCGCGCAGCATCACGGCAGCCCGGCTCACCGGCTGCAAGAACATTCTGCCTTGTACCCGGCTGGACGCGCACGCGGTGCGTCTGACCGGCTGGGATGTGCCGCTGCAGCTGGCGCTTCCGGTGCCGGAAGACTGCACCGCCGTGGGCATCCGCGCCCACGACTTTGTGCCCTGCGATGCCGGGGCACCGAACGCCTTACCGGTAGCAGCCCTTTCTTCCAGTGAAAATCCCTTTGACTGGAACCTCATCTGTACCGCTCCGGACGGCACGGCCCGCCTGTGGTGGAAGGTAAGCAAATCCACCCTTTCCTCCCCCGCTCCGGTACCGCCGCATTTCCTGTGCGCTGCACCGGAAAGTATCATGCCCCTGACCAACTGAGCTGCATCTTTGACAAAGCCCCGCCCGGTGCTTGTACCGCACCGCAAATTCTGCTATACTAAAAATAGTGCATTTTGCAAAATCAGGGAGCATTGCGGCTCCCATTGGGGATGGGAACATGAGTGAAATAACGATCCGGCCCATGGTGCCGGAGGACTGGGACGATGTGGCCCGGATCTATCTGGAAGGCATTGCCACCGAGCACGCCACCTTCCAGACCGACTGTCCGCCCTATGCTGCGTGGGACGCCTCCCACACCAAAGAGTGTCGGCTGGTCATTCTGGCCGACGGCGTGCTGGCCGGGTGGGCTGCCCTGCACCGGGTAGATCCCCGCTGGTGCTACCGGGGCGTGGCCGAGGTGAGCATTTATGTGGGCGAGCGCTTCCGTGGGAAGGGGCTGGGCTCCCAGCTCCTGAACGCTCTGTGCGCTGACGCCGAGAAGGCAGGCTACTGGACCCTGCAGTCCACGGTGCTGCAGGACAACACGGCCAGCCGCGCCCTGCATACTAAATGCGGGTTCCGTCTGGTAGGGCGGCGGGAGCGTATTGCGCGTGACTGCCACGGCCGCTGGCTGGACACCTACCTGATGGAGCGCCGTGCTAAAGCCGATGAGCCGGAGGGCATCAAAAAACTGTAACGCCGCCCGGGCTGCTGATTTCAGGACAAAACGAAAGTCCCTGTGAACGCTAAGGTTCACAGGGACTTTTGTTTTGCTCGTTTCAGATTTTACAGAACTTCTCGTTATGCCCAGTTCATCCGGCCATAGCGGGTGGTGATACTGCAAATTTCTTTTTGCAGCCTTGGGGTCAGCTGGCTCTTTTTTAGCCGCCAGCGCCAGTTCTCGCCTACGGTGGAGGGTTTATTGATACGGGCGGAATTGTCCAGCCCCAGCCAGTCCTGCATGGGGATGATGCAGGTGGCGGCGGCACTGCGGAAGATAAGGGCGATCATGCTCTTATAGAGCTGTGCTTCCGGCGTGGCATAATCGCACAGATAATCCCGCACCAGTGCACGTTCGGCAGAGGTGATGGTCTGATACCATGACACCAGTGTTTCGTTGTCGTGGGTGCCGGTGTAGGCCACGCTGTTCACCGGGTAATTATGGGGCAGGTAATCGCTGGCACTGCCGGTGTCGCGGGAGTCGAAGGCAAATTCCAACACCTTCATGCCGGGGAAGCCGCTGTCCCGCACCAGCTGCCGGACAGTCTCGCTCATATAGCCCAGATCCTCGGCAATGATCTCCCGCTTGCCCAGTGCCTGCTCCACCGCACGGAACAGCTCGATGCCAGGGCCTTTTTCCCAGTGGCCGGGTGCCGCCGTTTCACTGCCGTAAGGAATGGAAAAATACTCGTCGAAACCGCGGAAGTGGTCGATGCGAACCACATCGTACAGTTCAAAGCAATACCACAAGCGGGTGATCCACCACTGATAGCCCGTTTCCTGGTGCTTTTCCCAGCGGTAGAGCGGATTGCCCCAGAGCTGGCCGGTGGGCGAAAAACCATCCGGCGGAACACCTGCCACAGCGGTGGGAATGTTGTCCTCATCCAGCTGGAACATCTGCGGGTTCGCCCATGCATCGGCAGAATCCAGTGCCACATAGATGGGGATATCGCCGATGATGCGGATGCCCTTTTCGTTGGCGTAAGCCTTTAGTGCACGCCACTGCTGGTCGAATTTGAACTGGAGATATTTGTAATACTCCACCTCAAAATACAATTCCCGGCGGTAGTAGTCCATGGCATTCTGCCAGCGCAGGCGGATGTCCTCCGCCCACTCGATCCACGGCTTGCCCTCAAAGCGATCCTTCACCGCCATGAACAGGGCAAAGTCATCCAGCCACCACTTGTTCTGTTCACAGAAGGCCGCAAACTCCGCATTGTGGCCGATGTCGCTGCGGGAGTAGGCCAGCCGGAGCAGGCGGCCCCGCTCCTTGTAGAGCTGGCTGTAGTCGATATCGTCCGCCTTGCGGCCGAACTTTGCCTTTTTGCACTCTTCTGCCGTGAGCACACCCTCTTTGACCAGCTCATCCAGACTGATGAAATAGGGGTTGCCAGCAAAGGCGGAAAAGCTCTGATACGGGCTGTCGCCGTAACTGGTCACACCCAGCGGCAGGATCTGCCAGTAGGTCTGCCCGGCGTCCTTCAGCCAGTCTACAAAATCGTATGCTTCCTGCGAAAAGCAGCCGATGCCGTAGGGGGACGGCAGACTGCTGACGGGCAGTAAAATGCCTGCTCTTCTCTGCATGTTTCTTGATTCCCTTCTTATCGTTCTACTTCGATCAGAACGCCCGCATGGTCGGAGACCCGGGGCTCCTGTTTTCCGCCGAATACCACCCGGCTGCTGTGCACCGGCACCGCCTGGGAGCACCAGATCTGGTCAATGCGTTTTTTGGCAGCCGCGTCCGGAGCATCCCGCCAGCCGTCAATGGCCTGCACGACGGTATAGCCGTCATCCCGCTGCCGGGCCAGCCGGTAGGTATCCTGCCAGCCGCTGCGCAGAATGAGGTCGTAGCCCTCACCCCGCACATCGGCTTCACTGTTGAAATCGCCCAGCAGGAACGCCAACGGTTTTGCACCGGCTGCCGCCGCCAGAATGTTCCACTGGTCGGCAAAGGGCTCTTCCTCGTCCTTCCACCAGCCCAGATGCACCGCGTAATACCAGACATCTCCTGCACAGATGCCCAGCGCCCGGCGGGTCTTCCAGTTGTTGTAATCGTTGATTTGGCTCAGCAGCAGGTTCTCGGCGGCGGTGATGGGTGCCCGGCTGAATACCGCCATGCCCTCGTCGTATCTGTCGTAGCCGATCTTGGCCGGGAGCCAGCTCCAATGGTAGGCACAGCCCGCTTCTTCCAGCATCCGGGCCACCGCAGCGGCATGGTTGTCCGCTTTCAGCAGCACCATATTGCCGGGGCAGGGGTAGTACCCCGCCGGGACATCTGCCAGCAGCGGCGCAGCGGCGGTCTGGTTCACCTCCTGCAGGGCGAACACATCCGGCTGTTCCTTTCGGATAAACTCCACAAAAGCATCCCGCTTGGCCTCGTATTCCGGTTCGATGAGGCTGTGGGTATTCAATGTCAGCAGTTTCATAGTTTTTTACAGAATATCGTTAATATCAGATTTCAGAACGTCTGCCTTGGGACCGTACACCGCCTGGATGCCGTCGCCCTTGACCAGCAGGCTCAGGGCACCCTCGGCCTTCCATGCGGCGAGGTCGGCCACCTTGGCGGGGTCCTTCACGGTGACGCGCAGACGGGTCATGCAGGCGTCCACCAGCACGATGTTCTCCCGGCCGCCCAGCAGGGCGATGATGCGCTCGGCCTGACCGTTGTCCGCCTTTTTGTCGGCCTTCTTCTCGGTCTTGGTGTCAGCTGCGGCATCGTTTGCGTTGTCATCGGTGTAGTTGCCCAGACGGCCCGGGGTAGCCAGATTGAGTTTGCCGATCATGAAATAGGCCACGAAATAGCCAATGAGGAAGAATGCCACGACACAGATGACAAAGTTGATGATATCACCGCCCAGACCGGCCTGCAGGGACATGGGGATTCGGGTGATGAATTCCAGATTGCCGAAGGAGTGCAGGCGCAGATGGATGATACCGGCCATGGCAAAGGCACAGCCCTGCAGGATGGCGTATACAATGTACAGCGGCATGGCGCAGAACATGAACATGAACTCCAGCGGCTCGGTCACACCGGTGAGGAACACAGCCAGCGCGGTGGAAATGAACATGGATTTGTAATTCTTGCGCTTGTCGGCATCCACACGGCGGAACATGGCCAGTGCAATGCCCAGCAGCAGACCGGTGGCGCCGATCATCTGACCAACCTTGAAGCGGGCGGGAGTGACGGTAGCCAGCAGATTGTTATAGGCAGCCATGTCACCGGCCTTCTTGAAGTTGATGAGGTCGTTGGCCCATGCCAGCCACAGCGGGTCCTGACCAAACACCTGACTGCCTGCGTTCACGCCGGTGGCGATGGTGTAGGTGCCGCCGAAGGAGGTATAGTTCATGGGGATGGTCAGCATATGGTGCAGACCAAAGGGCAGCAGCAGACGTTCCAGCGTACCATAGATGAACGGAGCCAGCACCGGAGAAGTCTCGGAAGAGTTGGCGATCCAGATGCCAAAGTTGTTGATGCCGGTCTGCACCACAGGCCAGAACAGCGCCAGCACCATGGAGATGACCACCGAGTAGGCGATGACCACCATGGGCACGAAGCGCTTGCCGTTGAAGAAAGTCAACGCATCCGGCAGCTTGCGGAAATTGTAGTATTTATTGTAAGCCACGCCGCCCACAAAACCGGCAATGATGCCCACGAACACGCCCATGTTCAGCGCCGGTGCGCCCAGCACAGAGGTGAAGTAGCCGTTGACGGCGATCTCCTGCCCGAACAGGGTGTGGGTCACGGCGTTGGGGTCTGTCAGCATGGCGCTGGTAACGCCGAAGATGTTGCCGGTGATCACGTTGATGAGCGCGAACGCCAGCACAGCCGCAAAGGCACCGCCTGCGCGTTCTTTTGCCCAGCTGCCGCCGATGGCGACGGCGAACAGGATATGCAGGTTGTTGATGACGGCCCAGCCGATGTTCTCCATCGTAGTGCCGATGGTCATGACGGCGGCAATGTCACCGCCGCCCATCTGCACCAGCTTGCCCAGACTGATCATCAGACCCGCCGCAGGCATGACGGCGATGACGGTCATCAGAACTTTGCCCAGTTTTTGCAAAAAGTCGAAATTGATGAGCCCCTTCTTGGGAGCTGTCTGTGTGGTTGCCATGATGTTCCTCCTTGTTCTTTTGCATTTGATTATGCAAGTATTGCATTACTCTTGCATTAAATTGCGCAATAAGAATAGCTCACTTTCGCAAATTTTACAAGAGTTTTTTGAGTTGCAGAGCGTTTTTCTGCATCTTGTACATTGTCGAAAGCGATTTTTGTTGAAAATGTCAAGCCCTTGCAGCAACACCGTTGCGTGATTTACGCAAATGAGCACGCAAACGTTGACTTTGCGTGCAAAGCCCTTTACAATAGAGATATCAGAAAGGAGATTCAGAGCATGGCAGTCACGATCAAAGATATTGCGGCCGCTGCGGGCGTTTCGCCGTCCACGGTCTCCCGCACCTGCAAGGACAGCCCATCCATCAGCCGGGACACAAAAGAACGCATCCGCCGCATCATGGCGCAGATGGGCTATGAACCAAATTTTGAGGCTGAACCGTCCGAAGCATTTTCCAAGACCATCGGCATCATCCTGCCTTCCTCCCAGCGGGACGTATATGAAAATGCCTTTCATCTGGAGATCATCCGGGGCATCGGGCAGTTCTGCAACCAGCGCCGTTATGTAAACACCGTCATCACCGGCGAGGACGATGCCGAAGTGCTGGATGCTATCCAGAGCATGGTAGCCAACACGCAGGCCGATGGATTCATCCTGCTCTACTCCAAAAAAGATTGTCCGGTGGCTGCCTATCTGCGCAGCGAGGGTCTGCTTCACGTTATCGTGGGCAAGGCGGCACAGTCGGCCAACCAGACCATCTATATCGACAACGACAACGCACTGGCGGGCGAGGAAGCCACCGACTATCTCTACGAGATGGGACATCGCCGCATCGCCTATTTTGGGGTCAGCAATGCCATGCTGTTTTCTGCCGAGCGGAAACGCGGCTATCAGATGTCTCTGCTCAAGCACGGCATCACCCCGCGGGAAGGGGACTGTGTGGAGATTGATACCCTGAATGATTCCTATGAACCCGCCCTGAAAGCGCTGCTTACCGCTCCTGACCGCCCTACAGCGGTTCTGGTCAGCGATGACATTCTTGCGGTGGTACTGGAACAGTTCTGCAGCAAGCTGGGCCTGCGCATCCCGAAAGATCTGTCCATCGTATCCTTTAACAACTCGCTGTTCTCCCGCATCACCAACCCGCCGCTGACGACCGTGGACGTCAATCCCTATCAGCTTGGCATTGAGGCGGCAAGCCAGACCATCAACCACATCGAGAACCCCAACCTGCTGGCCACCAAGATCATCGTGCCGCATCAGCTCATCGTACGGGAAAGCTGCTGCCCACCGCCGGAAAATCGCACGGCTGCCTTGCCCGGCGGGGCACTGTGACCCCGCAGTACACCGCGCTCCATTGTCCATGAACTGAATGGATATCTGCCATGACGGCCAGCTTCAACGGCCGTTCCAGCGGCAGAGCTGCCGGAGCCTCTGTACGCTTCCGGAACACTGCCGCGCCCAGCACGCCTGCCGCCGCGCACCCAGCACAGCCCATCAGAAAGGTCCTCCGTTTCGCTTCTCCACTGTGTGCCGATGTTCTTCACCTTTCCGCGCACCGAGATGTCCACCGTGGACAGGGTGTCCTGCACAGGGCAAACACGATGCCGGTGGGCAACAACACCTTCCATGCCTGCTTCACGCGGTCGGACTGCTTGCTGCCGTAATTGTAGCCAACCACCGGGATGGCGGCCTGTCCCAAACCGTTGACCGGCATCAGGAACAGGCCGGTGGTGGCGGCACGGCAGGCTTCCTCCGGCTTTTTCTGGCCCAGCTTGCGGGAAAGCAAGGCGTTCAGCCCCACCGCGGTGCCCACGCCGATGGCGATCATCAGAAACTGGATGGCATACACCAGTGAGGCGGCGGTCAGTGCCGTTTCGGACAGGCGCGCCACAAAAATGCTGTCTACGATGTTATACAGCGACTGGATGAGCAGTGAGAGCATCAGCGGTACCGCCATCGTATACAGCAGTGGGCGGACGGGCATCGCGCCCAGTTTATTTTTCGGGTCCATAAGTTTCTTTTCTCCTCTTCCGTGCAAACAAAAAAGCGCGAAATCGTTGAGGAACAGCACTTCCTCAGGATTTCGCGCTTTGTAAGCCGGCTTGTGTTTTGATTCTTGACGATGTGTATTATACTCGAAACCGACCGGATTTTCAAGATGGATTTTATCCAGATCTGACGCAAAAAGCCCCTGCGGGCTTCCGAAGAAACTCGCAGGGGCTTCGCTATGCAATGAGCTGATGCTCCTCGCACCAGCACACGGCAGTTATTCAATTTCAATCCGATTGGGGTTTGCAGGCAGAGCCTTCTGCTGCTGGGGTGCAGGCAGCTGGATGTGCAGGATGCCATCCTCGAACTTTGCGTGGATATCCTCTTTCTTCACGGCATCGCCCACATAGAAGCTGCGGGCGCAGGTGCCGGAGAAGGTCTCGCGGCGGATGTAATGGCCCTTCTCATCCTTCTCATCATTGCTGTGATTACGGACGGCCTGAATGGTCAGGTAGCCGTCGTTCAGTTCCATCTGAACGTCCTCTTTCTTGCAGCCCGGCAGGTCCACGGCCACATCGTAGCCGTTCTCGGTCTGCTTCACATCGGTCTTCATCATGTTTGCACCGCGCTTACCGAAGGTCTCGCGCTCTTCACGGTTCATCGCACGCTCCAGCGCACCATCGTTCCAGAACGGATCAAAGAGATCATCGAACAGATTCTCATGGAAAACAGCAGGCATAAACATAAATCATTCCTCCAATCCCGGCGTTCGGGTCGGGTCAAAAATCTTTATGTTGTTCACTCGGAAGGGCCTTCCTGGGAGCCTCGCGGCTCTCTCTTTTGCCCTTCCTCCTGAGCACGCCACTGTTATAGCACCGTTTGTTAGCAGCGTCAAGTGTTGAGTGCTAAAATTCACAGAAAGATAATTCTTTGATAATCTTTCATGCACTCTTTCATCTCTTATAGCAATTTCAAAAAATAAAGTGACGCCTTTTGTCAAGTTATCACTTTATTTCTTGGAATCGCTTAGACTCCCGCTGCTTTCAGCCTTCATGGCGTTGTAGCCAATGAGGACGGTCCACACATAAGCGCAGGTCTTGGGGATCATCAGCATACCGATCAGGGGGTTCACGTCAGCCCACAGCACCACAGGGATGTAGAAACCGAAGCTCAGCACGATGGTGAGCCACATCCAACGGAAAGCCTTATCGCCGTGGTCCTTTGCGCTGCGGTAGAACAGCACGATGATCAGCAGGCCCAGCAGAGCAAAGGGTACGTTCCGCAGGATGCCCCAGGTGAGGGAGGTCTTGTTGGTGAGCCACTGGTTCTGGGGCATCATGCACAGCAGCACACGGACAGCAGACAGAGCGTACACAGCGATGGTCAGGTTCTTCTGGCCCTCTACCTGGTAACGCTTACGCCAGACGTAGTACAGCAGCACATAAAAGACGGTCATGGTGATGGAGGTGATCCACTTACCCAGGCCCAGGGGAACAGCGTAGTTCTCCAGGCCGGTGGTGCACAGAGCCAGTGCACGAGGTACCAGGTGGAAGGAATCGCCGGCCCCCAGCACCACAGCCATGAGGCCGAACAGCTTGAACTGAGAGTCGTTCTTGCTGCCACGGATCATGCGGATGCCCACCGTGAGAACGGTAGCCAGGTAAAAGATGTCAAATACAGTTTCAATGATTGCACGCATAGGTTTTTGCTCCTTTTTCAGATTGGTTTTGGAGGGATATTTATGTGAACAGGACGCTTCCGTCCTGCAGCACCGGCCATTCTGAACATTGTTCACTTTCGTCCTAAAAAAATCCCACAGCTTTGTGGGATGTTTTTTAGTAGATGGCTCGCCGGACGATCTCCAGCACTGTAGAGGGGTCAAAGTCCTGCCGCACCAGGGCAGACAGCATCAGAGAGAAGAGTGTTTCCGCAAACTTTTCAACGGTAAACTCCTCTGTGAAGGCGTCGGCCCGGATCTTGGTATCATTCTGCAGCACCACACACAGGGCTTCCAGAATGTGCCGCCATGCACGCTGCATCTGCTGTTTGCCGTCGGCAGTATCCTGCCGGACAAAGCCCAGCGCATGGTGGGTAAAAAAGCCCGGATACCGCTGGCAGCCGTCCTCCAGCTGCTGATACATCCACCGGACGCAGGACAAGGTATCTTGAAAAACCACTTCGTCCTCCGGATGGTGGAAGATATCGCTCCAGATACTTTCCACTGTAGCACTCAGCAGTTCGGTCTTGGATGCAAAGTAATTGTAGATGCACCCCACCGAGACCCCACAGGCAGCGGCCACCGAGCGGATGCTTACACCTGCCCATCCGTTTTGCTGGATAAGCTCCCGGCTGGTTTTTAGGATATTCGCTTTTGACGTTGCATTTGGATTCATCGGATCACCTCAACGTGAACGTTGTTCATGATGCATAGTATACAAGCCATCCAGGGCCTTGTCAAGAGGGGGGTAAAAATTTCCGAAGATTTGTCCCCTCTCTTTGCGGCGGCCTCAGCGGCTTAAAAGAGGCCTCTCTCCTGCCCTTGCGGTCAGCCGTCCGGCACTCCTTATCTGGAAAAGCAGCACACCGCTCCGCCCATTGAACAGCTGAAACAGCTGACTGATGTGGCGTTTGATATGCTACCCCTAGAGTAGACAGAGTAAAAAACAAAACTCTGAAAACTCTGAGGGTATTTTTCATGTCAAGAAAAAGGCTATACAGTCCGAGACCTCTGCCCACTGGTACATATTGCGCGTTCATCTTATTACAAATGGCTGAACCATCCAAAAAGCAGCCATGAACTTGCAAACGAGAAGATTTCAGCGGCAATTCAAGAGATCTATAAGGAGCATCCGGATAAAGGACATCGCCGCATCCGTGATGATCTGGAGAAGGACTACGATATTCAGGTCTCTCCCAAATTAGGTACTGAGGTTGGCCCAGTTTTCCCGCCACGACTTTGCGATTTTGGGGTATTTATTGTCCCAGTTCTGCGCGAAGGTCTCCAAATCGTCCAGAGCAGCCTGCTCGTCCACTGCAGCATGGTCTCTCTTAATTTGCCCCCGGCACCCCCTGAGAAAGGGAGACATTCAGGCGGTGGATTTTCACCACTCCATTGGCCTCTCAGCCACCCCGTTTTCTTTATGACCGGGCCGCGAATTACGGAAGTATCATTGTCTGGAAGTACCTGAAGCTGCATATTCAATTTTCAAGGTCCGTCGGCTCTGGTTTCCGTCCCCTCTCGGGCCCGGTCCGTTTCCGTGACATAATTGTATCGTACTTTCGCAGAAAAGTTTCATGAAACATCCAACTTTTTGAATTGCGCTGTTCCATCACTCACCGCTGCAAAAAAACTTGCATTTTGTTCCACATCTACTATACTAAAGGATGTATTGATTATTCTTGAAAGTTGAAAGAAAGCGGATGCCATGAAATTACAAATGAAGTTGAAGCAATTCGCGTTTGATGAGCGCAGCGAATCAATGAAAGCCCCAGTGGGGCTTTTAAGCGACCGAACGGTCTTGCGTAGCAAGATGAAGAGGCTTCGCCTCTTCAAGTTCTTCAAACAGGAGACCGTTCTTTCGGTCGCCGCTGTACTGGCCGTGCTCTCCATGTTCTTTGTGCCGCCAGATGCAGACTACCTCGGTTACATTGACCTGCGCACGCTCGCCATTCTGTTTTCCCTAATGACCATCATGGCCGGGCTGCGGCGGCAGGGCGTTTTTGACCGGATGGGCCGGGCGCTGTTGGCACGGACCGGCAGCACCTTGCAGCTGGTGCTCGTTCTGGTCGGGCTGTGCTTTTTCGGGAGCATGGTCATCACCAACGACGTTTCCCTGCTGACCTTTGTCCCCTTTACCTTTGTGGTGCTGAGCGGCCTTGCGCCGGACACCCGCCGGGCGCTGACCATCCCAGTGGTGTGCATGCAGACCATCGCGGCCAACCTTGGCAGTATGCTCACGCCCATCGGCAACCCACAGAACCTCTACCTCTACGGCAAAAGCGGAATGAGCATGGCGGAGTTCCTCCTGCTCATGTTCCCCTACACGGTCGTTTCGCTGCTGCTTCTGGTGGGCTGGGCGGTCGCGGTCTGCCGCAAACAGGCATCCTCCTGCATCGGTGCGCTCCCGGAGCAGCCGAACATCACCGCAGACCGGAAAATCATCCTGCTGGATGCGGTGCTGTTTGCGGTCTGTCTGCTGGCGGTCGTCCGGGTATTGCCCTACGGCGTTGCCTTTGCCGCTGTGCTGGTCTGTACCCTCTGCGCTGACCGCTCCACTCTCCGCAATGTGGATTACTCCCTGCTGCTGACCTTTGTGGCATTCTTCGTTTTCATCGGCAATCTGGGGCGCATCCCGGCCTTTTCGGGCTGGTTGCAAGCCATCCTCGCCGGGCGGGAAGTGCTGGTGGCAGTTCTGGCTTCGCAGGTCACCAGCAATGTTCCCGCTGCCCTGCTCCTGTCCGGGTTCACCGATAAAACCGCCGCGCTCATTATCGGCACGAATCTCGGCGGCCTTGGCACCCTGATCGCGTCCATGGCCAGCCTGATTTCCTACCGCCAGATCGCGCGGGAGCTGCCGGAGGAAAAAGGCCGCTACTTCAAGCTGTTCACCCTGTCCAACCTGATTTTTCTGGTAATCCTGCTGGCTGAATGGAGGATCATCGGGCGATAAGACCGAAACGCGGAGGTTCCGAAATGAAGCATCGTATTGTCACAGCCGCACAGATGAAGGCCATCGAACAGGCCGGAAATGCTCACGGCCTGCCCTATCCCATCCCTCAGGAAGAGCTGTATGTGCCGCATTTCCGCGCCAACTGCGAGACCTGCGGCAGCAGACTCATCTGCAACGGGTGCAGTAACTGCGGCAAATGCCTGTGAACTCTCTGAAACAAACCGTCCCCTCCGTGCAGGCCCGGATTTTGCTTTCCGGGCATCTGCGCAGAAGGGACGTTTCGTTTTATCAGAGTTTTGTCATCCACAGGCCGGGAGCCATCGGTTCCTTTTTCAGGAAATGGCATAGAACTGCTTCATAAACGCAAAAAAGTGCGCCGTCTGTTCCGACATAAACTGTGTGGAAGAATACACGATATAGAGTTTCCGCAAGAAAGCCGACTGTTCCAGAGGAATGATCAACAGCTTTCCAAGCTGTGCATCGTTCTGAACCGTTGCGCGGGAAAGGATGGAGATGCCCATCCCCAGTGTGATGCAGCGGATCAGCGAAGCGGCATCATCCATCACAGCGATCACATTCAGATCGTCCAGCGAAAGCCCCCGGTTTTTCAGATAATAGAGCGTTTCCTGTTTTGTCCCCGAAGTATCCTCCCTGCAGGAGAAATGGTTCTTTCATCAGCATGGAAACCGGATCTTTCAATTCCAGACAGGCCTGAAAATGCGGTGTAGCCGGGGCCGCGATCACAAGTTCATCCGAAGTGACCGGCAGAAAGCGGCAGGGTGTATCCGAAATTTTTGTGCCGACCAGCCCGATATCGCAGGTTCCATCTGTTACTTTCCGAATGACATCCAGACTGTCCGAGCAGCTGGTACGGAAGTGGACATCCGGCATTTCCTGATGGTACGCCGAAAGCAGTTCCGGCAGAAGATAGAGGGACGGAACGGAGGAAACACCGATGTGCAGCAGCTTCTGATTTTTATCGGAAAGTTCCAGAATCGCTTTCTGCTGGAGATTCAGGATCTCAGCTGCGTAGTTGTAAAGGGTCTGCCCTGCGGGCGTGACCGACAAACTCTTGGTCGTTCGCTTCAAAAGCTGTGTATGAAGTTCTTTTTCCAGATTGTTGATATGCGAACTGACGGTCGGCTGCGAAAGATAAAGCTTTTGAGCTGCGAGGGAAAAACTCTGGTATTTTACGGTATACACAAAGGCTTCCAGTTGGCGGATATCCATGCTGCGCTCCTTTTTTGTGCTGAAAAGGCTTTTTCTTCTATTATAGTTCAGTTCATTGATTATATCAATAAGTACATACAGATTATCAATAAAATCAATTTCACCTGAAAAATCGTGTGTGTTATACTGAACTGGTAAAGTTCACCCGCTAAAAAAGGAGGCAATCATGAAATTATTCGACAAAACATGGAAGCTGACCTTGTCCGGTGTGGTCATCGGACTTCTGGTCATGCTTCTGGCCATGTCTGGCAACCCGGCCAACATGGCAATCTGCGTGGCCTGTTTCATCCGCGACGCGGCAGGCGCGCTCAAACTGCACACCGCTGCACCCGTTCAGTATTTCCGCCCTGAGATCGTCGGCTTTGTCTGCGGCTCGTTCCTGATTTCCATGGCAACCAAAGAGTATCGCTCTACCGCCGGTTCTGCGCCGATGGTGCGTTTTCTGCTGGGTGCCGTTATGATGATCGGTGCACTGGTCTTTCTGGGCTGCCCGCTGCGCATGGTGCTACGGATGTCTGCCGGTGACCTGAATGCGTATGTGGCGCTCATCGGCTTTGCTGGCGGTGTCGCCACTGGCTCCTGCTTCTTGAAAAAAGGCTTTTCTCTGGGAAGAGCCTATGAAACCAAGCCGCTCAGCGGTGCGGTGCTGCCGGTTCTGCTGGCTGCTCTGCTGGTGATCGGTGTGGCAACGGGTGCTTATGTGGCAAGCACGGAAGGCCCCGGCAGCAAGCACGCTCCGCTGCTGCTGGCACTGATGGTCGCATTGGTCATCGGTGCCCTCGCACAGAAAAGCCGTATGTGCTTTGCCGGAAGCATCCGCGATGTGATCCTGATGAAGAATTTCGACCTGCTCAGCATTATTGCCGCGCTGTTTGCGGTCATGACCATTTATAACATTGCCACCGGCAATTTCCATCTGAGCTTCTCCGGCCAGCCCATTGCACATTCGCAGCATCTGTGGAACATCCTTGGCATGTACGTTGTCGGCTTTGCAGCGGTATTGGCCGGCGGCTGCCCGCTGCGTCAGCTGATCCTTGCAGGGCAGGGTTCCTCCGACAGCGCGGTAACGTTCCTCGGTATGCTTCTGGGTGCCGCTTTTGCACACAATTTTAATCTGGTCGGCAGCGCCGCCAAAGCTGCCACAGCGACCGATGCCGCTGTTCCCGGCGGCCCGGCCATGCCCGGCAAGATTGCAATCATCGTTTGCATTGTACTGTTGTTTGTGATTGCAGCAACCAACCTGCGCCGTAAAAAAGCGGCAAAGTGATCTGAAAAAGGAGAAAGCACAATGGCTAAATTTGTTGAAGTGGACGTTCGCGGCCTTTCCTGCCCGGAACCGGTGTTGTTGACGATGGATGCGATGGAAGAGCATCCGGGCGAGATGATCCGCGTTCTCGGTGATGAAGCGCACACCCGCAAAAACATTGAAAAAATGCTGGAATATGAACACAAGGACGGTCAGACGACCACGCGGGCGGATGGCTGTTTTGAGATCACCTTTCAGGCATAACGGCAGCGTATGAGAGCAAAAAAGCCCTATCAGGTTTTGACATTCTACACTACTTCTGCGGTCATGGAACTGGAAGCCTTTTGCAAACAGAACGGGATTCCCGGCAGGCTGATCCCTGTTCCGCGGGAACTTTCTGCTGGCTGCGGGATCGCATGGCGGATGGAACCAGATGCGTACCGGCAGCATTCCGGCCTGCTTGCAGAGTGCCCTGTTGAAATCGAGCAGATCAAAGAAGTTCTGCTATAACAAAATCGTCCCCTCCGTGCAGACCCGGATCTCGTTTTCCGGGTATCTGCGCGGAGAGGACTTATTGTTTTATCAGAGTTTTGTCGTCCACAGGCCATGCAGATTGCAGTAGGCATAGACCGCCACCGGTGTCTCGTCGCCCAGCTCAAAAACCGCTCTGGGCGCCTCGCCCGGATGGAGATAGCGGATGTGGCCGCCCTGCGCCGTTTCCACATAGAGCCACTGGATATGGTGGACATCCACCATCGGATGCTCCACCGCGCCCACCGTGACGGTGAGGGTGCTGCCGGAACGTTCGGCCACCGGCAAATGCTTTTCTCCGCTGGCTTCCACGGTATTGGGGATCAGTTCCCGCATCTTTTCGCCGCAGCAGAGCATCGGAACGCCTGCATCGTGGAGCGTGGTGATGAGGTTACCACAGTGGTCACAGATGTAAAACTTTGCACTCATATCGAAATCCTCCCTGGGAATGTTTTGTGTTTCTTGTGTCTATATGATAACAGTTCTCAGTTTTAATTTCCGTGATTGGGTCACAGAAGGGAGAATTATTTTGTCAGACAAACAGGACTTGGATTACTTTTTTCCTTTTCGGAAATAAAGAATTGCGGTAACAAGACACATCCCTGCAATTCCTGCCAGAAATGAATTGGAATAGTTCTTTGTCAGGATGGCCCAAAGGTTGATCGACACAAAGACAATTAAAAATATAACACCGATTATCCTATTTTTCATCTCTGTTACCTCTGCAACTTCCGATTTATTGTCACAAGTATAGCATACTGCCACCCGTAAGAAAAGCCGCAGACACAAAAAGCCCCTGCGGGCAAATGCTCGCAGGGGCTTGGATTATGCGGTGATGTTCCTTGCATCGGCACAATCGTTATTCAATTTCAATGAGATTGGGGTTTGCAGGCAGAGCCTTCTGCTGCTGGGGTGCAGGCAGCTGGATGTGCAGGATGCCATCCTCGAACTTTGCGTGGATATCCTCTTTCTTTACGGCATCGCCCACATAGAAGCTGCGGGCGCAGGTGCCGGAGAAGGTCTCGCGGCGGATGTAATGACCCTTCTCATCCTTCTCATCATTGCTGTGATTACGGACGGCCTGAATGGTCAGGTAACCGTCGTTCAGTTCCATCTGAACGTCTTCCTTCTTGCAGCCCGGCAGGTCCACGGCCACATCGTAGCCGTTCTCGGTCTGCTTCACATCGGTCTTCATCATGTTTGCACCGCGCTTACCGAAGGTCTCACGCTCTTCACGGTTCATCGCACGCTCCAGCGCACCATCGTTCCAGAACGGATCAAAGAGATCATCGAACAGATTCTCATGGAAAACAGCAGGCATAAACATAAATCATTCCTCCAATCCCGGCGTTCGGGTCGGGTCAAAAATCTTTATGTTGTTCATTCGGAAAGGCTTTCCGGGGAGCCGCTCGATCACCTTGTGGCTCTCTCTTTTGCCCTTCCTCCTGAGCACGCCTATGTTATAGCACCGTTTGTTAGCAGTGTCAAGTGTAGAGTGCTAAAATTCACAGAAAGATAATTCTTTGATAATCTTTCATGCAATCTTTCGGATTTCAAGCGCTGATTCGTTTATTCCACCTTCTGGATCACCGCGCCCAGCCAGCGGCACAGGGTCTCCCCGGTCTGGTTGGCGATCTCCAGCACACGGGCGTGGCTGTGCTTCACCGTCTGGATGCCGGTAGCCATATTCGTGATACAGCTGACGGCCAGCACCTTCATACCCAGATAATTGCAGACCACGGTTTCCGGCACGGTGCTCATGCCCACAGCATCGGCACCCATGCCCGCAAAGGCACGGATCTCGGCGGCCGTTTCGTAGCAGGGACCCATGAAGCCCAGATAAACGCCCTCTTTGTAGGAAATGCCCAGCTCGTCGGCGGTCTGTTTGGCCAGATTCCGCAGTTCCAGACTGTACGGCTCGGTCATGTCCGGGAAACGCGGGCCGAAGCGCTCGTCGTTGGGGCCGATGAGCGGGTTCGTACCCATCATGTTGATGAAGTCGGTGAGGAGCATCAGGGTGCCCGGCGCAAACTCCCGGTTGATGCCGCCGCAGGCGTTGGTCAGCACCACCTGCTCCACGCCCAGCAGTTTCAGGACATAGAACGGGTAGCAGACTTCCTTCATAGAGTAGCCTTCATAAAAGTGGAACCGTCCTTCCAGCGCATAGACCTCTTTCTCGCCCAGCTTGCCTGCCAGCAACGCACCTTTGTGGCCTGCCACTGTGGACACTGGAAAGTTCGGGATGTCTTTATAGGGCAGTTCTTCCGTCTCGGAAAAGTCTGCGGTCAGGTTGCCAAGGCCGGAGCCGAGTACGACCGCGATTTTCGGGCGTTTGGTGGTATGCGCTTTGATATACTCGGCGCTCTCCTGTGCTTTTTCATAGAGATGTTCCATTGTTTTTTCTCCTTTGCTGCTGTATGCAGTCACTCTTCCATTCGTTCCTGTAGCTGTTTTACCGCGTCTTGCAATACATTGCGCAGTTGCACTGTCCGGCAGCTTTCCATGCGGCAGCCTGCGCTGCCCGTTCTTCGATGTTCATTTTTACAGTCCTCGTCTTTCTTTCATAAATCAGATATTTATACGTCCTGCTGCTTTTCCAGTGCTTCAAAGTGGTACCGGGGCTTGCCTTTGCTCTTTTTGCCGTACTCGATGGCCTCTTTGGGGCAATAGCAGATGCAGGCCATGCAGTGGGTGCAGTGTTTGCCCCAGACCGGCTTGCCGTTTTCCAGCCGGATATTGTTCAGAGGGCACCGCTCCACGCACTTGCCGCATCCGATACAGGCATCCGTTGCCCGGAAGGCATCCGCCCTCACAAAAAAGCGATAGAACGCCGGGTTTACCGGGCCGCTCATAAAGCGGTCGTAGAGAGTATCTCTCGGTGGAGGAAATTCCTGCCCGGCTTTGAGCTGCGCCAGCACCTGCTCAAGTGCAGGCTCTGCCTGCTCCACGATGCTCCGGGCCTGCTCCGCTTGCGGCGCATGGAACATGGCAATGTAGTTTTCCGGCATGATGATCTGAGCTGTACCCATGTACCGCAAGTGCTTTTGCGCCGCAAGCTGCCGGTTATATTTTGCCGCATTGCCGATCTCGCTGCCGCAATCCATCACAAACCAGATGCGCTCTGCCCCGGTCAGCTCGGTGTTGCCCAGCCACTGGGACACCACCCGGGGAATGCGCCATGCGTAGGTAGGCGTGACCAGCACCACATCCTGCCCGGTCTGCACCGGGGCGGTATCCCCTGCCTTGATGCAGGTGTTCAGGTCGTAAAGCGGCATATCCAGCCCTTCGGCAATGCGCCGTGCCAGATACCGGCTGTTGCCGGTTCCTGTAAAATAAAGTACCATGGCTGTTCCCTCGTTTTTGTATGGTTTTTCAGATGTCTGTCTGCCCGGCAAACTGGAAGTTATATATGTCTTTGCAAATATACCATATCTATTAGTTGTACACCGCCCTCATAAATTAGGTGGTCATAATTGTCGGTAAAGAAATTAGGAATCTTGTGAGAACGAACAAATCCACATTTTTCATAAAATGGTATCGTCAATGGACTGTCACCTGTTCCAACTTGCAAAACAGAATATTCATCTGCATATTTACCGGCAAGAAAATCAATTAGTGCTTTGCCATAGCCCTTTCCTTGATTTTCCGGATCGACTGCGATATTCTTAATTTCAAGTATTTCGTTACCTTCCTCGGTGACAACACATTCAGCTTTTACATCATTGTCTTCAAGCACATACATAGTTCCTTTTTCAAGATACCGATCAACCATGCTCTCCTGTTCATCAGCTAATAACAATAATGATATAAACTGCTTTTTATTCTCATTCACTTCTCGGATTTTCATATCCATTACTCCGTCAAACTGGAATTTAGCGTTCACTCATATATTGTTTTATTTCATCAGACGTCAATTTTCGTACTTCTGTGTGTGGATATTCTTTATACTTTCCAGCACTAAACACAGGCATCATTTGCCTGCATTTCTTGTCTTTATTCTTTTTCAAAAATAGATTTAACTCATCATTCCCTGGAAATATTTTATAAGATAATCTTCCTTTATTGTTCTCTATCTCATAAATACCACACGCACTTTTCGTTGTGTAGTCCGCTGTTCGCAAATATAGTTTTGCAATTTCCAATGACTTAAAAGGAAAATTCCATCGTTGCAATCCTCTATTTGGGTCATGTTCGATACAAATGCACCGTCCACAAGTTCCACAAATATATTGAGTGTGGTTCTCCAAACAGTCCAGCGGATTTAGTAAAGGCGTTATTCTATTTTCATCAGAGTAACATTCCTCACACACTTTTCTTTTCACTCCTTATAAAATTCCGAGTTGTCATTCTCAGTCTACGATGGTTTCTCCCTGCAGAAAAGCTCCCTCCCGGTCGGTTCACCCTTTTTTCAGCAGCTTTTTATAGCTCAGATCCATGGCAAAGGCACCAAGGGGAGCCGTCAGCACGATGGCCAGCACCGCCACGGTAAGCACCGTATCGCCGCAGGCAAAGCCCAGTGCCAGCGGAATGCCGCCAATGGCAGCCTGCACGGTTGCCTTGGGGGTGTAGGCCATCATAGCGAAAAGCCGCTCCTTTTTGCTCAGGCTCGTGCCCAGAAGGCACACAAAAACGCCCAGCATCCGAAATGCCAGCGCACCCACGATCAAAAGCAGTGCCTTTGCGCCCACCTTGTCCAGATAGCCGATGTTCACCGTTGCGCCCACCAGCACAAACAGGAACACCTCCGCAGCCACCCAGAGCTTGCCGTATTTTACCGAGAGCCTTTTTGCTACCACTTTTCTCTTTTTCTGCAGACCGATGCCGATAAACATAATGGCGATCAAGGCCGAGAAGGTGATAGCGGTGGTCAGGGCCTCCTCCGCTGCCACCAGCAGGAAAGAGATGCTCAAAATGATCAGCACCTTTGCGGTATCCCGGATATGGACCTTTGCAAAGAAGCAGGCCAACAGGGACCCCACCGCCAGACCCACCGCCATGCCCAGCAGAATGGACACCGGGATGTTGACAAAACTGAGCAGAGAGGCACTTTCCCCCTGCATCATGCCCACAAAGGTGGAGAACAGAACAATGACGTACACGTCATCCACCGACGCCCCTGCAAGGATCAGCTGCGGAATGCCCTGCTTTCCGCCGTAGCCTTCGTCCATGAGCCGGACCATCCTCGGCACCACCACCGCCGGGGAGACCGCCGCCAGCACCGCACCCAGGATCGCCGCCTCTAAAACCGTCCGCCCCATGAGCTTCGGTGCCAGCAAAAGCACCCCCATCAGCTCAAAAGACGCCGGAACAAAGCACATCAGAACGGCAGGCCGCCCCAGCTTTTTCAGCCCGGAAGTATCCAGCCCCAGCCCTGCACGGGTGAGAATGATGATCAGGGCCATCTTCCGCAGCTCCGGGGAGATGCCCAGAATGCTGCCGTCCAGCAGGTTCAGGACGTAGGGTCCCAGAACCATACCGGTTGCCAGCATCCCCAGCAGGCTCGGCAGTCTGCACTTCTGGCAAAGCCACCCCATAGACATCCCAACCATCAAAATCAGCGAAATACTCAGTAACATAAAAGTTCCTCCTTACCCACAACACGCAAAAAAGCCGACACCTTCTGCGTGGTTTTCTTCGCAGAAGTCATCAGCTTTCAAAGCGGTTCAAGTAATCTGGTCACTTCGGGAGAACTTCATTCCCGTTTATTCTGTTGGCAGTATAGCACACCTGTCTCTCAAAAGCAACTCAGGTCTGTCTGTGCCGCCGGAGTTTACTCTGCCTCATAGGTCCTGCTGCTTTTCCAGTGCTTCAAAGTGATACCGGGGAGGTATCCCCTGCCTGGATGCAGGTGTTCAGGTCGTAAAGCGGCATTTCCACCCCTTCGGCAATGCGCCGTGCCAGATACCGGCTGTTGCCGGTTCCCGTAAAATAAAGTACCATGGCTGTTCCCTCGTTTTTGTATGGTTTTTCAGATGCCTGTCTGCCCAGCAAACCGGAAGTTATAGTGCCATCTTTTTCCATTTTCTGATCTTCGTTCTAAAGGTTCCAAACGGAGCCACTGTGTTAACATGTATGAATTTGTATACTTCCCAGACGGCTGTTTTCGTTGCCTCGTCGGCCCATTTTCTCATATGGGGTTTAAACAATTCTTCCTCACTTAGCGAATCGATCATTGCATAAATAGAATCAACATTCTCATTCAACAGATCTTTCAACTCTTGCAGTGACAGGTGTGCATATGTATCTGTGAACCATTGATATAATTCACCCAGCTGATTCCACTTAAAATTATCGGTAGGGAGTTTTGACCTGAAGCCCCTTTCTTTCGTCTGCTTCCCATTTAAGAATGAGCGTTGTCCATCCAACCTGATAAGCAAGATTTTCTGCTGGAGTTCGGTCAACCTCATCAACTCTCTTATCTTTTAAAAGTTCCCGGAATATCATTAAATTCTGATATATACTTTGCAAAGCTTTTATTTATCTCGTTTTTAAGTTCATCCTTATTCTCATATGTTCTCACGATTCTATCTCCTCAAATTCCGGGTTGTCGTTCTCAGTATACCATACTTTTCCCCTGCGGAAAAGAGTCCGAAAAACCAAAAATGTCCCCGGAGGGCGTGTTCCAGCTCTCTGGGGACAGATTCCATACACCGGTATCTTTCCTCTTGTTCCCAGCAGTCCCATCCATTATAATAGAAATGGAGAGAAGGTGCCAACATGAAACATCGCATTGTGACGGCCGCACAGATGAAGGAAATTGAACGAGCCGGGGATGCCCACGGTCTGTCCTACCTGCAAATGATGGAAAACGCCGGGCTGGCTGCTTACGCTGAGTTGCAAAAGCAGTTTCCGCATCCCGGCAGGTTGCTGGTAGTCTGCGGAAAAGGCAACAACGGCGGCGATGGGTTTGTGATCGCCCGTGCCGCAGCAAAAGACGGCTGGAGCGTGACCGTTTTTCTGGCCGAGGGCGAGCCGAAAACTGTTGATGCCATCCTCAATTTTGAACGTCTGCACTCCCTGCCGGTGCACATCTGCACCGACTGTTCCGTACTGGAAACCCAGCGCTTTGATGCTGCTGTGGATGCCCTCTATGGCACCGGGTTCCACGGTGAATTGCGGCCTTCCGGCCTTGCCGCCTGCGGGCTGCTGCGCTATCTGCACAATGGCGGTGCCTTTGTGCTTGCCGTAGACCTGCCCAGCGGCATCAACACGGATACCGGCGAGGTTGCCGAGGGCGCTGCCCATGCGGACTTGACCGTAACCTTCGACAGCTATAAGCCCTTGCATATGGCAGAAGCTTCTGCGCCGCTGTGCGGAAAGATCGTCTGTGCCGACATTGGCATCCGGGATGAATGGCACCCGGAGTTTTGACGAGTGCTTGCCGCTGCGGAAAAAGATATCGAAAAGTCAAAACCACCGGCTGAGCCGGTGGCTTGAGCAAGCCCTAGAAGGGCACCTTACTGGCAAAGCCCCTTAAGGGGCCACGATCAAGCATCTTTCATCTGCATTACCTGCCCTACCGCTCTAACGAGCTATGTTGCAAAGTGCATCTTCTAAGAGGACAATTTCTTTGTCATCTCGCTTCGCTCGAATCTTATAGCTAAAGCATTTTCTACTCCACCAGCGGAGCTGGTGGTTGTCGTTCGCTCAAGCTACCCAAAACAAAATATGCCCCCGGAGAGCTTGTTGCAGCTCTCCGGGGGCATATTCTATACACCAGCAACCTCACATTTTTCGCTCAAGGTTCTGCCGGAACAACTCATACGCTGTCCGCATCTCCTCCGGCAGATGCTTCAAGGTTTCTTCCCGCAACTCGGGCGGCATTCCGTAAAAGGCTTCAGCGATGCCGCCGGTGATGCAGGCAAGGGTGTCACTGTCGCCGCCCAAAGACACCGCATTGCGGAGCGCATCCTCAAAGCCGGTGCTTTCCAGAAAGGCAATGATGGCCTCCGGCACGGTCTGCTGACAGGTCTCCACATGGCGATACCCCGGACGAATTTCATCGCAGGTGCGGCTTAAATCGTAGCCAAAGGTCTGTTCCACATATCGTTTGATCTCCGGCTTGCTGTGGCCGGTGCGTGCCAGAAAAATGGCTGCTGCCGTGGCCTGTGCGCCCTTGATGCCCTCCGGGTGGTTGTGGGTGACCTCGGCAGTCACCTTTGCCATCTCCAGCGTTTTATCCAGCGTATCAAACATCCAGCCTGCCGCCGCCACACGCATGGCGGAGCCGTTGCCAAAGCTGCCGTAGGGCTGCGGGTGCTCCGCACGCAGCCACCGGCGGAACATCCCGCCGTAACCGGCATGGGGGTAACCGCTGCCCCAGTGCCGCATTTCGTGCTGCACCCCGGCAAAGGTTTTCTGTACATCTCCCTGCCCTGCAATCAACCCCAATGCCACCGCAAGGGTCATAACGGTATCGTCGGTGAAGTGCGAGTTTTCGCTCAGCAGGGGGAAATCCTTATGCTTGTAATTGTTCCGGTCAAACTCGTAGGGGCTGCCTACCATATCGCCTAAAATTGCTCCCAACATGGTCGTTTCCTCCTTTACCCCTGATGCCGCTTCTGGAAGTCGGCTTCGATCTCTTCTTTCCACTCTGCGCCGATGGATGCCGGGCAGTCTGCCTGCCGCATCCGGCAGACCGTTTCGCTGACCGCATGGTAGTTGACCGCCACGCCTTGGGCATCGTTCTCAAACCGCACCGCCCGGTCTGCCCCGATGCCAAAGCGGGCAGCCTCCTGTACGGCGTCCATGTTGGCACCAAGGAACAAAAACTCCCAGCCGTACCGTTCTTTTTCCCGGGAGATCATCCGGCGGATCTTCTCGTAGGTAAACCGCTTGCTGGCGTTTTCCAGTCCGTCGGTGGTGATGACAAAGATGACCTTTTCGGCACGCTCGTCCTCCGGCAGATGGCGCTGGATGTTTACCATCTTTTCCACGCCGTAGCCGATGGCATCCAGCAGGGCGGTGCAGCCCCGGACGTAGTAGTCCTTTTCAGTCAATGGCGCAACGGCGTGCAGCGGAAAGCGGTCGTGCAGCAACTGCACCTCGTGATCAAACAGGATGGTGGTCACGTTGGCCTCGCCCTCCTGCTCCTTCTGCCGGGTCAGCATAGCATTGAACCCGCCGATGGTATCCTGCTCCAGCCCGCCCATGGAACCGCTGCGGTCCAGAATGAAAACAAGCTCAGTAAGATTCTTCTTCATAATAAATGCCCTCCGTTTTGTGGTGTAGGTCGCAAGGCAAGCACCAGCACATACTGACATTGCATCTTTGCGACACGCGATTCAACGCTGTTGCCAGCCATTTGAATTGTTGAATCGCAGTCTTTCTGACAAGAGAATACCACAAACCGGAGAGCAAAAGGTCAACGGGCAGGCGACAAATTACGCACCCAGCTGTTCCTGATCGTATTCAAACAAAAGGGTATTGACCTGATTGATGTTATAGATCTTATGTTCCAGGCAGTACCGCACAATCCAGTCCCGCTTGGAGCCGTCGGAGAAGGCATAGCCTGCGCTTTGCAGCAGGTCGATGGTCTCGTCCTCTGACAGGTGCAGCCCCACCGCAAAGGCCAGCACCGTCTTCTTTTTGGGGTTGTAGTCCCGGTTGCACTGGATTTTGGAGAAATGTTGCCGGGAGATGTTGGACTGCTTGTACACGGTAGAGTCCTTCAGCCCCCGCTCGTCAATGAGCCGCAGCAGCCGGGTGGTGAAGCTCTCGCCTAGGTTGTCCATCAGGTGTTCCAGACTGCGGGCTGCCATAGGGGCAGCAGGCGGAGCAGCCGCTTCCAGCATCGGTGCATCTTCTTCCTCCAACCTGCGCCGACGCTCTGCGGATTCTCTGCGCCAACGGTCAAACTCGTAGCTTTCATCGTTTTGCGCTACATAGTGGTCATCGATGTACTCCTCCACTGAGGCAGACAGCTTGCGGCTCACCGCCAGCGAGTGCCGGTCGTAGAGCACCAGATACACGGTCAGGTCGTGCTCCATGACGTACTGCGTGATGGTGTCCACCGCAATGCGGAAGGCCTGCTCCTTGGGGTAGCCGTAGTTTCCGCTGGACAGCAGCGGAAAAGCCACGCTCTCGCATTGGTACTCTGCTGCCAATTCCAGCGCAGAATGGTACGCACCGGCCAGTTGTTCTGCCTCTCCAAAAAGTCCACCCTGCCACGCCGGACACACCGCATGGAAGATATACTTTGCAGGCAGCCGGAATGCCGGGGTGCACACCGCTTTGCCCAAATCGCAATACCCGATGGCTTCACAGGCAGCGGTCAGCTCCTGCTCCCCTGCCGCCTGATAGATGGCACGGCTGGTGCCGCTGCCCTGCAAAAGGTTCCGGTTCGCCGGGTTGACAATGGCATCCGCTGCCACCTTGGTGATGTCGTTGCGGATCATCAGAAACGGCATAGTGGTTCCTCCTTCACATGGTTTTTCTCATCGTTCTTTCATTTTACGCTTCTCTCTGCTCCACGATTTCCAGGCTGTCCCGCCCGACATGGCAAAGCAGGAACAGCACGCTCACGCCTGCGGCTTTCGCTTCGGCCAGCGCTGAGCCAAACTCCGGCTGCGTGTCAACATTCGGCCTCACCTCAGTAATGCCTTCCATCTGGATCACAAAGGCTACTGCGCACCGATACCCTGCCTGCTGTGCCTGCGCTAACTCATGCAAGTGCTTCACGCCCCGTTCAGTGGGCGCATCCGGGAAATAACCGATACCGCCCACTTCCAGTGTACAGCCTTTGACTTCCAGCAGGTATTTCTGTTCGCCCTTTTCCATGTAGAAGTCGATACGGGATTTTCCGTAGGTGAACTCCGGCCTGACGAGGTCAAACTCCTGCGTTGAGAGCCATTCTCCTACCACCTTGTTGGGTGCCTGGCTGTCCATATTGACCCAGCCAAGTTCCTGCTTGTGTACCGCCACAAGGTCGTATTTTGTCTTGCGTTTCGGGTTGTCCGACACTTCCAGACGCACTGCTGCACCGGGCAGCAGCAGTTCCTTGCACCGCCCGGTGTTTTTGACGTGGACGGTTTCCACCGCACCGTTCACGTCTACATAGGCAATAAAACGGTTGGGATGGTCAAGAAAAATGCCGTCCACGATCTCTCTGTATTTCAATGTTTACTCCATTTTCATTTTTGTCTGATACGCCTGCGCCGTCCGGGCATCAAAGCAGCAGAAGACGACCTTCATATCGCAGTCGGCGTAGCTTTGCAGCCAATCCGCCACGGTATCCACTGCAATTTGGGTGGCGGCATCCAGCGGATAGCCATACACGCCCGTAGAAATTGCCGGGAAGGCGATGCTGTGGACATCGTAGGTCTTTGCCAGTTCCAGCGAATTGCGGTAACAGTCTGCCAACTGTACAGCGTCCTCCGGGGTGCCGGAGTAGATGGGACCCACCGTATGGACGATGTACTTTGCCTTCAACCGGTAGCCCTTGGTGATCTTCGCTTCGCCGGTGCGGCAGCCGTGCAGGGTGCAGCACTCGGCAAGCAGTTCCGGCCCTGCTGCCCGGTGAATGGCTCCATCCACGCCGCCACCGCCCAGCAGACTGCGGTTGGCTGCATTCACGATGCAGTCACAGTCCAGCTTGGTAATGTCTCCCTGCACGATTTCCAGTTGATTTTTGATTCGTTCGGAACGCATGGTATTTCCTCCTCAAAGCGTATTTGCATACAATCTACTCGTAAGCCGGTTTCTTGCGAGTATCATACTTCATCCTCTGCACAAGGTCAAGCAGAACATTTTCAACGCTGCATCAACCCTCTGGCTGCACGCCAAAACAGGCCCCTGCAAGCGTTCAACCACTGGCAGGAGCCTGTTCCGTTCTTAAAGCTTGGTCATCCACAGACCATGCAGATTGCAGTAGGCGTAGACCGCCACCGGCTTTTCGCTGCCCAGCTCAAACACCGCCTTGGGTGCCTGCCCGGGGGCGAGGTAGCGGAGCTGTCCGCCGTTTTCGGTCTCCACAAAGAGCCACTGGATGTGGTGCACATCCACCATGGGGTGCTCCACCGCACCCACCGTGACGGTGAGGGTGCTGCCGGAGCGCTCTGCCACCGGCAGATGCTTTTCACCGCTGGCTTCCACGGTGTTGGGGAGCAGTTCCTTCATCTTTTCGCCGCAGCAGACCATCGGAACGCCTGCGTTGTGGATGGTGGTGACCAGATTGCCACAGTGCTCACAGATATAAAACTTTGCCTTCATATTCAAATCCTCCATCGGAATGTTGTTGGTGTTCCCTGTGACTATATGATAACATTTCCTAGTTAGATTTTCTGTGACCGGGTCACGCAAGACAATTTTGCTTACCGGCAATAAATTTCAATGGCAGTCGCCCTCAGCTTCCCATAGCGATAAGCACCAGCACGACCACCACCGCAATGGCGATGAGGCAGCCGCAGCCGCTGCCGTCTCCGCCACCACCGCCGCCATTGTTGTGACTGCCGCCGCCACCGCCGCCAGACGAGCCGCCAAAGTTGCGGTTGAAAGCCGTCATGTACTGGGCATAGCCCGTGTCGCCTTTGCCAAAGTAGCCGTAATCACCGTTTGCCATTGTATGTTCCTCCGTCTGAAGTGTGTTTTGCTTCTTCTGAGGTCATTTTAGCGAAAGAGCTGTCCCATAAACATCTCTTTCAGCATTCCTTTGCAATCTCATTCTTCCCTGATGCCCAGATACGCATCAATGTCCATGATGCTTTTCCCACTGATCTCAACCAGATCTTCAAAGGGCACCACGGTGTCGCTCACCTGCAAGGTGCGGAACACCGGGTCGATGCGGTCTGCTTTTCCTGTCAGGGTGAGGTAGTTGCCCACTGCCGGAACCTCCGGGTGGGCGGTGTCCTCCTTGAAGTAGCGCACCGTGATGGTCATGCCCTTGGTGACCTGCATCAGCCGATCGGACAGAGCCGACATTTCTTCCTCGGTCAGAATGCGCTTAGTCACCCGCTCCGTGCGCTGCTTTTCTGCGGCAAGCTGCTCGTCATAGCCCCGCAGCGGAGAGAAGGGCGAGAAGATTTTAGCACGGTTCTGAAGGGTCATGCGGGGGTGCTTGCGGAGGGATTCTTCGGTCTGGGGGCGTTCCATCTCTAGGATGTCCCCGTACTTTTTGGCGGTCTCCCGCCCGATTTTGCTATTTTTGTAGTTTTCCATCTGAATCTCCCGCCGAACCTCCTGCACTGTGCCCACCGATCTGCGCATTGCGCTGGCGCATGGTGGCACCTTCTTCGTAGCTGCTGGCTTTCAGCACGGCGTTTTTACCGTACTTGTTCTTGATACCCAGCATGGCTTGCTGGAGTTTTTTCTCCTTTTCCAGTTTCTTGGTGTCGGTGAAAAAATCCACCTGATAGATGCCCTCGTCCGGCGTGACCTTGTTGGCGTTGATGGTGATGCGCCGCACCGTCAGCACTGGGTCGGTGATGCGCTCAAACAGCTTTGCGCTTTCGTTGATGAGGGTGCTGCCCAGATTGGTAGGGGCGTCGAACCGGACAGTGCCGTGGGCTGCCTTGGGGATAACTCTGCCGTAGCGGTCAGTCTGGGTCAGACCACGGTAGCCGCCCTTGTCCACGTTCTCCCGGTCGTAGCCTATCTCCAAGGTGATGGATTCGGTCACCAGCTTCTTTTCGGTGAGCCGGAACATCAGAATCTCCGCCATCTCCCGGACGGTGAGCTTTGCTTTGTCGTTGGGGTATGGGCAGGTCAGCACCTGTCCCTCACTGATGCTGTTGGTGCTGGGCTTGTAGCTTTTGATCTCAGCCATACCGCAGGGTTCGTAGCCCCATGCGTGGTCAATAAGGATTTCTGCATCCACGCCAAAAATCTCATACAGACGATCTTCTCCGTGGATTGAAAACCGTGCCAAATCCCCCATCGTATAAATACCGTGGGCTTCCAGCCGCTTGACAGTGCCGGGACCGGTCATCCAGAAATCCGTCAGCGGGCGATGGTTCCACAGCAGATACCGGTAGGACTGCTCGTCCAGTTCCGCAATGCGGACACCGTCCTTGTCCGCAGGGATGTGTTTTGCTACGATGTCCATGGCCAGCTTTGCAAGGTAGAGGTTCGTGCCGATGCCTGCCGTTGCGGTGATCCCGGTGTTTGTCAGCACCTCCCGCACCATGGTCATGGCAAGCTCATGGGCACTCATGTGGTAATAGGGCAGATAGCCCGTCACATCAATAAAAACCTCGTCGATGGAGTAGGGGTAGATATCCGCCGGGGACACATATTTGAGGTAGGTCTTGTAGATTTGGGTGGAAACATCCAGATACCGCTGCATCCGGGGCGGCGCAACGATGTAGCTCAGCCCCAGTGCAGGGTCTGCGTTCAGGGCATTGGCATCAAAAGAGGTGCTGGCAAAGTGATATTTTCCATCCTCTCCCCGGACTGCCTTTTTCTGCCGGATGGCGGTCTGCAGCCGCTGGGCGTTGACCTCTTTCACCCGCTGGACGGCTTCAAACAGCCGTGCTCTGCCGGGTATCTTGTAGGCTTTCAGAGAGGGCGACACCGCAAGGCAGATGGTCTTTTCGGTGCGGGAGGCGTCCGCTACCACCAGATTGGTGGTCAGAGGGTCCAGATGACGGTCTACACACTCTACCGAGGCATAGAAACTTTTCAGATCGATTGCCAGATAGGTGCGCCGCGCTGCCATGATTCAGCCCTCCTTTGCAAAAGTCACAACTATTTATCTTATTATAATAAATCTTTACGCTGTTTTCAAGATGGAACGCTCTTTTATCTGTGATATAGACAGCAAAAAAGAGTGGCAGCATTTCAAGCTGAAACGCTGTCACTCTGTAGGAACTGCGGAATGACTGACGATTATCCTTCTACTTTGACCGTAGCACGATCGCTCTTTGCGTTTCCATCCGCATCCAGCGTGATCTGCACAAAATGTTCCGGCTTATCATAATCCTTTGTCTCGCCGTCATCGGTATAGTATTCATAGGATGCACCATCGGGAGCATAGGCAAGCAGGCGCAGATCTGCAAAATCCACATCGGCAACGCTTTGGATCTTTTTGCCGTCCTTGGCAAGGGGCAGAAGGTGTCCCTTACGCACAAAGAACACCACTTCATCCAGCTCCACCGAAATGTAATGATGGCCTGCTGGCAGCACGCTGGTTTCCATGCGGTTGCTTTCGCTGCACTTTACCCGCACCTGCAGCATCTCCTCCGGCAGATAAACATACCGACCTCGGGCATTTTGCTCATATACCGGGGCGATCAACAGGCTTTCACCAATCATCACCTCATCCTCCACCCGGCGGGCAAAGTCATCCTCCGGGAAGGCAAAAGCCAACGGCATACAGTACATGCCGTCGTGCAGAGCAGCCTTCATGTACTCGCTGTAAATGTAGGGCAGCAGCAGGTAGCGCAGCTGTAAAATACCGGCAAAGGCAGCCTTGTTCTTAAAGCGGTAGGGTTCCTGCCGGCGGGTATCCTTGGCAGAGTGGTTCCGCAGCAGCGGAGAGAAGATGCCCATGCCGTACCAGCGCAGCACCAGATCCTCCGTGGTATTGCTGCCAAAGCCGCCAATGTCGGGGCCTTCGTACAAGAAGCCGCACATATTCAGGGAGGGCATCATGTGCAGCGCAAGCAGAATGTGGCTCCACCAAGAATGGTTGTCGCCAGTCCAGATGCCGCCATACCGGTGCATCCCGATGCAGGCAGAACGGGAGTATATCAAAATGCGCTTGTCCGGCTCCAGCCGCTCGAAAGCCTCGCCTGCCGCACGGGTCATGTTATAACCAAAAAGATTATGTACCTTGTCGTGCCGCATACGCCCCTGTTTGGTGTTGTGGTAGAACAGCTTATAATCGTTTTCGTTGTTGGAAAGCTCTGCCACCATGCCGGTAAAAGCACCAAAGCTGGAAATATCCAGGTTTTGCTTGCTGTATTTCTCAATTTGAGCAAAGGTCTTTTTCAGTCTTTCTTCTGCGTAGAAGATAGCAGGCTCGTTCATATCATTCCAGAAGCCCTCGATCCCCTGATCCAGCAGAACTTTATATTGACTGCCAAACCAGGCGCGGGCTTCCGGGTTGAGCATATCGGGGAAGTGTACCCGTCCCGGCCACACACCGGCTACAAAAGGGGTGCCATCCTGATTCGTGCAGAAGTAGCCGTTTTTCACGCCCTCCTCGTACACATCATATCCCTCTTCGACCTTGACTGCTGCATCGATGATGGGGACAAGATGGATGCCCTGCGCTTTCATCTCGGCGGCAAAGTCTGCAAAATGCGGGAAGCGCTGCGCATCCACCGTAAAGTCCTTGTAACGCTCCATGTAATCAATATCCAGAACCACAGCGTCCAGCGGCATATTGTTGGCACGGTAATTTGCCACCACCTCGCGGACCTCGTCCTCGTTCATGTAGCTCCAGCGGCTCTGGGCGCTGCCAAAAGCCCATTTGGGCGGAATATAACTGCGCCCCACCAACTGGCGGAACTGGTGCACAATATCGGTCAGGCTCTCGCCCTCAATGATGTAGAGGTCGTAATTTTCCTCGGCCACCGTGATGCGTAAGGTATCCAGGTCGGTGTAGCCGCAGTCAAAGGTGACCTTGCCCGGGTAGTCGATAAAAACGCCAAATGTATCCTTGCCGGACACGATCATAAAATTATAAGCACCGTACAGCGAGGATTTGCCCTCGGTATGGTTGCCGTCATCGGAGCATTTGCTTTCGTACACCCACCCGCGCTTGTTGATACCACGGACGTTCTCGCCAAGACCATACAGAACATCCTGCGGCTCCATGGCATAGGAGAAGCCATCCGGCTCCTTGGTCAGATAGGGTATCGTTTCCATCATGGGCAAAAAAGAACCCACTACACTTTCGGTATCAAACGGTTGACCGTATCGCTTTTTGTAGATCATAGTAAAATATCTCTCCTCTGTTTTTTGAATCGTCACAGTGTAAAACGTACCAACGTATTTTTGATAGACAATTAAGAAACGCTGACATTGGCTGGAGCAATTGGGGCTTCAGCCTTATTTTCAACCCAATCGCTGCGGTTGTGCAGCTATTTCAATACAAGATCCTTGAAACGTGATGTTCCTGTTTACCCAGATACAGCTCCACGATCATTCGTCCGTTTTCGGTATTGCAGAGATTCTCTTTGCAATAGCCGCAGAGCTTTCCGTCTGCCTGTGCCACATAGCGGCGCAGCGGCTGTTGAAGTTCCTGCGGGATGCTGCTCCATGGAATCACATAGCTCCTGCCGGTGTCCCCTACATCCACGATGCAGGCCCGGTCGCTGTCCTCCTCTGATAAAATCAGCTCCACCTGAAACACATCCGCAAAGGGTGCGCCCTGATACTGGGCTTTTTCCCGCCTGCGCTGGGTACGCAGGTCGGACAGGGCGGCGTCCAGCTCCGCCTCCGACACATCGGTCTGGTACAGCAGAATGTGCAGCTGCTGCTCCGTTGCCTCGCTTCCCTGCTCCCTGTCGGGCGGCAGGGTCACGTCTGCATGGATGGCGCAGACCTGCTCCCGCAGCTCGGTGCGCAGCCGGGCAAGCTTCTGCTGACGCTCCGCCTCCACCTCCTGCGGTGTTTTTGGCTCCGGGACAGGTAGGTTTTCGGTATCCGGCACAGCGTCCGGCAAGAACTTTTCTGCCGCAGGGGCAGGTTTCACCGTTGTTTCACGGGGCGGCTTTGCCTCCGCAGCAGGGACTTTCAGCCTATCTGCCGTGGATGCCGATGCGGTCTTTGCCGCCGTTTTCGGCGCAGACGGAGGCGACCGCTGCTTTTTGGGCTGTGCTGCATCTGCGGTTTTCAGGGCGGCTTTTGCAGGTTCAAAGGGATTACTTCTTGTGTCGGAATCGTAGGACGGTCGGAACTCGTTCCCGGTGCGGCGGTAGTACCGTCTGCCCACCTGTTCCCTGCTTTTCTTCACGCCATCGTAGATCCACGCAAAGATCATGTACCGGGTAAGCGTGTTCCAAAAACTATTGTGCCGGCAGCGCCCCTTGCGATTTTTATGACGGCGGCTGGAGTTGTGATACGCCAGCGACATGGTTTCAAAGACCAAGAAGCCGCACACAAAGCCCATGCCGGCAAACAGCTTTTTCCAGAAGTTCATTCCTCGCACCTCCCGAAGTGTGTTTTGCGGTGAACTTTTCTAATCACAAGTCAAGAAATTAGTGCAACATTCAAACAGCATATTTGCGATACGCAATTCAACGCTGTTGCTGCTGTATTAAAAAGTTGAATTGCTAAGTTTCCTGTTATAAAATATTTGCAGCAAATTCTTCTATCAGCCGATTCACCTGTTCGGGTTTGTCTGTATTGGAATTATGCCCTGCTCCTTCGATCCACGTCAATGGGATTTTCATATTGCGATGCCATGCTTTGTTGTACCGTATACACGAACCTGCGTGATCTTGTGTGCCGCATATCAATAAAGCCGGGCACTTGATCTCATATGGCAGATTCTTTTCTATGGCCGCTGCCAAAATACGAAAACCATGTCCGGCAATTTGTGCATAGCGTTTCTGGTTTCCGTCATAGGTCAGCATCATTTCACGCATGAGGTTTCTACCGTAATCAGACGTGGCAACACCTTCCGACCCCGATTTCAGGAGCCATTTCCACGGATAGTGAGCGTATACCGGCTCCATCCGTTTCAAAAGCCATATCTCAACTGCCGTCACATAGCTTCGTTGCAACGGTGCAGAGTCAATGGAGACAAAACCCGTCATTTTGTCTGGGTAAAGCTGTGCATAAGCCTGTCCCACATATCCACCCATGGACTGCCCAACAATGACAGGCTTTGTGATTCCTTCACGGATTAAGATATCGTTCAGCCATTTTGCCTTATCGAACAGATCAAAATCAAACCGAAACGGCCATGAGGAGCCGTGTGCCGGCGCATCCCAGACGATAACATTATACCTGCTCTCAAAATACTGAATCTGCTTATCAAACAATCTATGATCCGCAGTCAATCCCGGCAGAAAAACAAGCGTAATTGTATCCGGGTTTGACACACTTACCCAATACCGAATCGTTCCGCACCGAGTTTGACAAGTCTTTTCTTTCATCAGGCTCCCCTCCACAAATTACGAGTTATCCCCTTCAGTATACCACGCTTTTCCCCTGCAGAAAAGCTGCTGCGCACAAAAGGCTTCTCCGGCAACTATCCGCGCCCCGGCTCATACAATCTAACAACTATGTACCGGGAGGGATATCGTGTGCTGCTGACCTTGCTACAATTTTTCGCCACAAAATTTCTGTTTCTGGCGCTCCATCTGGAAAGCGGCTGCCTTCCGCGTCCGCTCACAGCCCGGGAAGAAGCCGCCGCTTTCAGCGCCCTGCACACCGGAGATGCCGCCGCCAGGGAAAAGTTGATCCGCCACAATCTGCGGCTGGTGGCGCACATCGTAAAAAAATATTACGCCCTGCCGGGTGATCAAGAGGATCTTGTTTCCATCGGCACCATCGGGCTGATGAAAGCGGTAGATACCTTTGATGCCACACGCAAGGCGCGGTTTTCCACTTATGCCAGCCGCTGCATTGAAAATGCTATCCTCTCCCCAGCGCACTTTGGGATGGAAAAGAGAATCCATCTCTTTCACGCAATGACGCATCTACGTCAAAATGGATTTTTTGGAGCCGAGAGAGCGGTTCCTTTATTCGCTCTATCTTACATGGCGTTCCGTAAAACACGCAGTCGTTCTTCAAACATTGCTTTCCATGCCGGATGCCCGGAGAATACGGCGTGCTCCACCTGACGAACTTGGTTCAGTCCGATGTTCCGCACCGCTTCCACTGCAGCATCTTTTTGGCTCAGATGGCGTTTTCCCACGGTCAGACAGTTTGCGCCTTCTGGCGTGTCGTACTGCTGAAACGCCCGGTTGAAGTCCATCAGGTCATGCAGACGGATGGGCTGATTGGTTTCGTTGTCTACCAGCAGACCCCAATTTTCCCAATGACGGTCGGTATTGCCCACCAGATAATCCAGAATGTTCATCATATAGTAGCTGGGAGCATCCAGCTCTAAGATCTTATCCAGCGTGTTCCAATCACGGTTTGTGCAGTAGACGTCATAGGCTGCATAGGTCACAAGACTGTATCGCTGAGATGTCATGATTTTGCTGATAGAAACCGGCTCATTTTCAAACATTCCCTGCTCATACAGTACCTGATGGCAGTCAAAGCACCGGCAGATTTTGCTTGCCAGCACTTCACGTTCCACCGCATCTCTGCCACCATCCTTGTAAAGATAGAAGCCATCCTCTTTTCGCACCCACGCCTTGGGGTACAAGCCGCCCGTAGACAGGTCATTTGCCAGAAGATGGGCGTTGGTCACCGTCATTTGGTGCCCCCGCAGCGCAATATCCACAAGTGCATTGCTTAAGGAGTGTGCAAAAAGGTTGATATCCTCGAATCGAATCTTCTCGTTTTCTTCTTTCACCCAGAACACATCCAGCAAAGACAGACAATGGTAGGATAATGCAATCTGTGCTCGTTCCCTGTCCGTAACACTCTGAGATGCACCGATACTGTTCAGGATTTCCTTGGCGTAAGTGCGATCCAACGTCAGCATCCGGGAGGCACACCAATAGTGAAAAGTTCGTCACATTATTGATGCGCTCGTCAAAATCATCCGATTCCACCAGAACCAGATCACAGGGCATAAAATCCTCGAGGCAGACCTTGCATTCCCCTGTCGTGCTGAGTTGTGCCACACAGCTTTCCCGGTGCATGATCTCGTAAAACATGGTTTTCATCCCTCCCTGCGTTCTGTGTCTTGCTCTGTATTTATATTACCTTCTTTTTTCACGGGACGCAAGAGCTTTTACTTTTCAAAAAGCTTTTTCTGCTGCTCCATCAGGACGGTTTCGATACGCTCTTTCAGCAAAAAGCGGAACTGTTTTGAGTGTTATGCAATGCCATAGGATACCATATTGGCCGCCAACAATCAATGATTTTTTGTCAGCAAAATTCCAAAAACTTATGTAACACAAAAAGCCCCACGCTCAACACTGCCTCAAATCTGACCGTCTCTGGTCAGAGCAGAAAAGCATATGTTGAGCGTGGGGCTTTGTTTATCGGCTCGGCTGCCAGCCGGGCTTTTGGTGTTCTTTGGGTTTGTAGGTTCCTTTGGTAGTATCGATCACCGCCTGCAGCAATTCGAGCTTCTGCCATGTGGGGCAGTTCAGACGGTCGATTTTTTCGATTCACATAG
>ENA-OQIL01000132-OQIL01000132.1-human-gut-metagenome-genome-assembly--contig:-NODE-132-length-36579-cov-3.927576_pt1 | contig 36579 bp, 38 predicted proteins | sample MGYA00242583_ERZ504748 | MGnify/ENA primary metagenome ERZ504748 (study PRJEB26092, sample SAMD00036191) | human gut metagenome | host: Homo sapiens | study: EMG produced TPA metagenomics assembly of...
TTCGACATACACAAGGAGGCATTTCATGGGACGCATCGTTCTGCCCCGTATACACCCCGTACTATATTCCCCAACGGCAACGAGGTTGCCGTCATCGAGACGTCGCGCGGCACGATCCGCGTACAACTGGCCGGCAAGGACGCGCCCGTGACCGCGGGCAACTTCATCGAGCTCGCCGCACGCGGGTTTACGACAAGTTGAAGTTCCACGCGCACAAGCCGGGCTCCGTGGTGCTGGGCGGCTGTCCCACCACGCGGCACGCTGGGGCCTGCGCAGGTGGACGCGGCGGCGCGCGGCATGATCCGCGGCATCCATCCCGGCACAGGCGACGCACGCTACACCATCGTGGGACGAGTGGGAGACCAACCCGAACAACAAGCACGTGCTGGGAAGCCTGTGCATGGCGCACAAGTCCGACCCGAACTCGGGCAGCTGCCAGTTCTACTTCTCGCTGTCCGAGCAGCCCTGAGTTCGACGAGAAGTTCACCGTGTTCGGCCAGGTGATCGAAGGTATCGATACGGTGCAGGAGCTGGGGTGGGCGACGCGATCGAAAAGCATCGTCATCGAAGGCGCCGACGAGGAGCGCTGGCCGAGGCGATCTCCCACGAACTGCCGCGCCCGAAGTCGCCGAAGGAAGTGCTCGAGGAGCTCGATCGCGAGCGCGAAGAGCGCAGGAAGCAGGCCGAAGCGGACGCGGCCGCAGGGGGAGGAAGAGTAGCCGGGTTCCCGCCGGGCGAGGGCGGCGTCGCCCTCGCCTATTCGTACGTCTCAACCAGATCGATCAGCTCTTGCTGCTTATGCACGTCGAGCTTGCGGTAGATGTTCTCGATGTGCGTGCGGGCGGTACCCTTTGCAATCTGCAAGTCGCGGGCGATGATGGACAGGGTGCGACCGTACGCCAGAAGCACGATGACCTCGCTCTCGCGCGGCGTCAGGCCGTAATCTCTCGCCACGCTCGCGCAGTGCTGCTCGAGCCGCCCCGCGCCCGCATCGACAACCGCGACGGCGGGTGCTTCTTCGACGTCCTTTTCCTTGCGGCTTGTGCGCATGGTTTGCGACAGCTGCGCCACCACGCCCTCGGGCAATACCATGAACGCCACCACCACAAGGCACAGTGTGGCCAACATGGCCACGGCGGAGATCTGCATGTCCCCGCTGGCGATCATCGCGTCGCACGCCCTGCCCGCCATGGTTCCCGCTCCCATTCCCGCGAACATGAAGGCCACGCCCCAGCCCGAAGATATGCAGCGCGTTCTCGTTGCGTCGACGCGATACGTCTACGAACAGCACCCAGTGAGGATGTCGAAGAACTCGTAGCCCGCGTTGATCAGCAGGATGGACATGGCGGCGTGCGTGTCGAAGAACAGCGCGATGGCCACGAATCCCGCCACCATGATGGGCAACGACAGCCGGTAGGTGAGTGCGGCGTTGAAGCGCTCGCGCAGCTTCGCCACGATGACGAGGAACACCACGCCCACTACGATGAGTCCGAATATTGCGCTTCCGCCGACGAACGCGAACGGGTCGTCGTAGGCGGGTATGGCATCGAACAAGCGGCACAGGAACGAAAACGTCATGATAGAGAACATGAGCTTGCCCACGCCGAACTTCGCACCCGGTTCTTCCTCGGCGTCCCTTTGAGACGTCGAGCGGGCCGAGGGGTCGTCGGCATTCGCGTTCTCGACCGCGAGTTCCTCTTTGGGCTTCTGCGTGAGGTCGCTCCACGACAGGCCGGTGCGGTTCGCTTCGAACAGCAGCAAGCCGAACGATAACAGGGGTATCACCGCGAAGCCGATGAAGCTCGTATGATCGTTCGACATGCCGGCGACGAGCGCGGTGACGATGGCCGCCGCGGGGGAAGCGACGGCGGCGAACAACGTGGCGTGGCGGGCGAAGCGGTCGCCCCCACAGCACCTGCAAGGGCCCCGCTCCCCAAGCCGCCGGCTACGAACCCGACGATCATGAGCGCCTCGCTGTTCAGGGCTAGCGCCACGGGGATGATGATGCCGCTTGCGGCAAGGGCTACCGGAGTTGCGCGGAACAGCGCGACGCGCACGACGCCCTCGCGCTTGCCGCTTCGATTTGCAACGAACGACACGGTCAGTGCGCTGAGCGCGCCGAACAAGAGGTAGGCCCAGGTGAAGGATGATGCTGCGCCTGCGATGAGCGGCGCGCCCAGGCAGAACACGATCCATGCGCGGCACAAGCCGAACCCTATGACGGTTATCAGGTAGTCGAGCGTGCGCGAGTCGCGTTCCGCGGAGGTCGTTTCCGCGGCCGCCTCCGCCGCCTGGCCGCCCTCTCCTCCGTTCGGAAGGCCGCCGGTAGCGCCGTCCCGGCCTTCGCCCTTGGTTCCGTATTGCATGTGCATCTCTCCCCAGCGTTCATGCCACGGGCCGCGCCGAGCGACGCGGCTCCCTCCCGTTTGCAACAAACTCATAAGTAGCATCATACGCAATTTCATACGTCGATCAAATCGGATGGAGCATCCGATAGGGGTCTGATCGTGGAAAATCCTATTCAACGTCAGATGTCCTGCGAAAAATCCGACCAGCCCATCAGATGTGCCGGAAACGTGCCGAGCGTAAGGTTCGAAAGGCAAGAACGGATGCTTCCAAGGAGGGGCATCTCTGCTGGGAGAGAGGCAGGGGCCGATGTTCGATGCTCGCGAGCTCGATAGCTGCGCGGGTGGGGGAATCGTTCGTTCATTCAAGTAGGAGGAAGGAACACTATGAGGCAAAAGGCATGGAAGGCGGAGTTTCCCGTCGTTCGTTCCTGAAGGGCGCGGGCGTCGCTGCCGCAGCCGTGGCGGGTTCCGCCGCGCTGGCCGGCTGCGCGTCGGGTTCGACGGGCGCGGCTTCGGGCGATTGGCTGCCGAAGAGCTGGGACTACGAGTGCGACCTCTTGGTCATCGGCTACGGCGGCGCGGGCATGTGGGCCTCGCTCATCGGCGCCGACGAGTGCGGCCAGGAAGTCATCGTGCTGGAGAAGGCTCCCGAGCGCGGCGGCGGCAACAGCTCCATCAACAACGGCGAGTGGACCATCGTCGAAGAGAACGAGAAGGACCGCTTCGCGAAGTACATCAAGGCCTTCACGCACGGCAAGACGCCCGAGCCGATGATCGACGCCTGGGTGAACGAGTGCGCCCGCAACACCGAGTACGCCGACAAGTACGGCATGACCTACGAGGTGTCCGAGGTCGCGCTGGCCGGCGCCATTCCCGAGTACTACTTCTTGGACGACAACGCCTACGAGGGCTCCTGCAAGCTGTCCTCCGTCGACGGCTTCGGCATGCTGTCGTTCCACGAGCTGGACGCGCAGCGCGAGAAGCTGGGCGTGCAGGTCATGTTCGACTGCCATGACGAGCGCCTCATCCAGAACCCCGACACCAAGGAGATCGTCGGCGCGTACACGATGATCGGCTCCGAGGAGAAGGCGGTGAAGGCTCGCAAGGGCGTCATCCTGACGCTGGGCGGCTTCGAGTTCAACGAGGACCTCAAGAACGAGTACCTCAAGTGCTACCCCTTCAAGTTCGAGGGCTGGCAGTACAACACGGGCGACGGCATCAAGATGGTCGAGGACGTGGGAGCGAAGCTGTGGCACATGGACATGGCGATCTCCATGTACTCCATGTGGACGCGCGACCCCGAGAACGACTTCTCCATCCTGTACTTCATGCCCGGTTTCAGCTACTTCAACGTGAACCGTCTGGGCAAGCGCTACGTCAACGAGAACAGCATGGGCTCGCCGCACAACGGCTGGCACACGCTGCTGTCGTTCGACGACTCCATCGACGACTTCGACCGCATCCCGTCGTGGGGCATCTTCGACCAGACCTGCTTCGACGCCGGCAAGCTGTCCACCAGCCAGGGCGATTTCTTCGAGTGCGGCAACTTCGCCAGCGACCTGCCCGACGAGATCCGCGCATGGAACGGCTGGAGCCAGGACAACAAGGCTGAGCTGGAGAAGGGCTGGATCCTCAAGGGCGACACCATCGAGGAGCTTGGCAAGAAGATCAAGGAGTTCGACCACTGGATGGACGTCGACGCCTTGAAAGCCACGTTCGACGAGTACCAGGCATTCTGCGAGGCAAAGAAGGACGCGCGTTTCGACCGCTCCGAGAAGACGCTCGAGAAGCTGGACGACGGCCCGTACTACGCCATCTCCATCTACCCCGGCTCCTGCTCCACCTTGGGCGGCCCGATGAAGAACGAGCACGGCCAGGTGCTGGATCCCGCCGAGAACCCCATCCCGCGTCTGTACGCGGCGGGCTGCTTCGGCAACTTCCAGAGCCACAGCTACGGCATCACCGGCGGCAACAACGCCGAGAACCAGGTGTGGGGCCGCATTTCCGCCCGTCACGCCGCGGGTCTCGAGCCTTGGGACGCCAAGTAGCATCCTCCCTTCGCTGATCGGTTCGGCGCTGCGCTCCCCAGCGGCGCCGGATGCGACTCAACCCCCGCGCCCGCCGCTCCCTCGGCGGGCGCATCTGGCGGGAAACCGCCTTCCGAACTGCAATACGACTGATAGGAGAAGCGCATGACCGTGCAAGCACACATCGACGACCGGCGCCTCGTCGTGCTCGCCGTCCTCGGCGTCGTCCTCGCGCTCACGGCCGCGATGTGGACGCTCGCGGGCTGCGCGCCGAAGGCGGAGCCCTCGGCTCCGGCGGCGTCCGAGCAGAAGGACGGGAACGGCGGCTCTTCGGCCATGGACGGCCAGCCGGTGAACTGGACGATGGACTCCGACTGCTCGATGTGCCACACCGTCGAGGCCGCGTCGGCGACCGACGCGTCCTGCCCGCAGGCCTCGGCCCACGAGGCCGAGGGCGTGACCTGCGTCCAGTGCCACACCGACGAGGCCGCGCTCTCGACCGAGCACGCCGACGTGAAGTTCGGCGACAAGGCCGCCACCAAGGCGACCGTGGTCACGGTGGACCCCGAGACCTGCATCTCGTGCCACGGCACGATGGAGGAGATGGCCGCCAAGACCGCGGACTCCACGGCGCTCACCGACGACAAGGGCACCACGGTGAACCCCCACGACGACCCCTCTAACGAGAAGCACGACGCCAACCCGGCGACGTGCACGAGCTGCCACAACAACCACTCGAAGGACCAGGCCAAGGACGCGATGAAGTACTGCGCCCAGTGCCACCACCGCGGAACCTTCGAATGCGGCACCTGCCACGAGCTCCGCGAGCGCTAAGAAGCAACGAACAAGCATATCCGCCCGAGACGGAATCCCCTCCCTCCCTTTCCGTTTCGGGGTCATCGAAGACCCGGCCCTCCCTCGGCCGGGTCTTTCGCGTTGGGATCTTCGCGACCTGGCCTTATGTCGGGCACCTGACAGCGTCAGCTACTGACATTCGTTGGCGTTGTCGCCCGAAAGCCTCGTTTTCGAGCGCGATTCCGCGTTTTTCGGGCGACAACGTTCCCTGTGAGGCCTCTGCGTCTTCGCTATACTGGGTCGAACGACGGAAGGGGACGGCATGGAGCGGGAACCGCGCTACTTCGAATACGGCGAAGCGGAGGTCGCGTACCTTGCGGCGCGCGATCCGAGGCTGGGCGAGGCGATGGCGGTTATCGGACGCATCGAGCGCGAGGTGCACCCCGACTTGTTCGCTGCACTCGTGAACTGCATCGTGGGTCAGCAGATAGCGACGAAGGCGCAGACCACCATTTGGAGCCGCATGCTGGAGCGGTTCGGCGAAGTGACGCCCGAGGCGATGGCGGCGTGCTCCGACGACGAGCTGCAGCAGGTGGGCATCTCGTTTCGCAAGGTGGGCTACATCAAGGGGGCAGCCGCGCGCGTGCTGTCCGGCGAGGTGGACCTCGAGGGGCTGGCCGAGCTATCCGATGACGAGGTGTGCCGCACGCTGTCGGCGCTGCCGGGTATCGGCGTGTGGACGGCCGAGATGCTCATGACGTTCTCGATGCAGCGACCCAATATTCTGAGCTGGGGCGATCTGGCCATCCATCGCGGCTTGCGCATGGTGCACCACCACCGGCGCATCACGCCCGAGCTGTTCGCGAAGTACCGCCGCCGCTACACGCCTTACGGCTCGGTGGCCAGCCTCTATCTATGGGAGGTGGCCGGCGGCGCCATACCCGGCATGAAGGACTGGGCCCCGAAGGGTGGGAAGAAGTAGGTAGGGCGCCGAATGCGCGTGCGCGCGTCCCGCCTCGGATGTTTCACGTGAAACATTGGTTCGTCCGAGTTTTGCTTTCCGCAGTCGTTGTCAGCAATGAAAAAGAGACCCGTCGGATCATCCGACGGGTCTCTTCGTATCCCGTGGTGGGCGATGAGGGATTTGAACCCCCGACCTTGTCCTTGCTAAGGGACCTGCGCTCCCGCTGCGCCAATCGCCCGGTTTTCGTCGCCTTGCGGCGAGCACCTATTCTCGCATAGAAGGCGCGTTCGCGCAACGAATCCCCAGGAAAGCCGCATCTAATCTGCCGCACGTTGGAGCGGCGTGGGATTTTGCGGTGCGGCGCATGGAATTCGCGCTGGAAACGGAGGTGCGAAATGTGTAATCGGCGTTGGAACGACGTCGCAAACGGGTAAGGTCCAGGCGGCTTTTCATGGTGAACTGTGCCATGAAAACGTGAGATGAGCTGGTCATACTGAAAGGAGGGAAAACGGCGGAGAGGACGAAATGAAACGGAGCAGAACAACCATCATCGGCATTGCCTGCGGGCTGGCATGCGCGGCATGCGTGTTCGCCTACGCCCAGGGCGTGCGGGGAGAGGCCGACGCGGCGCGCGCGGAAGCTCTGGCGCGCTACGGGGGCGAGCAGCTGGAAGTGTGCGTGGCTAAGCGCGACATCGCAGCGGGGGAGTCGGTGGACGCGAGCGCGGTGGAGACGCGGTTGTGGGTGGCCGACTTGCTGCCCGCGGAAGCATTCCGATCGTCCGACGACGTGGTGGGCAAGAAGGCGTCGTCGACGATCCTTGCGGGCGAGGTGCTGTCGGAGCGCCGCTTCCGCGATGCGGGCAGCCGCCTGGACGTGCCCGAGGGCCTGACGGCGCTCAGCGTGCCGGCGAAGGACGTGCAAGCGGTGGGCGGCGCCGTGGCGGCCGGCTCGCGGGTGGACGTTTACGCCACCGGCGGCACGTCGACCGATGTGCTGGCGAGCGGCGTGCTGGTGTTGGCGACCAGCGCAAGCGCGCAGGAGTCGACAACCGACGCGAAGGTGTCGTGGATCACTGTGGCCGTCGCGCCCGAGTCGGTGCAGGAGATCGTCGCGGCGGCGCAGAAGACGGAGCTGTACTTCACGTTGCCGGGAAGCGAGGGAGAGCGATGAGCGGATCTTTGGTGGCGCTGTGCGCCGATACGACGAGTTTGCAGCATCCGGAGTCTATAGGGTTGGCGGGAGAGAATCTGGCTGCACAGGATTGGCTGCGCATTTTCTCCTCGGCAGAGGAGGCGCGCAGGTTCCTGCGCACGGATCGCCTGGTTGACGAGGTGTGGGTGGCGTCGAGCGACGACGTCGCTCCCATCAACCTGGCGGCCACGCTCAAGCGCGACCGCAGCGATCGCTGCGTGTGCATGCTGTCGTTCGAAGACACGGGTTCGCTGAAGAGCCGCATGAGCGCCACGGGCATTGACGCCTCGCTCACGCGCCAAGCCTTGGCCGAGCGCTACGCGCGTCGCAAGCAGGCCTTCGCCTGCCCGTGGCCCATGGCGGCGCCTGCTGCCCCGCGGCAAGCGCCGATGCCGGCGGCGATGCCCGTCTCGGTTGCTCCGGCGACCGCGCCCCAGCCGGCGCGGTGCGACGAGCGCCGCCCGGGCGCGCGGGCCGGGTTCCTTTTCCCAGTGGTCAGCGGAAGCGGCGGCGCGGGCAAGAGCACGGTGTCCGTACTGTCGGCGCTCATCGCGCAGAGGATGGGCTACAACACCTTGCTGCTGGATTTCGACCTGCAGTTCGGCGACGCCCCGGCGCTCATGGGCGTGCAGAACCCGTTGGCCGTCGATGACGTGCTGGCGGTGCCGTCGCGCCTCGATCAGCTGCGGTCGGACGGTCGGATGCCGGCGCTGCTGGCCGCACCGCGCCATCTCGAAGACAGCGAAGCGGTGGTGGAGCGGGCGCCCCAGCTGCTCGACCAGCTGACGGCCCGGTTCGACGTCGTGGTGGCGAACACGGGAGCCGCCTGGGCCGAGCAGCATGCCCTGCTACTGGAGCGCAGCTCGAAGGCGCTGTTCCTGATCGATCAGCGGCCGTCGTCGCTGCGCGCCTGCCAGCATGCGCTCGACCTGTGTGCGCGGTGCGGCATCGCGACCGGCCCTTTCCTGTACGCCGTCAACCGATGCTCCAAGAACGCCCTGTTCACGTCCATCGACGTGTCATGCTCGCTGCGCGGGGCTCACGTGTTCGAGCTCAAGGACGGCGGCGGCGAGGTGGAGGAGCTGCTGGGCGCGGGGCTTCCGTTCGATCTGCTGGCGTCGAGGAACGATTTGTGCGCGAGCCTCGAGCGCGTGCTGTCGGGCGTGCTGCCGGGCGATAGGCGCGCGGCAGCCCCGCCCGAGGAAGGCGCCTCTCGGGGACCCGGTTTCCGCTTGCCCGTCGGCAAGAAGCCGCGCCGTCGCCGGAAGGAGGCCCCATGTCTCTGATGAGCCCGCGTGCGCGACATCGACGACGTGCCGACGCTCGCCGCGAGTGCGGACGACAACGCGCTGGAACGGCTCAAGGAGCACATCCAGCGGTTCGTGTCCACGGACGATATCGCCGCCATCATGGCCGAACAGCCCAGCCGCGCCCGCAACGAGTTGAAAGCGCGTGCCGTCAGGCGTTCGAGGACGCTTCCTGGGCGGGCGTCTCCCAGCGCGAGCAGCAGCGGCTGACCGACGGGCTCATCGACATGGTGTTCGGGTTCGGGCCGCTCGAATCGCTGCTGGCCGACGATTCGGTCACCGAGATCATGGTGAACGGCCCTTCCGACGTGTTCTTCGAGCGCGACGGCCGGCTGCATCGCAGCGAGCAGCGGTTCGCCGACGAAGGCCAGCTGCGCGCGCTCATCGATCGCGTGCTGGGGCCGTTGGGGCGCCGCATCGACGAGGCTTCGCCCATGGTGAACGCGCGGCTTCCCGAAGGGCACCGCGTGCACGTGATCATCCCGCCGCTTGCGCTGGACGGGCCGGTGATGACCGTGCGCAAGTTCGCGAAGCGGGTCATGACGTTGGACGACATGGTGGCCACGGGGTCGTTCGACGAGGCGATGCGGACGTTTCTGGTGTGGGCGGTGCGCGCTCGCAAGAGCATCGCGGTGTCGGGCGGCACGGGAAGCGGCAAGACCACGCTGCTCAACGCGCTGTCGTGCGAGCTGCCGCCCTCGGAGCGCATCATCACCATCGAGGATTCGGCCGAGCTGAGGTTCTTGGAGCATCCGCACGTCGTGCGCCTGGAGGCGCGTCCCCGCAACGCGGAGGGCACGGGCGAGGTGACCATCCGCGACCTCGTGATCAACGCGTTGCGCATGCGCCCCGACCGCATCGTGGTGGGCGAATGCCGCGGCGCCGAGGCGCTGGACATGCTGCAGGCCATGAACACCGGCCACGACGGGTCGCTGACCACGCTACACGCGAACTCGCCCGCCGACGTGGTGTCGCGCCTCGCGACGATGGTGCGCTACGCGGTGGACCTGCCGGTTGACGTCATCGAGTCGAACGTGGCAAGCGCCTTCGAGGTGGTGGTGCAGACGGCTCGCGCGCTGGACGGGTCGCGGTTCGTGTCGGACGTGGCCGAGCTCGTGTACGACGGAGGAAAGCGCTGCTGCAGGGTGCGCCCGCTGTTCATGCGGGGGCTGGCTGAGCGGTGTGGGACGCTGGGTGGCCCTTCCGGCCTGGATCGACGAGGTGGCGGACATCGGCGTTGCCGAGAGAGAGGAGGTGGAGCGATGGAAGCGCACGTCGTGCTTGGCGGCGTAGGCGTGCTCGCCGCGTTCGGATGCGGAGCGGCGGCAAGCGCGTCGGTGGCGGGTCGCGCTCGGCGTCGGACGGCCTCCCTGGTTGGCGAGGGGGACGTCGGATCGTCGCGCGTCGCCTGGCTGCTGCGCAACGGGGTCGGCTGGACGCGGCCGGTGACGCGTGCCCTGCTGGGCAATCGCGCGCTCGCGGCGCTCATGCGCGAGGCTGTCGGCGTGGTCGATGCGCGCGGGTTGATGACGACCGAGGAATCGCTCTTGTCGGTATGGATTGCGGCGATGGTTGGGGCGGGGATGTGCGCGGGCGCAGCGGCAGGCTCGGTCGTGTGCGGCATCGCCGTAGCCGTGTGCGCGTGCGCTTGCGCGGTCGTGTGGCTGCGCACGGTGCAGGACAAGCGCCGCGACGCCCTGCGCGAGGGCATCCCCGACGCCCTGCGCTCCATGGCCGTGTGCTTCCAGGCAGGCTTGTCGCTGCTGCAAACGTTCCAGCAGGTGGCAAGCGAGGTGCAAGGCCCGCTGGGCACGCTGTTCGCCCGCGCGGCCCACCAGCTGGAAACAGGGGAGGGCGCCGGGCGCGCCTTGGAGGTGCTGCGCAGGGGCTCGTCGGTGGCCGAGCTGGCGTTCGTCGCGGTGGCGCTGGACGTGCAGCATCAGGCGGGCGGCAGCATGAAGCAGGTGCTGGACGCGGCTCGCGACACGGTTCAGAGCGAGATCGAGCTGCGACGCGCGCTGCGCGTGCAAACGGCGCAGGCGAAGCTGTCGGCGCGCGTGGTGAGCGTCCTGCCCTTCGTGCTGATAGCGGTGTTCTCGCTGGTGAGCGAAGGCTTTCTGGATCCGTTCTTCGCCAGCCCGATGGGCATGGCGCTGCTGGCGATCGCGCTGGGCATGCAGGCCGCCGGCATCGTGGCGGTGCGCCGCATGCTGGCCGTGGAGGTGGGCTGATGGAGGCCGTGCAGGCGCCTTTCCTGATGGCTGCGGCTGTGGCCGCCGCCGGGATCGCCGGAGGGCTGGCGGGCTCAACGCTTCTTCGGAGGCGCGACGCGACGGCGCGACGCGAGCGGCTGCGCAAAGCCGCCGACGTGCGCGACGCGCAGGAGGGTTTCGACGCGGGCTCGCGGCTCGTGCGGTACGCGACGGCGCTCAGCCAGCGGGATCGCCCTCGGAGCGACCGAGGCGCTTTTCCCGTCGGCTGCGGCTTTCGGCGGGCGCGAGCGTGGTTCTGCGCGCGGGCGAAGCGGGCGGGCTTGGAGCAGGCCGTGTCCCCGGAAGGGTTCTGCGAGGCCTCGATGAGGCTCGCATGCGCCGGAGGGCTGGCGGGCGCGCTCGTCGGCTCGGTGCTCTCCACGGAGCTTGCCGTACTCGGCGCCGTCGCAGGGGTTGCGGGCGGCGCGGCGGCGATGCCGCGAGCCGTCAAGCGGGCGCAGCGCGAGCGCGCCGACGGCTTGGAAAGCGACCTCTCGGAGATGCTCGAGGTGGTGGCGCTCGGTCTTCGCAGCGGGCTTTCGTTCGACCGCGGGTTCGCGCTGTACGGGTCTCACTTCGATTCGGACTTGGCGCGTGCGTGCGTCGGCGCCCAGCATGCCTGGTCGCTGGGCTTGACGAATCGCGAAGACGCGTTGCGCGACCTGGCGGCCTCGTACGACTCGCCGCTGTTCGCGCGCGTCGTGGAGAACATGGTGCGCTCGCTGCGCTTCGGCTCGTCGCTGGCCGAGGGGCTCGAATCGGCTGCGGCGGAGGCGCGCGCGGTGCATCGGGCGCAGGTGGAGGAGCGGGTGGCGAAGGCTCCGGTGAAGATGATGGTGCCCACGGGCACGCTCATCCTGCCGGCCATGCTGCTGCTCGTGCTGGGGCCGGTGCTGCTCGAACTGATGGAAGGAATGTAGGAATGAGGAGGTTCGCCCATGGAGACGTACTGGAGATGGATGGCGAAGGCGACGTGCCGGGTTCGGCGGGTGCTTGCTCGAGAGGATGGACAGGGCACGACGGAGTACGCCATCCTCGTCGGGGTTCTGGTGGTGATCGCCATCATCGCGATCACCGTGTTCCGTCCGAAGCTGCAAGAGCTGTGGGATGCCATCGCCGAGGGCATCAACGGGCTGTAGGACGCCGTGCCGGCGCTGCGATCCGTGCGGACGCGTTTGACGAACGCGGTCAGGGAACGGTCGAGTTCGCGCTGGTTACGGCCGCGTTCTTGGCAGCAGTCGTCGCACTGGGCGCCCTGTGGCGCAGCTTGGAGGCCGGCATGTTCGTCGATCATGCGCTGATGTCGGCTTCGCACCATATCCAGATGACGATGCCGGGATCGGTCGCCGATGTGTTTTTGTACTGACGGGTTCGGAAAGGAGGGAGCGGGCATGCGACGGACGTGCGAATCGGGCCAGGCCACGGTGGAGGCGGCGTTTCTGCTGCCGGTGCTGTTCGTCGGGCTCCTGCTGCTGATGCAGCCGGGCATCCTTTTGTACGATCGGCTGGTGATGCAGGCGGCCGCGTCGGAGGGATGCCGCCTGCTGGCGACCAAAACCGCTGCAGCGGGCGACATGGCCGAGAGCTGCGAGGCGTTCGTCCGCCATCGCCTGGGAGCGATCCCTCCCGTACCCTGCTTCCACGTGCACGAAGGCGCGTGCAGCTGGGACATCCGGTTCGAAGGCGACGAGCGCTCCGACGTCGTGCGCGTCACCATCGCGAACGAGGCTCGTCCGCTGCCGCTGCTGGATGCTGGCGGCGCTTTGCTCGGCATCGTGAACGGCAACGGCAACCTCGAAGTGCGGGTGACGGCGGAGGAGTCTGCGCAGCCGTCGTGGGCGCGCTCGTCCGATGCGGGCGGCGACCCGGCGGGATGGATCGGGGCGTGGGCGTCATGATGTTCGATGCGTTCCACGACGAAGAGGGCATGACGACGGTGGGCATGGTGCTGGCGCTGCTGGTGACGCTTGCGCTCGTATTCTCGGCGGGGCAGGCGTACCGGGTGGGCTCGGCCTCGTCGGAGGTGCAGAACGTGGCCGATGCGGCGGCTCTGGCCGCGCAGAACGAGGTGGGCGAGTTCATGATCGTCGTGCGGGTGTGCGATGCGGCGGTGCTGTCGCTTTCGCTGACGAGCCTCGTGGCGACGGGGCTGGGCGTGGCCGCGCTGTGCACGCCGGCCACCGCCTCCGCATCCGAGACCCTGCTGAAAGCGGGGCGCGACGTGGCCTATGCGCGCGACCGGTTCGCCGAGAAGGCGGCCGACGGGCTCGACCGCCTGCAACGGCTGCTGCCGTTCCTCGCCGCGGCGAACGCGGCATCGGTGGCGTCGGCGAACAACGGGGCTTCGTCGAGCTACGTGGCGCTCGCGCTTCTCGTGCCCGCTTCGGGGAAGAAGATCGCGGTGGACGGCGCGGCCGAGCTCGAAGACGTGGCCGAGGCGGTGGGCGACGAGGCCGACGAGGTGCGGCAGGCGGCCGACGAGGCCGAGCGCGCCGCCGAGCGGGCCAACGAAGCGAAGCGCCGTGCATTCGAGCACGACTGCGGCCTCGATCCGTCCTATTGCATGTACGAGCGCGCCTCTGCATTGGCAGGCATGAGCGGATCGGAGAACCCGCTGTTCAGAAGCGTTGACGCCTGGTCGTTCTCCGTGGCGCTCAAGCGCGCGCAAGCCTACTATCCGCGGCGACTCGCCGTGGAGGCCCCGGCGGACGGCTCGGTGGAGGAGCAGGCGCGCTCGGCGCTGCGCAAGCGGTTCTACGCCTTCGCCGCCGACGAGGTGGGGCGCGGATACGTCCATGAAGGCGCCGATTCCTTCGACGCGTGGTTTCCGCGCCTTCCGAAGAACACGGAGGAGATGAGGTCGACGGCGCTGTACACCGAGGCCGCGTACCCCTGCACGGTGGACGAGGAAGGGCGCGCCACGGCTCATGCATGGGCCGGATGCCCCGCTGCGGCCGGGTCGGGAAGCCTCGTGTCGATCGCCCAGACGGAGGCGGAGCCGTTCGCCGAGTGCGCGGAATGCGGCTTCTCGGCGGCCAGCATGGGCAAGGTGGCGGCCGCCTCGTCGTCCATCGACAACGGCTTCGAGTACCACTACGAAGCCGTGGCGAAGGCGGCCGGCGAGTGACGAGGAGGCCGGCGTGCAGCTGGATCCGCTGGCAGACGAGGTGAAGCGGCGTGCGGGCGGCTTGTCGACGAGGTGAAGGACGCGCTCGCCAAGGTGGCGGGCAAGCGCCTCTCTGCGCAGCCGCCGGGACGCTACGGCGTGGTCGCGCTGGTCGCGAACACGGCAAGCGTCGCCGCATCGAGCGGTTTCGACAGCTCGTTCGTGCGGGGAGGGGGCGCGCTTGGCGCGCGGGCGGCGGTTTCGGCCGCCACGCTCGTCGCCGACTCGTCCGACGAAGGCGCCACCGTGGTGTCGTCGCTGCTGGACGGCGTGAAGGGCCAGGGAGGGGCGGCCGTGGGCGCGCTGGGAACGGTGCTCGACTGCTGGTCCGGCTTGCTGGACGCGTACGCGCAGGGCCAAGAGGCGCTCGACGATTCTGTCTCGTCGGCGTTGGACGGGCTGCCTCTCGCGGGGGCCAGCGGGTTGGGCGCGTGGGCGGCAGGTGCCCTGCGCGAGGCCGTGCGGGCCGCGGGGCTCGCTCCGGCCGAACTCGACGCGCTCAAGCCGGTGTTGGTGAATTCGGCGCATGTCGCCGAGCGCGACGAGGGGGCGTTCGGCGCGCGGCTGCTCTCGCTCAAGGAGCAGGCGATCGAGCATCCGCTCGGGTCGAACGACGTGTTCGCCTCGATCGTGGGGACGGTGGAAGCCGAGGCTGTCGAAGGCATCCAGGGGTTCGACGGCACCATCGAGATCGCCGAGATCGAGCTATGGGACGGCGGCCCGTCGTTCCCGGTGAAGGTCGCGTTGCCTCAGGCGGCGAAGGACGCAGCTGCCGACCTGGTGCAACGGACGGCTGACGGATTGCGCGGCGTGTACGCGCAGGTAACGGGGGTGCGGGTATGGGAGTGATGCGAACGTGCGACGAACGGGGTCAGATGACGGTCGAGCTCGCGGCGGCGTTTCCGGTGCTGATCATCGTCGCGGTCATCGCGGTGAACGCGCTCGCGTTCTTCTCGGAATGCGCCGCGTTCGACAACGTCTTCCGCGACGCGGTGCGCGTGCATGTGACGTCGCCTGCCGCGGGCCAGGGTATCGAGCAGAGCAGCGCCCTGGTGCAGACGGCGCTGTCTGCCGCGTTCGATGCGGAGAACGAGGCGGTGCGCGTGTCGGCGGAGGCGGTTTCAGGGGGGCCATACGCGCTTCACGGGCACCTTGGAGTACATGCCCACGCTGTTCGGCCTGGGGTTGCGCTCGACGGTGTTCGGGATCCCCCTGCCGCCGCTGACGCATGCGGTCAGCATCGCGGTCGACTGCTACAAGCCGGGGGTGCTGCTGTGAGCGGGTCGACGGTAGGCGCCCGTCGCCGCAGGCGTGCTTGGGCGGTCGTGGCTGCGCTCGTTGCGGGGTGCGCGCTGGCGCTCGCGTTCGCGCAAGCAGATCGGCCGAGCGTGCTGCACGAAGCGATGCGGACGACGGCCGAATCGAGCGGCGCCGGTCCTCCTGCGGGCTTCGAGGACGAAGCGTTGCGGCTCGAAGGACGACAGGACGTGCGGGTCGACGAGCGCAGCGGCGTGCTGGGCTTCACCCGCTCGGACGACGTTGCGGACGCGCTCGCTGCGATCGAGGGGGAGTTGCTCGCCAAAGGATGGAGTGGGGTGCGCAGCGGAAACGAAGGAAGCGAGTCGTTCGTGAAGGATGACGGCCGGTATCGATGGATGTTCGTCGCCTGCGTGGACGCAGGCGGATCGACCAGCGTCGTCGTGCGCTACACGACGGAGGAAGGAGCGTGACGTCATGGTGGAACCGAAAGATCCGTCGCTCGGTGCGTCTGGTCCCGAAGGGGACGCGCGCGTTGGGCGGCCGTTGCTGATAGCCGCACGCTTTCGCCGCAAGGCGAAGGGGCTGCTGTTCTCGCCCGAGCATGCCGGGGCGCTGCTGCTCGCGCCGTGCAACGACGTGCACACGGCGGGCATGCGCCATCGCCTCGACATCGCGTTCGTCGACGCGCAGGGGCTGGTGCTCGAAGCCCATCGCGACGTGGAGCCGTGCCGGAGGCTGCGCAACAAAAGCGCAGAGGCGGTTGTGGAGAGGTTCTCGTCCTGCGCGACCCCGTGGTTCACGGCGGGCGATCGCGTGGGAGTGGTTTGCATGAAAGGAGATCGGAAATGAAAACGTGTCCGACTTGCGGGGCTCGCGCGTTCGACGACGCCGAGGTGTGCTTCGGCTGCCTGCATCGCTACGGGGAGGAGCCCGTCCGTCCGAACGTCGCGATGCCGACGATGCCGTCGTCGCCTGGAACGGGGCACTGTCCGACGCTTCGTCCCAAGGCGGCTCCCGCTGAGCCGAAACCTCCTCAGGAAGCGCCGCCGCGCGACGGGGCGGGGTGGACCGTTCGGTTCGAGTTGCCGGGATATGCGCCCGTGATGGAAGCGGACGGTCGGGAAGGCGGAGTGGTCGTGCGGTTCCAGCCGAGCGACGAGGTGGGAGGGGCTGGCGACGGCGGGCGGCGGGTTCCGCGCGGCACCCATGCGCGCGATGCGCCGTCGGAGAACCGCGCGTCGGCGAGCGCGGCAGGCCGCTCGTGACGGCCCCGATCGCGCTCGTCCTCGCGGCCGGATGCGCGGGCGGGCTGATCGGCGCGTTCTTCGTGCCATGGTCGGCTTCCGTGCTTCTGGGACGCGCCTATCGCCGCGCTCGCTCGTGGTGGTGGGATTCGCTCGACGCCTATCGGGCGTTCAAGCAGGCGCATCCTCTCCGGGAGCCTTCGCCGCGCGCGGCAGGAGCCGAGGGGTCGCTGGGCCTGTGGCGGGCTCAGGCGCTGCGCGACGCCCAGGCGGGGAGCCTTCCCCGCGAGCGGCTGCAGGCGCTGATCGAGGCGGGATGCGCGGCTGGCGCGTCCGAGCCTTCGCGCAGCGAGGCCGATCAGGAAGCGCGCTGCTCGTTTCGAGCGAAACGATGGCATCGCTGCCTTGGCGCCCTCGTCGGAACGGTGTTCGGCTGCGCCGTCGCGTGGTGCGCAGGTTCGCCTCTGGTCGCGGCGGCGTTGGCGGTAGCGGCGACGGCCATGGCTGCGGCCGTGATATGCGATCTGCAGGCGAGGATCGTGCCGCTCGAGGCGTGCGCGGCCCTCGCGGCGGCGGGCGTCGTCTTCCAGGCGTCGACCGCGGGGCTTGAGGGCGTGCTGGCCGGGTGCGCCTTCGCCGTGTTCGCGGTGCTGTGCTGCCTCGCGCTGAACCGGCTGTTCGGAAGGACGGGGCGCGCGCCCGTGGGCTACGGCGACGTGCGCTGCATGGCGGCGCTTTCGCTGGCCAGCGGCGTCGCGACGCCGGTGGGGGCGGCGCTTTGCTACGGCGGCGCGGCGGCGTTCTCGCTGGCGGGCATCGCCGCGGGAAAGCTCTCGTGGAGAAGCGGTATCCCGATGGCGCCGTTTCTTGCGGCATGGCTGGTCGGAGGCGCGTGCGCGTGCCTGCACGGTATGGGATGAATCGATGAAAAGGAGTTGAGCATGAACATGATCAAGAAAAACACGGCATCGAGATTGGACAAGGTCAGGGCGTTGCTCGTCGTGGGCGAGGAGGACGGCGGTTCCGAGATCGTGCAGACGGTCATCGTGCTGGGGTTCGCGGTGGGTTTGGGGGCTGCGCTGCTGTTGCTGCAGGGCAACATCCAAACCGCCATCACGAAAGCGGGAACCTCGGTGACCGACATGTTCTCGAAGATCACGTCCGGTGCGGCGTAAAGGACGCTCGGAACGGGGCGGCAGCGTCGTGGCGTTCGTCATCGCGCTGCCCCTGCTGCTCCTGTTCCTGTTCGCAGTGGTCGATCTGGGGCGCTCTGTGTTCCTGTCCATGGCGCTCGACGACGCAGCGCATGCGGTATGCGAGGCGGCATCGGGTCATCCTGCGGGCGATGTCGCGGAATCACAGCTGCGCGAGGCGGCTTTCGCTGCGGCGCCGGCGCTCGACCGCGACGATCTGCATCTGGACGTCTCGGTTCGCTATGGCGAGTTCGAGGATCGCCCTTACGAGCATCGGTTCTACAACGAGAGGACGGATGCGTACGACGAACGAACGTCGTTCGCCCGATCGCGGCCGGTCGAGGTCGCGCTCGTGCTCGAGGGCGCGTACCTCACGCCGCTCGGCGCGGGGCTGTCGAGCGGAGGCGAGGGATCCGGTCGGTTCGCGTTCCGCGCCCAGGTTCGCGGCGCGGCCGACGCAACGGTGGAAGGAGGCGCGTGGTGATGAGGGGCGAGCGGGGAAGCGAAGTGGTCCAGTTCGTGATCGTGCTGCCGCTGCTGTTGGCGGTGGTGTTCTCGATCGTGCAGCTTGCGGGCATGACGCTTGCGGCCAGCCAGCTGTCGTCCGAGATCACGCGCGCGTGCCGCCAGCTCGATGCCGCGGGGTTCGAGCTGGCGGCGAACAAGGAGCGGTTCGTCGAAGAGGGCATCCTGGGCGCGTCGACCCAGCTCGACCCCGCTCGCCTGCATGTGGAGCACGTCAGCTGGACGAGCGAGCGGACGAAGCGGGAGCAGCCCGTGCGCGACGGAGGAGCCATCGAAGAGCAGTCCACGGTGATCGAGGCATCGTACGACGTGAGCTATCTGCTGCCCGCCGTCGCCGATCTGCCCGGTCTGGCAGGCCGCGTGCTGAAGCGTCACGTGCGCTGCTCGTTCGTGGATGGGCGTGCGATAGAGATCAGGCAGGAGGGGCTATGAACGCAAGTGATCGTCGGGACGAGCGCGGATCCGCGCTGCCGCTCGTTCTTGTGGCGGCTCTCGCGCTGTTCGCCGTGTTGGCGTTCTCCGTCGATCAGGGCATCGCCTACGCGGCGAAGGCGCGCCAAGAGAACGCGCTCGATGCGGCGCGGGCAGCCTGCATGGACGCATCGTTCGCGCTCGTGGCGAAAAACGCGGACGATCCGGGCCGCATGGTGGCCGACCGCGTCGTCCGCACCGCGCGCGATGCGGGGTTCGAGGGGAAGGCGTCCGTGTGGTTCTACGAAACGCCGGAGGAGAGCGTCTCTTCGACGGAGCGCCACTGGGTCGTCGGGATGCAGTTCGAGGAGGAGTCGCCCACGGTGTTCGCGCGCGGGTACGGCATCGAAGGGCTGCCGGTGGCGTCGTACCGGGTGCTGACGGCGATGCCCTATGCCGGGGAAAAGGTGTGGCGGCCGGAAACGAGGCGCTGCGGACGATACGACTACCCGGCGGGAGCGACTGCGGACTCATGGACGTACGAGGCGCTGAACTCGCTCGACGCCTTTCCGGCGGAGCTTGCCGAAGCGGCGCGGGCGACGTTGGCCGAGAGCGGGAAATAGGCCGGTTCGATCCGGCGGAAACGAGAGAGAGGAACCGATTATGGTGATGGGCGGCAACGGCGGTGATGCGACGGCGTGGGGCGGAGGCTTCGCAGCGCGGGCTTCGCGGCGTGAAACGGACGAAGGCCCGGCGGCTGGAAGCGTCGGAGGAGGCCGAACGGGATACGTGACGCCTCGGGGAGGCGCGTCGGCTGCAGCGTCGATGCCGGCTGCAGCGGCGGATCGCGCGAAGCCTGCGATGCCCAAGCCGCGGAAAGGGGATACCGTCCGGGTCAAACGGCTGGCGACGATCGTCGCCGCCTCGGTAGCGTTGACGGCGGTGTCGGTTTCGTACGGCGTATGGTCCGCCGCCGCGTCGCGCGCAGCGGTGGAGCACGCCACGGCCGGCGCGCTCCCCACGCTGGTGGCTGCCGCGGACATCCGCGCGGGCGACGCTATCACGGCCGAGGCCGTTACCGTGCAGGACGTTCCCGCAACGTACCGGGCGGCTTCGGCGCTCGGCGGCGAGGCGCTCGATGCCGAGGGGCTCGCTGCGGGAGGGCGTGCGATCGTCGATATCCCGGCGGGAACGCAGCTGTCCTCGTCGTTCGTGACGGGGATGGGAGGCGATCGCCTCTCGGCCGAGCTGGGAGCGGGCTTGCAGGCGGTGACGCTCGCGGTGGACGTGGAAACCGGGCTCGCGGGCCACGTGCGGCCCTACGACACGGTGCGCATCGTGTCTGCGGAGGGCGCGTCGGCAGGCGAGGCGTTCCTCGAGACGGTGTGCGAGCGCGCCCGCGTCGTTGCGGTGGGCGACGATGCAACCAGCGTGCAGAGCGGTTCCGCCTCCGTCACGGTGGAAGTGTCGCCCGAGGAGGCTGACGCGGTGCGCGAAGCCCAGTTCGCAGGGAGGGTCAGCCTCGTTCTCGTGGCTGCCGACGATGCGTTCGAGGAGGTGGGCGCCGATGGACAGGACGACTGAGCGTGCGCTCAAGAGAGCCGTGCGCGACGAGGCGGCCGTGCGGTTGCGCGGCGATGCCGTCGGCTCTGACGCGGTCGAGGCGCTCATCCGCCGGCTCGTGGAGGAGATTGCGAGCGAGTCGGGCATTTCGCTACCCCCGTACGAGTTCGAGGGGCTTGCGAGTGCGATGATCGACGACTTTCTCCGCTACGGGCCGCTCCAGCGACTGCTGGAGGACGAATCCGTCACCGAGATCATGGTCAACGGCGGCGGCATCGATCTGGACGATCCGGCGCTGCCTTTTCGCGCCCCCATCGTGTACGTGGAGCGTGCCGGGCGCATCGAGTACCGTCCCGATGTGGAGTTCGACGATGCGGAGCACGTGCGTCGCATCATCAACAAGATCGCCGAACAGTCGGGCAAGCGATGCGACGACGCGCACGCCATGGGCTGCGCGATGCTGCCGGGAGGCCGGGCGCGCGCCACCTACGTGGTGCCGCCGATCGCGCCGGACGGGCCGGCGCTCAACGTGCGCACGTTCTCGTCGAGCATGCTGGGCATGGAGGATCTCGTGCGCATGGGTATGCTGACCGACGGGATGTCGCAGTTCCTTCGCGCGGCGGTGCAGGCGCGCTGCCCGCTTGTGATATCGGGAGGCACCGGATCGGGCAAGACCACCCTCTTGGGCGCTCTCTCTGGGTTCATCCCTCCCGACGAGCGGGTGATCACCATCGAGGACACGCCCGAGCTGCGCCTGCAAACGCCGCATGTGGAGCGGATGCAGACGCGCGAGGCGAACACGGAGGGCGAGGGATCGGTGAGCATGCGCGAGCTGGTGGCGTTGTCGCTGCGTCGTCGTCCCGATCGCATCATCGTCGGCGAGTGCCGCGGCGCGGAGGCGTACGACATGCTGCAGGCGATGCAGACCGATCATCCGGGCTCGATGACGACGGTGCATGCCAACGATCCGGGAAACGCCATCAGCCGTTTGCGTACGATGGTGGGCTACGCCGACGGCGACCTCAGCCGCGACGTCATCGTCCAGCAGATTGCCGAGTCGTTGCAGGGCGGCCTCGTCGTGCACGTCGAACGCATGCAAGACGGGGCCCGCCGAGTGACCAGCATCGTGGCGATCGATCCGCTTCCCGAAGGGAGCCTCGTCATCCCGCGTGCCGAGCTGTTCGTTTTCGACGTCGAGGGCGTCGATGCGTACGGCGCCGTCGCGGGCGAGTGGCGCGCGTGCGGCGTGCAGCCCCAGCGCATCAAGGAGCGCATGCGCGCATCGGGCGTATGGTACGACCCCGCTTGGTTTTTCGATCGATGAGGAGGGCTGAAGCATGATAGGACTCGTGTTGCCTTGGGCGCTGGTGGCGGCATGCGCTGCAGCAGGCGCTTGGGCGTACGCGCTCGTGCGGCAGGAGCGCGCGGCGTATCGCGGTCGGGTGCTGAGCGATCGCGGTCTCTACGAAGCGGGCGAAGCCGCCGCGACGGAACGGAAGAAGCCGAAGCTTCCGAGGCTCGCCCGCGCGCTGCATGAAGCGGGGGTCGAGACACCGGCTGCGAACTGGGCGGCGGGCGTCGCGGCTATCGCCTTCGTCTCGCTTTCGCTTGCCGCGGCGTTGACGGGAGATCCGGGGATCGGGGCGGTCGTCGGCGCTGCGGCCCTCGCGACGGCGGGCGTGCGGCTGCATGTGCGGCGCTTACGGCGCAGGGAGCTGCTCGACCGGCAGCTCGCCCGCGCGCTTCCCCAGATCGCGGCCAGCGTGCGCAGCTCGCTCACGCTCGAGCGCGCGCTGCGCACGGCCGCGTCGCACGTCGAGGACCCGCTTCGCGAAGAGCTCGCCCGCGTGCTGGCCGACACGGCGTACGGGACGACGCTCGCGATGGCGTTCGAGCGCATGGCGCGCCGAACCGACAGCCCCGACGTGCGCTCGCTCGCCGCAGCCGTCAGGATTCAGCAGCGGTTCGGCGGTGCGGTCGCGCCCGTGCTCGACCTGATCGCCGCGCATGCTGCAGCGCGGCTGCGCACGTCGCGCGAACTGAAGACCGAGCTTGCGGGCACGCGCTTGGCGAAATGGTTCGTCGCGCTCGCCATGCCGGCGATCTTTTTCATCATGTTCGCGACGAATGCCGACTTCTCGCAGTTCTATCGGGAACAGCCGCTTGGTTGGATCGTGCTGGGTGTCGCGGGGTGCTCGGAGGCGTTCGGGCTGTTCGCCTGCCAGCGCATCACGGCGATGGATCGGAGCCGAAGGTGATCGCGGGCGGAGCGGGCGCGGCGGTTTGCGCGATGCTCGTTCTGGGGGCGATAGGCGGGCTCGCCGCTTACGAAGCGTTCGTGCGCTACGCGGCTCCCGCGCGTCGCGACGTCGTCGCGCCATCGTCGGCGAGCGCCTCGAAGGATGGCCACCGTGCGGGCGGCGCGTCGCGGCGCCGTCGTGCAACCGAGGCTTTCGGTGCGTTCGCTGCGTTTCTCGATAAACGCGTTCCGCTCACGCGCGCCGACGTCGAATCGAGCCGCGATCGTTTGAGCAGGGCGGGCGTGGAGCTTGAACCGGAAACATGGAGGAGCATCCGTGTCGTGTCCGCGTTGGGATGCGCGGGGCTTGCAGGGGTCGCCGCCGCGGGCATGGGCTTCGAACCGCCCGCGTTCGCGGGCGCGGCAGCTTGCTGCGCGGCATGCGGCTGGATGGCTCCGTCCTGGGCGCTATCGCGAAGGGAGCGCAACCGAAGGAGGGCGATCGAACTCGCGTTGCCCGACGCGATGGAGCTGCTCGGCATCGCCATCGCGGCAGGCTCTCCGATCGAGCAATGCTTCCGCGAGGTCGCGGAAAGCATGGACGGCCCCCTGGCACGGGAATTCTCGCTCGTCGACAGGGAGGTGAACCTGCTGGGCCGTTCGCGCGAGGAGGCGCTTGAGCACCTGGGGCAGCGGTGCCGCAGCCAGGACGTCAGCGCATTCACCGCCCAGCTGATGCAGGCGGTCAGCCAGGGGTCGTCCTTGACGGAGGGTCTAGCTGTCCAAGCGGCGCTGGCGCGCGAGACGGCGCAAGCGGAGGCGATGGAGCGCATCCGCAAGATGCCGACGAAGCTCGATATCGTGCTGTCGCTGTGCTTTCTGCCGCCCACGGTCGCGCTCGTCGTGGTTCCGACGGTGGTCAATCTGCTGAACTTCTTGAACGATTCGATGGGATGAGGGGGCTTTCGTGAGACGAGCGAACAAAGGGATGGATCCTGAAAGGCGGGTCGTCTGCGGCATCGCGGCCGTCGTTGCGGTCGTGGTGGCGTCCGTCGCGTTCTTCGGCTGGAGGGCGTGCGGGCGCTCCGTCGATGCCGTAGGCGTCGACGGAGCTGCGATCGAACTGAAGGTTAACTTGCGATGCGACGGCTGGTCGTCCGAGAACACCGGGCTGGGAGTGTTCGTGTCGGGTACGCAGATCGACGGGGCGACCTGCGACGAGCAACTCGTGTTCGAGGGGTCGGGCGTGCAGACCGCCTACCTCGGCGCGGGTTCGTACGAGATCGTCCCGCAGCTCCCGTCGCTCATGTTGCGCGACGGCACCGTGCTCGCCGCAGGCGATGCGGTCGCGCGCGACTACGGCGAGGGCTCTTCCGCAGCCGACGATCTCGAGATCGCGTACGCGGCGATCGACGCGCGCGACCTGTCCGAGGACGAGTTGCGCGCCGTCGCCGATTGCAGCTTCGTCTTCGAGGACGATGCGAACGCGGCGTTCGAGCGCGCTTTGGAGCGGAAGAGCGGGGAGGCGGACCATGAAGCGTGAGGTGCATCGCGTGGTGCGCACGCTGTTGGCCGCCGCCGTGCTTTTGGGAGCCAGCTTCGGCCTCGCCGCCCTGGAGACGGGCGAGGCGTTCGCGTACTCGTATAGGACCACGGATACAAAGACCATCTACAATCGAGCTTGGATCAGAGCGGACGCATCAGCGAACTACCTCGAGCTCATCGGCTCCGATCCCATCGGACCGCGCTTCGACATGCCCAGTTGGAACGCCCCCGGCGGCATCCATTCTCGCATCGAGGCGTATCGGTTCGCCGTATGGAGCGCCGCGAACGGTCAGGACGACCTTGTCTGGTACACCGGCGACAACGGTCGCTGGACGCGAGCGGGCGCCGTGATGGGAAGCGGCAAGCTCGACGGCAGCGGCAACGGCAACGGGTTCGGGTGCATCGCCACCTACGGTTACGGATGGGGAGGCTCCGTCATATCGAAGCACGGCGGGTTCGATGCGCTCATGTACTGCCATGTATACCTTCTGAATACGGACTACGGCTTGAATTGCTACGGGTCCGTTGATTTCTGGCCGCGCGTCAAAATACAGTACGACGCGAACGGCGGAAGCGGCGCGCCGGCTGCGCACTACAAGTACATCGGCACCACGGCGAACATCTCGTCGCAGAAGCCCACAAGGACGGGTTACACGTTCGAGGGGTGGTCGACGACGAAAAACGGCGCGGTGAACATCGCACCCGGCCAGAAGATTGGATACGAAGACTGGAACCTTCTGCAGTGCAGCAACATCCCGCACGATTGGGCGGGAAGCAGCCCGACGGCGTTCTTCCGCGACGAGGCTGCTGGGCAGCCGTCGCCTTCGGGGTCGAACATCATCCCGCTGTACGCAGTGTGGAAGCCGATATCCTACACCGTGTCCTACAACGGCAACGGCGCGACGGGCGGCAGCACCGCGTCGTCGTCGCACGTGTACGACGCGGCGCGCTCTCTCACGGCGAACGGTTTCCGACGCAGCTACACGCTCACCTGCGACGCGCAGGGAGGCTCGGCAGGCGTGAAGCGGCTGGACTGCACTTGGGGCTGGAAGTCATGGAACGAGCGTGCCGACGGAACCGGCTCGTCGTACGGGAACAAGGCCTCCGTCAAGAACCTTCGCGCGACGACGGGAACGACGAACCTCTACGCGCAATGGGACGAGGGTTACGTCGAGCTTCCCGATCCGGGGACGAAATCCGATTGCACGTTCAAGGGGTGGTACGACGCTCCTTCGGGCGGGTCGTTGATCGGCAAGACGGGCGATCGGGTTTCCGTCGCGTCGAGCACGACCTACTATGCGCGATGGCAGCCGTATGCGCGCATCGCCTACTACGCCGACGGAGCCGACGGGGCGGTGTTCTCGGAGTCAGTCGAGGCGGGATGCGCGTATCGGTCGAACAGCCAGGCGACGGCCCAGGCGACGAAGGCCGATTGCGCGGGTTTCGACGGCTGGTACCTCGACGCCGCGTGCACCCGGCCCTTCGCCGAAGGCTCGATCGTGCCCGAGGCGGGTCTCTCGCTGTACGGACGCAACCGCGTGACGGTTTCGTACGCCCTGACCGATCGCACCGTCGCGTTGTTCGCCGACCGAGAGCTTTTCGCTGACGAGGCGCGGCTCGAGCCGCTCGCCCGCATAGAGCCGCCTCCGTCGCGCGAGCTGTTCTACGGCGATCGCCTTTCGTTCGATCGGGGGAGCAGCGTGTGGTTCCAGCAGCACGACCGCATGCGCGAGGCAACGTGCGAGGCGGGCGCCTACCCGACGGCCGCAGGCGAGGGCGCTCCCGCCCGATCGGCCCGCATCACCGGCAACACTGTTGCGTACCTGCAATGGTCGGTTCCCGTGTACGACGGCATCGCGCTTTCCTAAACCTTACGCTTGCGTAATACTAACGTTGGAGTTATAGTTCGAGAGGAGCAGATCGCATGCCGCCGAAACCGTTCGAGATATATCGTCGACTGCTCAGAGAGGGCTGGCAGGACGTCGGAGGAGGCAAAGGCTCTCATCGGAAGCTGAAGCGGGGAGACCGAACGATCATGCTGCCGCTTCGTCGGAAAGAGCTGCCGAAGGGATTATGGGAGAGCATCCGCAAAACCGCTCGGTGGCGCTGAGGTGTGAAAAAGCGCGAGAGAGGACGAACCATGCGTTACATGTATCCTGCGATTTTCACGGAGAACGAGTTGGACGGCTATAGCGTGCAGTTCGTCGATTTCGAGAACGGCTACACCTGCGGTGACGACATGGAAGATGCCGTCGCGATGGCTGCGGAAGTCCTCTGGCTCCTCATCGACGACTACCTGCAGCTCGACAAGCCTCTGCCGAAGCCGACGTACCCGATCGAGCACGAAGGCCTGCTGGTCGCTCTATCGGTCGACGTCGATACCGAGCGGGGCGTGCTGACCACGAAGATGGCGGCGCACCTGCTCGGCGTGAGCGATGCCCGCGTGCGCCAGATGATCTGCTCGGGCCAGCTTGCCGCCAAGAAGCAGGGCCGCGACAACTACGTGTACCTTTCCAGCGTGAAGGAGCGTCTGAACAACCCGCCGAAGCCGGGCCGCCCGCGCAAGAGCGACCGCCTCGAAAGCGTCGCGGAAACGGCTTCGTAGCGCGAGGGCTAGACTCCAGCAGTCAGGCAGGAACGTTCTCCCGGACCGATGGCGAGGGCGGGGCCCTCGCCATCGACCGACGCGGTTCCCGCCCTCGCTCGTGCGCCTACCCGTGCGTGGCGTGCGCCGCAGCGGCATTGCCCCCGGCTTCCGAGCTCTGCACGCGCAGCCGTCCCGCCACCAGCGCCACCGCGAATATCGCCGCCGTGAACAGCAGCATCACGCCCATGTTCTCCAGAATGGGTATCACCGCCTCCGGCGTGGCCGCGCCCATGTCGGCCGCTGCTTGCAGCGCGCCCGTGTACCAGTAGGCGGGCGAGAAGTGCGCCAGCATTTGCACGGACGGATCCAGCAGGTCGAACGATATCCAGGCGCCGCCCAGAAACGAGATCACCATGCCCAGGATGTTGCCCAAGGCGTTGCTGGCGAATTCTCCCACGCCCAGCTGACCCAGCAGGTAGCCCACCGAAAGCGGGATCGTGGCGAACACGAACGACGCCGCGACCATCAGCGCGAGCCCCGGACCGCTGATCATCGACGTAGCCTCATGGAACACGGTGAATCCCAAACAGATCGTCCACAGCCACACCGCCGTCATGACCAGCAGGCTGCTCGCCGCCAGCTGCAGCCCGTAGGACAGGGACGGCAGCGGCGACACGAGGTTGCGTCGGCGCAGATCGGTGCGGTTGAGCGTGGTCATCATCACGCCGACGCACACGATGATGGAGGCGAACAGGGTGTAGGTGCCCCATTGGAGGAAGAACACGAACCGCTGCGCCTCGGACGAGGTTCCGCCCACTTCCACGCTGTCCGTTTCCGCCGATTCGGCCATGGCCTCGGCTGCGTGCTGCACGATATCGCCCTGCGAAGCCGATCCTTCGAGGCCGGCGTACGCGCCCGCGATGCCCAGGTACGAATTCACCATCTGGTCCATCAGGCTGCCCTCGGTGGAGTAGAAGCTGTACACCGTCTCGAGCGTCGGCAGCTCGTCGCCGGTGCGCGCGGCTTCCACGAACGCGTCGCCGAACCCTTCCGGAACGATGAGGATGTACGAGCTCTGACCCTTGGCCACGGCGTCTTGCAACGCCATCTGGCTGTCTTCGATGGGAACTTCGATGCCCTGCTCCCGCAAGTAGGCCGCCAACCCGTCCGACAGCGCGCTTCCGTCGCGATCGATCACGGCGAACTTCGTCTCGTACGGCGAGAACTCGCTGTCGTTCGTGCCGCCGAACGTCAGGCCGCTTGCGATGAACACGCCCATCATGCTCAGGAAGCCGGCGTACACGATGAGGTACATCGGGTGCCGCAGCACCGTCTTGATCGCGGTTTTAAAGACTTGCATAGCGCTGCCTCCTTATGAACAGAGCCGACGCGGCGAACAGTACCGCAGCCATGGCCAGCAGGATCAGGATGTGCTCGATCGTGCGCTGGTAGGTGTCGTAGTACATGATGCTGTAGAACGCTTGGGATATCTGCACGGCCGGGTTGACCAGCTGCGCCGCGGGCACCGCCGCGTTCACGGTATCGGCCAGCTTCATCGTGGGCGAGCCGTACAGCCCGGCGAACAGCGAGGCGAAGCACACGATGCCGGACAGCATGCCGCCCTTCACGCTTTCGTCGATCTTCGGCAGCGAGCCCAGCAGCGTGCCGAACGCCGTCGCCGTCAAGGCCGCGGCGGCGATCACGGCGATGCATATCGCATCTCGTCCGCCGAAATCCACGCCGGCGACGAACCGGATGTACAGATACGCGATGGCGATGCAGGCGAACGTCAGCACCCAGCTGGCGGCCAGCGTCGCCGTCAGCGTCTTCGCGCGGCTGAGCGCTCCCACGGCGCGCCGCGCCCCCAGCGCGCTCAGGTTCGGCTGCGTGCGGCAGATAGCGATCATCCCGATCTGCCCACCGAACAGTGCCGCCATGCCCAGCAATGCGAAGAAGTAGCGCACGGATTCTTTGGGCGGGTTCTGCGTGACGTCGATCTTCTCGGTGAGATCGCCGGCGTCCAGCAGCTTTTCCACCGCCGCCATGTCGGCCAGCGCGGCGGGGTTCTCGGCGGCGACGTCTTCGATGAGCGCCGCGTTGCGCACGTATCCGTCGCCGATGGTCTTCAAGATGGACTGGTAGGCGCTGTCCAGCGAGTCGGGCGTGACCCCCGCCTTCACGTGCACGGTGGGCATGCCGTCGGCGTCAACCGTGAAATACCCGGCCGCTCCATCGCCCGAGATGTTGAAGTAGCCCGCTCCTGCGGCATCGTTTCCGCTCATGAGATCGCGCGCCTCCTGCTCGGTGGCTACGCGCGCCACGTCGAGCATCTGGTCGGCTCCCGGCTCCGCCAGCGTGTCGATCATCTCCGAGAACCCCGGCGCCGCGTCGTAGTTCTCGTCGGCCACCACCGCGGTGGGGATGGGCTCGAACTGCCCCGCCTCGTCCAGGTTCGCGAACATGAACACGAACATCGTGGACAGGATCAGGGGAAACGCCAGCGACCAGATGAACACGCTCTTCTCGCGCACCAGCGCGAGCAGTGCGCCTTTGAATACGTTGAACATGATGTCCGCCCCCTAATCGCGCAGCTCGGTGCCGGTGATCTCGAGGAACACGTCGTTCAGCGTCGGCGGCTCGGCGTAGATGCGCCCGAACTGCGCGCCGTCACGCTGCAGCACGGCCAGCACGTCGCTTACGTTGTGCGTGCCGTTCTGGCAAGCCAGTTCCAGCGTGCCTTCGCGGTAGAGCGTGCGGGTGACATGGGGCAACGCGTCCAGGCGCGCCAACGTGGCTTCGTCCAGCTCGGGCACGTCGATCTGGATCTTCTCGCCCGTGCCGATCATGGCCTTGAGCTCGCGTTCGTGCCCGTGGCCAGCGCCTGGCCGTGGTCCATGATCATGATGCGCGTGCAGATCTCCTCGACTTCCTCCATGTAGTGGCTCGTGTACACCACGGTGGAGCCTTGGCGGTTCATATTCTGGATGCCTTCGAGGATGGCGTTGCGGCTTTGCGGGTCCACGGCCACGGTAGGCTCGTCGAAGAAGATGAGCTCGGGCTTGTGCGCGATGCCGCATGCGATGTTCAGGCGACGCAGCAGGCCGCCCGAGAGTTTCCGCGGGCGGAACTTCTCGTAGTCCTCCAGGCCGACGAACGCGATGGCCTCGTCAACAAGGTCGCGGCGCTTCGCGCGGTCGTTCACATACAGCGCGCAGAAGTAGTCGATGTTCTCGCGCACGGTCAGCTCCTCGAACACGGCCACGTTCTGCGGCACGATGCCGATCCTGCGCTTCAAATCGTAGCTGGACGGGCGCATGGTCTGGCCGAACAACTCGATAGTGCCCTTGTCGTAGGTCAGCAGCTGCAGGATGCAGTTGATGGCGGTGGTCTTGCCCGACCCGTTCGGTCCTAAAAGGCCGAACACTTCGCCCGATTCGATGTGCAGGCTGAAATGATCGAGCGCCAGCACCTCGTTGTAGCGCTTGACCAAGTTGTCGACGGCTACGATGTTCATGGTTCCTCCTCGTGGCGGTTCCGTTCCGCGATTTCGTTGTCGGCACCATCATGCCCCTGTAGCGGTTTCCACGTAAGTGTGCGGCGTCATCGGTCTCAACCGGAGCCATGACATTTGTCATGGACCTCGTCCGGTTCGTCATTTTGTCGCGTCCTCGTGCCGCGCTGCGCCTTGCCGCCCGCTATACTGATGGCCATGGATCGGGTTATCGACGAAATCATCCTCGTTGCGCTGTGCTTGCTGCTTTGCCGTTCGCGGCGTTCTCCGGCGCGCATGTCGCGGCGCTCCTGTGCGCCATCGTGGTGGCGTGCTGCTTCGACGTGTACCCGCATGCGCGGCTTCGCTTCGCGGCGGCGGGCGCGTACGAGCTGGCGGCGCTGTTCGTCCCGGAGTTCTCCGCGTTGCTGCCGGTCGTCGCGTACGTGCTGTTCGGCGAGCGGTTCTGGCTCGTGCGGCTGTCCTGGATCATGCCGCTGGCGGCCGCGCTGCGCACCCAGGACGTTCTGCTCGTCCCCGCGGCCGTGCTGTGCGCGGCTGCCTGCCTCATGGCGTGGCGCACGAAACGCGCGGGCGAGGAGCGCGAGCGCTACCGCGCCCTGCGCGACGAGCAGCAGGAGGCGTCGCTGTCGCTTGCGAACAAGAACCGCGAGCTCATGGCCGCGCAGGACTACGAGGTGCGCTTGGCCACCCTGTCCGAGCGCAGCCGCATCGCCCGCGAGATACACGACAACGTGGGTCATCTGCTCACAAGATCGGTGCTGCAGGTGGAGGCGTTGCAAGTGGTGCACGCCGACGACGAGTGCGTTCGCGGCGGGCTGGCATCGGTGGGCGCGACGTTGCACGAGGCCATGGACACGGTGCGCAAAAGCGTGCACGACCTGCACGACGATGCGTTCGATCTACGCGCGCGTCTGGAAGGCGTCATCGGCGCCTGCGGCTTGGACGACGTGCGCCTCGTGTACGACGTCCAGGATGTGCCGCTTCCCGTCGCCTACGGCGTGGTGGCCGTCGTCCGCGAGGCGCTGTCGAACGTGGCGAAGCACAGCGACGCCACGCGCGTCGACGTGTCGGTCATCGAATACCCGGCTCTCTACCAGCTCATCGTGCAGGATAACGGTTCGCGCGACGGTGCACGTTCTACGGCGGTGGATGTCCCGACCGCGCAGGCCGGCATCGGTTTGCAGACGATGGAGGAGCGTGTGAGCTCGCTGGGCGGGCGCCTGCGCACCGGCTACCGCAAAGGCTTCCGCGTGTTCGCCACCGTGCCGAAAGAACCGTCGAAGGAGAAATCATGATCAGGACGCTTATCGTCGATGACGACCCGTTCGTTCGGATGTCGCTGCAGACCATCCTCGAAGCGCAGGACGACGTGGAGGTGTGCGCGCTCGGCGCCGACGGCGACGAGGCGGTCGAGCTGTTCGAGCGCGAACGGCCCGACGTGTTGCTCATGGACATCCAGATGCCGGGCTCCGATGGCCTCGGCGCGGCCGAGCGCATCCTGGGCGCGCACAAGCACGCGCGCATCGTGTTCCTCACCACGTTCTCCGACGATGAGTACATCGTGCGCGCCCTGCGCCTGGGGGCGAAGGGCTACCTCATCAAGCAGGAAGTGGCCACCATCGCGCCGGCCTTGCGCACGGTCATGGCCGGTCAGAGCGTGCTTGGCGGCGAGGTGCTTGATCGCATGGACGTCCTTATGAGTCGAGGACCCGCATGCGCGGAGAACGCGCCGGGCGGCGAGATGCGCAGCGGCCTCACCGAGCGCGAATCTGCCATCGTGGAGCTGGTGGCCGAGGGTCTCGATAACAAGGAGATCGCCGCCAGGCTGTACCTCAGCGAGGGCACGGTGCGCAACCACATCAGCGCCATCCTCCAGAAGCTCGATCTGAAGAATCGCACCAGCTGGTCGTCCGCTACTACCGCGACCGCTGAATGAGACAGGGAATGAGACAAAGGGACGGGGCTACTTGAACGCCGCTTCGAACAGCTCCTCGGCTTCTTTCTGCAGCTTCTCTTCGATGGCGAGGTACGTATCCAAAAGCTTGTTGCCGGCTTCGGTCAGGTCGCTGCGTGAGCGCCGTCGCGGTTCAGCAGCTGCAAGTCGAGCGCCGCCTCGGTGTCCTTGATGATGCGCCAGGCCTTGCTGTAGGCCATGCCCATGCCCTTGGCAGCGGCGTTGAGCGAGCCGGTTTCGCGCACGCCCAGGCACAGGCTGGCGATGCCGCGGCCGAACAGAGAGCCGCTTTCGGCATCCGGGTTCATGATGGAAAGCCTGATCGTCGGCTTCAGGTTCGCAAGGTCGCTCATGGGATTCCGTCCTTTGCTTGTTGCTTGCGCATGCATGCGCGTCAGTCGTCCAGGTGCTCGAGGAAACGCAGTGCCGCCGCCTCGATGTCGTTCGTGCCGCCGTCGATGACCTCGTCGAAGCGGATGGGAAGCGCGTCCAGCTCAGCCAGGCCGTGGGGGATGTCGTCGACGCCCGTCTCGCGCGCGATCAGCTCGTTCAGCTTGCAGCCCGACAGCGCGGCCACGTCGTCGGGCAGCGGCGCGCCAGGCTCGATGCCGTGCAGCGCGCGGTACACGTTGTCGCCGAACTTGGCCCAGTGCGCCGTGCTCGCGATGAGCACGGGGTTCTCGCCCCGAAGGTTCTCGGCGGTCTGGTAGGCCACGGCCGTGTGCGGGTCCAACAGGTAGCCGTGCTGCTCGAACACGCGCTTGATGGTGTCCAGGCACGTGGCGTTGTCGATGGAGTCCGACGCGAACAGCTCCCGCACGCGGGCGAAGGTCTCTTCGTCCACGCGGAAGCGGCGCTGCCCGCGCAGGTCGGCCATCCAGCCGGCTATGGCGGCGGCGTCGCGTCCCGTGAGCTCGAACAGCTGACGCTCCAGGTTCGACGAAACGAGGATGTCCATGGACGGCGAGGGCGTCAGCACGAAGGGGCGCTCGGATATGTCGTAGGTGCCCGTGTTGATGAAGTCGGTGAGCACGCGGTTCTCGTTGCTGGCGCAGTACAGCATGCCCAGCGGCACGCCCATGCGCTTGGCGTAGTAGGCGGCCAGGATGTTGCCGAAGTTGCCCGTGGGCACGCATACGTCCAGCTCGTCGCCCAGGTTCAGTTTGCCGTCGGCCGCCAGCTGCGCGTAGGCCGACACGTAGTACACGATCTGGGGCATGAGGCGCCCCCAGTTGATGGAGTTCGCGCTGGAAAGAGCGATGCGGTGCTCGTCCTGCAGCTTCTTCGCAAAGGCCTCGTCGCCGAACACGTTTTTCGCGCCCGTCTGGCAGTCGTCGAAGTTTCCGCGCACGCCCCATACCTGCACGTTGCGCCCGCGCTGCGTGGCCATCTGCTTGAACTGGATGTCGCTCACGCCGCCGTCGGGGTACATCACGCCGATGCTTACGCCGTCGACGTCGCGGAAGCCCTCGAGCGCGGCTTTGCCCGTGTCTCCCGAGGTGGCTACCAGGATGAGGAAGTCGTGGTCGAGCTTGCCCTGCTCGCGCAGCTGGGCGGCGCTTGCGGAGAAGAAACGCGGCAGGCACTGCAGCGCCATGTCCTTGAACGCGCTCGTGGGGCCGTGCCATAGCTCCAGCACGTGGGTGTCGGCCGAAAGCGACGTGATGGGGCAGATGCGCTCGTCGTCGAAGTTGTCGCCGTAAGCCTGGGCCATAAGCGCTTCGACGGTTTCGGCGGGCAGATCCACGTCGAACGCCCGGTAGATGCGCACCGCGCGCTGGGCGTACGGCAGCTCGGCCAGCGCTCCGATCTCGTCGAGGGAAAGCTCGGGGATGCGCTCGGGCACGTACAAGCCGCCGCCCGCGGCCAGGCCATCGATGACGGCTTCCGTAAAGGTGACGGGGCGCTCGCTTTGCCCGCGCGTGTCGGAGTAGAGGTTTTGAGCCATGTCCTGCACTTTCATCCGTGTTCCGCCGAACTGGTATCGCGTCTCAGTATACTATGCTGGGAATTGTCCCGGCGGCAGAATCGGCGGAGGATCTTCACGCAATTTGCAAGCGGCCGCGTTCCCGCCCTGCTTGCTCGACCTGGGTTTCCAGGCGCCTTCCGTTCCGTAACGAATCAACCTGCGCCCCGCTGCCGCGGCGAAGCCCGGTACGCTGAGCGTCGTATGCGTTACGGAAGCGAGGTGCAGACGATGGGCGAGCCCGCGAACAGAGGACGACGATCCTCCTCCGGCGGCATGATGATGCACGGAGTGAACCTCAAGCGGCGGTTCTTCGTGAGCCTCGTGCTGGCGGTTCCCATCCTGCTGCTGTCGTCGCCGATGGGGCTCGCGCTGCCCATCACGCTGTCGTTTCCCGGCTCGGACTGGCTCGTGGCCGCGCTGGCCACGGTGCTGTTCGTCTACGGCGGCTGGCCGTTTCTGCGCGGCGCGGCGGACGAGGTGCGCAACCGCAAGCCCGCCATGATGACGCTCGTGGCGCTCGGCATCACCACGGCCTACGTCTACAGCATGTACGCGTTCGCCATGGGCAGCGTCGCGCACGACGGCGGCATGCACATGGACTTCTTCTGGGAATTGGCCACGCTCATCGTCATCATGCTGCTGGGCCATTGGATCGAGATGCGGGCCGTCATGGGCGCGGGCGACGCGCTCAAGGAAATGGCCGAGCTGCTGCCGGCGCAGGCGCACGTGAAGCAGGCGGACGGCTCCTTCGCCGACGTGCCGCTCGACGAGGTGCAGGTGGGCCAAACCGTCATGGTGGAGGCGGGGGAGAAGGTGCCCGCCGACGGCGAGGTGACGGACGGCTCGTCGTCCGTCAACGAGGCGCTCGTCACGGGCGAGGCGCGCGCCGTGGAGGCGCATGAGGGCGACACGGTGTTCGGCGGCTCGCAGAACGGCGACGGCACGCTGTACGTGCGCGTCACCGGAACCGGCCAGTCGGGCTACCTCGCCCAGGTCATGCAGCTCGTCTCGCAGGCGCAGCAGGAGAAATCGCGCGCCGAGGTGCTGTCCGACAAGGTGGCGCGCTGGCTGTTCTACGCCGCCGTGAGCGTTGGTCTCGTCGCGTTCGTCGCGTGGCTCGCCGTCACCGGCAGCGTGTCGGACGCGCTCACGCGCATGGTCACCGTGTTCGTCATCGCGTGCCCGCACGCGCTGGGCCTGGCCATTCCGCTCGTGGCGGCGCGCTCGACCTCGCTCGGCGCGCGCAACGGCCTGCTCGTGCGCCGCCGACGCGCCCTCGAGGTGGCGCCGCGGGTGAACGTGGTGATGATGGACAAGACGGGCACGCTCACCGAGGGCGACTTCCGCGTGGCCGAGGTGCGCGCGGTGGGGAAGCGGAGCGCCCCCGCCGGTGACGCCTCCGACGCCCCCAACGTCCCCGGCGCCCCCGCCGACGATCGCGCGCTCGCGCTCATAGCGGGCCTCGAGCAGTCGTCGTCGCACCCGCTGGCCGCCAGCATCGTGGCCGCCGCGCAGCAGCGCGGCGTGCAGCCTGCGGCCGTGCGCGACGTGCAGGCCGTGGCGGGCGTCGGCGTGAAGGGCGTGCTTGAAAATGGCTCGCACGCCCTCATCGCGAACGCGCGCTATCTGGACGAGCAGCGCATCCCCTACGATCGTTCCGCCTTCGACCAGCTGGCAGGCCGTGGCCTCACCGTCAGCTACCTCGTGATCGACGGCGAGGTGCGCGGCGTGGTGGCGCAGGGCGACCAGATCAAGCCCACCGCCCGCGAGGCGGTGCGACAGCTCAAGGCGCGCGGCATCGCGCCCGTGATGCTCACCGGCGACAACGAGGCGGCGGCCCGCGCCGTGGCGCACACGCTCGGCATCGACGAGTTCCGCGCCGGCTTGCTGCCCCAGGACAAGGTGCAGCTCGTGCAGCAGCGCCGCGATGCGGGCGACGTGGTGATGATGGTGGGCGACGGCATCAACGACGCGCCGGCGCTGGCCCGCGCCGACGTGGGCGTGGCCATCGGCGCGGGCACCGACGTCGCCATCGACTCCGCCGACGTCGTGCTCGTGAAAAGCGACCCCGAGGACATCGTGCGCCTGCTCGACCTCGGCACGAACACCACGCGCAAGATCAAGCAGAACCTGTGGTGGGGCGCCGGCTACAACATCGTGGCCATCCCGCTTGCCGCCGGCGTGCTTGCTCCGGTGGGTATCCTGCTCAGTCCTGCCGCAGGCGCGGTCCTCATGAGCCAGTCCACGGTCATCGTCGCCGTCAACGCCATGACCCTCAAGAGCGACTGAGGCGACGAAAGCCCGCTTCGCTCGACATATTCAGGCAGCGGAAAGGTCGGGCGCTCGTCGCTTCTCGGGTCGTTCGGCGCTTGCCGCCGCGCTCCGTGCGACGTCTCGTCAACGGCTTTGCGGAAAAAAGTTAACCAGGGCTTCCATTTTTCGGGCGCTTGCTCTATCATGCATTTGTTACACGAAGCTAACTTGATGGGAGCTGCCATGGACAACGCAACGGTTGCGAGCAT
>ENA-OQIL01000138-OQIL01000138.1-human-gut-metagenome-genome-assembly--contig:-NODE-138-length-35851-cov-5.269343_pt1 | contig 35851 bp, 27 predicted proteins | sample MGYA00242583_ERZ504748 | MGnify/ENA primary metagenome ERZ504748 (study PRJEB26092, sample SAMD00036191) | human gut metagenome | host: Homo sapiens | study: EMG produced TPA metagenomics assembly of...
AGCACGTCGGCGTGAAGCGGCAGCAAGAAGGGAACAGAGGGGAAATGGCAGCCCGGTAGAAGGTGACGAGAAACACCGCCACTTTGCACGGCACCTGTTTCAGAAATGCCTTCATTCCTCTCGTCCCTAACGTAATTCAGCCCGCTTCAACGTCTCGGCACATGCTGTATGCACTTTACTATAAGAACCCCTCATGATACCCGACTTCGCGAGAAATATCACATCGTAGCCCGCCCACGGACCACCCAGTTCGTGACATATGGCTCGCATGCGTCGTTTAGCGCTGTTGCGCCATACCGCGTTCCCTGACTTTTTACCCGCAATAAAAGCAACACGACCTTGCTGGCCGTGCTGCTTCGTGGGTAACACTATGAACGTAAGGTACGGCGTATGCAGACGCTTACCGCATGAGAACAGATCGGAGATATCCCCGCGGGATTTAATGGTCTCCAACCTAAAGCTCTCTTTACACGCAGAGACGCTTGCGCCCCTTGGCGCGACGAGCAGCCAGCACCTTGCGGCCGCCCTTCGTCGACATACGAGCACGGAAACCGTGGCACTTAGCCCGCTTACGAGTGTTAGGTTGATACGTGCGCTTCATATTGATTCCCTTTCATGGTTTTAGAGCAACCTCGAAAGTATAGCTCACGTTACCGGGGAGTCAAGGAAAACTCACAAGAAGGGTTCATGATTTTTTCCAGGTCGCTTCGAATAGAACGAACCCCAGGGAAGGTCTCTTCGCCGTGGAAAACCTCGAAAGTTTGTTCTGAATGCCCTTGACCATGCCCGGGTGGCTATTTTTTCAACCGTTTTCCTCTTTTTCGCGCAGCTCGATTGTGGAAAATGTTGAAAACTCTCGATTCATTCGAGAGCCGTTGTGGAAATCTCTAACGTCATCGGTTTGTCAAGGGATATTTTCTCATTCTTTTACAAGCCTCTCATCAGGCATAAAAGGTGATCGTAGTTATTAACAAAGCTTTGACCTGGTGTTATATATTGCTTGCCGGGTGATTCACCCATACGACCGGGCAATATGTTACCCAATCTTCACGTAAACGAATTCAAACGGTCACGTCCTGCCGGAGGACGCGTTTCGGCCCAGGAAGCGCCAATCCGCTTGGAGGCTATCAACATTTTTGCACGTTTTTCACCAACGTTCGTACGTTTTCCAGAATACGTTCTTCAACGTTTTCCACATTTTCTGAATAGAAAGTGGAAAACGTTGAAAAGCCCATGTGGAAAGCAGTGCAGGATTTAGAAATAGATGAATACATAGTTTTGAATGCTATGAATTCCCTAGGTGGATAGATTCAGAATCGAAAAAACGCTACAATGCCTTTGAATGTTGCTGAAAAATGCTGAATATCGAATCTGAAAACGGAACACCATTGGACAACCAGATTGAAAAAGCAGATCATCAGGATGAAACCGCTGATGAAAACGTGGAGCCTTTCGACTACACGCATGTACACGCCGTAGCGCGCATCGCGCTGTACGACGATCTTCGCAGCGCCCCGCGCGTGACGGAGATACACCCGGCGCCGACGGCTGAATTCATTGAAAGCCTTGCATCGAAAATTTATGAACAGGCTAAAAACGCCGGAGGGACCATTCCGTACACCGTCATCCGCGAAGTATCGGAAAACTTCATCCACGCGCGTTTCGCCGAGGCTACCGTGTCCATCCTGGACGAGGGCAATACCATCCGTTTCGCCGACCAGGGCCCGGGCATACCTTATAAGGATCAAGCGCAGATCCCCGGGTTCACATCCGCCGTGGAGCCGATGAAACACTATATTCGCGGCGTGGGGTCGGGCCTGCCCATCGTGAAAGAGTACCTCGATTTCTCGCACGGCACCATCACCATTGAGGACAACCTGGGAACAGGCGCCGTAGTGACCATCAGCCTGCGTGCGGGCGAGGCGACCGATATGCCGCCCGTCGACCAATCGAGCGCGCTTCACCCTGCATCCGCGCAACCATCGGCCATGGAACCCGCTTACCCGATGCACGAGGCGCCGCAGCAGCTGCAGCAGCAGATTCCTCCCCAGCAGCCGATGCAGCAACCCGCCTACCCGGCGCAATACGGATATGCAAACCCACCGTATCCGCAGGAAGCCGCGCCCGCACGACCGCCTTACGGTTACGAGCCCGAACCGCAGTACGCGCCCCCGCGCTATGCGCAGAATCCTTACGCGGCAGGCGCGCCCTACTATCCCCAGCACGGTGCCCCGGCGCATCGCGGTCAGGGCGTGGGCATGCAAGCCCAGCATGCGATGGCGCCGCTTATCCCCCCGTTGTCGCAACGCGAACGCGACTTCCTGCCCATCTTCCTGAGCGAAGGAGCCCTGGGAGTAACGGACCTGTCGCGTTTGACCGGCGTGCCGCAATCAAGCACGTACGTGGCGCTGTCGAAATTAGAGGAAGCCGGGCTTATCGAGAAAACGGTCGGACAGAAGCGCATTCTGACCGATCTGGGATACCACGTGGCAAATTCCCTATAATCGGCCTTACCCGGCTTCGATCTGTTAATACAATCGAAGCGGCGGCGGGTGGCGCCCGCTTGACGCACGAGAGAGATGTTTCACGTGAAACATTCGCGATGCCCCCCATCAAGGAAGCAAGCTATGAACAGCGAAAAACTCGAGCAGGTCTGGTCCGAAGTATGCGGCCAGGTGAAAAGCTACAACAATATCGATCCGTCGCAGATCAACGCGTTCTTCTCACGCCTGCATCCGCAGGCTATGAGCGACGGGTTCCTCATGATCACCGCGGACAACGACTTTATAAAGACATGGATCGAGCGTCATTATATCGAGTTCATCAAACGCGCGCTGAACGACCTGTACCACATGCCGTTCACCGTGATCATCGAAGTGGACATCACAGCCGCCGAGCCTCCCGCTCCGGCACCTGCTCCTCCCGCCGCGCAGGCAGCCCCGGCGGCAACCATGGCGACGGCGGCAGAAACGCCTGCGCCCGTCAGCCCTCCGCAGCCCGCGCCGGCTCCTGCCGCGAATGCCGCCAGTTCGCCGCAAATCGACGCAGGCCGTCCCGAAGCGCATAGAGGGGCGGCAGGGGAAGAGGTCGCCGGCGTCGGCGCGAAACGAGAAATAGCGCTCGACGGCCCCGACAGCCCCGCATCCACGCTCACGTTCGAGAACTTCGTTATCGGCGATTCGAACCGCATGGCGTACTCCATGGCCGTGGCCGTGGCCGAGATGCCGGGCAAAGCGCACCTGAACCCGCTGTTCATCTACGGCAAGTCGGGTCTGGGGAAAACGCACCTCATGCGCGCCATCCAGAACTACATCAACGAGACGATGCCGCAGCTTTCCACCATCTACGTGGACTCGGCCGAGCTGCTGAGCGACTACATGGAGGCCAGCGCTGCGCACGACAAGCAGAAATCCAGCTACAAGAACTTCAAAACGCGCTACGAGGAAGCCGACGTGCTGCTCATCGACGACGTCCAGTACCTGCAGGGCAAGAAGCAGACGCTCGACATCGTGTTCCAGATATTCAACAAGCTGACCAGCCAAGGCCGTCAGGTGGTGCTGTCGGCCGACCGCGCGCCGAAGAACATCGACATCGACGAGCGCTACCGCAGCCGCTTCAACTCGGGCGGCACATTCGACATCCAGCCTCCCGAGATCGAGACGAAGCTGGGCATCGTGAAGAGCTTCGTGGACGAGTACCGCGAGTCGGAAGGGTCGCACGACTTCAACATCCCCGACGACATCCAGATGTACATCGCGGAAAGCTCCAGCTCGAACATCCGCGAGCTGAAGAGCGCCGTCACGAAGGTGATCTACCAGATGACGTTCTTCAACCAGCCCGACCTCAAGCTTGACGACGTGCGCACGCTGCTGGAGAACCACTTCACCGGCGGCCCGTCGAAGCGCCTCACCATCGCCGACATTCAAAAGGAAGTGGAGAACTTCTACAAGGTGAGCCACGCCGACCTCGTGGGCAAGAAGCGCACGCGCAACATCATCTACGCGCGCCAGATAGCCATATACCTGTGCCGCCAGATGCTCGACCTGCCGTTCAACGACATCGGCAAGAAGTTCAACCGCGACCACTCCACCGTAATGTACTCGGTGACCAACGTCGAGGAGAAGATGAAGGAGAACCGCGAGCTGCGCGAGGAGCTGGAAGCGCTGCGCGGGCTCATCAACGAGATGTAGCGTACGCGCGTTCGGCGGAAAGATGACTGAAACATGACTGACAAGTTGCCGAAAAGCGGTGCAACCCTATGGAAAGATAATAAAAGCGATAATTGATGTTGAGGGAGGGCGCTCGGTCTGCACGATCGATTCAGGAAGAATTCCAAGGGTTGACATGCGATAACGTAGGTTTTCCACATTTCCACCGCCCTTATTATTACAACTATTAAAACCTTAGATATATTAGAGAAGATCAAGAGCAAAGAGCAAAACCCGAAAACCCGCATTCATACGTCATGCCGATCATACGCAATGTTTCACGTGAAACATTCGAACCTCTATAATGACGGCAGCGCTCGCTGCTTCTAGAGAAAGGGAACGTCTTGAAATTCAGCATCAACCAATCGGAATTGCAGAACGCGTTGTCCGTGGTGCTCAAGGGCATCGCAACCCGATCGACGCTTCCCATTCTGTCGGGCATCTACCTCGACGCGCACGACGACACCCTTACGCTTCAAGCGACCGACCTCGAGCTGTCCATCCAGTACTCGGTTTCGGCGCTCATCGAGGAGACGGGCAAGGCCGTGGTTCCCGGCAAGCTGTTCTCCGAGATAGTGAAGAACCTGCCCGACGCAGCCGTGCACGTGGCAGCCGAGGATGACTCGGCGGTCATCACGTGCGACACGGCGTCGTTCTCCATCAAGACGCTCGACGCGGAGGACTTCCCCGGATTCCCTCACGTGGACGTGCAGCAGGAAGTGTCCATTCCCTTCACGCAGTTCGCTTCCATGGTGAAGCGCGTGGCGCGCGTGGTGTCGAAGGACGAGAGCCGCGCCATCCTCACGGGCGTGCTGATCACGCTGGAGGACACCACGCTCAAGATGGTGGCCACCGACTCGTATCGCCTTGCCATCACCGAAGCCGAGCTTCCCGAATCCAGCGCCGAGGAGTTCCAGGCGGTCATCGCGGGATCGTTCTTGCAGGAGATATCTTCGCTGCCGCGCTCGGAGGACGACCTCAAGCTGGCGCTGGCTGAGAACCAGATCGTCGTCACGTACCACGACACCGTATTCATCAACCGCCGCCTGGAAGGCAACTTCCCGAACTACCGCCAGCTGCTGCCCGATTCCTACGCCACGCGCGTGAGCATGGACGTGGGGCACCTCGTGGCCGGCGTGAAGCGCACGTCGCTGCTGGGACAGACCAGCTCGCCGGTGCGCTTCGACATCAATATGGCGTCGCAGACCGTGCAGCTGTCCGCCGTGGCGCAGGACGTGGGTTCGGCCCAGGAGACGCTGTCGTGCGAGGGCGAAGGCGAGGACGTGGAGATTGCGTTCAACTACGCCTACGTGCTGGACGGGCTGTCCTCCGTGAACACTGACAACGTGTTCCTCGAAGTGCAGTCATCCATGAAGCCCGGCATCTTCAAGGCGGACGAGGGCGAGAACTTCCTGTACCTCGTCATGCCCGTGCGCATCGCGTAAGGACGCGCGCGGCATATCGTGGATCTGGCCATCGCCCATATCTCGTTTCTGAACTTCCGCAGCTACGAGGCGTTCGATCTCGACGGCATCGGTCCGCTCACGGTGCTCGTGGGACCGAACGCCGCGGGGAAGACGAACGTCGTCGAGGGAATAGGCCTGCTGACGGCGCAATCGTCGTTTCGACATGCGCCCGTCGACCAATTGGTGCGCGCCGGGGCTCCCTTCGCGCGCTTGACGGCCGACGTCACCGACGGCAGCCGTCAGCTTGAGCTGGCGGTACAGATGGCCGAGGGCAAGAAGAAGCACCTGCTGAACGGGAAGCCCAAGCGCACAGCCGACCTGAAGGGCCTCGTACCGTCCGTGACGTTCACGCCCGACGACCTGGAGCTGGCGAAAGGGGCCATGTCGGTGCGCCGCGCCGCGCTGGACGCGCTGGGCTCGCAGCTGTCGGCCAACCACTACCTCATCCGGCGCGATTACGAGAAGGTGCTGCGCCACAAGAACCGCCTGCTGAAGGACGAGGCGCCGGCTGCGCTGGTGGGGGCGATGAACGAGACGCTGGTCACGTGCGGCGCGCAGCTTTCGTGCTACCGCGCCGCGCTGTTCGAGAAGCTGGCGGCTTCGATGGCGTCGTACTACGCTGAGATCACCGACGGGCATGAGCGGCTGGACGCGGGCTTCGTCCCTTCGTGGGAAGAGCACGATCCCCTTTCGTTCGCCACGCGCACGTTCGGGCGCGACGAGGCGCGCGAGGCGCTGGCGGATGCGCTTGCGCGCCGCGGCGGCGAGGAGCGCGTGCGAAAGCGGGCGCTCGTGGGCCCGCATGCCGACCGCATCGAGTTCTTCATCGACGGCAAGAACGCCGCCCTGTTCGGCAGCCAGGGGCAGCAGCGTTCGGTGGTGCTGGCGTTCAAGCTGGCCGAGGCCACGCTGATCCAGGACATTTTGCGCCAAAAGCCGGTGCTGCTGCTGGACGACGTGATGAGCGAGCTGGACGCCGCGCGCCGCCGCGCGCTGGTGGCGTTCATCTCGGGCGACATCCAGACGTTCATCACCACGACGAACCTCGCCTACTTCGACGACGACCTGCTGGGCGGCGCTCGCATCGTAGAGCTGGAGAAACCGCGCAAAACCGGCGAAATGCCTGACGAGGATCGAATGTTTCACGTGAAACATTCGCCGATCGACGCGCAACCGGCGCGCGGGGAGGCCGAAGAGCGCGACGGGCAGCCGTCCGATCCGGCCGAACAACCTTCGGCGCGAATCGAGGGGGACTCATGAGGAAGCTGGGCGAGAGCATCAACGAGCTGATGGCCGCGCTGGCCGCCGGCGACGACGCGTCGCGCAAGGCGCAGCGCGCCGCCGCCGTGAACGTGGCGTGGCGCAACGCGGTGGAGGCCGTGTACAAGGATGCCGCGCAGATGGTGCTCGACCACGTGAACGCCGTGTACATCATGGCCGCCGACGAGGTGGTGAAGGGCGCGACGACGAAGGCGTCGCATACGGGCACGGGCGCGCAGCTGGTGGTGTACGCCGACGACAGCCTCATCCGCTCGGATCTCGATGCGCGCCAAGAGTTCCTCAAGATGAAGTTGAAAGAACAAGGCGAGCACGTGGAGACGTTCAAGATCCTGCCTTCGCGCTTCGAAATGAAGGCTCACCATCCCTTCCGCCGCGCGGAAGAGGACGGTGCCGTCGAGCGCGCTGCGCGCGCGAGTCGCGAGGAAACCCCGCGCACGCCTTTGTCGCCCGAAGAGGAAGCTGCTCTCGAAGCCAGCGTGGGGGCGGTGGAAAGTCCCACGGTCCGCAGGGCGCTCGAGAGGGCGATACGTGCCGATAAAAATCGCATTTAGCGGTTCGATGCGAAAAATAATGATCGAATACGAGATCGCGGCTCGTACGGCTTCTAAAACCCTTCATACTTGATGGATTTTATTGGTATCAAGGCATGGTTATGGTAGAATTTTCAGGTTAGCGCGAATCAGCGCTGCACTCACACATCGCACTATAAAAGGAGCATGTCAGTGGCAAACAAACCTGACCATTACGACGGTTCTGACATTCAGGTCCTCGAGGGCCTGGAGGCGGTCCGCAAGCGTCCGGGCATGTACATCGGCTCGACGGGTCCTCGCGGCCTGCACCACCTGGTGTACGAGGTCGTCGACAACGCCGTCGACGAAGCGCTCGCCGGATACTGCGACGAGATCAAGGTGTGGATCCATCAGGACAACTCGATCTCGGTCGACGACAACGGGCGCGGTATCCCGATCGACAAGCACCCGAAAGAGAAGATCCCCACCGTCGAGGTGGTGCTCACCATCCTGCACGCAGGCGGCAAGTTCGGCGGCGAGGGCTACAAGGTGTCCGGCGGCCTGCACGGCGTGGGCGTCTCCGTCGTGAACGCGCTGTCTTCCCGCGTGGAAGTGCAGGTGCGCAAGGAGGGCAAGGAGTACTTCATCGGCTTCGACCACGGCAAGACGTCCGAGAAGCTGCGCGAAGTTGGCCCCACGAAGCGCGGCAACGGCACGACCGTGTCGTTCTGGCCCGACCCGGAGATCTTCACCGAGACCACCGTGTACGATTTCGACACTCTGGCGAACCGCTTCCGCGAGATGGCGTTCCTCAACAAGGGCCTCAAGATCGTGCTGTACGACGAGCGCGTCACCGATGCCGACGGCAAGCCGCGCACCGAGGTGTTCCAGTACGCCGGCGGCATCGTCGACTTCGTGAAGTTCCTGAACGAGGGCAAGGAAACGCTGAACAAGCCCATCTACTTCGAGGCCGAGAACGACGACGGCACCGTTGAAGTGGCCATGCAGTGGTCCACCTCGTACTCCACGAACTCCGTCATGGCGTTCGCGAACAACATCAACACGCACGAAGGCGGCACGCACCTCGACGGCTTCAAGCAGGCCGTCACGCGCACCATCAACGAGTACGCCCGCTCGAAGGGCATCCTCAAAGAGAAGGATTCCAACCTCTCCGGCGACGACACGCGCGAGGGCTGCGCGGCCATCGTGTCCGTGAAGCTGCACGACCCGCAGTTCGAGGGCCAGACGAAGACGAAGCTGGGCAACACCGAGATCCGTCCGCTGGTGCAGAACGCCGTGACCCAGGGCCTGGCCGAGTACCTCGAGGAGAATCCGACCCCGGCCAAGCGCATCATCGGCAAGGCCACCCAGGCGCTCAAGGCTCGCGAAGCCGCCCGCAAGGCGCGCGAGATGACGCGCCGCAAGGGCGTGCTGGACTCGTTCGCGCTGCCGGGCAAGCTGGCCGACTGCTCGTCCAAGACCCCGGAGAACTCCGAACTGTTCATCGTAGAGGGCGATTCCGCAGGCGGCTCGGCCAAGCAGGCCCGCGACCGCAAGACGCAGGCTATCCTGCCCTTGCGCGGCAAGATCCTCAACGTTGAGCGCGCGGGCTTGCACCGCTCGCTTTCCAGCGACACCATCAGCTCGCTGATCACGGCTATCGGCACGAACATCGGCGACGACTTCGACGCCGACCAGTCGCGCTACCACCGTATCATCATCATGACCGATGCCGACGTCGACGGCGCGCATATCCGCATCCTGCTGTTGACGTTCTTCTACCGCTACATGCCGGAGCTCATCAATCGCGGCTACATCTACATCGCACAGCCGCCCATCTTCGGCCTCAAGAAGAAGAACTCGCGCTCGCCGAAGATCGAGCGCTACATCTACGACGAGAGCTCGCTGGGCTCGGTGCTGGCCGAGTACGACGATCCGAACAAGTTCGACGTGCAGCGCTACAAGGGCCTGGGCGAGATGGACCCGGATCAGCTGTGGGAGACCACGATGGAGCCGGCTACCCGCACGCTTCTGCAGGTGAGCATCGACGACGCCGCCGAGGCCGAGCGCGTGGTGAGCGACCTCATGGGAGACCAGGTGGAGCCGCGCAAGGAGTTCATCCAGAAGCACGCGCGCGACGTCCGATTCCTGGACATCTAGCGTTCTGGTGGTCTGACGACCGCCGGAATACCTCGCTGACTTACTACGCCAACCTGTAAGGTAGGAGATTTATGGCAGACAACAACGATTCTTTCGACGAGTTCTTGAATCGCGCCGAAGAGGATTACGACGCGGGCGACATCGAAGCGGCCGAGCCGGCGACGAAGACGACGTGCTGAACGACGTCGAGGGCGGTGAGGACGAGTCGCGCCCCGGCGCGTTCGTGTCCGAGGAGAACAAGGCGCGCTCGCTGATCGACATGTCGTCGATCGCGAACCCGCACGGCTCCATCGTCGAAGGCGCCAACGGCGGCGAGGGCACCATCGTGCGCTCCGCCTACCTCGGCAAGGAGATGCAGACGTCGTTCCTGGAATACGCCATGAGCGTCATCGTCTCGCGCGCCCTGCCGGACGTGCGCGACGGCTTGAAGCCGGTTCACCGCCGCATCCTGTACGCCATGAACGAGTCCGGCTACACGCCGAACCGCCCGCACATGAAATCGGCCCGTACGGTCGGCGACGTCATCGGCAAGTACCACCCGCACGGCGACTCCGCCGTGTACAACACGATGGTGCGCTTGGCCCAGCCGTTCTCGATGCGCGTGCCGCTGGTGGACGGCCACGGCAACTTCGGCTCCATCGACGGCGACGGCGCGGCGGCCATGCGTTACACCGAGTCCCGTCTGGACAAGGTGGCCATGGAGCTGCTGCGCGACCTGGACAAGGAAACGGTCGACTTCCAGCCCAACTACGACGAGAGCCTCGAAGAGCCCACGGTTCTTCCCGCGCGCTTCCCCAACCTGCTGGTGAACGGCTCGCAGGGCATCGCCGTGGGCATGGCCACGAACATCCCGCCGCACAACCTGGGCGAGACCATCGACGCCACGTGCCTCATGCTGGACAACCCCGACGTCACCACCGAAGAGCTGATGAAGGCGCTGCCCGGCCCGGACTTCCCCACTGGCGGCATAATCATGGGCAAGAAGGGCATCCGCGACGCGTACGAGACGGGCCGCGGCTCGCTGACCGTGCGCGCGAAGTGCAAGGTGGAAGAGGGCAAGAACGGCCGCAGCTCCATCGTGGTCACCGAGATCCCCTACCAGGTGAACCGCCAGCGCCTGCTGGAAAAGCTGGGCGAGCTGGTGCGCGAGAAGAAGCTGCCCGAGATCAGCAACATCCACGACGGCGCCGACCGCCACGGCATCGACATCATCATCGACCTCAAGAAGGACGCCATCCCGCAGGTGGTGCTGAACAAGCTGTACAAGCACACGCAGCTGCAGGTGGGCTTCGGCGTGATCATGCTGTCGCTGGTGGACGGCGCGCCGCGCGTGCTTTCGCTGAAGGAGATGCTGCACTACTACATCGCGCACCAGGAAGAGGTCATCGTCCGCCGTACGCGCTACGAGCTGGCGAAGGCCGAGGAGCGCGCGCATATCCTCGAAGGCTTGATCATCGCGCTGGACAACATCGACGAGATCATCCACATCATCCGCTCGTCGCAGACCGACAAGGAAGCTGCCGAGCGCATGACCGAGCGCTTCGCCTTGACGGACAAGCAGACCGCCGCCATCCTCGAGATGCGCCTGCGCCGCCTCACCGGCTTGGAGCATCAGAAGATCGAGGACGAGCTGAAAGAGCTGCTGGAGAGGATCGCGTACTACAAGCGCGTGCTCTCCGACGACCAGCTGGTGCACGAGATCATCAAGGAAGAGCTGCTCGAGGTGAAGAAGAAGTTCGGCAGCCCGCGCCGCACGCTCTTGTCCGAGGCGGCGAAGGACCTCGACGTCGAGGATCTCATCGCCGAGGAGAGCATGGTCGTCACGATGACGAAGGCCGGCTACGTGAAGCGCCTGCCCGTGGCCACCTACCGCCAGCAGAAGCGCGGCGGCAAGGGCATGTCGGGCGTGAACCTCAAGGACAACGACTACGTGGAGCACCTGTTCGTGGCATCCACGCACTCCTACATGCTGTTCTTCTCCACGAAGGGCAAGGTGTACCGCCTGAAGGTGTACGAGCTTCCCGAGGCGTCGCGCCATGCGCGCGGCACGGCCATCGTGAACCTGCTGCCGCTTGAGAAGGGCGAGACCATCTCGGCCGTCATCGCGACGAAGGACTTCCCGTCCGACGAGTATCTCATGTTCGCCACCGAGCACGGCATGGTGAAGAAGACGTCGATGGACCTGTACGACCGCACGCGCCGCGACGGCCTGATCGCCATCAGCCTGAAGGACAACGACCGCCTCATCTCGGTGAAGCGCGTGGCTCCGGGCGAGAAGGTGCTCATGGTGTCCAGCGCCGGCAAGGCCATCATGTGGGACGAGGGCGAAGTGCGCGCCATGGGCCGCGACACCATGGGCGTGCGCGGCATGAACGTGCCGCCCATCGCCAAGGTGCTGGGCATGGAGATCGCGCAGCCCGACACCGACCTGTTCGTCATCACCGAGAAGGGCTACGGCAAGCGCACCCCCATCGCCGAGTACCCCGAGCACCATCGCGGCGGCCAGGGCGTGTTCACCATCACGATGACCGAGAAGAAGGGCCTGCTGGCCGTCATGAAGATCGTCGCCGAAGACGACGAGATCATGATCATGTCCGAGGAAGGCGTGTGCGTGCGCACCCCGGTGTCGGGCATCTCCGAGCTCGGCCGCTCCACGCAGGGCGTGTGCGTGATGAAGACGGCCGACAAGGACCGCGTGACCGCGGTGGCCATCTCCAGCCGAGGCAAGAAGAAGAAAGCCTCCGGCGCGCAGGTGGAAGGCGAGGAGCTGGACGAGAACGCCATCGACGAGCTTGAAGACGGCGCCGAAGGCACCGCCGAGATCGAGAGCGTCGAAGAAGCAGAGAACGCGGAAGGCGACGAAGAGTAGAAAACAGCCTCCAGCGTAACCTTGAACGCCCCGCCTCGCATCCTGCGAAGCGGGGCGTTCTCTTTTTGGCGCGCCGCGCTGCTACCCAGCGAATGTTTCACGTGAAACATTCGCTCCCGCACTGCACCTGTCACGCGCCCGAATGTTTCATGTGAAACATTCGGCCTCTTTCGCGTTATCGCTTGCGGCTCTCTTCGTTCGCGATGTTTCACGTGAAACATTTTCTTTCCCGCTTTCTCATGAATGCGAAAAACATGAAGGAACCCGCAGCCCCCTGGCGGGTTGTTGACGTGCCGTATACTGCACGCCTCATGACTGTTATCGACGGCCGCCGACGCGGCCGTTCATGCGAAAGGGGGACGGAAACCCATGTATCGAGCAGCTGCCGCGCACGCGGCGCACCTGTCGTCGAAAGCGCGCGGAGCCGCGAAGCGCGCGCAAACGACGCGCCGCGAACGCGCCCTGCGTTCTCCGGCGGAGAAAACCACAGCCGGTGACGTGTTCGTGCTTTCCGTCCCGCTGTTCGTGGAACTGTTCATGCAAATTATGATCGGGAACATCAACCAATTCATGCTGGCGCCGTTGGGAACCGAGCCGGCCGCCGCGGTCGGCAACGCGCTGCAGATCCTCAACATCGTGACCATCGCGCTGTCGGCCATGGGCACGGCCTCCACCGTGCTCGTGACCCGCGTGCTGGGGAAATCGTCGGCGACCAGCAAGGTATCGGAGATCGCCACCGTGGCCCTCGTGGTGAACGTCGCGCTTGCAGCGGCTATGACCGCGGTGCTGTTCCTCTTCTGGCCGCAGTTCTTCTCCTGGCTGCACATCGACGGTTCCATCACGGGAATGGCGTCGTCGTTCCTGCTGATCGTCGGCTCCACCACGGTGGTGCAAGGCGCGTTCTTCGCGTTCACGGCTTTGCTGCGCAGCTACGCGCGCGGCGCCGACGTGATGCGCGCCAGCCTGGCGATGAACGCGGTGAACATCGCGGCCAGCGCCGTGCTCATCGGCGGCGTCGCGTTCGTCCCGGCGTTCGGGGTGGAAGGCGCGGCGGTAGCGAACGTGGTGGCGCGCGTCGTGGGCCTCGCGGTGGCATGCCGCCTCGTGCTGCGCCATACCGATGTGCGCATGCGCCTGGCGTATCTGCGCCCGTTCCCCTGGAAGACGCTTCGGCGCATGTTGGGCGTGGGCATCCCCTCGTCGGGCGAGCAGATGAACTACGACCTCGCGCAGATCGTCATCCTGTCGTTCATCAACGTGCTGGGCACCACGGTGGTCACGGTGAAGGTGTACTGCTCGATGATCGCGGGCATCGCCTACCTGTACTCCATCGCGCTGTCGCAGGCGACGCAGATCGTGCTGGGGTATCTGTTCGGCGCGGGCAAGTTCGATGCGGTCGCGCGGCGCGTGTGGGTGGCCGATCTCATCGCCGTGGCGCTGACCACCTGCGTGTCCACGCTCATCTGGATCAACGCCGACGCGGTGTTCGGCCTGTTCACCGCCGATCCGATGGTGCACGAGCTGGGTCGCCAGGTGCTGCTTGTGGAGATATTCCTGGGTATCGGGCGTGCGCTCAACATCGTGATGGTAAAGGCGCTCATCGCGGTGGGCGACGTGAAGACCCCGGTGACGGTGAACGTCATCTCGTCGTGGATATTCGCGGTGGCAGGCGGCTATGCGCTGGGAATCGGCTTAGGCTGGGGCATCGTGGGCATGTGGGTGGCCATGTGCGTGGACGAGTGGCTGCGCGCCGGGTTCCTGCTGGTAACGTTCGCACGCGGAGGATGGCGGCGGCGCGCTCAGGAGCGGCGGCCCGAGCCTCGGCTCGAAACGCCTCCGGATGCCGTGGAGACTCCGGCCGTGTCGTACGCGAAGCCGTCGATGTTCGTGTTGAAGAAGCCCAGCGCAACGGGCCGTCCGAAAGAACCGGGCGCCGTCAGCCTGTCGGCGATTATGGGGCTGGCGCTGGCCGACGACGGGGGCTTGACGCATGGGATCGTTCAGGCCGTCATCGATGCCTTGACGGCACTGTGGTAGGCGGCGGAAAGCTTTCCGCCGGCTGAATCGGTCAGCCCTCGAAATCTTCCGGGGCGAGACCTTCGAGAAACTTTTTGAACTCGGACAGTTCGGCTTCGCTCGCTTCCGGTTCCGTCCGCCTCAGCACATAGGGGAACGAAGCACGCTCCAGCACATCCTCCTCGATATAGATGGGAGCTTTCTGCCGCACGGCCAGCGCCAACGCGTCGCTCGGGCGCGCGTCGAGGTCGATGAGGCGGTCGTGCTGGCGCAGCGTGAGCCGCGCGAAGAACGTCGCACCCTGCACGTCGTTGATGACCACGTGGTCGATCTGCGCGTCGAGGTTCGTCAGCGCGTCGAGGAACAGGTCGTGCGTCATCGGCCGCGAGAACCGCGCCTTTTCCAGCGCGATGCCCATTTGCGTCGCTTCGTTCACGCCCACCCAGATGGGGATGATGCGCGACTTTCCTTCTTGGACGATCTCCTCTACCGGTTGCAGCACGATGATGGACGGCGACGGCGCCGCCGAGACGATCAGCGTTTGAACGGTAACGGGAATCATCGGCACTCCTCCTCGGGCTTCTTGCGTCGCGTCGCGCGCGGCCGGCCTACCGATTATAGCGCTTCGGCAGGGTCGCCGGTCGCATCGCCGTGGCGTTTTGGTTTCAAGATACGGACGGTCGTGTTTTCACGCGAGCCTTCAGCAGCTGCTCCATGCTTCGGTACGCGGGCGATTTTGCTCCTTGAGCGTGATGAGGCAAAGAGGGATTGCCTTCGCATCTTCGCTTGCGAGGGGAACCATCCGGCTGCGGGGAAGCGTCTCGCCAAGCGGGGCGATGTTCACCATGAAGCACACCGCGTGCTTGACGTAGAACTGGCGCGGCGCGTCAAACGCGAGCGGTTCGACAATCGGCGATTTCAGCCCGTCTTCGCGGTACATGACCAAGATGGATTCGTTGAAATGGTCGAACGTGCGCGAAGATATCACGCGGTAGGGCTCCAGCTGTTCGAGGGATACGGCGTTTTGGCGGGCCAGAGGGTGATTCGCAGCCATGCAGATTCCTGCGGGAACTGTTCCCATGGGGAAGCAATCGAAGCCGGGGCGGTCGAGCGGCCCTATGGTGATGAGCGCATCGCATGACCCCGCGCGAAGGGCGTCAAGGCCGGCTTCTCCTGTTCCGATGGATGTTTCGGTTCGGGCGTTCAGGTGCTTGTCGAAGAACGCAGCCATATTAGCGCGGGCTTTCGCGTTGTTGCAGAACGCCGGTGCGACGAGGAACAGCCGGAGTTTGACGGGTTTTTCGTCACAGGACTCGCTTATCAGCTCCAACTCTCGAAACGACGAATCGACTTCGGCGGCCTTTTCCAGGAACGCCTCGCCGAGGGGCGTGAGTTCGATGCCTTGATGGCTGCGATCGAACAAGTTCTCTCCGAATTCGAATTCGAGGTCTGCCATCGACTTCGACACTGCCTGCACGGAAATGCCGTGCTCGCGAGCGGCCGAGGACAGGCTGCCGCGATTCGCGACGCTGACGAAGTACTTGATCTGTTTGATGTTCAATGAAGCGTTCCTCTTCCGATGCCAAGCTCGGTGCTTGGTCTTAGCGTACCATGCATCGGAATGCGCACCCGAGTGCACGGCTCTCGAGTTGGAAAAAAACGCTGCCGTTACCGGATATTCAAAAACTGGTAAGAAATATTCAAAAAGTGCTTGACCGAACTTAGTGATTCGACGTATAGTGATCAGGCACTTTTTTTGGGCCCGTAGCTCAGTTGGTTAGAGCGCACGCCTGATAAGCGTGAGGTCGCTGGTTCAAATCCATTCGGGCCCACCATTTTTTGCAATAAACGCTCCACCGTGAGCCGAGTTAGCCGGTGGAGCGTTTATTAATTTCTAGACGCGGTTTTATGCAGTTCGCGACTAGCCGAAGAATGTGCAACTTGGGGCATTAGCTCAGCTGGGAGAGCGCGGGCTTTGCAAGCCTGAGGTCAGGGTTCGATCCCCGTATGCTCCACCATACGTTATTCATCCGAACCCCCTGCCGAGAGGCAGGGGTTTCGTTGCTTCTGGTCGTGATCGGTTGAGAGCCCTGCCGCGCGCGTTCAACTCTCAGATAACACTGTGCGTACCCGGTCGGAGAACTCCGTCGCCCGGTTCCGACTCGCGAACTTATGAGCTCGCTGTCGAAGGGACTTCTCTTTACCGAAGATGTTTCACGTGAAACATTTGTTCGTTTATCTTGCGTCATTGTGACAAGTGTTTCACGTGAAACACAGCCTCCCGCGGTTTCGCGCTGCGCTCTTTTCCCACGTGCATTCTGTGAGCGCAAGCCGGAAACATCGCGATCGTGCAGGTGGCATGGTAGAATCCTGCTTCGGATACCAACCGCGAAACCGGCACATGGGGAGCTATGAATCGAACGGAAGCACTGCGCATTTTAGGACTGGACGATGATGCCACGCCCGAAGATGTGAAAACCGCCTACAAGGAAACGGTGCAGATCCTGCATCCCGACCGGTTCGCCAGCAACAAGAAGCTCCAAGATCGCGCGACTGAGCAGTTCAAGAACCTCCAAGAAGCATACGACTACCTGACCAGCGGAAAAGGCTCGCGCACCTCCGCTCGCGATCCGCGCGCCGCTGCCGAGCGCGCCCGCAGCTACACGTCGTCCAACCAGGTTGAGGCGCGCATGGCCGGCGTAGCCGCCGCACGCACGCAGCTGGTTAAGCAGCGCGATGTGGCGCTTGACGAGCGTCGTAACGGCATTGCCATGACCGCTATCGGCGGCATCGTGGCGCTGATAGCCGGCCGCCGGCCGTTCGGCCTGTTCGGTATCGTTGCCGCCATTGCAAGTGCCGCCGCTGTGTGGGGCATCGTGCAGGTCGTGTCGTCCCAGAGAACCATCGCCACGCTCAACGAACATATCGCCGAGCTCAACAAGGAAGAGCGCCGCCTCGCCGAGGAGTTGGACGACGTGTAGCCGCCGTACTTCGCCGGCGGTCGTCTCTCCTTATCGTCCCGATCGCCCGGCAGCGCCTGCCTTGTCGCCCGAAACGTGCGGAATTCAAGCGGAAAACGCACCTTTCGGGCGACAATCGTCCTCTGCGGGAGCGGTACCCGCCGCAGGCCCCATCGCAAGGATCATCGCCGCGCCGATTTAGGCATGGCTTGAATAGAAAGAAGAAGAAAGGCATGAAGCAAGAGAACATCCGCAACGTCGCCATTATCGCGCACGTTGACCACGGCAAGACCACCATCGTCGACCGCCTGCTGTACGCCAGCGGCGTGTTCCGCGAGAACCAGCAGGTTGACGAGCGCGTGCTGGACAGCAACGACCAGGAGCGCGAGCGCGGCATTACCATCCTGTCCAAGAACATCTCGGTCGTGTACAACGACGTGAAGATCAACGTCATCGACACCCCGGGCCACGCCGACTTCGGCGGCGAGGTGGAGCGCGTGCTGAACATGGCCGACGGCGCCCTGCTCATCGTGGACGCGTTCGAAGGCCCCATGCCGCAGACCCGTTTCGTGCTGCGCCACGCGCTTGAACAGGGCCTGCGCATCATCCTAGTGGTGAACAAGATCGACCGTCCGGGCGCGCGCCCCAACGAAGTGGTGGACGAGGTGTTCGACCTCATGGTGGAGCTCGAAGCATCCGACGCGCAGCTGGACTTCCCCGTCGTCTACGCCAGTGCCATGAACGGCTACGCCCGTTTCGCGCCCGACGACGACAACATGGACATGATCCCGCTGCTGGAAACCATCCTCAAGGAGATCCCGGCTCCCGACTGCGAGCCGAACGGCCCGGTGGCGCTGCAGATCTGCACCGTCGACCATTCCAGCTTCGTCGGCCGCATCGGCGTGGGGCGCCTGTTCTCCGGCACCATCCATAAAGGCGAGCCCTCGCTGGTCATCAAGAACGACGGCACGCGCTACAACACCAACATCAAGCAGGTGTTCACGTTCGAGGCGCTGGGTAAGAAGGAGCAGCAGGAGGTGCACGCCGGCGACATCGTGGCCGTGGTGGGCGTGGAAGACGCTGACATCGGTGACATGGTGACCAGCCGCGAGAACCCCGTGCGCTTCGATCCCATCCAGGTGGAAGAGCCCACGATGGCCATCGTGTTCGAGGCATCGTCCAGCCCGCTCGTCGGCCGCGAGGGCGACATCGTGGGAGCGCGCCAGCTCAAGGAGCGCCTGATGCGCGAGAAGGAGAGCAACATCTCCATGCGCATCGAGGAGCTTGAGGACAAGTCGGGCGTTGAGGTTGCCGGCCGCGGCCTGCTGCACCTGTCGGTTCTCATGGAGACGATGCGCCGCGAAGGATTCGAGTTCCAGGTAGGTCGCCCGCGCGTGCTCATCAAGAAGGACGAGTCCGGCCGCAAGCTGGAACCCATCGAGGAGGCCACGGTGGACGTGCCCAGCGAGTACGCAGGCAAGGCCATCGAGGTGTTCGGCAGCGCCGGCGGCGAGATGTCCGACATGTACCAGCGCGGCGACCAGACGCACCTCGTGTTCAAGATTCCGTCGCGCGGCACGATGGGATTGCGCACCCGTCTGCTGAACGTCACGCGTGGCGAAGCCACGATGTTCCATCATTTCTCCGAGTACGGCCCGTATCGCGGCGAGATGAACGGGCGCAAGAACGGCTCGATGATCTCCATGTCCACCGAGAAGAGCGTCGCGTACGCTCTGGATGCGCTGCAGGAGCGCGGCCGCCTGTTCGTGGGTCCCGGCCAAGAATGCTACGAAGGCATGATCGTGGGCGAGTCGTCGAAGGAAGGCGACATGGTGGTCAACATCGCCAAGTCGAAGCAGTTGGGCAACCAGCGTTCGTCGGGCGCCGACAAGGCTATCTCGCTCACGCCGCCCATCACGTTCACGCTGGAAGAGGCGTTGGAGTACATCGAGGATGACGAGCTGGTGGAAGTCACCCCGCAGAACATCCGCCTACGCAAGCGGATGCTGTCGGCCACCGATCGCAAGAAGGCTGCCAAGAAATAATCTATCACTATGTAAGAATGCGCCCTGATCTGGGCGCATTCTTACAAGAGGGAAATAGGGCTTCAGCTCGCGCGAACAGGCGGGTATATCCCTAAACCTGGCGTGGGGACTGTGAATCGATAATGGGTATATTGTGCAACGCAAGAACCCGTTTTTATCGCGTGTGCGAGAATACAGCGCATTTACTTATCTCATGGGCGATCCAGTAGGCGGTGCGATGGCGAAGCCCATGTTCGAGGGAAGGGTCATATGAAGAAAACGTACATCATGAAGACCGTGTGCGCGGTCGGTTTGACGGCTGCATGCACATGGGGTCTGGCCGGATGCTCGAGCGATGGCAATGCTTCGTCGGGCACCGGCGGTGTGGCGGGCACGGTCAACGGCGTGGAAATCGCCGAAGACACCATCACCAACTACATCCAGGGCGTGCGCGAGCAGCTGGGTGCTGACGATGAAGATTCGTGGGGCACGTGGCTTTCTCAGAACGATTACACCCCTGCTTCCGTGCGTGAAGAAGTGTTCAATTCCTACGCCCAACGCGAGTTACTGAAGGAAGGCGTCGAGGAGAAGGGCATCACCGTCGAGAGCTCCGAGATCGACGAGCAGATCGACAAGGTGAAGGCGAACTACGACACCGACGAGAAGTGGCAGGCCGCGCTCGATCAGGCGGGAATGACCGAAGATAGCTATCGCGCTGAAATAGAGCAGAAGCTCAAGGAGAACAAGCTGTACGCATCGTTCGCCTCCGACGAAGATCCCAGCGACGCTGACATGCTGCAGTACGCCCAGATGTACGCGACCGCGTACGACGGTTCCAAGCGTTCCTCTCATATCCTGTTCAATTCCGATGATGAAGCAACTGCTCAGGAAGTGCTCGACAAGCTCAACTCCGGCGAGCTTGACTTCGTCGATGCGGTGAAGGAATACTCGCAGGATCCGGGTTCTGTCGAGCGCGATGGCGATGTGGGTTGGAACAACCCCAGCAACCTGGCGAAAGAGTACAAGGACGGCCTCGAGCCGCTTGAGAAAGGCCAGTTGAGCGGTCTCGTTACCACACAGTTCGGCATCCATATCATCAAGTGCACCGATGTGTACAAGGCTCCTGAAGAAGTGACGAGCCTCGATCAGATCCCGGAAGAGTGGATATCCGTCATCGCTTCGTCGCTGAAGTCCACGAAGCAGCAGGAAGCCTACAAGAAGTGGCTTGACGAAACCACCGAGGCTGCCGACATCAAGATCAACGACATGCCTCAGGGTCTTCCCTATGATGTCGATATGTCCAAGTATCCTGCGCCGAACGCCGATAGCGGCGCAACCGACGGAACTCAGGAAGGTTCGACGGACGGTGCCGAAGGCGGTGAGGCTGCCGACGGTGCTTCTGCCGACGGTACCGACGCTCCCGCTTCCGAGGATCAGGCCGCGACCGATGGCGCCGATTCCTCCGAGGGCAATGCCGATGCCGCCGCGGGCGACAACGCCTCCGAGCAGCCTGCGGAAGCCGCCTAAGCTTCGGGAAGGTTGGTTCATCTGAGTTCGACACGGCGGGCGTCCTTCGGGACCCCGCCGTTTCGTTTCCAGCGTGGCTGCGAGTTTGTTTGTTTGACGGCTCACCGGGTTGCTTGCCAGCCTCGGTTGCTTGTGGATCGCCCGTCCCGACCGGATGTTTCACGTGAAACATCCGCGGCCCCTTAGGAGAACCATGGATATCCAAACGCCTCCCTTCCTCGAACTGCATAACGCGGTCGTGCAGCGTGCGGGCGCGCCTATTCTGACGGTCGACTCGTTTCGACTGGAGGAAGGCGAGCATCTTGCGTTGCTGGGTCCGAACGGGTCGGGAAAGTCGACGTTCGTGAAGCTGATCACGCGCGAGGTGCTCCCCTTGCACCGGGAAGTGCCGCCGGTTCGGTTTCGCGGCAGCGAGCGTGCGACCCTTGCGGACGTGAAGCGGAGCTTGGGCGTCGTCTCGTCGACGATGCAGGATCAGATTTCCGTACATCTGCCTACGGCGGACGTGGTGGCGGGAGGGTTGTACGGAACGCTGGGCGTCCCGGCGCGGGTCGACGCCCGGCACTTGCATGAAGCCCGTGAGCGAGCTCGTGAGGTTATGGAGCTGCTGGGGGTTGACGAGCTGGCGGCACGCGACATCATGACGCTGTCCACCGGCCAGGCGCGACGAGTGCTCATAGCTCGTGCGCTCGTGCACGACCCCGACGTTCTTGTGTTCGACGAGCCGTGCACCGGACTTGATCCCGAAGGTATGTATTACGTTCGGTCGAGTATGCGCACGCTTGCGAAAGCGGGAAAGGGAATCGTGCTGGTCACGCACTATCCCGAGGATATTATCCCCGAGATCAAGCGCGTCGTGCTATTGAAAAACGGTACGGTGTTCGCCGACGGGTCGAAAGGCCGGCTCTTGACGGATGGCGTGATGAGCGAGCTGTTCGACGTTCCTTTGCACGTGCAGCGCATGATCGCCGGACGTTCTACGGAGCCGGCCACGCAAACTTCTCATTCCGCTGCATCCCCCACGACGTCTCCGCGATCAGCCGTACCTCATAGCACGCTTCCGCGATCCGTTGTTGACGCTGCGTCGACATCTTCTATACCCTGCGCGTCGAGTGCGAAATCCGCCTCGCCCTGTGTGCAAGCAGACGAAAATTTCGATGATGCTCGTGAAGAGGAATATTTCTCGCTTGTGAGTGCGTATTAGCTGTTGTATACTACGTAGCTGCTGCATGACCGCGCAACGCGCGAGCATGCTCGACCAATAAGCGGAGAGATGACCGAGCTGGCCGAAGGTGCACGATTGGAAATCGTGTGTGCTCCAAAAGAGTACCTAGGGTTCGAATCCCTATCTCTCCGCCAGATTACTCCCGCGCCCCCGAGGCGCGTTTCATACGGGGTTTTGCCCCGATCATACGCGGAAGGGTGGCAGAGCGGCTGAATGCGGCGGTCTCGAAAACCGTTTCACCGGCGACCCCGGTGACCAGGGTTCAAATCCCTGCCCTTCCGCCAGTAAACAGCAAACCCTCCCGGCTCCGCCGGGAGGGTTTTTTCTTAAGCGTCTGCCTGCAGATGTTTCACGTGAAACGGTTCCGCACAAGCCGTCGGCTCGGCGCGCGATCCCGCCGCCTTCCAACTCCAAGTGGCACAGGATGCCATTTTGCAGGTTAGAAGGTCTTTCCCCATGAACGCCAAAAACGATCAAGCCGCTCGTGCAGATAGTCGTAGTCGACGCCAAGATGGGACAACATTTTCGAATGGCTTATATGCATGTTCTCGTATGCTCCGTTCAACACGATTCTCATCGCGAATTGCTGATGGTTGATGCCCAGCGAACTCAGCTTTATCCCCGAATCGTCCGGGTTGAAGATCGCACCGCCGAGCGAGCTTCCCTCGCTGTTGAGGGTGAACTCGATCACATGGCTGAACTCGTGGAAGAACACGGGGGCGAGCGTTTGATTCCCGACTATTTCTTCGAGTTTGACGAGGTACGCCCACGCCCTCACAAGCTTCCTCTTCGTGATGTAGTCGGCATGGGAGAAGTGCCTGAACCCCTTCCTTCTCCATGAGGTGACGAATCCGTACAGCGGATCGAATCGAAACGGGTTGTTGCGAACGGGCACGACGTCCCGCTGGAAACCGTCTTTCTTGTTCAGCATTCCTAGATTTAAGCGTATCGCCATGCAGCGCCTGTGGTCGAAGCCCTCTTGAAGTTCGCCAGGCTTCGGGATGCGTATTTCGTTCATGTCGATGAACTGGACGCTGCTCCCGCCGTCGTTCGTGTTGGAGAGGAATATCACCAGGTCGATGTTGAGAGGTGTTTTGGTTTTGTGGTCACGTCCCCAAATTTCCAGGTCGTTGAAGATGCCGCGCATGACCTCCTCTTGGTCGAGAGAGGTGGTTTTCTGGTCGTACGTCAGGAAGTAGCCCTCGAACGCGGGAACTTTATTGAGGGCGGTTCCATCGGGAAGCTTTCGAAGCGATTCTTCGGTGAGCTGCGAGATCGAGATCATGTCGAAGCAAGACGAAAGGGTGTAGAGATACGGATCGGGCGCCGGGTGCTCTCCCTTCGCCGGAATCGGGCGATCGTTGACGAACCGGGCGGGCTCCACGCCTTCGGGAAGGAAGTTCGTCAAAACGAGGTAGTTGATGGTTCTCTCTCGCATGCATTCGGGGATGAGCGGCTTCGTGTGCTTGCATCGGACGTTGATCCGTTCTGATTTCTTCGACATCAGCAACAACGTGGCTTCGTCTCCTGCGAACGGGTGGTATTCGGCTTCGGGGTCGGAAAGCCATGAGCCCCAGGATTCCGTGTCGGTCATCTGGTCGAGGGAAAACGTGGGTTCGATGGTTTTGAAGAGGTCGAAAAAGCTGAGGGGCTTCGAACTTCCGTCGTCCGCGCACAGAAGTTCGCTCTCGCCCGAGTCGTCAGCCTCTTCCGGCAAGGTGGAGAGATCCGTATCCAGGGTGCCGGCGCAGTCGAAATGGAACTGCTGGTTCCATCCGTTGTTCCTCGGGTAGGCGATAAGGGGGCTTCCATCCGCCAGCTGGAAGTTGCACAGATCGACAACCAGCCCGTTTCTCTTAGACACGAGATAATACGATCCGTGGCCGGTTGGCTCGAAACGCCAAAGCTGGTGGGTAGCCCCTTCTTCGTATGCGCCTAGCACGATGCGGGCGTATGCGTCGTCCGATGCGTGCTCGATCTGCAAAACTCCCGACGACCGCTCGTCGATGATCAGATAGCTGTCGTCGTCGAAAGAAACCAGGATAAACGTGGAGCTTTCTTCCGTCATCGTAGTCAGCACCAGCGGGGTGTCGGACTCGGTTTTGCCGTCCAGCAAGCTGGCGCTCTTCCTGTCTCTTTCGGAGCCCTCCGCGTTGACGTGCATCGTGTAGCGGATGGGATAGACGATGCATTCGGACGGCAGTGCCAGAGCCATGCGGTCGCTGGCTTGTTCGGGTTCGGCAGTGGAATCCCTACGGCTGTCGGGGTTCCATCCCGGCTCGTCGCAGTCCATCCAGCGGGGTCTGAATCCTGAGGACATGGCGATCACTCCTTTTGTCGAGATCTTATTGAGCCGTTCCTTAATTTGATGATATCACCGCACATAATTAAGCGGGAGGAAATGAGTATATGGCGATGAAAAGGCTTTCAATGGTTGTTGCCGGCGGGCGTATCACTCCTCTGCGTCTGCGTGCGGCAGCAGCGCCGGGTTGTAGCTTCCCTCCGGTAGTTTCGTGCGCAGCGCGCCGTCAAGATCAGCCCATCTTGCTGAAATCCCGCAAAGGATCTCTCTGTGCTCCAAGCGAAGCACGGCGAACCGCTTGCGCGCCAGCGAGATCGTTGGCAGGTGACTTCCGATACTGTCGGCTATGCTCGGATTTCTCTAAACTATTATGGAAAAAATCATATATAGGCGAGAGGAGGCTTCATATGCCGTTCCTCACTTGACCGTCCGGCACCCGTGCATAGCTTTTCCAATCACACCCCTCTTTTCAGGAAAGCGAAGATCATGGCCTATCAAAACAAACTTCTGTTTCGCGACGATACGAACGACGACGGCTCCACTCCCTCGCATGGCGGCACGTATCAATCGCCCGATATCATCTCCCACGACCAAATTGCCGACCCGCAAACCGAGCTTTCCGGTTCGTATGCGCGCGACGTGAACCAGCAGGTGTCTAGCGGAAGCAAGACCAATTTCGTGTACACGCGCGTGAAGAGCCTCGACTCGACGCCGCAGGAGGGCTACCTCCGCCTGTACCGAGCCGGCGTCAGCTTGTTCATGACGCCCAGCGTGTGGCGCGGAAACGCTATGAAAACCCCTGCTGGCGATCCATTCGTCAAGGTCAGCGCAATCAATAAAGGCGACGTCGCCGTCGGCGTCACCCCTTTCGTCCTCGATGCTACGGCAAGCAACCGGTTCTGCCTGGTTGGGATAGCCAACACCGATCGCACGGAAACCGTGCCCGAAGATTTCCGCACGTACGACGAATTCGTCGTATGGATTCACCAGAATCCGGGCGTGTGCGTCCGCAACCTCAACGTTATCGGCACGACCAAAACCAACTATGAGCAGCTCGACGGCTTGAAGAATCCGGAAGATAAACCGCGGCACGCCGCATTCTACCTGACTGCGACTAACGTGCCCGTAGGAACGACGATCGGTATGCAGTGTGAGCCGGCGAAGCTCGAAGTCAGCGTGGTGACCTCATCTGAAACCGAGACGCTTTCGGCGGCCGTGCCTGCCGTGCCGCCGCATTTCGACGGGTTCGTGCGCGTGTGGGCTGTGCTGCCTCCGTCGGAGCCCTCATGGCCGGACGATGCTCGACTTGATTTGGACTACGGCGTGGAGATGGCTCCATCCATGCAGAGCCACCAATGGGGCATCCATCCGCGCGAGGTGCTGTGCGCCGCCGACGCAAGCCTGTTCAACTCGGCGTTTCGCCTGGTGATGGTTGGATCCTGCGGCACTATCTTCAAGTCGGCGTAGGGGGCTCGCATGGAGTACGCAGAGCAGTACATCGCGCTCTGCCTTGGCGGCGCGGGCAGCGCTTCTGCCCCGGCGCCGGGTATCGTGTTGGACGGAACCGAGCCCTTCACGCTCGATATGATGGTGCGAGGCATTCCGGTGGAAAGCGCCGCATCGGTGCTGCACCAGGAAGGGGCGCTCGACGTCAGGCTGACGGCGAAGGGGTTTTCCTTCTGGCGCGAGGGGTTCGGCATCTTTTCCACTTCAAGCGACGGCGAAACGTTTCAACAGGGCGAGTGGAACCATTTGTGCATCGTCTATGAGCTGGGAACGGTGCGCCTGTTCGTCAACGGCTCGCTCGATCGCGTCGTGCAGAAGCCGTGCAAGGGAAGCGCGTGCTCGAAGCCGTTCGTCGTGGGAACGGGCGTCAAGGGAGGGGTTCGTCAACTGCGGTTGTTCGACCGCGCGTTCGGCGGGATGGAAGTGCAGGATCTGCTGCTGATGGACTTTGCCGATATCCGGGCGTCCTCCTACGCGGGCTCGCTGGTGGCGTTCTACGACTTCGGATGCAAGGCTCCTGTCGAGCGCGTGTCCGGCTCGACTATCGCGCTGCAGGGCGATGCGAAGATGCGCGCTCTGTTCCCTTCCGTTCAGCTGCGGGGCAGCGCGTACCTGGCCATCTCCAACGAACCGGGGATTAACCCTGCGGGGCGGCGCAACGACGCCTATTCCATCCAGGCTTGGATCAGGCTCGAACCGTTCGACGGCCAAGACGCGTATACCGTGTTCGCGAACGGCGACTTGTCGGAGGAGGCGGGCATGTCGCTGTACGTGGCGCGCGACGAAGCGAGCTGGCGCCTATGCGCGCTGCGCGGCGACGAGGAGCCCATGATTTCGAAGGGGCTCGTGCAACCGCAGCTTTGGACGAACGTGTGCCTGACGTATGACGGCCTCCAAACCCAATCGTTGTACGTGGACGGCGTACTGGACAGCCAGATTTCCACATGCCTGCCCATTTCAGACGTGCTCGAGGAGCCGAAACTTCGCATCGGCGCCGACCTCTCGAACGGAAGCGACAACGGCAAAGACTGTTTCTCGGGCGCCATCTCGCGCGTGGACGTATGGAACCGCGCGCTCACGGCCGAGGAGGTGAAAAGCTACGCCGCCGAAGAGCCTTCGTTCGACGCGGAAGGGCTGCAGGCATCCTACGACTTGAGCTTCGCCGACATCAACAACGCCGTGTCCAGCGATCCTATAGGATTGCGCAACGGCGTAGTGGTCGACGACGTCAGACAGGAGGCAGGTACGACTCCGATGCCGACTGCATGTCCGCCGAAGCCCGATCCGTTGAGCGACGAGGAGCTGCGGCGTTGCCGAGCCGCGTGCCTGAAGGGGAACGACTCCTCTCCTCTGCGCGTGAGCCGCTTGGAAAAGGATGGGTATGTGTGCTTCGTCGGCCACTACCACGACGGTTCGCAGACCATCGCGTGCGCGAAGGAAGGATACGACGAATGGACGCTGTGGTATATCGAACTCGTTCTGCTGCTGGTGGGCGGCGTGCTCACCGTGTTGGCAGGCGTGAGGATTGCCGGAGGCAACAAGATCACCAACTTCATCGTGACGAAGATCATGCCTAACCCGGCGTTTCGCTCGCTGTTCTCGGGGCCGGTGTCCTTCAAAACCATCATCACGTTCTTCTACCTTTTGAAGACGAACGGGTTGCTGACACCGCTTTTGAAGGCCGCTATGAGCGGGCTGCGCTGGTTCAAAGTGGCCTGGTCGATTGCCGTGATGACAACTATGGCTGTAGCTATTTGCACGGGCATGGGTCTGCTCTATTACGCCGCGGCGTTTGCCGACCTGGCCGTCAGCCTGATCGTTCACCTGGCCGACATGCCCGCTTCGGGTACGTTGTTGCCGTGCGGCGTGAGCGCGTTGTTCTTCGATCATCATGCGGTGACGAGCACTGTTCCGCTGCCTACGGGCGAAGCCGACGCCATCGCGCTGGCTTGGAACGGGACCCAGCTCGTGTCCAAGCCCGAGTGGGATAGCAGCAAAAGCGACCCGTGCGCCTACTGCATCGAGGCGGTCAAGGGAAAGAAGATCACGATCAAGGCGAACCTCACGTGCTCCGACCCTTCATTGACTTCCGTGAAAGTGCGTGCCGTCGACAAGAGCCGATCGACGTTGCTCGGCGATTCCGACGAGATCGCGGTGACGTTCAGATACGGGCGGGCCTCGGGCGCGACTTTGGCGTTTCCTCGTCACGCGCTGGCAAACAAGGGCGTGGGCAAGCACGAGCTGCAGCTGGAGTGGCAGTGCTACTATCAGGGCGGATGGAAGAAGATGTCCACTACGAAGCATGTAATGTATACGTTGCTGTCGTACCCGAACGAGCCGTGGCTCAGCCGCAACGGATCCTCCCAGTATCCGTGGGTTTCGCTGCTCGAAAAGGCCTGCTCTTGGGCGTCGGGGAAGAAGACGCCCGCCGAAGCGGCGGGGGCGATCGAGCGAAAGGTGAACGAAGGGCTGGGCCTCGAATACGATACGTCGGGATGGGGGCGATCCTACTACTGCACGAACACGGGCTACTTCCTGTTGGGCAATTTCTTGAGGCAAACCTCTTCTCAGGTCAACTGCACGGACTGCGCGATCATCGTGACCACGTTCGCCAACGCGTTGGGCTGCGACTTGCACGAAGCGCGCATGGAGGATCCTTCGCCGAGCAACAAGCAGCAATTCACGTTCTTGAAGGTGAAATCGATCGGCAAGAAGGTCTGGCAAGATGGCAGGTTCACCTATCATGAAGTGGCCGTATCCAGGAAAGCGGCGACGACGAACAATCAAGACCGTGCGGTGTACGACGCATGTTGCACGCTCAACGGGTCTGATACGCCCTCTTCGGCGAGCAAGCGAGATCCTGTGCTGTCGAACGGCATGAACTTCTCCGACTTCGACGATACCGAGCCTATCCCGCGTACGATCACGGCGCGATCCTCCTATCGGGAGCATTTTGCAACGAACGACGCGGCGGGTGTTGGAAGGTGTGCCTACGTTTGGTCGAGCGAGACCCGTCGTCCGGCTATGCCGTAAGGAAGGATGGATCATGGGCGTAAACGCTCTTTCCCAGCTGTACGGATCTGATCGCTGGCCGCGCCGCGCGGAGCTCGACGGCCGCTGCGAGCGGTTCGTCATACCGGATGCCTTGTTTGATGGAGCGGGGTTTCGCCTCGTATGGCGCGACGCGTTGCCCGGCGCGCGCCATTCGTACCGCAGCTTCTACCATCGCGACGACGACTGCCGCCTGATGGTTGATGTCTTCGCTGCTTCCTCGTTCGACGACGCGAAGCGGGAGCTGCTGGCCGGTTTCCACAATTGCACCTCTCTGGTGCCGCCCTCGGTTGTGCCCCAGCTCGGCGACGTCTCCTATGGGAATCGAGCCGCCCAGCAGTTCGTGCGCGGAAATCTGTTGGTTAGCGTGGCGAATGCAGGCACCGTGGAGGTCGACGTCCGACCGTTCGCCGTCGCCCTCGACGAGAAGGTGTCGGATTGTTTGCATTGATACTTATTCATGAATAATATAATTAAGTGTATTTACCTCGAAAGATAATTATTCAATGAATATTTTTGGATAATCTTTTTATGCTGTGCGTGAGGTTTTATAGTTGCCCCGTAAGAGACGAATACGAAGAGAGAAGGACCCTCCATGAACCAGGCATCCCAGACCCTCGCGCAGCTCAAGAAGGCCAGCAAGCTCGTCCGCCTCGCCTTTCACAAGAACGGCCCGAAAAGCTACAAGCGCGGCCAGGGCGCGCTGCTGAACGCCCTCGTCGACAACGACGGCACCACTCAGCGCGAGCTGGTGAAGATTCTCGGTCTCAACCGCAGCGAGCTCAAGGATATCGTGAAGAAGGCCGAGCGCAACGGCTACGTCACCATCGAGGACGCCGAAGGCGAGCGTACCTACGCCGTGAAGCTCACCGACGAGGGTCGCGAGGTCGCTCAAAAGCGCGTCGCCGCGAACGACAAGACGGCTGACGACATCATCGGATGCCTGTCCGAGGAGGAGATCGCCCAGCTGAACGCCATCACCGAGAAGCTCATCCTCTCGATGAAGGACAAGGGCATCAACGGCAAGAAGAAGGGTCGCAAAGCCCACGAGTGCTGCTGCCGCTAAATATCGCAGACGGGTTTAACCGCCGCGCATATGCGCCATCGTCCGAGCCCCCGGCTTCTCCCGAAGCCGGGGGCTCGTCCATGCAAGCCGCCCCAGCCTGCGAAGTCCACGCCTTCCGCAGCGCCCGCGCGGTTCTGACGGTCGGTAGCCGTCGCGCCGACATCGGCGCGGCTCAGCTCAGAGCCCGGCGGGGAGCGGTCGTGTCGGTTGCGGTTCAACGGCGGATCCCATCCCCCTGCGTTCCGTTCCGTCCGATGTTTCACGTGAAACATTTGTGCTGGCGAGCCGAACGCTAAGGTCGAGAAGGTTTGACACGGGTAGCAGCAAGCGAAAGTCGCGTCAGCGGCAAATAGGGCGGCCCGTGCAAGTTTTTCGACTTCGTGGCATAAACCATCATTCACGACCAGGGGTTTTGTCCTCGACGCTTCGCAACGCCCAGTCGCTCCTTCCCGATCCCGACGCAAAACGCCTGGTGAGAAAACCGGTGCTTGCAAACGGTTTGCCACGAAGTCGAAAAACTTGCAGAACCGGCTCGAAAACCAGCGCTGGCGAAACGTTTGCAGCCGCGTGCCGATCGATCTCGGCGCCGACGAAGTTGAGCGGACGCGCCTCTTGCGTCCCGCGTGCGCATCGTGCTTGCATGTTCGCGCGGCCAAATTCTGCAGATACGCCGAAATAGCTTGGGGCGCGAGGCGAAGCTGCGGCTGCAAGCTCTACACTGGTTGGCAACGAAGTACCTCTTTTGAAAGGACAAGGCTATGGCCGATCGCGAAGTTGAGAGCTCTGACGTGGAAGTTCCCGAGATCCCCGAGATTCTGGAGAAAGTGCTCCTGTTCTCGCTCGATGAAGCCAAGGAAAAGATGACGCAGGGTTCCGACGTTGTGCCGTTCACGGCACTGGTGGTGAAGGAGAACCTGTTCATCGAGAACCATCCTGCCGACTCGGCTGAGGAATGCTTCAACCTGGCTCGTCATACGGTGGAGCATGCTCGCGGTGCCGCGGCGTACGCGCTGTGCTACGACGGCTACATCGAAATCGACGACGGCGTGAAGGACGCGCTCATCGCCGAGGGCGGCGTACCGGGCGAAGATACCGGCTACGCGGTGAGCTACCTCTACGAAATGGACGAAGAGGGCAACGTGACGTTCGAGGAAGAGCCTGCCTATGTGGGCGAGGCGCCGAACTTCATGATCGCGCTGAACGACGCCGATTCGTACTCCGAAGAGGATATCGACGAGAAGTACCTCGAAGAGGATGCGGTGGACGACGAGGAGTAGCTTCGCCCATCCGAACGAATGTTTCACGTGAAACATTCGCACAAACGCAAGTTTCTCCGAATCGGCCGCATCCTGCAAAGGTGCGGCCGATTCGCATGTGCGGCTTCTTCGGCCGCCAGGGGCGCCGCCTCAGCTTTCGGGGACGCCGCTCACCTGTCGGGGACGCTACCTCACCTGGCGGGGGCGCTGTCTCGGGTGCCGGGAGACCGCCGGCGTTTCGCGTCCGCGAAGCGCCAAATGGTTTCCACTGCGGCGAAAGCGTCGCCCGCTGCAGCTGCGCGTGCAGCTGCAGCGGGGTTTTCCACAACCCGCGACCATCCCATCGTCGCTTGTGTCGCAAGCTCCCCACCTGCGTCGTTGGTCTTCACCGCGCTGATTCAGCTCGCCGACTCTCCCGCAGCGTTGGATTCGCGCTGGAAAAGATGGCAAACGGCGGGTAATCCGCGTTGGAAAACGTGGCAAGAAACGTGGAATCCGCGTGAGATCGGTGTGAGAAACGGGCAAGGTTGAGGAAGCTGCGCGCTGGATCTGCGCCATATAAACGTGAGATGAGCTTGGTATCATGTATGCAAGATGTTCGGCACGTTGCTGGAACATGGTAAGTATGGCGAAACCATGCTGAAACGATGATCGGGAAGATTGTGTTGGTCGTTTCGGCCCCTGTTTGCTAGAATAGTCGGGCTAATCCTGCCCCGGCAATCTTGCCTTCTCAGCACCGGGGCCGTAAAGACCAAAGGAGGTGAGCTGATGAAGGCTTATGAATTGCTGTTTTTTGTCGCTCCGTCTATCGACGAGGAAACCCGCGCAGCCGTTATGAAGCGTATCGACACCACGATCGCTGAGGGCAAAGGCACGGTTGACAACGTCGACAACTGGGGCAAGCGTAAACTCGCTTACGAGATCAACGGATTGACCGATGGTGACTACACTCTCATCGATTTCCACGCCGATCCCGCTGACGTTGCCGAACTCGATCGTGTTCTGCGCATCACCGACGCTGTGGAGCGCCACATGATCGTCAAGCGCACGGACCGCGACTAGGAGACGAGCGGGGACCTGGGCACCACCCAGCGTCCGGCATGAGAAGAGGTAGACACACATGAGCATCAACCGAGTTATCATCAGCGGAAACCTTACCCGCGATCCCGAGCTTCGCTCCACCGCGAGCGGGCTTCCCGTGCTGGGCTTCGGCGTGGCGGTCAACGACCGCCGCAAGAACCAGCAGACGGGCGAGTGGGAGGATTATCCGAACTTCATCGACTGCACGATGTTCGGCGCGCGCGCCGAAAGCCTCTCGCGCTACCTCGGCAAGGGCACCAAAGTGGCCATCGAGGGCAAGCTCCGCTGGAGCCAGTGGGAGCGCGAAGGCCAGAAGCGCAGCAAGATCGAAGTGATCGTCGACGAGCTTGAATTCATGTCGAGCCGTAACAGCGATTCGTCGTCGTACGGTGGCGGTATGGGCGGCGGTTATTCCGCTCCCGCAGCAGCCCCCGTGGCTGCCGCGCCGGTGGTTGATGCCTCTTCTTCGGTTTATGACGAAGATATCCCGTTTTAAGCGAAACGAAAGAGGTTAGAAATGTCCGATTACGCGAAGCAGCCGCGTCGCAAGTTCTGCCAGTTCTGCAAAGAGGACACGCAGTACATCGACTACAAAGACACGCAAATGCTGCGCAAGTACGTTACCGATCGCGGAAAGATCAAGCCGCGCCGCGTGACGGGTGCCTGCACCCAGCATCAGCGCGACATCGCGAACGCCGTGAAGCGCGCCCGCGAGATGGCTTTGATGCCCTACGCGGTGCCCGCCATCAGCGGTCGCGGCGACCGTCGCAGCCGCTAGGCGCAAGGAGGAACCATGAAAGTCATCCTGCTCCAAGAATTGAAGGGCAAGGGCGGTGAAGGCGACGTCGTGGACGTGGCCCCCGGTTTTGCCAACAACTACCTGCTCCCGCAGAAGGTTGCCATCCTCGCTACGAAGGGCAACCTGAAGCAGCTCGAGCAGCGCAAGCACAACATCGCCAAGCGCGAAGAGAACCGCCTTGCCGACGCCGGCAAGATCAAGGAAACGCTCGACGGCGCGCTCGTCAAGGTCGAAGCCAAGGTGGGCGAAGAGGGTCAGCTGTTCGGTTCCGTTACCGCTCAGATGATCGCCGATGCCATCAAGGCCGCGACGGACGTCGACGTCGATCGTCGCCGCATCGAGCTGGGCCACGCCATCAAGACGGCCGGCCAGCACGAGGTGACCATCTCGCTGTACCGCGACATCAAGACGACGGTGAAGCTGTTCGTCGGCGGCGCGGACGACGAGGTTGCTCCTGCCGAGGCCGAGGTTGTCGAGGAGACGATCGAGGAAGTCGTCGAGGCTCCCGCCGAGGAGACCGCCGAGGCCGCTGAATAGCAGCTCGGGAGGTATCCGAAGTATTTCGCGGCAGCGGCCGAACGGTCGCAGCCGTAGCGAGACCCCCTTCGCCCTTTACGGCGCGCGAAGGGGGTCTCTTCGTTTCGCAAGGACGGCACTGTTCTTTCCGGGATGTTTCATGTGAAACATCCCTCCGTGCGGCGGCGAACCGCCGAGGCTGTTGCGCGTGGAGCGTCGGTTGCTCTTCGATACGCGGCCGAGGCTTCCGGTAACAGTGGCCGACCCCGCGCGACAAGTGTTGTATCATAGGGACTCACGCTATTCGAGAGGGAGTTCGAGCATGTCTTCACCCGCGCCGTACAGCGCCGACTTCGCACCGGAAGAAACCACCGTATCGGATCGGCGAAAGATCGATCCGCAGAACATCGAGGCGGAGAAATCCGTCCTGGCCGCCTGCATGCTCAACCAGGAAGCTATCGAGGAAGTGGCTCCGAAGCTGGTCAAGGAGAACTTCTACCGCATCGCCCACCAGCGCATCTACGAGTCCATGATGGACCTGTACGTGCGCCACATCCCCATCGACCACATCTCGCTGGCCGACAACCTGAAGGCCATGGGTCAGCTGGAGGCCGTGGGCGGCAAAGCGTACCTCATCGAGCTGGCAGACAACACGTTCGCCCTCACCAACTGGCAGAACCACCTGGAAATCGTCAAGCGCACCTCCATCCTGCGCGACCTCATCCGCGCGTCGGGCGAGATCGAGGCGCTGGCCTATGACGCCCCCGACGATTTGGGCGTGGTGTGGAAGAGGCCGAGAAAACACTGTTCCACGTCACCGAGAAGCGCGTGTCCTCGGCGTTCAAGCGCATGGACGTGCTGCTAACCGAGGCGTTCGAGGAGCTGACGAAGCTGGCCGAGCAGAAGGACGCCATGGCCGGCATCCCCAGCGGGTTCAAGGACGTGGACGACCTGTTCCACGGCTTCCGTGGCGGCGACCTGGTGATCCTCGCGGCCCGACCCGGCGTGGGCAAGACGTCGTTCGCACTGAACCTGGCCACGAACGCGGCCAAGGCTGGGGCAACCGTCACCTTTCTCTCGTTGGAGATGAGCGCGGCGCAGCTGGTGCAGCGTATCCTGTGCGCCGAAGCCCGCGTGAACCTGTCGCGCCTGCGCGCCGGCCAGGTGCAGGAGTCGGACTGGGGCGCCATTGCCGACGCGTCTAACACGCTGAGCAAGCTGGACATGTTCATCGACGACACGCCGTCGCTGTCCATCTTGGAGCTGCGCGCCAAGGCCCGCCGCGAGCTGCGCTCCGCCGAGAAGGGCATCATCATCGTCGACTACCTGCAGCTCATGTCGCCGCCGCAGTCGCGCAAAGACGGCAACCGCGCCGTCGAGGTCGGCGAGATCTCGCGAGGCCTGAAGGTGCTGGCGAAGGAGATGGACATGCCCGTCATCGCGCTGTCGCAGCTGTCCCGTGCGGTGGAGATGCGCGGCAAGAAGCGCCCGATGCTGTCCGACCTTCGCGAATCGGGCTCCATCGAGCAGGACGCCGACATCGTCATGTTCATCGACCGAAGCATGGACGAGATCGAGGCCGAGAGCGAAGACCGCCCCGACCTGGGCTCGGCCGAGCTGATCGTCGCGAAGCACCGTAACGGCCCCACGCGCGACATCCCGCTGGCCTTCAACGCCGAGTACACCCGCTTCATGGATTTCATCGACGATTCGCGCGTGGGCGGCTATATGTAAAGCCCCTGTTGAGCCGTTTCGCGGTACACTGGGCTCATGTCGAAACGCGTCACATTCATCCATGCATCGGACCTCCATCTGGGGGCGCCGTTCCGCGGGTTGCGCGCGCTTTCGTCCAAATGGGCGAACCGCCTGCTCACCGCCATCCCGGAATCGTACGACCGCATGGTCGACGCGGCCATCGCCCGCGACGTGGACTTCGTGGTGGTGTCGGGCGACATATTCGACTCCGCGCGTCCCTCGTACGGCGACTATCTGCACTTCTTCGGAGGGCTGGAGCGCCTGGGCGAGGCGGG